>Ga0247773_1000263_pt1 | contig 24384 bp, 15 predicted proteins | sample UWRJL092311B6_FD_179934 | JGI IMG/M metagenome (GOLD analysis project Ga0247773, IMG submission 179934) | Plant litter microbial communities from Arlington Agricultural Research Station in Wisconsin, United States - UWRJ-L092-311B-6 | ecosystem: Environmental > Terrestrial > Plant litter >... | reverse complement strand
GCGGGCGGGCGAGACGATGCGTGGCGCTGGCGGCGATGGCGCTGCTGGTGGCGGCGTGCGGGGCGGGGCAGGCCACGGCGCCCGGCGGCGGCACGCCGCAGCCCAGCCGCGGCGACGAGGCCTTCCTCGACACGCTGCAGCGGCGCACCTTCGGCTTCTTCTGGGAGCTGCAGGACCCGGGAACGCACCTGATCCCCGATCGCTGGCCCACGCAGTCGTTCAGCAGCGTGGCGGCGGTCGGATTCGGGCTCGCGGGCTACCCCGTGGGCGTGGAGCGCGGCTACGTCACCCGCGCGCAGGCCGCGGAGCGCACGCTGGCCACGCTGCGCTGGCTCTGGCGCGCGCCGCAGGGTCCCGCGGCCACGGGGATGACCGGCCACAAGGGGTTCTTCTACCACTTCCTGGACATGAAGACCGGGGAGCGTTACCGCGACGTGGAGCTCTCCACCATCGACTCGGCGCTCCTCTTCGGCGGCGTGCTCGTCTGCCGCGAGTTCTTCGACGGGGCGGGGGGCGGCGAGCCGGAGATCCGCGCGCTCGCCGACTCGCTGTACCTGCGGGCGGACTGGACGTGGGTGACGGTGAGGCCGCCGCTGGTGAGCATGGGGTGGACCCCGGAGCACGGCTTCCACGGCTACGACTGGCGGGGGATGAACGAGGCGATGCTCCTCTACGTCCTCGCGCTCGGCTCGCCCACCCACCCGGCCGATGCGGGCGCCTGGCAGGCGTGGAGCTCCACCTACGCGTGGGGGACGTACCACGGGCAGGAGCACGTGGGGTTCGCGCCGCTCTTCGGGCACCAGTACTCGCACACCTTCATCGACTTCCGCGGCATCCGCGACCCGTACATGCGCGGCCGCGGGATCGACTATGCCGAGAACGCCCGGCGGGCCACGCTCGCGCAGCGCGGCTACGCCATCGCCAATCCCGGCGGTTGGGCGGGGTACTCGGCGAACGTGTGGGGGCTCACGGCGAGCGACGGGCCGGTGGATGGAAGCTTCACCGTGGGCGGGCGGCAGCGCACCTTCTTCACCTACGCCGCGCGCGGAACCGACTTCAACGAGACGCGGGACGACGGGACCCTCGCGCCCACCGCCGCCGGCGGCTCGCTCCCCTTCGCGCCCGAGGTGGCGCTCCCGGCGCTGCGCGAGATGCGCCGCCGCTACGGCGACCACCTCTTCCGCCAGTACGGCTTCGTGGACGCCTTCAACCCCACGCTCACCGACGCGTCGTTCCGCGTGCAGATGGGGAAGATCGTTCCCGGCGTGGGGTGGTTCGACGACGACTACCTGGGGATCGACCAGGGGCCGATCCTGCTGCAGGCCGAGAACCATCGCAGCGAGCTGATCTGGCGGCTGATGCGGAAGAACCCGTACGTGATCGCCGGGCTCAGGCGCGCCGGCTTCACCGGCGGATGGCTGGACGCCGCCGGGGCGCGGCCGTGATCCGTCTTCCCCGTCCGTCGCCGCGCCGGGCGCGCGCGCTGGCGCTGGCGGCGCTCGCCGGCGCGCTCTCGTGCGCGCCGGCGGCGCGCGGCGACCGCGTCACGCTGCGCTTCTGGGCGCTGGGCGCCGAGGGGGAGAAGGTGCAGGAGCTCGTCCGCGACTTCGAGCGGCTGCACCCCGGGATCCGCGTGGAGGTGCAGCAGATCCCCTGGACCGCCGCGCACGAGAAGCTGCTGACCGCGCACGTCGGCAACAGCACGCCCGACGTGGCACAGCTGGGGAACACCTGGGTGCCGGAGTTCGCGGCGCTGCACGCGCTGGCGCCGCTCGACGCGCGCGTGGCCGCCTCGCCGGGTACGCCGCGGGCGGCCTACTTCCCCGGCATCTGGGACACCAACGTGGTGGGCGACACCACCTTCGGGCTCCCCTGGTACGTCGACACCCGCGTCATCTTCTACCGCACCGACCTGCTCCGGGCCGCCGGGTACGACTCCATCCCCGCCACCTGGGCCGGGTGGATGGAGGCGATGCGGCGGATCAAGGCGCGGATGGGGCCGCGGCAGTACCCCATCCTCCTCCCCACCAACGAGTGGACGTACCCGGTGGCGTTCGGGCTGCAGGCCGGGGCGCCGCTGCTGCGCGAGGGCGGGCGCTTCGGCGGCTTCCGCGATCCGCGCTTCCGGCAGGCGTTCGCCTTCTACGTGGGGATGTTCCGGCAGGGGCTGGCCCCGCGCATCGCCAACACGCAGATCTCCAACCTGTACCAGGAGTTCGAGCGCGGGAACATCGCCATGTACATCACCGGGCCGTGGAACATCGGCGAGTTCAGCCACCGCCTGCCACCGGAGATGCAGGGTCGCTGGGCCACCGCGCCCCTCCCGGGCCCCACCGGGCCCGGGGTGTCGCTGGCCGGCGGCGCCAGCCTGGTCCTCTTCCGCTCGTCGCCGCACCCGCGCGAGGCGTGGGCGCTGATCGAATACCTTTCCCGGCCGGACCAGCAGCTCCGCTTCTACCACCTCACCGGCGACCTTCCCGCGCGCCGCGAGGCGTGGGCCGACACGTCGCTGGCCAGCAACCGGCACGCGCGCGCCTTCCGCGTGCAGCTGGAGCGGGTGGTGGCCACGCCCAAGGTGCCGGAGTGGGAGCAGATCGCCACCGAGGTCGCCACGGTCTCCGAGTCCGTGGTCCGCGACACGCGCACGGCCGACGCGGGGCTCGCCGCGCTGGACCGCGAGGTGGACGGGCTGCTGGAGAAGCGCCGCTGGCTCCTCGCCCGCCACCGCGTTCCGGTGGCGGACGCGGCGGAGGCACGCCCGTGAGCCCGCTCGCCGGCCGGCCGGACGATACGGACGCCGTCGCGGTCGCGCCCGCGGCGGCGCCGGCGCGGCGGCGCATCTTCGGGAGGGGAGAGCTGGAGTCGGCGAACGCGGCGGGGTGGCTCTTCGTCGCCCCGGCGCTGATCCTGGTCGGGGTGTTCTTCTTCCTCCCCGTGGCCGCGTCGCTCCTGCTGAGCCTGACGGACTTCGACATCTACGCGGTGGGCGATCCGTCCAACGCGCGCTTCGTGGGGCTGCGCAACTACGGGCACCTGCTGGCGTCGGGCGATTTCTGGCAGGCGCTGCGCAACACCTTCATCTTCGCGCTGGCGGGCGGGCCGCTGACGGTGGCGGCGTCGCTCGCGGCGGCGCTGCTGGTGAACGCGAAGCTGGCGCGCTTCCGCGGCTTCTTCCGCACCGTCTACTTCATCCCCTTCGTCACCACGCTGGTCGCCGTCTCGGTGGTCTGGCGGTACCTGTATCACCCGCAGTACGGGCTGATCGACTACCTGCTGGCGAAGGCCGGCATCCACGGGCCGGACTGGCTGGGCGACCCGCACTGGGCGCTCCCGGCCATCATCCTGATGTCGGTGTGGAAGAACTTCGGCTACAACATGCTGATCTTCATCGCCGGCCTGCAGAGCATTCCCGAGGACCTGTACGAGGCGGCGATGCTGGACGGCGCCGGCCCGCTGCTGCGCTTTCGCCACGTGACGCTGCCGATGCTGGGCCCCACCCTGCTCTTCGTGGGGGTGATCACCATGATCGGCTACTTCCAGCTCTTCGCCGAGCCGTACGTGATGACGCAGGGCGGCCCGCTGGGCGCGACCACCAGCGTGGTGCTGCTGATGTACCAGGAGGGCTTCCGCTGGTGGAGGATGGGCTACGCCGCCGCGCTCGCCTTCGTGCTCTTCATCGTGATGCTGCTGTGGACGCTCCTGCAGTTCCGCCTCCAGCGCCGGAGCGCGGCGGCGTGATCGACGGAGCTTCCGTGGCGCGGGTGGCCGGGCGAATGAATTCGCGGCAACGACCACACGAAGTCCGCCTGCGCGGACTGCCGGCATCGGCGCGGCCGACGTCGCGGCGCGCGGCACCGGTTGCGGTTGAACTCCGCGAAGGCGGAGTGCGCGCCGTTGTAGCGGCGAGTTCACTCGCATGTTCGCCGGGGTCGTCGTATTGCGCGGGTGCGGCGGCGCGGGTGGCCGGGCGAATGAATTCGCGGCAACGACCACACGACGTCCGCCTTCGCGGACTGCCGGCATCGGCGCGGCCGACATCGTGGCGCGCGGCACCAGTTGCGGTTGAACTCCGCGAAGGCGGAGTGCGCGCCGTTGTAGCGGCGAGTTCACTCGCATGTTCGCCGGGGTCGTCGTATTGCCCGGGTGCGGCGGCGGGGGTGGCCGGGCGAATGAATTCGCGGCAACGACCACACGAAGTCCGCCTGCGCGGACTACCGGCATCGCGTTGTCCGACATCGTGGCGCGCGGCACCGGTTGCGGTTGAACTCCGCGAAGGCGGAGTGCGCGCCGTTGTAGCGGCGAGTTCACTCGCATGTTCGCCGGGGTCGTCGTATTGCGCGGGTGCGGCGTCGGGGTTGGCCGGACTGCCGGCATCGCGTCGTCCGACATCGTGGCGCGCGGCACCGGTTGCGGTTGAACTCCGCGAAGGCGGAGTGCGTGCCGTCGCGGCGGCGAGCTCACTCGCATGTTCGCCCAGACGCGGCGGCACCGCGCCGGGTCTTCGTCGGCCCATGCGGAGGCGGAGGTGAGGCCGCGCGTGGCGGTGTGGCTGCTGCACGGGGCGCTGGTGCTGGGCGCCATCGCCGCGCTCACGCCGATGCTGTGGATGGTCAGCGCGTCGCTGATGCCCACGGGCGAGGCGAGCGCGTATCCGCCGCGCCTGTTCCCCAGCACCATCACCTTCGCGCACTACGGCGAGCTGTTCACGCGGCTGAACCTGGGGCGCTACCTGCTGAACAGCGCGCTGATCTCCACCGTGGTCACGGCGGTGTCGCTGGTGATCAACTCGATGGCGGGCTACGCGTTCGCCAAGCTGCGCTTCCGCGGGCGCGAGCGGGCGTTCCGCGCGCTGGTGATGGGGCTGGTGATCCCCGTGCAGGTCTCCATGCTCCCGCTCTTCCTGCTGATGAAGCAGCTGGGGCTGGTGAACACCTACTGGGGGGTGATCATCCCCTCGCTCGCCAGCATCTTCGGCATCTTCCTGATCCGCCAGTACGCCCTCTCCGTTCCCGACGAGCTGCTCGACGCCGCGCGCATCGACGGCGCGGGCGAGCTGCGCATCTACACCTCCATCGTCCTTCCCGTCATCCGCCCGATCCTGGCGACGCTCGCCATCTGGACGTTCCTGACCACCTGGAACGATTTCATGTGGCCGCTGGTGGTGCTCAGCGACCAGGCGCGGTACACCCTTCCCGTGGCGCTGGCCTCCCTCGTGGGCGAGCACGTGCAAGACACGGAGCTGATGATGGCGGGCTCGGTGCTCACCGTCTTCCCCGTGCTGGTCATGTTCCTGGTGCTGCAGCGGTACTACATCCAGGGCGTGATGCAGGGGAGCGTGAAGGGATGACCGGGGCGGCCGAGATGGACGGAGCGATGAGTTCGCCGCGGGCGACGGGGTGCATGCTGGTGAGCGCGCGCCTGGCCGGGCGAATGAATTCGCGGCAACGACCACACGAAGTCCGCCTGCGCGGACTACCGGCGCTTCAGTGGCCGATGCCATGGCGCGCGGCACCGGTTGCCGTTGAACTCCGCGACGGCGGAGTGCGTGCCGTCGTGGCGGCGGGTCCGCTCACACGTTCGAAGATCCTTCGCATCGCCGCCGTCGGCGCGCTCGCCTTCGCCGCGGCCGCGGTTGCCCTCGCCGTCGCGTCAACGCCAGCGCACGCGCAGGCGGCCGGACCGTCGCAGGTGCTGGATGATTTCGAGTCGGTCGCGGCGTGGAGCGCGGTGCCCTCCGACGGTGTCGGGCTCGCGCTGGCGGCGGACAGCGGGCACACGGGCCGCGCGCTGCGGATGGACGTCGATTTCCACGGCGGCGGCGGGTACGCGGTGGCGCATCGCGCGCTGCCGTTCGACCTGCCGGAGAACTACGAGCTGTCGTTCTGGATCCGTGGCACCATCCCGCCGAACAACCTGGAGTTCAAGCTGATCGACCCCACCGGCGACAACGTGTGGTGGGTGAACCGGCGCGACTTCGCGTATTCCAACGGCTGGACGCGCGTGGTGATCAAGAAGCGGCAGCTCTCCTTCGCCTGGGGCCCGCTGGGCGGCGGCGAGCTGCGCCACGCGGCGGCGCTGGAGCTGGCGATCACCGCCGGGAGCGGCGGCCGCGGGAGCGTGTGGATCGACGATCTGCGGATCGACCCACGCGAGCCCGTGCGCCCGTACGAGGGGACGCCCGCGCTCACCGCGTCCACGGGCGACGGCGCCGCGGCGGCGATGGACTCCAGCGCGGCCACGGCGTGGCGCAGCGGCGCGGACGGGGCGCAGTGGCTCGGCGTCGATTTCCTGCGCATGCGCGAGCTGGGCGGGGTGACGGTGGATTGGGATTCGCTCGACTTCGCCACCGACTACGCCGTCCTCACCTCGGCCGACGCGGCGCGGTGGGACACGGCGTACACCGTGCGCGGCGGCGACGGCGGGCGCGACTACATCCATCTACCGGAAACCGAGGCGCGGTACGTACGCCTGGCGCTGGCCCGCAGCAGCCGCGGGCGCGGCTACGCCGTGCGCGAGATCTCGGTGAAGCCGCTGGCGTGGAGCGCCACCCGCAACGACTTCTTCGCCGCCGTGGCCCGGGACGCGCCGCGCGGCGACTACCCGCGCTACCTCTTGGGCGAGCAGAGCTACTGGACCATCGCCGGCGTGGACGGCGACACCGCCGAGGCGCTGGTGAGCGAGGAGGGGATCGTCGAGACCGGGAAGGCGCGCTTCTCCCTGGAGCCCTTTCTCACCCTCCACGGCCGGGTGTCGACCTGGGCCGACGGGCGTGCCACGCAGTCGCTGATGGACGGCTATCTCCCCATCCCCTCGGTCCGCCGCGAGATCGGGGCGCTGGCGCTCACGGTCACCGCGTTCGTGCACGGCACCCCCGGCGCGGCCACGCTCTGGGTGCGCTACCGGGTGGAGAACCGCGGCGGCATGGCGGAATCCACGCCGACGCTGACGGTGGCGCTGCGGCCGTTCCAGGTGAACCCGTCGGCGCAGTTCCTGAACGGCTCCGGGGGCGCGGCCCTGGTGCACCGCATCGCCCGCGACGCCGCGAACGTGGTCGTGGACGACACGCTGGCGCTCACCCCGGTCACGCCGCCGGGCGGCTACGGCGCCGCCACCTTCGACAACGGCGGCCTGGTGGAGATGATCCGCCGCGGGAGCCTTCCCACGGCCCGGCGCGTGGACGATCCCATGGGCGCCGCGTCGGCCGCGCTCGCGTATGCGCTCACCGTGCCCGCCGGCGGCCACGCGGACGTGTGGCTGGCCATGCCGATGCGGGCGGGGCGGGCGCTCACCATTCCCACTCTCACCCCCGCCCAGGCCGGCGCCATGGGCGAGCGGATGCTGGCCGAGACCGCCGCGTCGTGGCGCGCGCGGCTGAACCGCGTCGCCATCACCCTGCCGCCCTCGAAGCGGTGGATCGCCGACGGCATCCGCAGCAACCTGGCGTTCGTGCTGATCAACCGCGACGGACCGGCGATCCAGCCCGGCTCGCGCAGCTACGAGCGCTCGTGGATCCGCGACGGCGCGCTCACCTCGGCCGCGCTGCTGCGCCTGGGGCACGCGGACGACGTGCGCGCCTTCGCGGAGTGGTACGCGCCCTTCCAGTTCGCCAGCGGCAAGGTGCCCTGCTGCGTGGACCGCCGCGGCGCCGACCCCGTTCCCGAGAACGACAGCCACGGCGAGCTGATCTACCTCGCCGCCGAGTACGCGCGCCACACCGGCGACCGCGCCTTCCTCCTGCGGATGTGGCCGCACGTGGCGAAGGCGGTGGCGTACATGGATTCGTTGCGCCATTCGCGGATGACACCCGAGTACCAGGCCGGGCCGAAGCGCGCCTTCCATGGCCTCCTCCCCGAATCCATCAGCCACGAGGGATACTCGGCCAAGGCCCAGCATTCGTACTGGGACGATTTCCTGGCGTTGCGCGGATTGAAGGATGCCGCCTGGATCGCCGCCGAGCTCCATCGCCCCGACGCGGCCGGGTACGCGCGCATCCGCGACGAGTTCGAGCGCGACCTGCAGGCTTCCATCCGCGCGGCGATGGCGATGCACCGCATCGACTTCATCCCCGGGTCGGTGGAGCTGGGCGATTTCGACGCGACCTCCACCACCGTCGGCCTCGCCCCCGCGGGCGAGCAGCGCGCGCTGCCGCACCCGGCGCTGGAGCGCACCTTCGAGCGCTACTGGGAGAGCTTCACCGCGCGCCGCGACGGGCGGGCGGAGTGGGACGCCTACACCCCGTACGAGTGGCGCGTGGTGGGGACGATGGTGCGGCTGGGGTGGAAGGAGCGCGCCCACGCGCTGATCGACTGGTTCCAGCAGGGGCAGCGGCCGCCCGCGTGGAACGGCTGGGCCGAGGTGGTGTGGCGCGATCCGCTCGCCACCCGGTTCGTCGGCGACCTGCCGCACGGCTGGGTCGGCTCCGACTTCATCCGCTCCATGCTGGACCTGTTCGCCTACGAGGGGGAGGATGATTCCACGCTGGTGATCGGCGCCGGCATCCCCGCCGCGTGGGTCACCGAGGCGCCGGGCGTGGCGATCCGCGGCCTGTCCACGCACTTCGGCCCGCTCTCGTACGCGATGCGGGCGAGCGGCGGCCGCGTCACCGTGCGCATCGAGCCCGGCCTGCGCGTGCCCCCCGGCGGCATCCTCCTCCGCAACCCGCTCGATCGCCCCATCCGCTCCGCCACGGTGGATGGACGCGCGGTGCCGGTGGGGCGGGGGAGCGAGATCCGCCTCCGCCGCGTGCCATCCGTCGTGCAGCTGCGGTACTGACGCGGATCAGCTGGGGACGGGTGTGAACGAGAGGCAGGGATACCGGCGGCTGAAGCCGCAGCAACAAGTACGAGAAGCCTCGCAAACTGCGCGAGGCTGAACGCACGTACTGCAGATGTTCGCTCGCGTGAGCGGTCGCCAGCGTGCACGAAAGGCCGTGTGCAGTCCGCGAAGGCGGACTTTCAGCGGCGGCTTCCAACCCGCCGTGCGCCGTCAACCCGCGTTGCTCCGTCGCGCGGCCGTGCGCAGTCGACGTGCTGCTTACGATGCGGAACGTCCCTCCCGCGGGCGAGCCGGGGGAGGGACGGACAGGGAAGAGGGGCCGTCCGGCTGCTCAGCGTTCCGGATCGTACAGCGAGGCGCCGCGGGTGCGGATGACGCTGGAGTAGAAGCGGGCGCTGGCCTTGGGGGTGCGCTCCAGCGTCTCGTAGTCCACGTGCACGATGCCGAAGCGCTTGCTGTAGCCAAGGCTCCACTCGTAGTTGTCGAGCAGGCTCCAGGCGAAGTAGCCGCGCAGGTCCACGCCGGCGTCCATCGCCTCGCGGCAGGCGCGGAGGTGGTCGCGGTAATAGGCCACGCGCAGCGGATCGTCGATGCGTCCGTTTTTCGCCCTGGGCGGATCGTAGAAGGCGGCGCCGTTCTCGGTGATGTACAGGGGGAGGTCGCCGTAGCGCTCCTTGACCCAGGTGAGCAGCCCGGTGAGCGCGGGGGAATACACCTCCCACCCCACGTCGGTGTAGGTGTGCTCCGGCTGCTTCACGTAGCCGTTGCGCACGGGGAGATTCGCGGGATCGTCCCGGGTCACGCCGCGCGTGTAGTAGTTGATCCCCAGGAAGTCGATCGGCTGGCGGATGAGCGCCATGTCCTCGGCCGGGAACGCGGGCCACGCCTCGCCGAAGATCTCCTCCATCTCCTCGGGATAGCTGCCGAAGAAGACGGGGTCCAGGTACTGCCGGTTCATGTACGCGTCGGCGCGGCGCACCGCCGCCAGGTCGGCCTCGGAGTCGCTGGCGGGGACCTTGGGCTCCAGGTTCACCACGATGCCGATGCGGTTGCGCCCCTCGGCGCGGTACGCCTGCACCGCCGCGCCGTGCGCGCGCATCAGGTTGTGCGAGGCGATCGGCGCCTCGAACAGGTTGCGGTGGCCGGGGGCGAGCGCGCCGTGCAGGTAGCCGCCGTCGGTCACCACCCACGGCTCGTTGAGGGTGGCCCACATCTTCACCCGGTCGTCCAGCTTGGCGTACACCACGCGCGCGTAGTCGGCGAACCAGTGGGCCACGTCGGGGTTCAGCCAGCCGCCGCGGTCGTCCAGCGCGGCCGGCAGGTCCCAGTGGTAGAGGGTGGCGTTGGGGGTGATCCCCCGCTCCAGGAGCGCGTCCACCAGCCGGTCGTAGAAGCCGAGCCCGGCCTGGTTCACCCGCCCCGTCCCCTCGGGGAGCACCCGCGACCAGGCGATGCTGAAGCGGTAGGCGTTGAGGCCCAGCTCCGCCATCAGCCGCACGTCGTCGGCGTAGCGCCGGTAGTGGTCGCAGGCCACGTCGCCCGTCTCGCCGTTCAGCGTGCGCCCCGGCGAGTGGCTGAACCGCTGCCAGATGCTGGGGCCGGCCCCGTCGGCCAGCGGCGAACCCTCGATCTGGTAGGCGCTGGTGGCGGCGCCCCACAGGAAGTCGGAAGGAAACTCGCGTGAATCGCTCATCTCAGGCACCCGGAAGTCCCATGGCTCACGTTACGCTCGACGGCGTTCGAAAGGTCTATGAAAACGGTTACACCGCAGTCCATGGAATCACCCTCGAGGTGAACGAGGGTGAGTTCGTGGTGCTGGTGGGGCCGTCGGGGTGCGGCAAGAGCACCACGCTGCGGATGATCGCGGGGCTGGAGTCGATCTCGCAGGGCACGCTGCGCATCGGCGGGCGGGTGGTGAACGACGTGCCCGCGCGCGACCGCGACATCGCCATGGTGTTCCAGAGCTACGCGCTCTATCCCCACATGACCGTTCGGGACAACCTTGCATTCGCCCTGAAGCTCCGCAAGCGTCCCCCGGCCGAGGTGGCCGAGCGCGTGGCGAAAGCGGCCGAGATGCTGGGGCTGGAGCCGTTGCTGGACCGGCGCCCCGCCGCGCTCAGCGGCGGGCAGCGGCAGCGCGTGGCGCTGGGGCGGGCACTGGTCCGCGAGCCGCGGGTGTTCCTCTTCGACGAGCCGCTCTCCAACCTCGACGCCAAGCTGCGCGGCCAGATGCGCAAGGAGATCGCGTCGCTGCACCGCCGCGTGGGCGCCACCACCATCTACGTCACGCACGACCAGACCGAGGCGATGACGATGGGCGACCGGATCGTGGTGATGAACGCCGGCCGCGTGGAGCAGGCGGGCCCGCCGATGGAGCTGTACCGCCGCCCGGCCAACCGCTTCGTGGCCGGCTTCCTGGGGAGCCCGTCGATGAACTTCGTCGCCGGCACCATCGTCCGCGGCCCCGCGCCCGTGTTCCGCTCGCGCGACGGATCGCTCGCGCTCCCCGCGGCCGCGATGGATGCGCTCGCCGGCCGCGACGTGGTCCTCGGCATCCGCCCCGAGGACGTGCGCCTCGGCGCCGATGCGGACGCGGCCCGCGGGGCCGACGCGCGGGTGGAGCTGGAGCTCGACGCCGCCGAGCCGATGGGGAACGAGACCATCGTCTACCTCCGCGCCGGCGCCGACGAGATCGTCGCGCGCGTCCCGCCCGCCGCCCTCCCCGCGCCCGGCGAGCGCGTCACCGCCTCGTTCGACCTCGCCCGCCTCCACGTGTTCGACGCCGAGACCGGCGCCGTGCTGGAGACCGCGTAGCATCCGGCTCGGAGAAGACGCCGGTCCGCGTCGACGCCAATGCGGCGTCCCCGCGGGCCGGTGTTCGCGTTTCATCCACCGACCTCCTCGCCGTCGTCTACCGACGATCGGCCATGCTCACCCTGGCGAGGACAGGCCCGGGAGATCCACCGCCGGCTCCGCCTGCTGCTGGATGGCCAGGCGGTAGCTGTCGAGGCTGATGCGCTCGGCGGTCGCGATGAAGTCGCTCATGATGCCGATGGCATCGTCGACCTGGCCGGGGAAGGTGTCGCCGACGCGGCGCTGGATCGCGGCGGCGACCTCGTCGCGCAGGATCTCGAACTCGCGGACGATCGCGGCCTCGCTCCACCCCAGGCGCGAGCGCTGGTTTCCGTGCCGCTCCGCCACCGACCGCTGGATCGCGCTGCCGTCGTGGATCGCCCCCGCGTCCATGTTGGCCAGGTCCGCCGAGCGGAAGCTGGCCGCCAGGTCGGCCAGGAAGGTGGCCAGGTGGTCCTCGAGCACCGGCTCGCTCAGCGCGTGCGCCATCGGCGTGGCGGGGTCGCTTCGCAGCCGCGCCACGAACACGTGGAGAACGCGGTCCAGCTCGGCGAGCAGGGCATCACGCACGGCGTGCAGCAGCCCCGGCCCGGGCGCGTCCATCTCGTCGGCGCGCGCCAGGGTGGGCTGGATCGCCTCCTCGGCGGCGACCGGGAGCCAGAGGAAGAACGCGCTCCCGGCCCCCGGCTCGCTGCGGACCGTGAGGTCGCCGCTCATCATCGTCGCCAGCCGGCGGGCGATGGTCAGCCCCAGGCCGGTGCCGCCGTGGTGGCGGGTGAGCGTCATGTCCACCTGCTCGAACGGCTCGAAGATCGCCGCCAGGCGGCTCTCCGGGATCCCCGGGCCGGTGTCCTCCACGCGCACGTACATCCAGGGGCCCGGCCCCACCAGCCGCGTGTCGGAGGGTGGCTGCTCGGCGGTCCCCGCGCTCACGGTCACCCGCCCGGGACCGGGCGTGAACTTCACCGCGTTGGAGAGGAGGATGACCAGGATCTGCCGCACGCGGTCTTCATCCCCCCAGTACGGAACGTCGGCCGCGAGGCCGGACACCGAGTTCGCCAGCTCCACGCCCTTTCCCCGCGCCTGCATCTGCACCAGCTCGAGCGCCGCCTGCACGGGCGCGGCCAACCGCCCCGCGCGCGCGAGGAAGGTGACGCGCCCGGCGTCCAGCCGCGAGAAGTCCAGGATCTCGTCGATGATCCCCAGCAGGTGCGTGTTGCTGGCGCGGATGCGGTCCAGCTGCGCGCGCTGCTCGGGGGTGAGCGGACCGGCGATCTCCAGGTCCAGCAGGTCGGCGTAGCCCATCACCGCGTTGATGGGGGTGCGGATCTCGTGGCTCATGGTGGCCACGAACAGGCTCTTGGTGCGGCTCGCCTCCTCGGCCGCGGTGCGCGCCTCCTCGGCCTCGTCACGGGCGGCCTTGAGCGCGGCCTCGGCGGCGCGGCGCGCGGTCAGGTCGCGCGTGACCTTGGCGAAGCCGATCAGCTCGCCGCGGGTGTCGCGCAGCGCCGTGAGGCTCACCCCCGCCCAGAAGGTCGACAGGTCGCTCCGCACCCGCTGCCCCTCGCCCGTGTATTCGCCCTTCTCGGCGGCTTCCTGGAGGTGCGCCTCGGCGGTGCCGTCTTCCGATCCGCCCTCCGGGTACAGCATCCGCAGGTGCGCGCCCTCGGCCTGCTCGCGCGCCCACCACTTGATCAGCCGCGCGCCCTCGCCCCAGAAGGTGATGATGCCGTCGGGGTCCATCAGGAAGATGGCGAAGTCGCGAACGTTGTCGGCGAGCGCCGCGAACGCGCGCCGCGCCACCTCGGGGAGCGCCCGCCCGATGTAGGGATCGCGCTCGGCCTCGTACCACCCGTCGGCCGCGGCGGATTCGCCCCGGCGCCGCGCGGCTTCGCGCTCGCGCTCTTCGCGGCCGGGAGTGCCGGGCCCGCCGGGCGGGAGCCCTTCCGGGGCGCCCGTGGCGTTCGGGTCCAGGGGCTCCATGGCCCTCGTGCTCCGTGAGGATTTACCGTTCATGCGTCCGGTCCTAAGCAGAACACGCGCCAGCGCGCGAACGCCCCATCCACCTGCGTTTGCTCCCCCGTATCAGGGTGATTCGGGCGCGCGGCCATACCCGCGGGGAGAGGGCCCAGGGTCGCGTCGGCCGGCACCGCTTCGGCTCGTCGCGCAGCCGGCGCGCGCGACCATCGCATCGATCGTCCCGGCCGATCACGCCGTCGCGCCGCCTGGTCCGCCTCCCCGCTTCATCACGGAACGATCGGTGGGGCGGTGCGTGAAGAGGCCCGCGGAGACGTCGCGCGAGGCCTCTTCACGCGCGTCATCGACATCGTCCGCTGCCGCCCGGCGGGCTCCGTGCGTAGATTGATTCGGTTCGGCCGCGCCGGCATTCCGATCCCCGTTCGGGACCGACCGCCGCCCGCGGCCGTCGTCTCGCGTGACGGAGCCCGGCGACGAACCGGTGACGAACGGGCATCGGAAGACGTCGATCGAGAGGGGCCCGCCGGCCGGTTTTCGATCTCCGCGTCCGGATCGGCATCGTTGCCTGCCGCCTCGCGGGCGGCCGGCGCGAGGGGCGGCCTCGCCTTGGAGAGGAACAGCGGACTGCGCCGTGTCACGGGCGCGCCGCACCGCCCGGGCTGGACTTCGCGGGGCACGCTTCCTGCATTTCCACCGGATGGAGAACTTGCACGTTGGCCGCCACGGCGGCGCGGTGCCCGTGAACGCGAGCGGTGCACCGGGACGTTTATTGGTACGAAGCGGGGTAGCGGATGCGTGCCGCACCGCTCGTCCGCTACGGCGGAGCGCACCCGGACCGTCCGGGGCGGTCCGCCGCATCCACGAAGAGAACCCGCTACACGTGACGCGACATATGATCCGGCCCGCCCGGGTGATGCTGGCCGTTCTGATCCCGCTCCTGGGGGCGGCCCGCCTTCATTCCCAGGTCACGCAACCCGACACCATCCCCGCGCCGCCGGCCCAGCAGGGCCCGGCGGCCGCCGCGCAGGGCCCGCTCCTGGACGCGCCGGTCAGCCGCACCGGCTACCTGCTGGGCCCGGGCGACGTGGTGAACGTCTCCATCTTCGGCGACCTGAACCTGGTGTACACCCTTCCCGTGACCCCCGAGGGGAGCGTGGTGGTGCCCACCGTGGGCGTGGTGCGCGTGCTGGGGCTGAACCTGAACGAGGCGCAGGGGCGGGTGCGCGACGCGGTGCTCCGCTTCTACCGCAACGTGGACGTGAACGTGGGGCTGGCCCAGGTTCGCTCGTTCAAGGTGTTCGTGCTGGGCGTGGTGGAGCAGCCGGGCGTGCGCGTGGCCACCGCCGCCACCCGGGTGAGCGAGATCCTTCCCCCGGTGAACGGCGTGGTGCGCCGCAACGTGCTGCTGCGGCGCGCCTCGGGCGACAGCGTTCGGGTCGACCTGGTGCGCTTCATCCAGACCGGCGACCTGGCGGCCAACCCCACGCTGCGCGAGGGAGACGCGCTGATCATCCCGTCGATGGACGAGACGGTGCAGATGTTCGGCCGCGTGTTCTTTCCCGGCACCTACGAGTACCGCCCGGGCGAGACGCTGGCCGAGTTCCTTTCCGTGGCCAACGGCGGCGGGGGATTCCCCTCCAACGCGGCCGACACCGTGCGCCTCAGCCGCTTCGCGGACAACGGCCAGCGCCGCGTGGCGGTGCTGTCGCGCGCCGAGGCGCTGGGCGCCACCGGGCGGTCGCTGCGCATGCAGCCGCAGGACGCGGTGTACGTCTCGGCCGTCTCCAACTACCGGGTGCAGCGCACCGCCACCGTGGACGGCCAGGTCGCGCGCCCCGGCAGCTACCCCGTGCGCCCCGACACCACCACCGTGCGCGAGCTGGTGGCGATGGCCGGCGGCTTCACCCCCACCGCCTCGCTGGTCGACGCCACGCTGCGCCGGCAGACGCAGAGCCGCACCGCCAACGGCTTCCGCGACCTGCAGGGGCTTCCGCCCGAGCTGCTGACCCGCGAGGAGCGCGAGCTGCTGCGCGTGCGCGCCCAGGGCGACCAGAGCAACGTGGTGGTCGACTTCCAGCAGCTCTTCGCCGCGGGGCAGAACGCCTACGACCAGACGGTGCGCGACGGCGACGTGCTCACCGTGCCGCAGCAGCGCAACGACATCTCGGTGCTGGGCGCGGTGCGCACCCCCGGGATCGTGCCCTTCACCCCCGGGCAGGGCGTGGCGACGCACGTGGCGCGCGCCGGCGGCTACACCCGCCTGGCCGACCGCCGGCACGTGTCGGTGCTGCGCCCCACGCAGGGCACCCCGCTGGACCTGCGCGACGTGTCGGAGCTGCGTCCGGGTGACACGGTGATCGTCCCCTTCCGCGAGCGGCTGACGCTGATCCAGCGGATCGGCGCGCTGAACGCCGTGGTCGGCACCCTCTCGGGGGTGGCGCTGACCATCCTCGCCGTGGGGCAGATCTTCTGATGCGCTCCCTCACCGACGGCGAGCCCACGGGCGCGCACGACGCGCTCGTTCCCGCGCGCGCCGCCGCGCCGCTGAACGGCCGCGATCCGGCGTGGGACGGCCCCGTGGACGAGGTCCGCTTCCTGGACGTGGCCGCGGTGGTGCTGCGGCGGTGGCGGCTGGTGGCGGCGATCACCGCCGCCACGGTGCTGATCGCCCTGGCCGTGGCGCTGCTGCGCCCCCGGCTGTACACCGCCCGCACCGTCCTCCTCCCCCCGCCCTCGCAGGGCGATGGCCGCGCGGCGCTGATCGCCAGCCAGCTGGGCGACCTCCCGGGGCTGGGCGCGCTGGGCGGCAGCTCCAACGCGCGGCTGATCAACGTGATCGCCCGCAGCCGTTCGCTGGCCGACACGCTGGTGGCCACCCTCAAGCCTCCGGCCGACACCGCCGCGGTGATCCGCACCATGCTGGCCCGGCGCACGCGGGTGGAAGAGAACTCCGACGGCGCCGTGGTGGTGGAGGTGAGCGGGCGCGACCCGCGCCTGGCCGCGCGCGTGGCCAACGCCTTCCCGCCGCTGATCAACGCCTTCTCGGCCAAGGTCAGCACCGAGTCGGCGCAGCGCAAGCAGGAGTTCCTGGAGACGCAGATCCGCGGCGCCAGCGAGCGCCTGGCGCGCTCCGAGGCCGCGCTGCTGCGCTTCCAGAAGGGGCAGAACGCCCCCGAGATCGGCGAGCAGGCGCGCCGCACCATCGACGCCGCCTCCGACCTGCAGCGCCAGATCAGCGAGCAGGAGGTCCGCGTGGCGCAGCTGCGCCGCTCGGCCACCGCCGACAACCCGGCGCTCCGCGCGGCCGAGGCCGAGCTGGGCACCCGGCGCGCGCAGCTGCGCCGGCTCACCGGTTCCGGCGGCGGGTCGCCGCTCTTCGTGCCGCTGGGCCAGTCGGCCGACCTGAAGGCCGAGGTCACCCGCCTGACCCGCGAGTACACGCGCGACGAGCAGGTGTACGTGTCGCTCACCGGCGCGCTGGCGCAGGCGCAGATCGACGCCAATAACAATCTCCCGGTGGTGAGCGTGCTGGACCCGGCGCTCCCGCCCGACCGCCCGTCCGGCTTCGGCGTGAAGGTGATCGGGGCGGTGGCGCTGGTGCTCGGCGCCGTGCTGGGGCTCCTCGCCGCGTTCGTGGCCGAGCACCTGCGCCGCGCCCGGCACGACCCCGAGGGGCAGCGTTTCTTCGTGGCGTGGGACGAGTTCCGCGGCACGGTTCCCGGCGCGCGCGCGCGCAAGACGGGAGCGGCCGGGTGAGCCCGCCCGCCCCCGGCACCCGCGGTCCGGCCGCGCCGTTCATCGCCCAGGCGGCGGCTCCTCGCGGGCCGGCCGCCCACACATGCTGACACACGAGCGGATGTCGTCACGGCTCCACGCTTCCGAGTTTCCCCTGGGCCGCCCCGGCGGCCCGCCCGCGTCCGGGCACGCGCTCCCCACGCTGGTGATCGCCCCCTCGGGGCGGTGGCCGCGCATCGACCTGCGCGAGCTGTGGACGTACCGCGGGCTCTTCGTCTTCCTGGTGTGGCGCGAGATCAAGGTGCGCTACGCGCAGACGGTGCTCGGCGCCGGGTGGGCGGTCCTGCAGCCGGTGCTGACCATGCTGGTGTTCGCGGTGATCTTCGGCCGCTTCGCCCGCATCCCGTCGGACGGCGTCCCCTATCCGGTGTTCTCGCTCGCCGCGCTGGTGCCGTGGACCTACTTCTCCACGGCGCTCTCCGGCGCGTCGCTGAGCCTGACCAACGACAAGAACCTGGTCTCCAAGGTCTACTTCCCCCGGCTGGTGATCCCGTTCGCCCCCGTCCTTTCGGGGCTGCTGGACTTCGCCATCGGGCTGGTGATCCTGGGGGTGATGATGCTGGCGTACGGGATCGCCCCGCACGCCGGCGCGCTGGTCTTCCTTCCCGTCGCGGCGCTGTCGATGGTGCTGTGCGCGGCGGGGGTGGGGAGCGGGCTGGCCGCGCTCAACGTGCAGTACCGCGACGTGCGCTACGTGGTCCCCTTCCTCACCCAGGTGTGGATGTACGCCTCGCCGATCGTCTACCCGGCCTCGCTGGTTCCCGAGCGGTACCGCGCGCTCTACGCGCTGAACCCGATGGTGGGGGTGATCGAGGGGCTGCGCGGGTCGCTGCTGGGCACGGGGGGCGCGTCGTGGAGCATCATGGGCGTGTCGCTGGCCTCCAGCCTGGTGCTGTTCGTGGCGGGGATGCTGTACTTCCGCCGCACCGAGCGGCGCTTCGCCGACGTGGTCTGAGGCGGGCCGGGCCATGACACAGTTCGCCATCCAGGCCACCGGCCTGGGGAAGGAATACCGCCTGGGCGCCTCGCGCGCCCCGTACAACACGCTGCGCGAGGCGGTGGCGGGCGCCGTGCGCGCGCCGCTGCGCCGCAAGGCGGCCGACGACCCGCGCTTCTGGGCGATCCGCGACGTCTCGTTCGACGTGGCGCACGGCGAGGTGGTCGGGATCGTGGGGCGCAACGGCGCCGGCAAGAGCACGCTGCTGAAGGTGCTGTCGCGCATCACCGAGCCCACCGAGGGTCGCGCGGTGGTGCAGGGGCGCGTGGGGTCGCTGCTGGAGGTGGGCACCGGCTTCCACCCCGAGCTCAGCGGGCGCGACAACGTGTACCTGAACGGCGCCATCCTGGGGATGGACCGCGCCTACATCGCCCGCCGCTTCGACGAGATCGTGGAGTTCGCGGGGGTCGGGCAGTTCATCGACACCCCGGTCAAGCGCTACTCCAGCGGGATGTACCTGCGCCTGGCCTTCGCCGTGGCCGCGCACCTGGAGCCCGAGATCCTGATCGTGGACGAGGTGCTGGCGGTGGGCGACGCGGAGTTCCAGAAGCGGTGCCTGGCCAAGATGGGTGACGTGGCCCAGGGCGGGCGCACCGTGCTCTTCGTGAGCCACAACCTGGCCGCGGTGAGCCGCCTGTGCACCCGCGCCGTGATGCTGCAGGGCGGGCGGCTGAAGATGGACGACACCCCCGCGAAGGTGACCGCCGCCTACACCGCCTCAGGGAGCGACGCCGGTGTGTTCAGCGATGCCCTCCGCCAGCACCGCAGCGCCGAGGCCGCGATCGTGGACGGGTGGGTGGAGCGCGACGGCGCGCGCGGCGGCCCCTTCGCCTTCGGCGACACGCTCGACGTGCTGCTGACGGTGCGCACCCCGGCCGCGCAGCGCTTCGGGGTGGAGGTGGTGCTGCGCGACCAGGACCACGCGGCCATCGCCTTCTTCGGCTCGGGGATCCAGAAGCGGCTGGAGTGGGCCGCCGGCGCGGGCGACACGGTGATCCGCGTGCGCATCCCCGCGCTGCCGCTGGCCGAGGGCCGCTTCTTCGTCGATCTCGCGGTGGTGGAGACCGGGCGGCGCTTCCTGGACTACCTGGAGAGCGCCCTCTCGTTCGACGTGGAGCTCTGCGACCCCGAGGGGAGCGGAGTTCGCTATCTGCAGAGCGGCAAGGGGAGCGTGTACCTCCCCTCCGCCTTCTCCGTCGCCTCGGGCGCGGCGGAGCCGGTGGAAGTCTGACGGGGTGCTGGGTGCCGAAGTGCCGAAGTGCCGAAGTGCCGAAGTGCCGAAGTGCCGAAGTGCCGAAGTGCCGAAGTGCCAGGTGCCAGGTGCAAGGTGGCGGGTGGATGCGGGGCGTCGGCTGGAGTGGGGTGAGGGCGAACGGGGCGGGCGCGGGGTGCCACGGCGATGAGGCCGGGGACCGTGCCCGCCGGCGCACGGAATATCGACAGGAGAAACGCAGGCCGATGATGAACGACGGGAAGGCGGGGCGATGAGCGGGCCGAGGACCGTGGTGCGCAAGGCGCTCAAGCCGCTGCGCGAGCCGCTGCGCGACGCCGCCAACTGGGTGTTCGGCGGGCACCACGAGCACCTGAGCACCGCGCCGCAGACGTTCGACGACCGCTCGCGCGGGCGCGGCACCGTGCTGCTGGTGCTGGCCGGCTACAAGCCCGAGCTGTGGGACCACGTCTTTCCGCGCATCGCGGCGCACGTGTCGCCCGACACGGTGGACGTGTGCGTGGTCTGCTCGGGGCACCCGCCCGCGGCGGGCGAGCTGCGCGAGGCGGCCAGGCGCTACGGCTGGAGCTTCTCGCAGTGCGCCGAGGACCGGCTGGCCCACGCGCAGAACCTTGCGATCCGGGCGCTGCCGAAGGCCGAGTGGATCTCCAAGATCGACGAAGACATGTTCGTGACCGCCGGGTGGCTCGACCACCTGCGCGAAACGCACGAGCGGGTGGAGAGGGAGGGGAAGTGGCGCGTGGGGTTCGTGGCCCCGGTCATCCCCATCAACGGCTACGGCTGGCGGCTGCTGATGGAGCTCACCGGCACGCTCGACGAGTACCGCGCCGCCTTCCCGGAGTTTCCGCCCATCTCGGCGGCGATGGACGTGGGCGCGCACCAGTCGGCCGGGGTGGCCGAGTGGCTCTGGCGCCACAGCACCCCGCTCGACGAGATGGCCGCCACGCTGGCGCGGCGCGCGGGCGAAAGCAGCATCTGCCCGCACCGCTTCAGCATCGGCGCCTTCCTGATGAAGCGAGAGACCTGGGCGCTCCACGGTGGCTTCAAGATCGCCGGCGACGGCGAGCTGGGGTGGGAGGAGAGCCAGCTGTGCACGTGGTGCATGGACCAGTCGCGCGCCATCGTGGTCGACCATTCGGCGCTGGTGGGGCACTTCGCCTTCTACCCGCAGTGGGAGCACATGCTCGCGCTGCTGAAGCGCGATCCGGCGCTCTTCCGCTAGGCACAACTCGCCCCGCGGCAGGCGGGGCGTTCTCGCGATGGAAAGGGATACGAGGGAGATGCACGTTGCCATTCTCGCCGGGGGTCTCGGCACCCGGCTGGCCGAGGAAACGGCGGTGAAGCCCAAGCCCATGGTGGAGGTGGGGGGCGAGCCGATCCTCTGGCACATCATGAAGAGCTATTACGCGCAGGGCTTCAACGACTTCGTGATCGCCCTGGGGTACAAGGGCAACTACATCAAGGAGTACTTCGTCAACTACCGGCACCGCACCAGCAGCCTCACCGTGCGGATGAAGGAGGGCGAGGTGCAGGTGTACGACGGCAAGTGCGAGGACTGGACGGTGCACATGCTCGACACCGGGCTGGAGACGATGACCGGCGGCCGGGTGAAGCGGGTGGCGCAGTTCGTGGGGAAGGAGCCGTTCATGCTCACCTACGGCGACGGCGTGTGCAACGTCGACATCGAGCGCCTGCTGGAGTTCCACCGCTCGCACGGGAAGCTGGCCACGGTCACGGCCGTGCGCCCGCCCGCGCGCTTCGGCGGGATCGAGTTCGACGGCGACCTGGTGACCTCGTTCCAGGAGAAGCCGCAGATCGGCGAGGGGTGGATCAACGGCGGCTTCTTCGTGCTGGAGCCCGGCGTGGCCGACTACGTGGAGGGCGACCACACCGTGTTCGAGAAGGACGTGCTGGAGAAGCTGGCCGCCGAGGGGCAGCTGGCCGCCTACCGGCACGAGGGATTCTGGCAGTGCATGGACACCGTGCGCGACATGCGGCTCCTGCAGACACTCTGGGACGAGGGCGCCGCCCCGTGGAAGCTGTGGAGCGACGACGAATGAGCACGATCGACAACGAATCGGGCGCCAGCTGGCGCGGGCGCGCGGCGCTGGTGACCGGCGCCACCGGGATGGTGGGCTCGTGGCTGGTGAAGGACCTGCTGGCCCGCGACGCGCGCGTGGTGGCGCTGATCCGCGACGCCGACCCGCAGAGCGAGCTCTTCCGCAGCGGCGACACGGGGCGCATCTCGGTGGTGAACGGCGCGCTGGAAGACTACGCCGCCGTGGAGCGCGCGATCAACGAGCACGAGGTGGACGCGGTGTTCCACCTGGGCGCGCAGACCATCGTGGGCACCGCCAACCGCTCGCCCCTCCCCACCTTCGAGGCGAACATCCGCGGCACCTGGAACGTGCTGGAGGCGTGCCGCGTGCACGCGGGGATGGTGAAAGCGTGCGTGGTGGCGTCGAGCGACAAGGCGTACGGCACGCAGCCCGATCTGCCGTACCTGGAAGACATGCCGCTGCAGGGGCGCCAGCCGTACGAGGTGAGCAAGAGCTGCACGGACCTGGTCACCCAGTCGTACTTCCACACCTACGGGCTGCCCATCGCCGTCGCCCGCTGCGGCAACATCTACGGCGGGGGCGACCTCAATTGGAGCCGCATCATCCCGGGAACCATCCGCGCCTTCCTGCGCGGCGAGCGCCCGGTGATCCGCAGCGACGGCACCTTCGTCCGCGACTACGTCTACGTGAAGGACGTGAGCCGCGCGTACCTGGCGCTGGCCGAGGCCATCGAGCACCACGAGGTGCGCGGCGGCGCCTTCAACTTCAGCCCCGAGCGCGCGCTGACGGTGCTGGAGCTGGTGGCGCTGATCCAAGAGGCGATGGGCGCCGGGCACATCCAGCCCGACGTGCGCAACGAGGCCGGCGGCGAGATCCACTCGCAGTACCTGGACTCGGCCAAGGCCCGGCGCGTGCTGGGGTGGCACCCCGAGTTCACGCTCGAAGAGGGGCTCGCCGAGACGGTGGAGTGGTACCGCGCCTTCCTGGCGGCCGGCGCCCCCGCGTTCGCGTGACGCCGGGCGAGAGCCTGGCCGGGCGCCACGCCCTGGTCACCGGCGCCAGCGGCTTCGTGGGCGCCAACCTGGTGCGCGGGCTGGCGGCGCGCGGGTGCCGGGTGACGGCGCTCCTCCGCCCCTCGTCCAACCCGTGGCGCCTGGCGGGGGCCGGTGGAGCGGTCGAGGTGGCGCACGCGGGGGTGGACGACGAGGCGTCGCTCGCGGGGCTGCCGGACGAGGCGCTGGGCGACATCGTGATCCACGCCGCCGCCGCGGGGGTGAGGCCGGGCGAGGCCGAGGCCGCGGTGATGCGCGCCAACGTGCGCGGCACGGTGAACCTGCTGGAGCGGATCGCGGCGGCCGGGACGGCGCCGCGGTTCGTGTTCTTCAGCTCGTGCTCGGTGTACGGCGACCGCGCGCACGCCGCGGAAGACGCGCCGCTGGAGGGGCGCGGCGCCTACGCGGCCAGCAAGGTGGCGGGCGAGGCGCTCTGCCGCGCCTATGCCGAGGCGGGGGTGGTGCGGCCGGTCATCCTCCGCCTCTACACGCCGTACGGGCCGTGGGAGGCCGAGTACCGCTTCGTGGCCGGCACGCTGCTGCGGGCGATGGCGGGCCAGGAGCTGCCGGTGACTCCCGGCGAGCAGACGCGCGACCTGATCCACGTGGACGACGTGGTGCGCGCGACCGCCGCCGCGTTGGCCGTGGACGGCGTCGAGGGGGAGACGATCAACGTCTGCACCGGGGTGGCCACCACCATCCGCGACGCGGTGGCCGGGATCGTGGAGGCGGCGGGGACGGGCGCGGTGCCGCGCTTCGGCGCGCTCCCCTACCGCGCCGCCGAGATCTGGAAGATGTCGGGCGATCCATCGAAGATGCGCCGGCTGCTGGGGGTCGATGCGACCGTGCCGCTGGCCGAGGGGCTCGCGCGCACCCGGCGCTGGCTGGAGGAGAACGCGGGGGTGTATCGCCCCGCCCTTTCGAGGTGAATGGTGGCATGAGCGAGCATGTGGCGGTGCTGGGCGCGGGGCTGGCGGGGCTGGCGGCCGCGGGGCGGGCCCGCGAGCTGGGGTGCGAGGTGGACCTGTACGAGCGCCACGGCTACGTGGGCGGGCACGCCTCGTCGCACGTGACCGACGGCTTCACCTTCGACGAGGGGCCGCACGTTTCGTTCACCAAGCGCCCCGAGGTCCGCGAACTCCTGGAGCGCGCCGTGGACGGCGACTTCCTGGAGCACCAGGCCACCATCACCAACTACTGGAACGGCCACGTCATCCGCCACCCGGCGCAGACCAACCTGCACGGGCTCCCGGTGGAGCTGGTCACCCGCTGCATCACCGACTTCGTGGCCGCGCGGCAGGAGGACGACCGCCAGCCCGAGACCTACGCCGACTGGTGCCACCAGGGGCTGGGCGAGGCGTTCAGCCAGGAGTTCACCTTCCGCTACACGCGCAAGTACTGGACGACCGAGGCGGCCAACATGTCCACCGACTGGGTGGGCGCGCGGATGTATCCCCCCAAGCTGGAGGAGGTGGTGCGCGGCGCGCTGGCCCCCAGCACCGAGAACCACCATTACCTGCAGGGCTTCCGCTATCCGCGCCACGGGGGGTTCGGCGCGTACGTGAAGGCGGTCTCCCGGGGGCAGGCGGTGCACCTGGAGCACGACCTGATCTCGGTGGACCTGCGCACGCGCACGCTGGAGTT
>Ga0247773_1000261_pt1 | contig 24510 bp, 15 predicted proteins | sample UWRJL092311B6_FD_179934 | JGI IMG/M metagenome (GOLD analysis project Ga0247773, IMG submission 179934) | Plant litter microbial communities from Arlington Agricultural Research Station in Wisconsin, United States - UWRJ-L092-311B-6 | ecosystem: Environmental > Terrestrial > Plant litter >... | reverse complement strand
GCTCCCCGGCAACCACGACTGGGCCACCGGCACCGAGAACGGCCTGGAGACGGTGCGGGTGCAGGAGCGCTACGTGAACCGCCGCGGCCGCGGGATCGTGAAGTTCCTCCCCACCAACGGCTGCGCCGGTCCCGTGCCGCTGGACTTCGGCAACTACCTGCGCGTGATCGTGCTCGACACGCAGTGGTGGCTGCAGGCGCCGTTTCCGCGCGGGCGCGAAGGGTGCCGCGCCCGCACCGAGCAGGAGGTGGTCGATTCGCTCCGCCACGACCTGAACACCGCCGGGCGGCGGCGCACGGTGATCGTCACGCACCATCCGCAGCTCTCGGGCGGCCAGCACGGGGGATACTTCGACTGGCCCACCTACCTCTTCCCGTTCCACCCGTGGGCGCGGCAGGCGGGGCTGTTCGCGAAGCAGGACATCACCGGCGCGCAGTACCGGGGGATGATCGACTCGTTCGCCCGCGCGTGGGGGAACAACCCGCCGCTGGTGTTCGCCAGCGGGCACGAGCACAACCTGCAGGTCCTTCGCCTGGCCGCGCACCACTACCAGGTGGTGAGCGGCGCCGGGATCTACAACCACTCCACCCAGAGCCGGGTGATCCGCGGCACCATGTACGCGCGCCGGGCCAGCGGGTGGACCGAGCTGGCCTTCCTCCGCGACGGCCGCGTGCGGCTGTCGGTGAAGGTGGTCGACTCGGCCGGCAACGCCAAGGAAGACTTCTCCATGTGGCTCGACGTGCCGCCCCTGGTCCCCGATCACCAGGGCGACCCCACGGAGCCGCACCCGGCCCAGCAGACGCCGCCGGTCACCGCGCCCGCGGCGCCGCCCTCCACCGGAGCCCGGCCATGACGCGCGTCCGCACCGCCCTTCGCGCCTCGGCCCTGGCGCTCGCGCTGGTGCCCGCGCTGGCAGCGGCGCAGCAAGCCGGCACGGCAGCGGTCGTCGCCGGCCGGGAGTACGGCGCCAGCGGGCTCCATCGCTGGCTGCTGGGGAAGAGCTACCGCGACCTGTGGACGGCGCCCGTCACCGTTCCCGTGCTGGACCTGGGCGCCTTCGCCGGCGGGCTCACCCCCACGGGCACGGGAGGCGGCAACCAGACCACGTCGCTCCGCCTGCGCGGCGCGGACGGGCGCGAGTACGCCTTCCGCTCGGTGGACAAGGTGCAGACGCAGACGCTCCCCGAGGACCTGCGGCACACCCTGTCGTCGTGGGCGGTGCAGGACCAGGTGTCGTCGTTCTGGCCGGCGGCGGGGGTGGTGGCGCACCCGCTCGAGGCCGCGGCCGGGATCCCGCACACCACCGAGCGGCTCTTCGTGATGCCCGACGACCCGCGCCTGGGCGAGTACCGCGCGCGCTTCGCCGGGATGCTGGGCACGCTGGAGGAGCGCCCCGGCACGGGGCGGCCCCTTCCGCCGGAGCTGGCCGGGGCCGACCGCATCGAAGACGGCGACACCTTCCTGGTCCGCCTCCGCGCCGGGCCGGACGAGCGGATGGACGACCGCGAGTACCTGGCCGTGCGGCTGGTCGACATCCTGCTGGGCGACTGGGACCGCCACCCTGGCCAGTACCTGTGGGCCAGCACCCCGCGCCCCGGCGGCGGGCACCTGTGGCGTGCGCTCCCGCGCGACCGCGACTACGCCTTCGTCGATTACGACGGGATGGCGATGGGGGTGGGGCGCGGGCTGATCTGGAACCTGGTGCGCTTCCGCGACCGCATCGACCTGCGCCCGATGGCGATGAACGCCTCGCAGCTGGACCACCGGCTGCTGGGGGGGATGGAGCGCGCCACGTGGGACTCGGTCACCCGCGCGGTTCGGGCGAACCTCTCCGACGCGGCGATCTCGTCGGCCCTGGCCGCGCTCCCGGCCGAGTACCGCGACCGCCGCGGCGCCGCCCTCGAGGCGCGCCTCCGCGCCCGGCGCGACGACCTGGCCCGCGTGTCGGCCACGTTCTACGGCTACGTGCTGCACGAGGCCGAGGCGCACGGCACCGACCAGGCCGACGAGGCGGTGGTGGACCGCCTCCCCAGCGGCAACGTGCGCGTCACCCTGCGCCCGGCCGGCGGCGGCGAGCCGTTCTTCCAGCGCGAGTACGCGTGGACCGAGACGCGCGAGGTGCGCGTGTACCTGCACGGCGGCGCCGACGTGGCGCGCGTGACCGGCACCGGCCCCGAACAGGTGATCGTGCGGGTGATCGGCGGCGAGGGCGACGACCGGCTGGCCGACGAGGGGCGTGCCGGCCACCACACCGCCTTCTACGACGACGCGGGGAGCAACACGTACGACCGCCGGCCGCACACGAAGGTCGACGAGCGCCCCTGGACCGAGGTGATGTGGATGCCCGGCGCCGGGAGCAAGCCGCCGCGCGACTGGGGGTTCAGCCAGTCGGGCTTCGCCGCGGGCGGGGGATGGAAGGGCGGCGGCGTGGGGCCCTACGTGGCCGTGGGGCCCACCTGGAAGCGCTACGGCTTCCGCCGCCACCCGCACGCGGTGACCGGAGGCGTGCAGCTGCAGTGGGCGCCGCTGGAGAACCGCTTCGGCGTGGAGTACGACGGCGACTTCCGCTACGTGGGCTCGCCGCTGGACCGCACCGAGGTGACCGTGCGCGCCACCGAGCTCGCCGCCTCGCGCTTCTTCGGCTACGGCAACCAGGCGGACGACGGGGGGTTCACCAGCAACCACTTCCGCGTGTGGGAGCGGCAGCTGTACGCCGACGCGGCGTACTGGAAGGGGCTGGCGCGGCGCACCTGGATCGTGGGCGCGCTCACCGGCCGGGTCAGCGCCCCCGAGCCCGAGGACGGGACGCCCGCGGGCGACCTCCTCCCGGACGGGAGCGAGGACTTCGCGCTGGCCGGCGGACGCGTGGGGTTCGTCACCGCGCGCGGCGACAGCGCGGCGTACATTCGCAACGGCTGGTCGCTGGCGGCCTGGGGGAGCGGCTTCCCGGTGGCGCGCAACGACGCGGGCGCCTTCGGCGGGGGCGAGGCGCTGGCCACGGCGTACGTCTCGGCGGGCGGGCGCGGGCCCACGCTGGCGCTCCGCGCGGGGGGCGAGAAGGTGTGGGGCGACTTCCCCTTCCAGTACGCCGCCACGCTCGGCGGCACCCACTCGCTTCGCGGCTACCCCTCGCAGCGCTACGCGGGTGACGCGGCGGCGTACGGGAGCGCCGAGCTGCGGCAGGTGGTGACCCGCGCCAACCTGCTGGTGGCGCGCGGCAACCTGGGAGTGTTCGGCCTGGCCGACGCGGGGCGCGTCTGGTACCAGGGCACCTCGCCGGGCGGCTGGCACACGGCGTATGGCGGCGGGCTCTTCTTCGCCCTGATCGACAACCGCTACGCCGTCTCCGCCGCGTACGCGCAGGGCGAGACGGGGCGGATCCACCTGCAGCTGGGAATGCCGTTCTGACGCAGCAAGGCACGCCGATGTCCCGCGGTCTCCGCCGGCTCTCGCGCTACACCCAGGGGCTGGGCGGCCCCACGCCGCTCACGGTGCGCTTCAGCGCACCCGACCGCGCCACGCTCGACCGCATCGTCACGGAAGCGCTCCCCGACGGGATCGAGGTGGACGGCGGCGAGACCGAGCTCTTCCGCGACGTCTACTACGACACCGCCGCGCTGGACCTGCGCCGCCGCGGCGCCGTGGTGGGCGTCCGCTTCCGCCCGGACGGCGAGCTGACGCTGGCGGTGGAGGTGCGCGCCTCGGCCGACGGGCTCCCCGACAGCGCGGCCGAGAGCGCGCCGGCCACCGATCCGCACACGCTCTTCTCGGGCGATTCGGAGCCCGCGCGGATGCTGCGCGCGCTCACCGACCCCGCGCTGCTGCGGCCCTGGCTCACGGTGGAGACGCGCCGCCGCGTCCGCTGCCAGACCGAAGACGCGCCGCCCCACGCGCTGGGGATCGAGATCGCCTGCGACGAGCGCACGGTGCGCGACCGCGACGTGAGCGCCGAGCTCTTCGAGGTGGAGGTCCGCCTGGCGGACGACACCCCCGAGGGGCGCGCCGCCGCCCGCGCGCTGGAAGATGCGTTCCGGCTCACGCTGCTCACCGGCGACTCGCTGCGCCGCTGGATGCGCAGCCTGGACGAGGCCGAGGTCGACTGGCTGGAAGAGGCCGTCCGCTCGGCCCGGCGCGTGGCGGTGCTCCTCTTCCGCGGCGGGCGGGCGGCGCTGCTGAACCGCGGCGGCGCGCTGCAGGTGCCGGCGGGCCCCGGCACCGGGCTGGAGGCCGCGCGCCGCGTGATGCGGCGGATGCTGGGCGCCGAGGGGCGCATCCGGCTGATCGGCACCGGCCCAGGCTCGGCGCGGCACCCGGCCACCGAGGTGTGGGTCTCGGAAGACGCGGAGCTCCGCGCCGAGCCCGCCGGGCTGGTGCACCTCCCGGTCGACGAGCTGATCCAGGCCGTGGGCTCGCCCGCGATGCGCGACGAGGCCACGCTGGCGGCGCTCCACGTGCTGGTCCGCTCGGGGCTGGCGGTGCATCCGCTGGACGGCGACTGGGACGACCAGGCCGCGCGCGACGTGCTCCGCGCCGCGCCGCCCTACCTCGCCCCCCCGTCCACCCTCCCGGCCGACGCGCTGCCGCCGGGGTCGCTGCTGAACCCCGAGCTGAGCGTGATCGCCTTCAACCGGCGCGTTCTGGAGCTGGCGGCCGACGCCGGGGTGCCGCTGCTGGAGCGGCTCAAGTTCCTGGCCATCTTCGGCGGCAACCTCGACGAGTTCTTCCGCGTCCGCGTCGCGGTCTTCAAGCGGCAGGTGGCGCAGGGGAGCGAGAAGCCCACGCTCGACGGGATCTCGCCGCGCGAGCAGCTGGACGCGGTGGGGAGCCGCGCGCGGCGCCTGGCCGACGCGGGGTACCGGCTCCTCTTCGACCGGCTCCTCCCCGAGCTGCGCAAGGCGGGCGCCGAGGTGGCGAGCCGCGGCGACCTGGAGCCCGACGAGCGCAGCTGGCTGCGCGACTACTACGACGCCGAGGTGCACGCCACCCTCACGCCGATGGCGGCGGGGCCGGGGCACCCGTTTCCGCACATCCGCAACCAGCGGCCGGCGCTGGTCGCCATCCTCCGCGAGCCGCTGACCGGCGGCGAGCGGCTGGGCGTGGTGGAGCTCCCGGACGGCCTCCCCCGCTTCGTGGCGCTCCCCGGCGGCGCGCGGTACATCCCGCTCGAGGCGGTGATCGTCGACAACCTCCACCGGCTCTATCCGGGGATGGAGGTGGATGGCGCCTCCAGCTTCCGCGTGACGCGCAGCGCCGAGCTGCACATCGAGCCGGCGCGCACCGCCGACCTGCTGCAGGCGGTGGAAGAGGAGGTGCGCCGCCGCCGCTTCCGCCCCGTGGTGCGCGTGGAGGTGGCCGACGCGATGCCCGGGCGGCTGCGCGACCTGCTGCTGCGCGAGCTGCGGCACGAGGCGCCGGACCAGGCGTGGCCGCTGGGCGAGGAGGACGTGTACGGGGTGGAGGGATTGATCGACCTGCGCGGCATCCGCGAGCTCGCCTCGGCCGTGGACGACGACCGGCTGCGCTGGCAGCCGGAGCCGCAGGAGGCGCCGCTGGACCCGGCGGTGCCGATCATCGACGTGCTGCGGCGCGGCGAGGTGCTGGTGGAGTTCCCGCGCGACTCGTTCGAGGCGACGGTCGAGCGCTTCGTGCTGGAGGCGGCGGAAGACCCCGACGTGGTGGCGGTGAAGCTCGCGCTCTACCGCACCAACAAGACATCGCGCATCGTGGAGGCGCTGCGGCGCGCCAGCTCGCGCGGGAAGCAGGTGGTGGCGCTGGTGGAGCTGACGGCACGCTTCGACGAGGAGCGCAACATCGCCTGGGCGCGCCATCTCCGCGCCAGCGGGATCCACGTGGTGTACGGGCTGCCGGGGCTGAAGGTGCACGCCAAGGTGGCGCTGGTGGTGCGCCGCGAGGAGGGCGGGATGCAGCGCTATGCCTACGTGGGCACCGGCAACCTGAACGCCACCACGGCGGCGGCGTACACCGACCTGGGGCTGCTCACGGCCGACCCCAGCATCACCGGCGAGGTGGGCGAGCTCTTCAACATGCTCAGCGGCGCGGGGGGCGAGCCGCGCTTCAACCGCCTGCTGGTGGCGCCGCACACCATGCGCGCGCGCTTCCTCGAGATGATCGGCCGCGAGGCCGAGCACGCGCGCGCCGGGCGCCCGGCCGAGATCGTGGCGAAGATCAACGGCCTGGCCGACCGTGACATCATCGCCACGCTGTACGAGGCCAGCCGCGCCGGCGTGCGCATCGAGCTGATCGTGCGGAGCCTGTGCTCGTTGCGGCCGGGGGTGTGGCAGCTCTCCGAGAACATCCGCGTGGTGAGCATCCTGGGCCGCTACCTGGAGCACGCGCGCATCTTCCGCTTCCAGAACGGCGGCGACCCGGAGTACTACATCGGCTCGGCGGACTGGCGCACGCGCAACCTGAGCCGGCGGGTGGAGGTGGCGTGCCCCGTGCGCGATCCCGCGCACCGGGCGCGGCTGGACGAGATCCTGCGCGCGCAGCTGGAGCACCCGCGCGCCTGGGAGCTGGGGAGCGACGGCACCTACTACCAGCGCCCAGAGCGTGCCCCGCGCGACCCCGCGCTCCCGCTGTCCGACCCGGAGCGCCGCCCGTTCTTTCCCGTGACCAGGTGAGGTCTTCTCACGCCGGCGAACGGCGAAACGGCAAGGCAAAAGAGGGGCGCTTCGCGCGAGCAACGGAGAAAACGGAAACAGCGACGGTTCGTTCCAGTGCATCCTCCGTTTCCTCGCTCTTCCGCGAGAGCCCGTTGTTGGCGGAGCTGGAGGATGAGATGGATCTCGCGCTCCGCCACTGATCGAGTGCCCCGCACATCGCCCCGAAGAAAGCCACGACAGGTGTTGATGATCGATCCACGCAGCCGCGCCGATGCACGCAGGCGGATCGGCCGCCGCGCGTTCGCCGCGGCGGCCGCGCTGGCGCTGGCCGGGTGCGACGGGCTGAAGAAGGAGCGCAACCCCGACAACGCCGCGGCCGGGGACGTCCTCTGCCAGGTGGTCACCCACGGCTACTCGCTGGCCGACGACCTGCGCGAGACCAGCGGGATCACCGAGAGCCGCCGCACGCCCGGCGTCTACTGGTCGCACAACGACTCGGGGCGCGAGGCCAACCTCTTTGCCGTGGGGAGCGACGGGCGCCACCTGGGGAGGCTGAGGGTGACCGGCGCGAAGAACACCGACTGGGAAGACATCGCCGCCGGCCCCTGCCCCGACGGTGGCCCGGCGTGCCTCTACCTGGCCGACACCGGCAACAACGAGCAGCACCGCAAGACGGTGTCGCTCTGGGTGATCCCCGAGCCCCAGCCCTCCGACGATGCCACCGCGCCGGCCACCGAGTACCGCGCGAAGTGGCCGGATGAGGCGATGGACGCCGAGGCGCTGTTCGTGCTGGGCGACGGCCGCGTGTTCCTGGTGACCAAGGGGAGCAAGCACGACAAGGTGGACCTGGTCCGCTGGCCCACGCCGCTCCGCGCCGACAGCGCCGCCACGCTGCGGATCGTGCGCGAGCTGGCGCCCAACCCCGAGCAGGTGGGCGACCGCGTGACCGGCGCCAGCGCCAGCCCCGACGGCCGCCTGGTGGCCATCCGCACCTACGCCGGGCTCGACTTCTTCCGCACCGCCGACCTGCTGGGGAGCGGCCACCCCTTCGCGCAGTTCGACCTGGACCCCGTGGCCGAGCCCCAGGGCGAGGGCGTGGCGATGGACGACCACGGCAACCTGGTCCTCACCAGCGAGGGCCCGGGCAAGCACCTCCCCGGCACCATCTCGCAGCTCCGCTGCATCCTCCCGAAGTAGCCGCGGCGAACCTGGCCACACCAGAACGACGAGGGCGCGGAGGATGATTTCCCCCGCGCCCTCGTCGCATCGATTCCAAAGTGCGCCGTAACGCGCCAGAGCCCTGGTGAGCGCCAGAGCAACCGTGGCTGTTTCCGTTTCCTCCGTGGCTCGCGCGAAGCGCCCCTCTTTTGCCGTTCCGCCGTCCATCGACCCATCCCTGCGACACCGTTCTTGGACCCGCCCGGGCCTACTCCTCGCGCAGCGCCTCGAGCGGCGTGTGGCGGAACACCTCGCGGCTCGCCCACCATCCCACGCCCCCCGCCAGCGCGGTCACGGCCAGCGCCAGGAGCAGCAGCGGCGGGATGGGAACGGCGAAATCGACCTTGAACACCCACTTCGCCAGCGCCCACCCGGCCCCCGTCGCCAGCCCGATCCCCGCGATGCTGGCGAGCAGCCCCATCGACAGGTACTCGGCCAGGAGGATCGCGCCGATCTGCCGGCGCGTGGCGCCCAGCGTGCGCAGCAGCACGCTCTCGCGGATGCGCTGCAGCCGGCTGGTCAGCACCGCGCCGAGGAGGACGATGAACCCCGTCGCCACGCTGAAGCCGGCCAGGAAGCGGATCACCGCCGCCACGCGCCCCAGCACCTCGTCGATCGCCGCCTGCACCTGCGTCAGGTCCAGCAGCGCCACGTTGGGGAACCGGGCGACCACGTCGCGCTGCACCCGCGCGCGGCTGGGCGCGTCGGGGGTGCGCGCCAGCATCACCCAGCTGTGCGGCGCGCCCTGGAGCACGCTGGACGGGAAGACGGCGAAGAAGTTCGGCTCCAGCCGCTGCCAGTCCACCTCGCGCACGCTGGTGACGCGCGTGGCGATGCGCACGCCCTGCACGTCCCAGGTGATCACGTCGCCGAGCTTGACGTCCAGGTCCTCCACGATCGTCCTGTCCAGCGACACTTCGGCCGGGCGATTCCCCACCGCGCCTCCCTGGCCCGGGCGCCAGAAGCGCCCCTCCAGCATCTTCTCCGAGGCGTTCACCGTGTCGCGATAGGTCGACCGGTACTCGCGGCGCACGGCCCACGGCTCGGGCCCGCTCCGCCGCTCGCCTTCCTCCCGCTCCGGCCGCCCCTCCTCGTCGCCCGGGCCGGCCGCGGGGCCGGCGCCCACCAGCTGCGCCGTGGTCTTTCCGTTGATGGAGTGGATGCGCATCGGCACGATCGCGGCCTGCTGCAGCACGCTCCCCCGCTCCGCCTGGATCTGCCGCGCCACGCCGGGCTGCTGGTCGTCCTGCACGTCGAAGATGAGCAGGCTGGCGCGGGTCTGCAGCGCGTTGAGCCGCAGCGGGCGCAGCAGGTTCCCCTGCGTGAGGTAGAGCGTGGCGAGCAGGAACACCCCGAAGCCCAGCGCGAGCACCACCACGCGCGTCTGGTTCCCCGGCCGGTGCAGGTTCGCCAGCCCCTGCCGCGCCGGGTACGGCAGCCCCGCGCCCGCGAAGCGGCGCACCAGCCGCGTCACCGCCCACGCGGCCAGCCACAGCCCCAGCAGCGTCGCCGCGATCCCGGCGACGAAGCCCAGGCCGGTGCGCAGGTCGCCCGCCTGCAGCATCACCAGCGCCCCCACGCTCACCGCCAGCAGCAGCGCCGTACCGAGGGTCCACGCGTCGCGCGTGGCCCGCGCCGGCTCCACGCGGCGCCGCACCGCCTCCAGCGGCGACACCTGGCGCGTGGCCAGCAGCGGGATCAGCGCGAACGCCACCGCGATCCAGACCCCGACACCGACGCCGGTGAGGACGGAGGGCCAGTCGACCGAGGTCGACACCTCCACCGGGAGGAGGTCCTTGAGCAGGCGGGGGAGGACGAACTGCACGCTCATCCCCATCGCCGCGCCCACCGCCGCGCCGGCCAGCCCCATCGCCCCGGCCTGCAGCAGGTAGACGGAGATCACCTGCCCGCTGGTGGCGCCCAGGCAGCGGAGCGCGGCCACCGTCTCGCGCTTCTGCGCCATGTACGCGCCCATCGCGCTCGCCACCCCGATCCCGCCCAGCAGCAGCGCGAAGGTGCCGACGAGGCCGAGGAAGTCGCCCAATCGGCCGAGCGCGCGGTCCAGCCGCTCCTGCTGCTGCTCGGCGGTGCGGACGCTGGCGCCCGAGGCCCGCAGCTGCTTGCGGTACGCGGTGGCGAACTGCCGCGCGGCGGCGGGCGGCATCTTCACGAAGGCGTCGTAGTCCACCCGCGCGCCGAAGCGCAGCAGGTTCATCTCCCGCAGATACTTCGCGGGGACGTACACGGGCGGCGCGAAGAGCGAGCCCACCCCTACCTGCCCCGGCACCTTCTCCAGCGTGCCGATCACCCGGAAGCGGGCATCGCCCAGCGAGATGCTGTCGCCCACCCTGGCGTCCAGCGCGGTGAGGAGCGCCGGCTCCACCAGCGCGTTGCGGCCGCCCTGCAGCGCCGCCCACTGGTTGGCGGGCGCCGTCTCGATCCGCCCGTAGAAGGGGTACCCCGGCTCCACCGCGCGCACCTGGCTGAGCCGCGTGGCGCCGGTGCGCTCCAGCAGCGCCATCGATCCGAAGCTGGTCATCCGCGCCACGGGGTACTTCGCGTGGCCGAACGCCATGATCACGTGCTCGGTGGCGCGGCTGAACCTGCGGTTGCTGCTGATGGACAGGTCCGCCCCCAGCAGCGCGCGGCTCTGGTCGCGCACCCCCTGCGACAGGTTGGCCGCGAAGCTCTGCGTGGCCACCAGCGCCGCCACCCCCAGCGAGATGGCCGAGAGGAAGAGGAGAAGCCGGCGCCGCGCGAAGCGGCTCTCGCGCCACGCCAGCGCCAGCAGCGGCCGGATGGCGCTCATTCGCCCCCGCTCCGCTCGTCCGACACCACGACGCCGTCGGCCAGGCGGATCACGCGGCGGGCGCGGGCGGCCAGGTCCAGGTCGTGGGTGACCAGGATCAGCGTGGTCCCCAGCTCGCGGTTCAGCTCCATCAGCAGGTGGATGATGCGCTCGCCGGTGGCCCCGTCCAGGTTCCCCGTCGGCTCGTCGGCGAAGAGGATCCGGGGGCCGTGCACGAAGGCGCGGGCGATGGCCACGCGCTGCTGCTCGCCGCCCGAGAGCTGCGCGGGAAAGTGGTGCTCGCGCCCGGCCAGGCCCACGCGCGCCAGCAGTTCGTCCGCGCGGCCGCCCGCGCGCTCGCCGCGCAGCTGCAGCGGCACCTCCACGTTCTCGCGCGCGGTGAGCGTGGGGATCAGCTGGAACGACTGGAAGACGAAGCCGATCCGCTCGCGCCGCAGCCGCGCGCGCCCGTCCTCGCTCAGCGCGCTCAGCTCCGCGCCGTCCACCGAAACGGAGCCGGTGGAGGGGCGGTCGAGCCCCGCCAGCAGCCCCAGCAGCGTGGTCTTGCCACTCCCCGACGGCCCGACGATTGCCACCGTCTCGCCGTCGTCCACGCGAAAGGATACGTTCTTCACCGCGGCCAGCTCTCCGCCGCCGCTGCGGTACGTCTTCGACAGATCATCTACGATGAGCACGCTGTTCCGGCCTCGCTGGCTGTTCTCGATCCTCGTCCCGGCGCTGTGCATGATACTCGGCTGCGACACCGAGGATCGCAAACCCGCGTCAGGAAACCGTCAGGACACTACCGGCGCGGCGGCCGTGAACGACGGCAGCCGCGAGGACAGCACCGGCGCCGCCGCGCAGGCCGCCGACCGCCGCGTGGTGATGTTCGTGGGGACCAGCCTCACCGCCGCGCTGGGGCTGGACCCGTCGCTGGGCTTCCCCGCGCGGGTGCAGGCCAAGATCGACTCCGCCGGCCTCCCGTTCGAGGTGGTGAACGCCGGCGTGAGCGGCGAGGTGAGCCGCCAGGCGCGCGACCGCGTGGCCCGCTGGCTGGTGAAGCAGCCCTTCGACGTGATGGTGCTGGAGACCGGCGCCAACGACATGCTGCAGGGGCTGTCGCTCGCCGCGCTCAAGTCCAACCTGCAGTCCATCGTGGACACGGTGCGCAAGGCGCGGCCCGACGCACGCATCATCCTGGCCGGGATGTACGCCGCGCCCAACCTGGGCGAGCGCTACGGCACCGAGTTCCACGCCATCTACACCGACGTGGCGCGGCAGGACACCCTCCCCCTGATCCCCTTCCTCCTCGACGGCGTGGCCGGCCACCAGGAGCTGAACCTGGGCGACGGCATCCACCCCAACGAGCGCGGCCATCGCATCGTCGCGCGGAACGTTTGGCGCGTGCTGGAGCCCGTGCTGCGCGAGCGCGCCGCGAAGCCGGAGACTGCCGCCGGGGTGCCGTAGAGGGCCTTGGCAATCGCTTCCCGCCTGATTAGCTTGGAACGCAAATGGACAAAGCGCCAGACATTCCAGACAAGCGGGAGGAAGAGATGACACGCACGGTCACCGCCACCTACGACGGACGCGACATCCACCCGGACCAGCCGCTCCCCTTGCCACGAGATGCGCGCATCACCCTCACGTGGCGGGAGAACGAGCCGGGAGACGAAGACCCGCTCGCGGCCGCCGACATCCCGCTGCCATACACCGGCGAAACCTTTGCCGAGGCAGTCAGGCGAATCCGGATCGATGGTCCTCCCGACGGCTCCCAGCGTGTCGATTACTACCTCGGCTACGACGTGGGCGATGCGGCCGACTGAGGTATTCGTCGACACCGCCTGCGTGGTCGCGCTGGTGAGTGACAGAGACGAGCTCCACGAGCCCGCGACCGGGCTGTTCGAGGACACGCGCTCACGCGCGCGGCTGGTTACGACGCGCGCGGTGTGCTTCGAGATCGGGAGCTTCTTCAAGAAGCCGCATCAGCGGAAGATCGTGGCAGAGCTGATTCAGAGGCTCGAAGATGCTCCCGATGTCGACATCGTACCCATCAGTGACGATGTGTTTCACCGCGCCCTTCGCCTGTACGGGAATCGGCCTGACAAGACGTGGAGCTTGACGGATTGCTCCTCGTTCGTGGTGATGCAGGAGCGCGGCATTACTCAGGCGCTGACGTCCGACCACCATTTTCGCCAAGCGGGGTTCGTCCCGCTGATGAGTTCGGAGAACTAGACGTGGAGGCCGCCATGCATGGCGTCAAAGCGACGTACGATGGGCGCACCTTCGTGCTCGACGAGCCGTTGCCGCTCGCGGCCAACACGCGTGTACGGCTCACGGTCGGTTGAGGAACCCGAGATCGAAGAAGACGATGATGTCGGGGTGACCACGTTCCTGGATGTCGCGCTTTCGCTGAACGTCTGTGGCCCGCCGGACTGGTCCGCGCGCGTCGACTACTACATACATGGGCCAGGACATGAGCGGGTACAGCGACAATCCCGATCTCAACGAAGGAAAGATCTGATGCGAAGTCCGCCTGCGCGCCTGCGCGGGCGGATTTCGTCGTTATTGCTCGAGCGGACAGATCTCCGTAGTCTCTCGCCACGAACCCAGCTTGTTGCCGCCCGCTGAACTTTCAGCCTCCGATTCCATCGATGACTCGCCGCCTGCTCATCCATCTTGCCGCCGGTGTGCTGCTCGGCGCGTTTGCCGGAGCCGCTGGCCCCGCCGCGGCGCAGCACTCGCCGTGCGTGTCGGGGTGCGCGGACATCGTGGTGGTGAACGCGGCGGTGTGGACGGGGGTGCGGGGCGCGCCGGACGCGCAGGGAGTGGCCGCGCGTGGCGGGAGGATCGTGGCCGTCGGCAGCGACCAGGAGGTGAACCGCACCGTCGGCCCGCGCACGCGCGTGGTCGACGCGGGCGGGAAGATGGTGGTGCCGGGGTTCATCGACTCGCACGTGCACTTCATCACGGGTGGGGCGGCGCTGGCGTCGGTGCAGCTGCGCGACGCGCGCACGCCCGCCGAGTTCGTGCGGCGCATCCACGACTACGCGCGCACGCTGCCGGCGGGCGCGTGGATCACCGAGGGGAACTGGGACCACTCGCTCTGGGGCGGCGAGCTGCCGCGGAAGGAGTGGATCGACTCCGTATCGCCCAACAACCCCGTGTGGGTGAGCCGGCTGGACGGGCACATGGCGCTGGCCAACTCCGCCGCCCTGCGCGCCGCGCGAGTCACCGCCGCCACGCGCGACGTGGAGGGGGGCGAGATCGTGCGCGGCACCGGGGGCGAGCCGACCGGCATCCTCAAGGACAACGCGCTGGACCTCGTCGATCGCGCCGTCCCCGAGCCCACCACCGCGCAGCAGGACCGCGCGCTGGACGCGGCGATGCGCTACGTGGCGGAGCAGGGCGTCACCTCGGTGCAGCACATGGGCGGGTGGGGCGACCTGGCGGCCTTTCGCCGGGCACGCGCCGCGGGGCGCCTGCGCACCCGCATCAGCGCCGCGGTGCCGCTGGCCACGTGGGAGCGGCTGCGCGACACCGTGGCCGCGCGCGGACGGGGCGACGAGTGGCTGCGCATCGGCAGCCTCAAGGGCTTCGTCGACGGCTCGCTCGGCTCGCACACCGCGCTGATGCACGAGCCGTTCAGCGACACCGGGACCGGCACCGGCCTCCTCACCACCCCCGAGGCGGAGCTGTACGCCTGGACGCGCGGGGCCGACCGCGCGGGGCTGCAGGTGGCGGTGCACGCCATCGGCGACCGCGCCAACACGCTGATCCTCGATGTCTTCGAGCGCGTGGCGCGCGAGGACGGCGCCCGCGACCGCCGCTTTCGCGTGGAGCACGCGCAGCACCTGCGCGCGGCCGACATCCCGCGCTTCGGCCGGCTGGGCGTGATCCCCAGCATGCAGCCGTACCACCTGATCGACGACGGCCGCTGGGCCATGGCGGTGATCGGCCCCGAGCGCGCGAAGGGGACGTACGCCTTCCGCGGGCTGCTGGATGGCGGCGCGACGCTGGCGTTCGGCAGCGACTGGTTCGTGGCGCCGCCCACGCCGCTGGAGGGGATCTACGCCGCCGTCACCCGCCGCACGCTGGACGACCGCAACCCCGGCGGCTGGGTCCCCGAGCAGAAGATCACCGTCGAGGAGGCGCTCCGCGCCTACACCAGCGGCGCCGCCTACGCGCAGTTCCTGGAGCGCGAGAAGGGAACGCTGGAGCCCGGCAAGCTCGCCGACTGGGTGCTGATCGACCGCGACCTGCGCACCACCGCCCCCGAAACGCTCCGCGACGCGCGCGTGCTGATGACCGTGGTCGGCGGCGACGTGGTCTACCAGCGTCCCGCCGCGCCCTGACCGTCCTCGGCCGCCACGTCATCCGCGCCAACCATCGCCGCCGGCCGTGGATCGACGCGACCGGCCGGTGCGCGGCTCCGGATGACCGATGCGGTCTGGTCGGTGACCTCGATCATTCTCCTGAGACGCAGCTCGTCGTATCACCCCGATGCGCCCCAGCAGTCGCCCACGCGCCGCGCATCATCCCGAAGACCGAGCAGCATCCCACCCGCGGCACGCATTCATCTCCTCCATCCTCCCGTTCACCGGCGGTTCCCGACCGTTCAGCGGCGATCCCGAAACTTTCGTGCGTGGCGATCAGTATGGCTCGCTCGCCGGAGGTCGGGGCACGACGCCGCCGATCTCTCGCGAATCCACGGCTCGGCGCCCCGCCCGGTTCCCACCCCCGGTGCGCCGACCGCACGAGCCGCATCGAACCAATCTTCCGAACCTGGCTGATCCGATGGACATGAACGATATGCAGCAGAATGGCGCCCGGCGTATCCTGGTGACCGGCGCCACGGGCGCGCAGGGTGGCAGCGTGGCGCGCGCGCTCCTGGCCCGCGGCTTCGCGGTGCGCGCGCTCACCCGCACTCCCGCGTCGGACGCGGCGGTGGCGCTGGCGGACGCGGGCGCCGAGGTGGTGCGCGGCGACCTGGGCGACCGCGACACGCTGGCCGCGGCGGTGGAGGGGTGTGACGGGGTGTTCGGGCTGACGAACTTCTGGGAGCACTTCGGCCAGGAGATGGAGCACGGCAACAACCTGATCGACGCGGTCGCCGCGTCCGCCGTGCGGCACTTCGTCACCAGCACGCTGCCGAGCTACCACGCGCTGTCGGGCGGCGAGCTGGCGGTGCCGCACTGCGACATCAAGGCCCAGCTCGAGGAGCGGACGCGCGCGCTGGGGATCCCCGCCACCTTCGTGCACGTGGCCTTCTACTACGAGAACTTCCAGAGCTGGTTCGCGCCGCGCGCGCAGGCCGACGGCACGCTCGGCTTCGGCTTTCCGCAGGGCGACACCCCGCTGGCGGCGGTCTCGGTGGAAGACGTGGGCGGCGTGGTCGCCTCGATCTTCGAGCAGCGCGAGCGCTTCCTGGGGAAGACCGTGGGCGTGGTGGGCGACAACCTCCCCTGCGCCGAATACGCGGACGCGATGAGCCGGCTCACCGGCCGCCGCGTGGTCTACCAGCACATCCCGCGCGAGGTGTTCGCGTCGTTCGGGTTTCCCGGCGCGGAAGAGCTGGCGAACATGTTCGATTGCCAGCGCCGCTTCATCCCCGAGCGCAAGGCGGACGTGGCCCTCAGCCGCGAGCTCTTCCCGCGGATCCGCACCTTCGACGAATGGCTGGCCGGCCACGCGGAAAGCCTGCTCGCGGCGGCCTGACGCGCCGGACTCGACGGCCTCCTGACATCCTCTCGCCAGCTCTCTCCGTTTCTCCCTTCCTCCGTGTGAGTCATGCCGCGTCAGGCCCGCACGAGAGGAGGGGGGAACGGGCGGTCTCCCCGTCTCCCACTGGCCGCTTGACGCACTGTGTCATAGATTGTGATGCGCCGCGCCATCGCACGCGCGCGTGACGGTCTGACGATCCAGGACTGACGGGAGATAGATCGAATGGCGAAGCGGATTCTGCTGTTCACCGGCAAGGGCGGCGTGGGGAAGACGACCTGCGCCGCGGCCACGGCGCTGCGCGCGGCCGAGATGGGCTACCGCACGCTGGTGCTGTCGTCCGACCCCGCGCACTCGCTGGCCGACGCGCTGGACCGGCCGCTGGGGCCCGAGCCGGAGCTGGTGGCGCCCAACCTGTGGGCGCAGGAGGTGGACCTCTACTACAGCATGAAGAAGTACTGGGGGAACATGCGCGAGCTGATGCTCACCGTGTTCCGCTGGCAGGGGATCGACGCCGTCGCCGCCGAGGAGATGGCCGCGCTCCCGGGGATGAACGAGGGCTCCGTCCTTCTCTGGCTGGAGCAGTTCTACCGCAGCGGCGACTACGACGTGATCGTGGTCGACAGCGCGCCCACGGGCGAGACACTGACGCTGCTCACCCTGCCGCAGGCCACGCAGTGGTGGATGTCGAAGGCCTTCCCCTTCCAGAAGACGGCGATCAAGACCGCCGGCTTCGCCCTGCGGAAGACCACCGGGATCCCGCTGGACAAGGGGTACGACGAGCTGAACCGGCTCTTCGACAAGCTGCGCGAGATCCAGGACGTGCTCGGCAACAACGACGTGACCTCGATGCGCCTGGTGGCGAACCCCGAGAAGATGGTGGTCGAGGAGGCGAAGCGCGCCTACACCTACCTGCAGCTGTACGGCTACGGCGTGGACGCGGTGATCGTGAACCGCGTGCTCCCGGAGGAAGGGACCGGCGAGGCGCTGAAGCTGTACGTGGAGGCGCAGAAGAAGCACCTGGCCGAGATCGAGTCGTCGTTCGCGCCGCTGCCGATCCTGAAGGTGCCGCACAGCGGGCGCGAGGTGTTCGGCCTGGAGCTGCTGCGCGAGATCGGCACCCACATCTACGGCGATGCCGACCCGACCAAGCTGATGTACAGCGGGCAGACCTACCGGGTGACGCAGGAGGGGAAGGAGTACCTGCTGGAGCTGCGCCTTCCGTTCACCGAAGAGGGCGAGGTGACTGCACGCCATGCGGGCGACGAGCTGGTGATCCAGCTGGCCAACCAGCGCCGCAATTACCTGTTGCCCAAATTCCTTGCGTACTATACACTTGGTGATGCCCACGTACGCAACGGCTGGCTCCGCGTGAGGTTCGCCCCGGCGGCGTGACCGCCGCGGGCGCGCGGGCGAACACGCACTCAGCAGCACCTGCACCGCAGCACACGCGGAACAGCGACCCAGGCCGTGCACGCGCACGGCCTGATCGATCGATCTGTTCCGCGCGCTTTGTCTCATTCAGGAACAAAGACCGTCTCCCGCCACCCGCCGCACCGGAGAACACCGCCGATGTTCGTCCCCAGTCTCCTGCTCAAGCAGCTCTACACCTTCGGCAGCCTCAAGAACAGCGAAGACGGGGTCCAGTTCTCCATCAAGAACCGGCTGAGCGACGCCACCGTCACCGGCCTGCGCGGCATCCGCATCAACGGGCAGGAGATCCCGCTGCACGACGTGGAGGTGCGGCTGGAAGACGGCGTGGTGCAGACGCACCAGATCACCCCGGCGCAGCCGCTCGACTTCCCCCTCAAGCACTCGCTGCACATCGTGGCCAGGCGCCCCGCGCTGCCGCTGGGGAAGCACGAGCTGGAGATCGTCTTCGACAGCAAGCCCTTCGGCAAGCTGAAGCTGAACGTGCAGGACGCCATCGCCGAGCAGATGCCGGCGCAGAAGAAGATCCCGCGCGACGCGAACGACGACTACGGCCCCGAGGCCATCCAGGCGCGGCAGGCGTTCGTGGAGGAGTTCACCGGCGCGCCGCTGGAGCACGTGAGGCGCTTCTCCTTCGATCCCCACCTGCTGAAGGGGAACGTGGAGCACTTCACCGGCGTGGCGCAGGTGCCGATCGGCTTCGCGGGGCCGCTGACGGTGAACGGCGAGCATGCGAAGGGCGACTTCCTGATCCCGATGGCCACCACCGAGGGAACGCTGGTGGCCAGCTACAACCGCGGGATCGCGCTGCTGAACGCCTGCGGCGGGGTGATGGTGTCGGTGGTGGGCGACGCCATGCAGCGCGCGCCGGTGTTCGTGTTCGACAACGCGCGCCAGGGGCGCGAGTTCGTGGAGTGGGTGCAGGCCAACCAGGCGCGCATCGCCACCGAGGCCGAGGCCACCAGCAGCGTGGCCAAGCTCAAGTACATCGACCACTACCTCTCCAACAAGTTCGTCTTCCTCCGCTTCAACTACCACACGGGTGACGCGGCGGGGCAGAACATGGTGGGGCGCGCGACCTTCGCGGCGTGCAGCTGGATCCTGGACCAGTACCCCGGCGTGCGCCACTTCTACCTCGAGTCGAACTTCGCCACCGACAAGAAGGCGTCGCAGATCAACATCATGCGCACGCGCGGGAAGCGGGTGACGGCCGAGGCGGTGATCAAGCGCGACGCGCTGATCCAGCGGATGCGGGTGGAGCCCGAGAGCCTGGTGTACCACCACGGCGTGGCCAACATCGGCTCCATCCTGTCGGGCGCCAACAACAACGGCGCGCACTCGGCCAACGCGATCACCGCCATGTTCATCGCCACCGGGCAGGACGTGGCGAACGTGGCCGAGAGCAGCGCCGGGGTGATGTACGCCGAGCTCACCGCCGAGCGCGACCTGTACATCTCCATCACCATCCCCTCGCTGATCGTGGCCACGCACGGCGGCGGCACCGGCCTCCCCACGCAGCGCGAGTGCCTGGCCTCGATGGGGTGCGTGGGCCGCGGCTCGGTGAACAAGCTCGCCGAGATCGTGGCCGGCGTGGTGCTGGCCGGCGAGCTCTCCCTCGGGTCCGCCATCAGCTCGTCGGACTGGGTGTCTTCGCACGAGCAGTACGGGCGAAATCGTTAACGGCAGTGCCCGGTCCCGAGTGCCCAGTGCCCAGGAGCCAGGCTCCGGCACACGCACTGGGCACTTGGCACTGGGCACTTGGCACCGGGGCACTCGCACTTTTCCTCGCACCGAGATCCTCCACGCATGTACGCTCCCACCACGCTCCTCGCCCTGGTCGACCAGGGGCTGCCCAAGAATGTCACCGGCACCACCGTGGCCACCAAGCGCGACGGTGAGTGGGTGCAGATGCCGCGGGCCGAGTTCGAGCGGCAGGTGGAGCTGTTCGCGTACGGGCTGCACGCGCTGGGCGTGAAGCGTGGCGACCGCGTGGCGCTGCACGCCGAGAACAGCGCCGAGTGGCTGATCGCCGACCTGGCGATCCTCTCGCTGGGCGCGGTCGACGTGCCGATCTACACCACCCAGCCCGCCGACCAGATCGAGTACATCGTCTCCAACGCCGAGGCGAAGGTCTACATCGTCTCGTCGAAGACGCTCCACGCCTCCGTGGCCGAGGTGCTGGGGCACGTGCCGGGGCTCACGGTGATCGGCATCCGCGGCTCGTTCGCGCCGGGGATGGCGGCGTGGCAGGATGTGCTGGCGAAGGGCGAGGCGGCCAAGGCGGCCGAGCCGGGCTTCCTGGCCGAGTCACGTGCCCAGGTGAAGCCGGAGGATCTCGCGACGCTGATCTACACCTCGGGGACCACGGGGACGCCCAAGGGGGTGATGCTCACGCACTGGAACCTGGCGAGCAACGTCCTCTCCTCCATCGAGCGGATGCCGTGGGACATCGAGGGGAGCCGCGGCGAGAAGATCCTGTCGTATCTCCCGCTGTCGCACGTGTTCGAGCGGATGCTGGCGTACCTCTACCTGAACGTGGGCTACCCGGTCTGGTTCGTGGAGAACTTCGAGGAGATGCTCAAGGACCTGGCGTTCGTGAAGCCGGTCCACTTCTCCAGCGTTCCCCGCCTGCTGGAGAAGGTGTACGCGGCGATCCACGCCAAGGGCGCCACCCTCGGCGGCGCGCAGAAGAAGATCTTCGAGTGGGGGATCGGCCTGGCCGACCGCTTCGACGTGGAGAAGCCCCTCGGTCTCGGCGAGAAGATCCAGTACGCGCTGGCCGACGCGCTGGTGTTCAAGAAGGTGCGCGCGCTCTTCGGCGGGCGGCTGGAGGCCATCACCAGCGGCGGCGCGGCGCTGTCGAAGGAGGTGATGAACTTCATCAACGCCGTCGGCATCTTCTGCGGCCAGGGGTACGGGCTGAGCGAGACCAGCCCGGTGATCGCGGTGTACACGAAGGGAAAGCTGCGCGCCGGCTCCGTGGGCGAGCCGATCACCGGCGTGGAGATCCGGATCGCCGACGATGGCGAGATCCTGGTGCGCGGCCCCAACGTGATGCAGGGCTACTTCAAGATGCCCGAGGCCACCGCCGAGGTGCTGACGGCGGATGGCTGGTTCAAGACCGGTGACGTGGGCCACCTGGCGGACGGAAAGCTGTTCATCACCGACCGCAAGAAGGAGCTGATGAAGCTGAGCACGGGGAAGTACATCGCCCCGCAGCCCATCGAGCGCCGGCTGGCGGCCAGCGTCTACATCGAGCAGGCGGTGGTGATCGGCAACAGCCGGCAGTTCTGCACGGCGCTGGTCGTGCTGGACGCGGTGGCCGTCGGCAACTGGTTCAAGGCCAATGGCGGCGAGGTCCCCGGCGACCTGGCCGGCCACCCCCGCGTGAGAGAGCTGATCCAGCGCGAGATCGACCAGGTGAACACCGACCTGCCGCACTGGGAGCAGGTGAAGAAGTTCGCGCTGATCACCCGCCCGTGGAGCATCGAGACGGGCGAGCTCACGCCCACGCTCAAGATCAAGCGCCGCGTGATCCACGAGAAGCACGCCGACGAGATCCAGACGCTCTACGCCTGAGGACCGTGCCCCGCAAGGAGGCTTCCATCCCCGCAGCGGACGACGAGACCGGCGGCGCCCCCCGGGCCCGCCGCCCCCGCACCGCCCCCGCCGAGCCGCACCCCGAGCTGTTCGGCACCGAGCCGCGACCCCACGCGTCCGCCAGCGACGCCGGGCCGCGGCTTTCCGCGTTCCCGGAACCGCCCGCCTCCCCGTCCGCCGGCGAGCTCACGGCCGGGGAGGTGATGATCATCCGCGCCAGCGACGACGCGGAAGATCCGGGCGATCCGGTGGGTGCGGACGCGCCCGTCACCTTCCGCGCCGGCGGCGAACGATCGGTCGACGAGACCTCTCCCGCCCCCGCGCACCTCGGCCGCCCTTCCCTCGGTCCCCGCCTCCGCCCCGTCGCCGACGCGGACGAGCGCACCGCCGAGCCGTTCGCCGCCGATCGCACCGTCGCTCCCGACGCGGCAGCGGAATCGACCGCCGAGGCATACGAGGCTGCGCGCCCGACCGTGCCGGCCGTGGCGGCGGAATCGACGGCTGAGGCGTACGATACGGTTCGACCCATCGCATCAGGCGCGGAATCGACCGTCGAGGCGTATGACGCCGTTCGGCCGGTTGCATCGGACGCGGCGGCGGAATCCACCATCGAGTCGTACGAGGCGGATCGCGCCACCACGCCGGTGGCCGGGGCGCACGACATCGACCCGGTGCACGTGGATCTCGCGGCGGAGATGGAGGCGGTGACGCGCGGGCTCGATTCGCTCGCCGCCGATCCCGCGGACCGCGACCAGTGGGCGGGGACGGGCGATGCGCCGCGCGCCGCGCCGGTGCTGGACGAGACGCTGATCGAGCCGCGCGCCGTCCTCCGCCCCGAGACGGTGGCGGAAGAGGTCCGGCGCGAGGCGGGTGCCGCGCCTCCCCCGCCGCCGCCCGTGGACGTGGCGCCGCCGGCGCCCGCGCGGCCGAGCTTCCTGTTCGATCCGCTGCGCCCGTACCGCGGCGTGGTGCGGCGCTTCTTCGTGGTGTACCGCCACGTGCTGGGGCTGCTCGCGGGCGGCGCGGCGGCGTACGTGCGCGGGCTTCCGCGCGAGCGGCGGCACGGGCTGCACTCGTGGTTCCCGCGGCTCACGGCCAGCCTGGTGTGGCCCTTCCTGGACCGCGACATCCGCGGGCTGCCGTTTCCGCAGCAGCTGCGGCGCCGGCTGGAGATCCTGGGGCCCACGTACATCAAGCTCGGCCAGATCATGGCCATCCGCGAAGACCTGCTCCCGCGCTCCATCACGCGCGAGCTGCAGAACCTCTTCGACCGGCTTCCCAACATCCCCTTCACCCAGGTGCGCGAGATCGTGGAGCGCAGCCTGGAGCGCCCCATCGAGACCGGCTTCCGCTCGTTCAGCGAGGAGCCGCTCGGCTCCGCCAGCATCGCGCAGGCGCACCTGGCCGAGACGCTGGAGGGCGAGCCGGTGGTGGTGAAGGTGATCAAGCCGGGCGTGGCCGAGATGATCGAGAGCGACCTGACGCTCCTGGGCATCGTCGGCGTGTTCCTGCAGTGGCTGATCCCCCGCTACCAGCCGCGGCAGATCGTGCAGGAGTTCAGCAGCTACACCCGCAAGGAGGTGGATTACACCTTCGAGGCGGACAACGCGGAGACGTTCGCGGCCAACTTCCGCGACATCCCCGACGTGGTCTTCCCGCGCATCCATCGGCAGCTGAGCGCGCGCGACGTGCTCACGATGGAGTTCATGGACGGCTTCAAGCCCGGCTCGGCGCCCACCGAGGCGCTGACCGACGAGCAGCGCGAGCGCGTGGTGGACCTGGGCGCCGCCTCCATCATCCGCATGCTGTACCGCGACGGCTTCTTCCACGCCGACCTGCACGCCGGCAACCTGATGATCCTTCCCGGCAAGCGCGTGCGGGTGGCCTTCATCGACCTGGGGATGGTCGGCCGCTTCGAGGAGCGCACGCGGCGGCAGATGCTGTACTACTTCCACGCGCTGGTGACGGGCGACATCGAGGGATCCACGCGCTACCTGGTCGACATGGCGACGGTGGGGAAGGGCGGCGACCCCAACGGCTTCCGCCGCGCGGTGGCCGACCTGTCGCGCCGCTTCGTGAGCCTCGCCTCGCGCGGCGAGATCTCCATCGCGCAGCTGATCCTGGAGTCCGTCGGGCTCGGCGGGCGCTACCGCGTCTTCTTCCCGGTGGAGATGACGCTGATGGTGAAGGCGCTGATCACCTTCGAGGGTGTGGGGCGGATGCTGGACCCCAACCTCGACGTGGCCGCCGTGAGCCAGAAGCACGTGAGCAAGATCTTCCAGCAGCAGTTCGACCCGCGGCTGCTGATGAAGCAGATGCTGCGCGGGAGCCCGGAGCTGGTGGACCTGGCCATCCGCCTGCCGCAGCTCCTGTCCAGCGGCTTCAAGTTCGCCGACGAGTACCTGAGCACTCCGCCGCAGAACCCGCTGAGCGGGATCAAGGGGAGCATCCTGGCGGCGGCGTGCATCGTGGGCGGGGTGCTGGCGGCGATCCAGCACGCGTCGCCGCTGCTGTGGGGGGGGATGTTCCTGCTGGCCGTGATCCTCTCCCTCTTCGGCAAATGAGCCACGACGCCCCTTTCGCCCCCGGGCTCCGCATCGACCTGCAGCTGGATCCGGCCGACCTGGAGCAGCTGTGGGAGCGCGTGGACAGCGAGCAGGATGAGATCCCCGCCGTCCACGCCGTTCCCGAGCTCCCGCCCGAGGACGGCCACCCCGGCCCGCGCGACCCGATCGACTGGGAGTACATCGAATCGCTCAACCGCGGCTTCCTGGGCGAGATCGTCGATCACTACTTCCGCGGCGTGGCGCACGGGCTGGAGAAGCTGCCCGAGCACGGGCCGGTGATCATCGCCCCCAACCACAGCGGCAACGCCTTTCCGCACGACGCGGTGGTGATGGACGGGCTGCTCTGGCGCCACTTCGGGCTGAGCCGCGCGGGAAAGTGCCGCTCGGTCTACACGCCGCAGCTGGCGGCCGTGTGGTTCATGCGGCCATACGGGCTGGACAACTGGTGGCGGCGCGGCGGCGGGGTGGACATGACCTTCGGCAACTACGACGCGCTGCTGCGCCGCGGCGACAAGGTGGTGTACTATCCCGAAGGGGTGCCGGGGATCGGCAAGGGGTTCCTCAA
>Ga0247773_1000260_pt1 | contig 24513 bp, 26 predicted proteins | sample UWRJL092311B6_FD_179934 | JGI IMG/M metagenome (GOLD analysis project Ga0247773, IMG submission 179934) | Plant litter microbial communities from Arlington Agricultural Research Station in Wisconsin, United States - UWRJ-L092-311B-6 | ecosystem: Environmental > Terrestrial > Plant litter >... | reverse complement strand
TCTGCATACGATAGCCCTCCGATGGACGTGACCCATCGGAGGGCTATCGTAATTCATCCTCCCGAATTGGACAAAGAGAAAAATTCGGGATGACTCATGACCGGCTTCGGCGCGGCCGAGATGCCGGCGCGCGACACCGGCCGCGTGGTGAGCGATGCACCGGCTCCTCGCAGAGGCGCGTCCGCAGCCGCGTCCGTCCGGAACGATGTCTGGCCGATGCGCACGGCCGCCGCGTCCTCAGCCTCGCGGCTGTTTGCGGGGCTTCGTGCAGTTCCTGGCCGGCGGCTTCAGCCGCTGGAGACTGGCCGTCCATCGCGCATCAGCCGTCCTCGCCGGCCCACACCGGCGTGATCCATCGCCGATCCACCATCACACGCCCATGCTCCGCCCGCTCTCGATCGCCGCTGCCGCCCTGCTCTTCCCCGCCGCCCTCGCCGCGCAGCAGGCGCCGCGCGCGCGGGTGCCGCTGGCGTTCGTGAGCAACGAGGGATCGCACGACATCAGCGTGATCAACACGGCGACCAACCGCGTGATCTCGCGCATTCCCGTAGGCGTGCGGCCCCGGGGGATCCAGGCGAGCCCCGACGGCAGCCGCATCTACGTGGCGCTCAGCGACGATCATCCGAACGCCACCACCCGCGGCGACGGCATCGCCGTGATCGACGTGGCCACGCGCCGGGTGATCGCCCGCTACGACGCTGGGAGCGACCCCGAGCAGTTCGCGGTGACGCCCGACGGCACGCGCCTCTTCGCATCCAACGAAGACGCGGGGACGGCGTCCGTCACGGACCTGCGCACCGGGCGCGTGCTGGCGTCGTTCGTGGTCGGCATCGAGCCCGAAGGGGTGGCCGTCAGCCCGGACGGGCGCTGGGTGTACGTGACGGCCGAGACCAGCAACACGGTGTCGGTGATCGACGTGCGCGCCAACCGCGTATCCACCAACATCCTGGCCGACCTGCGCCCCCGCGCCACCGCCTTCTCGCGCGATGGCACGCGCGCCTACGTGACCAACGAGGTCAGCGGCTCGCTGATGGTGATCGACACCCGCACGCACCAGCCACTGCGCAGCGTCACCATCGAACGGGGCGAGGGAAAGCCGGTGGGCGTGGCCGTGGCGCGCGATGGAGCACGGATCTACGTGGCGAACGGCGCCGCGGCGGTGGTCACCGTGCTCGACGCGCGCACGCTCCGGCAGCTGGCGCGCATCCCCGTGGGCCGGCGCCCATGGGGAGTCGCGCTCACGCGTGACGGGCGGCAGCTGTACGTGGCCTGCGGCCTCTCCAACGAGATCCACGTGATCGACACCGCCAGCAACCGCGTGACCGCACGCATCCCCGTGGGCACGCGCCCGTGGGGCGTGGCGCTCACGCACTGACGCGCGCGCGGGCCGGTGACGGGCCCGGTACGGACCCACGGATCCCGTCGGGCGGCTGAAGCCACGTCTACGACAACGGGAAGCCTCGCAAACTGCCGCGAGGCTGCGGCCGCGGCTCGGGTGCTCGAGATCGGCCTGGGTTCAAGAATGTCCAACCGGCTTGCGGGGGAGAAAACGATCCGCGTGATTGAACGGTCCGTTTACCGCTTCATCGATCCGCATTGGGGAGATTGCCCGTGAATCGCATCGTGATGCTTGCCGTGGCGCCGCTGATCGTCGCCGCCTGCGCTCCGCGCTCCGTCAGCAGCGCGCCGGGCAATGCCCCCCGCCTGATCGGCTGCCCGGCGAACCTCAGCGACGCGCCGACCGGCAGGAGAGTCGCCTACCGCGTGGACGTGCGGGTGGATGGAACCGGAAAGGTCATCACCGGCTCGGCACAGGTGCAGCCTCGCCCCGGCCGCGTTCTCCGCAGCGCCGCGGGAGAGCAGGAGGCGCGCACCCGCGCCGAGGGCTGCACCTTCACCCCCGCCATGCACGACGGCAGGGCGGTGGAATCGCGCGCCACCGTCCCCGTCACCATCAGCATCTGACGCGGGGATCTGCCGCCACCGTCGCACGCGGGGGAGAGACGATGAACCGTGGTACGTCCCTGCTCGCCATCCTGCCCCTGGTGCTCGCCGCGTGCGCCCCGCGCGCCGCCAGCAGCGCACCGGGCAACGCGCCGCGCCTGATCGGGTGCCCCGATAACCTGGATGATCTTCAAGATCCCGGGAACCTTCATTACAGCGTGACCGTCCGTGTGGACGCGACCGGGAAAGTCATTCCCGGATCGGCGCAGGTGAGCCCTCCCGCCGGCCACGCCGTGAGGAGCTCAGTGGCCGAGCAGCAGGCGCGGACCCGCGCGGAAGGCTGCACCTTCACCCCCGCCACGCGCGACGGCGTTGCCGTCGAGTCGCGCGCCGTCGTCCGTTTGAGAGTCCGGGCTGCGCGGACGTAGAACAGGGAACCGGGCGCAACACCGCATACCCGCGCGCTGGCAGATCCCGACAACGGAGGGCCAGTCACGACACGAAGCCGGCGCGGACCTCGAGGTCCGCGCCGGCTCTTCGCGTGCATCCGATCGTGATGATCACACCGGCGGATCGGCCGCCGCGTCGATGGCGCGGGGCGCCCAGACGAGCCGCGTCGCGAGCGCCCAGCAGCAGACGGCGACGAAGCCGATCAGCTCCCCCGCCGGCCGCACCGGCCGCCAGTCGGCGAAGATGCGGCGGGCGCTCTCGGCCAGGTCGCCCAGCCCCAGCGCCGTTCCCTGCGCCGGCCCGATGCGCGTCCACAGCACGGGGATCACGGAGTAGCGCAGCAGCGCCAGGATCACCGCCAGGCTCGCCAGCGACGCCACCAGCCGCCGCGGGCTCCCGCCCGAGAACACGCTCCACGCGGTGATCGCCATCCCCGCCACCACCACCCACTGCACCAGCCCCGGCGGCGGAAAGAGAAACTCCAGCACCTGCGCCGTCGCCACGGTGCCGTACACCACCGCGGCCCACCCCGCCACGCCGGCGGGCGCGGCCCACGCGCCGCGCAGCACCAGCAGGTACGCCAGCAGCAGCGCGAACAGCCCCTCCACGATGCCGAACACGTGGTACTCCACCCCGTGCTCCAGCGGCGTCACCCCCGCCAGCACCGCGGCGAGAAGGAAGAGGAGCGCGGCGGCCACGGCGCGCCGTGCGGGCGTCCACGTCATCGGGGGATCCACTCCAGCGGGCCGGCGCGCATCCGCCGGTCGATCCGGCCGGCCAGCGACTCGGCGCGGGCACGGGTGGGCGCGGCGAGCGGCACCGCCTGCACTCGGCGGACGGAGGCCAGCGCCTCGGCCAGCACCTGGTTGTTGTCGGCCTGGTACCACGGCCGCGCGCCGGAGGCCAGCATCAGCTCGGCACGATCGAGCACGGTGCTGGCCCAGAGCTCGGTGGCGGTGCGCGTCTGCGTGGTGTCGGTGGTGTGCTGGCGGGCGGTGAGGGCTTCCTCCTCGGCCTCGGCGTAGCGGGCCAGCGCGCCGGCGGTGTCGCCCGCCGCGCGCGCCCGCTGCGCGGCGCTGACCCGCTCCCGCGCGCGAGAGATCCGCGGCGTGAACGCGTCCGGCGCCACGGCCACCAGCGCCGCGCTCCCCACCTCGCCCGCCGTCTGCGGCGACGCTCGGTAGAGGAGGATGGCGAGCACCGTCATCACCCCCAGCACCACGAGCCCGCCCGCCACCCACGGATCGCGCCGGTCGCGGGGACCGGGCGAGCGGGTGGCGGCGAGCTGCGTCGTACCGGGCAATGCGGGTGCGTCCATCGAACTCCGATCTGGGGGATGATGAGAGACGCCGCGAGGGGGCCCTCTCCCTGGCGGGCCGGCGTCCCGCCGGACCCGTCCAGCCTGTCCCTCCCCTAAAACAGCCTGGGGAGGGACCTGGGCTCGCTTCGCTCGCGGCGACTTCGCGCGCAACTCGACTCACGTGCCGCGCGCCATCACCTCGGCCACGACGGTGCCGGTAGTCCGCGCAGGCGGACTTCGTGTGGTCGTTGCAGCGAATTCATTCGCCCTGCCCCAGCGGTGCCGAGCCTCACGCACGATCGGACGATTCACTCGCCGAGCCGGCGCCACGGGGGCCCTCTCCCTGGCGGGCCGGCGTCCCGCCGGACCCGTCCAGCCTGTCTCTCCCCCAAAACAGCCTGGGGGAGGGACCTGGGCTCGCTCCGCTCGCGGCGACTTCGGGCGCAAGCACGAATCACGTGCCGCGCGCCATCACCTCGGCCACGACGGTGCCGGTAGTCCGCGCAGGCGGACTTCGTGTGGTCGTTGCAGCGAATTCATTCCCCCTGCCCCAGCGGTGCCGAGCCTCACGGATGATCCGGCGATTCACTCGCCGAGCCGGCGCCACGGGGGCCCTCTCCCTGGCGGGCCGGCGTCCCGCCGGGCCCGTCCAGCCTGTTCCTCCCCCAAAACAGCCTGGGGGAGGGACCTGGGCTCGCTTCGCTCGCGGCTTCTGGCGCCACCCTCGACTCACGTGCCGCGCGCCGCGATCTCGGCTACGCCAAAGCCGGTAGTCCGCGCAGGCGGACTTCGTGTGGTCGTTGCAGCGAATTCATTCGCCCTGCCCCAGCGGTGCCGAGCCTCACGCACGATCGGGCGATTCACTCGCCGAGCCGGCGCCACGGGGGCTCTCACCCTGGCGGGCCGGCGTCCCGCCGGGCCCGTCCAGCCTGTCCCTCCCCCAAAACAGCCTGAGGGAGGGACCTGGGCTCGCTCCGCTCGCGGCGACTTCGGGCGCAAGCACGAATCACGTGCCGCGCGCCATCACCCCGGCCACGACGGTGCCGGTAGTCCGCGCAGGCGGACTTCGTGTGGTCGTTGCAGCGAATTCATTCCCCCTGCCCCAGCGGTGCCGAGCCGGACGCGAACGGGATCGACGGACAGCTGACCGCCGATCAGTCCGCCAGGCCCCGAGCGGCGAGGAACTCGCGCACGTCGTCGCCGTGCACGGCCCAGCCGCCGAGCGGGCCCCGGTGCGGGCCGTGCCAGTCGCTGCCGCCGGTGCGGAACATCCCCATGTCGCGCGCGGCCTTCTCGAAGAGCAGGCTCTCCACCGGCGGCGTGTTGGGGCGGTAGCACTCGATTCCGTTCAACCCCCACCCGGCGAAGGTGCGCACCTCGCGGTCGAACACCTCCAGCGCCGGGTGCGCCCACACGCTCACGCCGCCCGCCTCGCGGATGGTGTCGATCGCCTCGCGCACGCCGGGAAAGGCGCTGGGGACGAAGGCGCTCCCGCCGTCCTTCAGGTACAGGTCGAAGGCCTCGCCCACGCTGCGGGTGTGCCCCGCTTGCTGCAGCGCGCGCGCCAGGTGCGGCCGCCCCAGCGAGCTCGCCTCGGGGCCCGCCACGCGCAGCACGTCTTCGTACTCCACCGGCGCCCCCAGCTCCTGCATCCGCCGCACCATCTCCTGCATGCGGCCGGCGCGGCGCTCGCCCGCGAGCTCCTGGTGGGCGCGCAGCGCGGGGCTTTCGGGGTCCACGAAATAGCCCAGCACGTGGATCTCGTGCTCGCCGTGGTGGGTGCTCAGCTCCACGCCGGGGATCACCGTCACCGGCTGCCCGCGCGCGGCGTCCAGCGCCTCGTTCAGGCCGTTCACGGTGTCGTGGTCGGTGATGGCGATCACGTCCAGCCGCCCCTTGACCGCGGCGTTCACGATGGCCGAGGGCGAAAGCTGCCCGTCGGAGGCGTGGGTGTGGATGTGCAGGTCGATCCGTTTGAGGCTCAGGCTCATCAGAACACGGGCAGATGCGAAGGTCCGCCGCCGTAGCGGTGCGCGTACGGGCGGCGGACCATGGAAGGATCAGTTTGCGTGCCGCGGTGCGTCGGTGGTCGACGCAGCGTCAGCGGCGCCAGGCCAGGCCGATGCCCCAATCCGGCCCGTCGCCCAGGCTCACGCCCAGGCGCAGGCTCAGGTTGGGCGAGAAGTCGAAGTCGGCGCCCAGGTCGGCCAGCACGTCCACCTCGGCGTCGCCGTCGCCCAGCGGCGCGGCGATCGCCACGCGCGGGTGGATGAACGGCGTGATCGCCACGCCCGTCTCGGCGAAGGTGTGGCCCACGACCAGCCCCACCTGCCCGCCGACGCCGCTGTTGTCGCCGATGGCGCCCTGCGCGGCCAGCGAGAGCCCCAGGTCCAGCGGGGCGGTCTGCAGGCTCAGCGCCTGGCGCCAGTCGGCGCCCAGCAGCAGGTAGCCGTCGCCCAGGTCGGCGAAGCCGCCGCGCAGCCCCAGCGTCCCCTGCCCCATCTGCCGGCGCCAGATCCCCTCGATCGCCAGGTCGCCCGGCCCGTCGCTCAGGTACAGGCCGATGCTGTTGTCGGCGCGGCCGGTGCTCTGGTACGGCATGGTGAACACCTGCGCCTTCGCCGTCGACGCGCACAGCAGCGCCGCCGCGGCGGCCACCCACATCGTCTTCCTCATCCGTTCTCCCTCGCTGTGACCGTAAACCAATCGCCCCGCCGTGGCCACGGGCCCGGCAGGGCAGACTCGCCGGCCGCACGCATCAAGTTCCGGACCAGAGAATTCCTTGCATCGACTGCAACGCACCCGCGGAGCAGCCCCGTTTTTCCCCACGCTTCGCCCGGCCGTGGGTGATGGCTATACCTCGTTGCACGCACGGGAGTTCCGGCACTCGGGGGATGCGGAGCCCGGCGCACGCTCGTGCCTCCGCGCGCATCGGCGGATCGCGGCGTTCTCCGCCGATGTGTGGCGCGCCGTTCGCCAGGGAGGACAGTCAGAGGGGCGGAATGGCGGATCGCGCGTCAAGATGGATGCACGATCATGCGACCTGGTGGCGCAACTCGGCAGCTCGCCGCATTCCACGTCACGCACTCGTCGGCACGCGGCGCCTTCGAGGTTCGGCTGAAGCGGCTCGCTCGAGCGGAATGCCGGGCCTTGAGCGAACGGCCGCTTCGGGCGACATTCACATCTTCTCGCCGGATGATCGACCCGACCGTCGCACTCCCCCGCGCGACGCGTCGTACCCGATCCATGATCCGTCGCATGCTCGTCCGAAGCTCGCTCGCCGCGCTGGCGTGCGAGTTGAAGCCGGGCGACGGCAAGACCAAGAACATCCTGCTCCCGGGTCCCCTCTCGCCGGGGACGTACCGCTTCTACTTCCAGGAGGCGTTCGGCTCGGTCACGCCCGGCGCCGGCACGGACCACGCCTTCGCCGCGTTCCAGCTGACGGCCAAGTAACGGCGAGCCGCGGGCGTTTCGCCCCGCCCAGCGAGCGACGGGGCGTCTCGCGTCCGGTGAGATCCGACCGCCCGCGGAAAACCCGCGGAAGCGGCCCGTCCAATCAGGAGATCGATCCCAAACCCATTCCCGGTGATCTCCGTGTCCGCCGTCCTCCCCTCCAACGTTCCGCATCCCCCCGCGCCGCCGCCCAGCGGCGCGCACCCGAATGCCTCGGCACGGGAGCGCACCGCCGCGCCTCCGCACGCCGAAGCGCGTTCCGCCTGCGCCCGCGACGGCACGCGCGCCCGCGGCGATGTAGGTGTGGACGCGGGCGCCACCGCGCGCGCCGCCCGCCTGCCCTCGCGCGGCGCGATCGCGGCCGCCGCGGGCGTGCTCGCGCAGGTCCTCGCGCTCGCGTGGATGGGCGGCGCGGGGGTGGGCACGCGAACGATCGTGCTCGCCGCCGCGCTCGCGCTCGCCGCCGCCTTCGCGTGGGAACGCCGCGCCCGCGTCCGGCACGCCGACGTGGTGATCGCCACCATCGCGTTCGGGGGATTGGGGATGATGGCGGGCGACTGGATCGCCCGCGCCGCCACGCACCCGGCGACGCATCAGGGTGCGGCGATGCACCACGCGCCCGCGTCGTCTCCACTGGCCTGGGCGATGGCGGCGGGGGTGATGCTCCTCACCTGCGCCGGGGCGTGCCGCTGGAGCTGCGCCCCGCTCCGCATCGGCGGATGGCGCCGCCGCACGGCCGCGCATCTCCTCTCCGCCGCCGCGATGGCCGGCGGGATGATGGCGGGCGACGCGCTGCTCTCCCTCGCGCTCGCGCACGCCCTCGGCGCCACCGCCGGCGCGCACGCCGCGATGGTGCTGGGGATGGCGATGGGCGTCGCCGCCGCGCTCCCGCTGGTCCCGCGCATCGACGCGCGCCACCCTCCCCGCGCGTCCGCCGCACCGGCCGAGGGTGAAGCCAGGATCCATCTGGGCACGCATCCGGCCGGTTGAAACCGGCCGCTGGAAGTGCGGAAGTCCTGCGGACTGCGCGCGAACATCTCCGCGCGACCGACAGCATCCTCGCCACCGCAACGATCCTCCGGTCGCCACGAGCTTTGGCGACCCACTGGATCGTTGGGCAGCACCGATCAGCCTCGCGGCTGTTTGCGAGGCTTCGTGCCGTTCCTGGCCGGCGGCTTCAGCCGCTGGAGCGCGCCGCCCGCACCGACCAGCCTCGCGGCAGTTCCCGAGGCTTCGTGCCGTTCCCAGCCGGCGGCTTCAGCCGCTGGAGCGCGCCGCCCGCGCCGATCAGCCTCGCGGCTGTTCGCGAGGCTTCGTGCCGTTCCCAGCCGGCGGCTTCAGCCGCTGGAGCGCGCCGCCCGCGCCGATCAGCCTCGCGGCAGTTCCCGAGGCTTCGTGCCGTTCCCAGCCGGCGGCTTCAGCCGCTGGAGCGCGCCGCCCGCACCGACCAGCCTCGCGCTGTTTGCGAAGCTATCCGTGTTTGTCGCCGTGGGCTTCCAGCCGCCCGGCCCCAGACCCGGCGCCATCAAATCGCTTCGCATCTCCAAACAGATCGGCCCCGCATCTCGCTGGAAGATGCGGGGCCGGTCTTCGATCGTCGGTCGACCGCGTCAGATCACTCGGCCGTGGCGCGCTCGCTCAGCACGGTGACGGTGTTGTCGACCACCTGCAGGAACCCGCCGGACACGGTGTAGCTGGTGCTCTTGCCCGCCCGCTCGATGCGGAGCGTGCCCGTGCCCAGCAGCGCCATCAGCGGCGCGTGGCCGCGCAGGATGCCCAGGCTGCCGTTCCACGACGGCGCCACCACCTGGTCGGCGTCGCCCTCGTAGATGGTGGCCTCGGGGGTGATCACCGACACGCGCAGCCCGCCGCCGCCGGCGTCGCCCGTGGTTGCGGGAGTGGCCATCGGATCAGCCCCCCTGCTCCAGCTTGCGCGCCTTCTCCACGGCGCCCTCGATCGAGCCGACCATGTAGAACGCCTGCTCGGGGAGGTGGTCGAACTCGCCGGCCACCACGCGCTCGAACGAGGCGATGGTGTCTTCCAGCTTCACGTACTCGCCCGGCGTGCCGGTGAACTGCTCGGCCACGAAGAAGGGCTGCGACAGGAAGCGCTGGAGGCGGCGCGCGCGGCCCACGATGACCTTGTCCTCCTCCGTGAGCTCGTCCATCCCCAGGATCGCGATGATGTCCTGCAGCTCCTTGTAGCGCTGCAGGATGCGCTGCACCGAGGTGGCCACGTCGTAGTGCCGCTGCCCCACGTACTGCGGGTCCAGGATGCGGCTCGTCGAGTCGAGCGGATCCACGGCCGGGTAGATGCCCAGCTCCGAGATCGCGCGCGACAGGGTCGTCGTGGCGTCGAGGTGCGCGAACGCGGTCGCCGGCGCCGGATCGGTGAGGTCGTCGGCCGGCACGTAGATCGCCTGCACCGAGGTGATCGAGCCCTCGCGGGTGGAGGTGATCCGCTCCTGCAGCTGCCCCATCTCGGTGGCCAGCGTGGGCTGGTACCCCACGGCGCTCGGCATGCGGCCCAGGAGGGCGGACACCTCGGAGCCGGCCTGCGTGAAGCGGAAGATGTTGTCCACGAAGAAGAGCACGTCCTGCTTCTCCACGTCGCGGAAGTACTCCGCCACCGTCAGCCCGGTCAGCGCCACGCGCAGGCGGGCGCCCGGCGGCTCGTTCATCTGGCCGTACACCAGCGCCACCGAGCTCTCCGGGAGGTTGTCCTCCTTGATCAGCCCGCTCTCGATGAACTCCAGCCACAGGTCGGTGCCCTCGCGGGTGCGCTCACCCACGCCGGCGAACACCGAGCGGCCGCCGTGGCCCATCGCGATGTTGTGGATGAGCTCCTGGATGACCACCGTCTTCCCCACGCCGGCGCCGCCGAAGAGGCCGATCTTGCCGCCCTTCACGTACGGGGCGAGGAGGTCCACCACCTTGATCCCGGTCTCCAGGATCTCGGCCTTGGGCTCCAGGTCCACGAACTTCGGCGCGGCGCGGTGGATCGGCCAGCGCTCGGCGTCGAGCGGCATCACGCCACGCTCGTCCACCGGCTCGCCCAGCACGTTCAGGATGCGGCCCAGCGCGTTGATGCCGACGGGCACGGTGATGCTGGTGCCGGTGTCGACCACCTCCATCCCGCGCACGATGCCGTCGGTGGCGCTCATGGCCACCGCGCGCACCTGGTTGCGCCCGATGTGCTGCTGCACCTCGAGGGTCACGTCCACGGCCTCGACGCCGGTGGACGCGGGCTGGCGGATCACCAGCGCGTTGTAGATGTCGGGAAGGACGTCGAACTCGGCGTCGATCACCGGGCCGATCACCTGCACCACCTTGCCGACGTTGCGGGCGCCGGGCGTTACGGTGGCGTTCTGGGGGGCAGTGGCTGCCATCTATGGTCTCCTTGGTCCGTGTTGCGCCTGGTTTATTCGAGCGCCGCGGCGCCGCCGACGATCTCGGCGATCTCCTGCGTGATGGCCGCCTGCCGCACCCGGTTGTAGGTGCGCGTGAGGCCCTCGAGCATGTCGCCCGCGTTGTCGGTCGCGTTCTTCATGGCCGTGCGCTGGGCGCCGTAGAAGCCGGCCACCGTCTCCACCAGCGCGCGGTACACGCTGTTGCGCACGTACAGCGGGAGCACCTGGCCCAGGATCTCGTCGGCCCCGGGCTCCAGGATGTAGTCCACGCTCCGCCCCTCGCCCTCGCCCGCCTCGGGGGTGGCCACGGGGAGCACCTGCAGCGTGGTGGGCGGCGTGGAGAGCGCGCTCTTGAACTGCGCGTAGATCACGTACACCGCGTCGAGCTCGCCCGAGATGAAGCGCTCCATCAGCCCGTTCACCAGCCGGTCGGCGTCGGCCGCGCCGGGGCGGTCGCCCATGTCGGTGACGGCGGTGCGCACATCCTCGCCCATGAAGCGAAAGAAGGAGATCCCCTTCTTCCCCGACACGTGCAGCTCGGTCTCCACCCCGCGGCCGCGCAGCTCGCGCAGCATGTCGCGCGTCTGGCGGATCAGGTTGGCGTTGAAGGCGCCGGCCAGCCCGCGGTTGCCGGTGAGCAGCAGCACCGCGGCGCGGCGCGTCTGCTCGGGCTGGCGCAGGATGGGGAAGCGCGCCGCCAGCTCGGGGTTGATCAGCCGGCGCACCACGTCGGCCAGCCGCTCGGCATAGGGGCGGGCGGCGGCCACCCGGTCCTGCGCGCGCTTCAGCTTGGACGTGGCCACCATCTCCATCGTCCGCGTGATCTTGCGCGTGTTCTGGACCGAGCGGATCCGGCCCTTCAGTTCTCTGGCTTTGGCCATGGTTCGCTATCGCTCAAGTGCCCAGTGCCAGTGCTCAGTTCCCGGTGCCCGGGGCTCCCAGGAGATTCCTGGGTACCGGGCACCTGGCACTGGGCACCTGATTGGTCAGTAGCTCTGCCGGGCGCCCGCCGCGTTCGCCTCGGGGCGGCCCGCCAGCTGGAGCTGGTCGGCGCCCATGTGGCGGTCGGCGTCGGTCTCGTGCAGGATCGGGTTGTTGGCGTAGTCCTCGGTCCCCACGGGGCTGTGCGGGTCGGCGAAGAGCTGCCCGTAGCGCTTGATCGCGTCCTTCAGCGCGTTCTCGGCCTCGCTCCCCAGGTCCTTGGTGTCGCGGATCGACGACAGGATCTGCGGGTGCTGCGTGCGCAGGTACACGTGGAAGTCACGCTCCCAGGCGCGGATCTGCGGCACGTCGACCTCGTCGAGATAGCCGTTGGTGAGCGCGTAGATGATCGCCACCTGGTGCTCCACCGGCATGGGCGTGTACTGCGCCTGCTTCAGCACCTCGACCGAGCGGGCGCCGCGCGCCAGCTGGCGCTGCGTCACCGCGTCGAGCTCCGAGCCGAAGGCGGCGAACGCCTCGAGCTCGCGGTACTGCGCCAGCTCGCCCTTCAGCTTGCCGGCCACCTTCTTCATCGCCTTGATCTGCGCCGAGCCGCCCACGCGGCTCACCGAGATGCCCACGTTCACCGCCGGGCGCACGCCCGAGTAGAACAGGTTGGCCTCGAGGAAGATCTGCCCGTCGGTGATCGAGATCACGTTGGTCGGGATGTACGCCGACACGTCGCCGGCCTGCGTCTCGATGATCGGGAGCGCCGTCAGCGACCCGCCGCCCATCTCGTCGCTCAGCTTGGCGGCGCGCTCCAGCAGGCGCGAGTGCAGGTAGAACACGTCGCCCGGGTACGCCTCGCGGCCCGGAGGGCGGCGGAGCACCAGCGACATCTGACGGTAGGCCACGGCCTGCTTCGACAGGTCGTCGTACACGCAGAGGGTGGCCTTCCCCTTCCCGTTCTCGTCCTTGGTGTACATGAAGTACTCGGCCAGCGCCGTCCCCGCGTAGGGGGCGATGTACTGCAGCGGCGCCGGGTCGCTCGCCGAGGCGGCGACCACGATGGTGTAGTCCATCGCGCCGGCTTCCTGCAGGCGGGCCACCACGCCCGCGATGGTCGAGTTCTTCTGGCCGATGGCGACGTACACGCAGACGACGCCCTGGCCCTTCTGGTTGATGATGGCGTCGAGGGCGATCGCCGTCTTGCCGGTGCCGCGGTCGCCGATGATCAGCTCGCGCTGGCCGCGGCCGATCGGGATCAGCGCGTCGATCGGCTTGATGCCGGTCTGCATCGGCTCCTTCACCGGCTGGCGCAGCACGATGCCGGGGGCCACGATGTCGACCTGGCGGCGGCCGCCGCTGGCGGCGATCGGGCCCTTGCCGTCGACCGGCTCGCCCAGCGGGTTCACCACGCGGCCCAGGAACTCGGGGCCCACGGGGATGTCGAGCACGCGGGTGGTGCGGCGCACCTGGTCGCCTTCCTGGATCGCCGTCCAGTCGCCCAGCACCACCGCGCCGATGTTGTCTTCCTCGAGGTTCAGCGCCAGCGCCGTGACGGTCGCGCCGCCGTTGCGGGGGGTGATCTCGAGCATCTCGCTCGCCATGGTGCCCATCAGGCCGTACACGCGGGCGATGCCGTCCTTCACCTCGAGCACCTCGCCGATCTGCTCGGCGCCCATGGCCTGGTCGTACCGCTCGATCTCGCCGAGCAGCACGTTCTTGATCTCGCTTGCGCGAAGCTGGGTGTCAGCCGCCATCTCCTCGATTCCTTTTCCGGGTCCGGCAGCCGCCGGAGTGGAACATTCTATCTTCGAAACGGATCCGATCCGTCAACATCCGACTGCGAGTGCTAGGTGCTAGGTGCGTGAGTGCTGTTCGGCACTCGAGCACTCCGCACTCCCGCACTGGTTGTTACACCGCCGCGGCGGTCGGGACGCGAGCGTCCATCAGGCGGCGGCGCAGGCCCTGCGCGCGGGCGCGGACCGAGCCGTCTAGGATCTCGTCGCCCACGCGCACGATCATCCCGCCCAGCAGGTCGGGGTCCACCGTGAAGGCGGGGATCACCGTCTTCCCCAGCCGCTGCGTGAGCGCGGTGGTGATCTGCTGCTGCAGCGCCGCGTCGGGCGCGTGGCTGATGGTCACCTGCACGCGCACGCGGCCGGTCAGCTCGTCCACCCGCTCGCGGTACTCGTGGGCGATGTCGCCCAGCAGCGCCTGGCGGCGCTTGTCCACCACCACCATCACGAAGCGCAGGAACAGGTCGGGGACGCGCCCCTGCAGCGCCGCGCGCAGGGTGGCCTTGCGTTCGTCCATCCCGATGCGCGGGGTGGAGAGGAACTCGCGCACCCGCGGCTCGTCCATCGTGGCGGCCACCAGCTCCATGGCCGCGCCGAACTCCTCCACCGTGGCCTGGCCGCCGTTGCGGCGCGCCAGCTCCAGCAGCGTCTCGGCGTAGTTGCGGGCGATGATCTCCGTGCGCATGGCCTCAGGCCCTCGCGGCCGGCGTGCCCAGCTGCTGCAGGTACTCCTGCACCAGGCGGCGGTTGGCGTCGGTGTCCATGTTGGCGCGCACCAGCTTCTCGGCGGCACGGATCGCCACCTCCACCGCGTCGCGGCGCACGGCCTCGAGGGTGGCGGCGCGCTCGGCCGCGATCTCGGCGTCGGCGCGGGCCACCATCTCCTCGCGGCGGCGGTTGGCGTCGGCCATGATCTCGGCCGCGCGCGCCTCGGCGGTGCTGCTGGCCTCGCCCAGCGCCTTCTGCACCTGCGCGCGGGTGTCGTCCACCAGCTTGCGGTGCTCCTCGACCAGCGCGGCGGCCTCGGCGCGGTCGCGCTCGGCGCTCTCGGTCAGCTCGCGGATGTGGGCCTCGCGCGCCTCCACCGCCTTCAGGATCTGCGGGTACGCCTTCCACGAGAGCACGACCAGGACGACCAGGAAGATCACGATCGTCCAGAACATCAGGCCCGCGCTGACGGACAGGAGGCCGCCCTGCTCCTCGCCGCCGTGCTGCGCCAGGAGCGGCGAGGCGGTGGCCAGCAGGAGGGCTGCGGTAGCGATGGTGGTGCGGCGCATCGGATCTATATCCACTCGGGTTGTTTGCACGGTCCGTCTTCGATGGCCCTCCGCGGGTGCGACCCCGCGGAGGGCGAACCACTCGGCGCCGGGATCAGCCGCCGATCTTGCCCTGGATCAGGAACGTCACCACGATGGCGAAGAGGGCGGCGCCCTCGACGAACGCGGCGAGAATCAGCCCGGCGGTCTGGATGCTGCCGGCGATCTCGGGCTGGCGGGCCATCCCCTCGGTGGCGCCGCGGCCGATCATGCCGATCCCCAGCCCCGCGCCGATCACGGCCAGGCCGGCGCCGATGCCGGCGCCCAGCAGGCCGTTGTTCAGGCCGTTCGCGGCCTCCTGAAGCATCATCATCTCGGTATCTCCGTAAGAACGTTGGTCGACCCTCGTGTCGGGCACCGCTCCGCCGGCCTGGTGGCCGTGGGCGCAAGCCGGCATCGCTGCCGCACGCCCTCCCCGGGCGCCCATCTCCCGGGTACTGTACGACGGGGGTGGAGCCCCTCCCCGCCGGCGGCAGCCTTCAAGGCGCTGCCGCATGCCGAAACTTCGGTCCGAAGTCCCCAGTCCGCGCCCGTGCCATCAACTGGGCACTGGGCACCTGGCACGTTCGTACTTCCGATCAGTGCGCGTGGCGGACCATGCCGATGAACACGCTGGCCAGCATCGCGAAGATGAAGGCCTGCAGGAAGGCCACGAACAGCTCCAGGAAGCTGATCGCCACGCCCATGAAGAGCGGGAAGGCGACCAGCGCCCAGCTCTTGAACACGAAGATCAGCGAGATGATGGCGAGGAGCACGATGTGCCCGGCCGTCATGTTCGCCATCAGGCGGATGGTCAGCGCGAACGGGCGCGCGATCTTCCCCGCCAGCTCGATCGGCGAGAGCGCCAGCGCCATCAGCCACCCGGCGGCCGGGTGCATCCCCTTGGGGACGAAGAAGATGGTGCCCAGGTACTGCCGCGGCCCCACCGCGATCAGGCCGCCGATCTCCACCACGATGGCCGTGATCACCGCCAGCGCCGCGGTCACCGAGATGCTGGCCGTGGCGGTCGACCCGTAGGGGATCAGCCCCAGCAGGTTGCAGAACAGGATGAAGAAGAAGAGCGTGGCGATGAACGGCACGAACTTCTCGCCGCCATGGCCGATGTTGGGCATCACCACCTCGCCGCGGATGAACAGCACCAGCGCCTCGATGAGGTTGTGCCGCTTCCCCGCGGTGCGCCCGCGCTCGGCCCGGCTGGCCAGTGCGCCACCCATCGACAGCGTGAGGATGGTGAGGAGCGCCGCGATCCCCATGAACATCACGTGCTTGGTGGGGGTGATGTCGAGCGGCCCCAGCATCCAGCTTCCCTTGGCGGGGAAGTGGACCACCTTGCCACCCGGCAGCTCCCACTCGCGCGAGTCCTGGATGTGGTGCAGGAAGTTGAGCTTCTCCTCGCCACCGGCGGGCGCGCCCTCGCCGTGCGTCTCGGCCGGCGCGCCGTACCCCGGCGTCTGGGCGGCCTCGCGCTCGGCCCGCGCGGTGTTCTGCGCCACCACCTCGGCGACCGGTGCGGCCGGCGTGGGCGCTCCCTGCGCGGGAGCGGCGGCGAGTGCGAGCAGGATTGCGGCTGTAGCGATCATCGACTCTTGTCGTTCCGTGTGCCGGGGGCGCTGAAGGCCACCGGCTCGATCAACGTGGTTGCGAACAGCACCGTCACCATCGTCAGCAGCGTGGGCGCGGCGGGAAGGCCGGTCGCGGGGATGATCACCAGCCCCGCCGCCACCACCATCGCCAGCCGCGCCAGCATCCCCACCCCATGCGCGATCATCCGGTTTCCCGGAAGCGCGATCGCCACGATGGCCAGGATCAGCAGCTGCCACCCGGCGGCGATCGCCGCGCCGGCCGCCACCCCGCGGCGGCCCTCCGGCGGCACCACCATGCTCCCCACCGCCCACACCACCGCCGCGATCAGCAGCACCGCGGCCAGCGCCAGCAGCAGGCGGCGCGGGTTCACGGGCGCTCCCCCCGCTCGTTCGCGCGCTCGCGCGGGCGAATCACCAGCTGCCGGTAGATCCAGAAGGAGCTGAGCCCGAAGCCCAGCGCCACCCCGGCCAGCAGCAGCCATGGGCTGGTGCCCAGGCGCCGGTCCAGCCAGCTCCCCGCGAAGGTGAACACCAGGATCCCCACGGCGAACTGCAAGCCCACGCTGGCGTACTGCCCCGCGTCGGGGATGTCGCCCCTCTTCACCGGCTTGCGTGGGCCCGAGCTCTGCGCCATCCCTTGCGTTTCCTGGGTCTACCGGGTGATGCGGGGCCCAATATACGGGCTTGTGAAATTTTTCGCAAGCTCGTGCCGGCGGTGTGACGAGCGTTGCTTGACGCCCGTTCGGAGGGGCCTCTATCTTGCGGCACCGCGACGGCGGAAACGCGCGGCGCGGCAGGAGGTTGCCGCGCCCAAGCGGCCACGGTGGACGGCCGCTCGCCCCGACCTCTTCCGCGCTCCCACACGCCGATGCGACCCGTGCTCGCCTTTGCCGCCATGGCCCTGATCGCCGCCGCCTGCCGCCCCGCCACGCCCGCGGCGCCCGCGCCCGCGTCGTCCGCCGGCGACGCCGCGGGAGGCGGCGACGCGCTGGTGACCACCCTGCAGACCGACGCGGGGGCCGACAGCGTGCGCTTCACCCTGCAGGTGACCAACGGCTCGCAGGCCCCGGTGACGCTGCGGTTCGGCAGCGGCCAGAGCTACGACTTCGTGGTCACGGACGGCACCGCCCGCGTGTGGCATTGGGGCAACGACAGGATGTTCACGCAGGCGCTGCGCGACGAGACGCTGGCGCCGGGGCAGACGCGCAGCTGGAGCGAGACGTGGCGCCCCGCCGCGGCACTCCGCGGGCACACGCTCACGGCCACCGCGCGCCTCACCTCCACCAGCCATCCGGTGGAGCGCACGCAGACCTTTCGCCTGCCGTGAAAGCGCCCCGGCCGCCGCACGAATCGTTCCCGGCGTGAACCATTCCGTTGGCGATCCGGGGTTGGACCCCACCCTTCTCCCCGCCCCGTCGCTCGGCGACGTGCGCGCGGCGGCGGCGCGGCTCCAGGGGGTGGTGCGGCGCACGCCGCTCTGGCGGTCCGACGCGCTCTCCGGGATTTGCGGGGCGGATGTCCGTCTGAAGCTGGAGGGGCTGCAGCGCACCGGGGCGTTCAAGCTGCGCGGCGCCTACAACGTCATCGCCCAGCTGCCGGCCGGGGAGCGGGCGCGCGGGCTGGTGACGGCGAGCGCGGGGAACCACGGGATGGGGGTGTCGCTGGCCGCGCGGCTCCTGGGCGCGCGCGCGATCGTCTTCGTTCCGGAAGACGCGCCGGAGAACAAGCGGCGCAAGATCGCGCGGACGGGCGCGGAACTTCGGCGCGTGGCCGGAGGGTACGACGAGGCGCACGCCGCGGCCGAGACCTTTGCCGCCGAAAGTGGCGCCCGCTTCGTGCACGCCTTCAGCGACCCCGGCGTGGTGGCCGGCCAGGGGACGGTGGGGCTGGAGATCCTGGAGGAGATGCCGGACGTGCGCACGCTGGTGGTCCCGCTGGGCGGCGGGGGCTTGATCGGCGGCGTGGGGACGGTGGCGCGCGCGCTGGGCCGCGGCGTTCGCGTGGTGGGCGTGCAGACGCACGAGACCGCGGCGATGCACGCCTCGCTCGCCGCGGGGCGCCTGGTCTCTCCCACGTATGGGCCGACGCTCTGCGAGGGGCTTTCGGGGGATACGGACGAGGCGGCGCTGGCGCTGGCGATGCGCGTGGTGGACGAGGTGGTGCTGGTGGCGGAAGACGCGGTGCGCGACGCGATCCGCTGGCTGCACGCGGAAGAGGGCGTGGTGGCCGAGGGCTCGGCCGCCGTGGGCGTGGCGGCGCTGCTGACCGGCGCCGTCCGTGACATCGCGGGGCCCGTGGCCGTCGTGATCACCGGAAGCAACATCGACGCGCCCGTGCTGGCGCGCATCCTGACCGAAAGCTGAATGGCCACCATCCTCCCGTTCGAAGGGATCCACCCGCGCATCCACCCCACCGCCTTCGTGGCGCCCACGGCGGTGGTGATCGGCAACGTCACGATCGAGGCGGAGGCCAGCATCTGGTTCGGCGCCGTGATCCGCGGCGACGAGCCCGGGCACGAGATCCGGGTCGGCGCGCGCACCAGCATCCAGGACAACGTGGTCCTCCACGTGAGCAAGCAGGGGCCCACGCTGATCGGCGCCGGCGTCACGGTGGGGCACGCGGCGGTGCTGGAGAGCTGCGTGGTGGGCGACGGCGCGCTGATCGGGATGAACGCGGTGGTGCTGCAGCGCGCGGTCGTGGGCGACGCCGCGCTGATCGCTGCGGGCGCGGTGGTCGGCTCGGGGGAGGAGATCCCCCCGCGGACGATGGCGGCGGGAACGCCCGCGCGGGTCAAGAAGGAGCTGGACGGCGAGTCGCTGCGCTGGGTGACCACCAGCGCGGCGCATTACGTGGAGCTTTCGCGCGGCTACCTGCGCCAGGGGATCGGCCGCGTGGACGGCCCAACCGGGGAACTTTGATCCATGGCTGATTTCACCGACACCGCCGAACCGGCCTCGCCGGCGGACGGAACCGCTCCGGCCGGCCTCCCCGGCGCCACGCCGGCGCACCCGCCCGCAGCCGAGACCGACGCGGCCGCGCGGATGGAGGCGCTCCTGCGCGAGCTGACCACGCTCTCCGGGCCCACGGGGCAGGAAGACGAGGTGCTGGAGTGGGTGCGCCGCGCCTGGGAGCCGCTCGGCGAGGTCACGCAGTCGCCCGTGGGCAACCTCTTCCTCCGCCTCCCCGGCCCCGGCAAGCGCGTCCTCCTGGCCGCGCATGCCGACGAGCTGTCGCTGATCGTGCGCTCCATCTCGCCCGACGGCTTCCTGCGCGTCCTCCCCGGCGAGCGCGACCAGTTCTCCGCGCCGCACTTCATCGGATCGACGATGAAGGTGCTGGCGGATGGCGGGGCGCTTCCCGGCGTGGTGGCGACCACCACCGGGCACGCCATGACGCCCGACCAGAAGAACAAGACCACCTACGGGTGGGACGACCTGTTCGTGGACGTGGGGCTGACCGCAGCCGAGTGCGCCGAGCGCGGCATCCGCGTGGGGACGCGCATGGTGTGGGACCCCGGCGTGCGCCGCATGGGGCGCCTGCTGGTGGGGAAGGCGATGGACGACCGGCTGGGCGTGGCCGTTCTCGTCGAAGTCGCGCGGCGGATCGCGGCGGCGCCGCGGCGCTTCGACGTGACGCTGTCGGTGACGGTGCAGGAGGAGATCGGGATGCTGGGTGCCAGCTCGCTCGCGCGCGACGGCCGCAGCTTCGACGTGGGCTTCATCATCGACAACGGGCTGGCGGGCGACATCCCCACCGTCTCCGAGGCGCACATCCCGGTTCGCCTGGGCGCGGGGCCGGCGCTGGTGCACCGCGACTCCTCCGTCCACTACTCGCGGCGGCTGATCGGGGAGATGCGCCAGGTCGCCGAGGCGGGCGGCATCCCCGTGCAGGACGTGGTGCTCTTCCACTACAGCAGCGACGGCGCGCACCTGGTGCGGCAGGGGATGGAGGCGCTCCTGGTCGCCCCGCCCATCCGCTACTCGCACTCGCCCTTCGAGGCGGTGGACGTGAACGACGTGGAGGCCGCCGTGCGCCTCTTCGTGGCCTACCTCACGGAGCCCGCCTCGTCGTGAGCGGATCGCGCGCCCCCGACGTCGTGGTGATCGGCGGCGGGGTGATCGGCCTGGCGATCGCCCGCCGCGCGGCCCGCGGCGGGCGATCGGTCACCGTGCTGGAACGCGGCCGCTGCGGCGCCGAGGCGTCGCACGCCGCCGCGGGGATGCTCTCGCCGCTGGCCGAGGCGAACGAGCCGGGGCCGTTTCTCGGCCTCCTCCTCGCCGCGCGTTCTCTCTATCCCGCGTTCACGGCGGAGATCGAGGAGGAGAGCGGCGTCGCGATCGGCTACGGCGACGCGGGGACGCTCTACCTGTCGCTGCGCGAGGACGACGACGCCGAGGTGGAGCACCGCTGGGCGTGGCAGCACGCCGCCGGCCTCTGCGTCCAGCGGCTGACGGCGGAGGAGACGCGGGCGATGGAGCCCGCCGTCGCCCCGGCCGTGCGCTTCGCGCTGCGCTTTCCCGGCGACCACCAGGTGGACAACCGGGCGCTCGGCGCGGCCCTCCTCGCGGCGGCGGAGCGGGCGGGCGTCCACATCCGCCCGGGCGCGGAGGCGGTCGCGCTCGTCCGCGAGGGCGACCGCGTGACGGGCGTGGAGCTGGCGGGTGGCGAGCGCGTCGCCGCCGGCGCCGTGGTGATCGCGGGCGGAAGCTGGGCGGGGCGGATCCGCGGGCTCCCCCGCCCTCTCCCCGTGGAGCCGGTGCACGGACAGCTGCTGGCGATGGAGACCGCGCCGCCGCTCTTCCGCCACGTGGTCGATTCGCCGCGCTGCTACCTGGTGCCTCGCGCCGGCGGCCGCATCATCGCCGGCGCCACCGTGGAGCACGTCGGCTTCCGCAAGACGGTGACGCCGTGGGGCGTGCGCCGGCTGCTGGACGGCGCGGTGGAGATCGCCCCCGCGCTGGACCACGCGCCGCTGGTGGAGACGTGGAGCGGGCTGCGCCCCGGCACGCCGGACGGGCTTCCCATCCTCGGCGCCGATCCGGAGGTGGCGAACCTGGTCTACGCCACCGGCCACTTCCGCAACGGCATCCTCCTCACGCCGCTCACCGGCGACGCGATCGGCGCCCTGCTCCTCGGGCAGGCGCCCGCGTGGGAGCTGGCGCCGTACGGCATCGAGCGCTTCGCATCCGCCGCTGCTGCGTCGGCGGTCTCAACCAGTGGACACGGAGCCACGCAGAGCACGGGGGCCACGGTTTAACCGCTCTCGCGGCCTCGCCTCCGTGTGGTCGAACCTGAATCCATGGAAAACGGCACGATCCCCATCCCGGGCATCGTGCCGTTCGCTCTTGAAGCCTCCCGCGGTTCGGGAGGCGTTCCGTACGTGTTGCCGTGGCTTCCAGCCGCCCGGTACAGCCCCATCGAGCTCGGACTGTTTGGGGATCTGCTCCGAGCCACCGGTCACGTTCCAAGCCCCTGCCGAGGAGACTGAACGATTCCGCGCGCGGGACATCGCGGCCCGCCCGGAATCTACCGGTCCCCCGCCCTGCGCCTCGGCTGGCCGCGCACCAGCAGCACGGGAACGGTGGAGCGGTGGCGCACCTCGTTGGCCACGCTGCCATACAGCAGGTCGCTGATGAAGCGGTGGCCGTGCGTGCTCATGGCGATCAGGTCGCATCCCTCGCGCTCGGCCAGCTGCACGATCTCGCGGCTGGGGTCGCCGCCGGCCAGCACGGCGTCCACCTCCAGCCCGCTCCGCGCCAGCCCCGCGGCGATGGACTCCAGGTACGTCCTGTCGCGCTCCATCTCCTCGCTCTCGCGCAGGTCCAGCTGGCGCCAGGTGCGCGCCACCCACCCATCGGCCACGTGCACCAGCAGCACGCTGGCGCCGCACACCCGCGCCAGCCGCGCCACGTGGTCCAGGATCGCGTCGTCGTAGCCGCTGTTCTCCAGCGGCACCAGGATGCGGTGATACATCGCGTCAGCCTCCCAGCGCGCCGGAGACGGTCTGCCAGAGGAGCCACCCGTTCAGCCCCGCGATCGCCACGGCCACGGTGTAGGCGAGGCCCTTCATCCACACGGGGTTCACGAACTCGCCCATCTTCAGCCTGTCGCTGGTGAAGTTCACCAGCGGGAACACGGCGAAGGAGAGCTGCAGGCTCAGGATCACCTGGCTCAGGACCAGGAGCTTGGCGGTGCCGCTCGCGCCGTACAGCGTGGCCACCACCGCCGCGGGGACCACCGCGATGCCGCGGGTGATCAGCCGCCGCACCCACGGGCGCATCCGCAGGTCCAGGAAGCCCTCCATCACGATCTGCCCGGCCAGCGTGCCGGTGAGCGTGCTGTTCTGCCCGCTGGCCAGCAGCGCCAGCGCGAACACCGTGCTCGCCGCGCCCACGCCCAGGAGCGGCGTCAGCAGCTGGTACGCGTCCTGGATCTCGGCCACCTGCGTGTGGCCGGTGCGGTGGAACGAGGCCGCCGCCACGATCAGAATCGCGGCGTTGATGAACAGCGCGAAGGTGAGCGCCACCGTGCTGTCGATGAAGGCGTAGCGCACCGCCTCGCGCTTCCCCGCGGCCGTGGTCTCGTACCGCCGCGTCTGCACCACCGACGAGTGCAGATACAGGTTGTGCGGCATCACCGTGGCGCCCAGGATCCCCATGGCGATGTACAGCATCTGGGGATTGCTCACCACCTGCGGGTCGGGGATGAAGCCGGCGAAGAGCGCCTTCACGTCGGGCTGGGCGATCAGGATCTCGAAGAGGAAGCACCCGCCGATCAGCGCCACCAGCGAGATCACCAGCGCCTCGAGCATGCGGAAGCCCTTCTTCTGCAGCAGCAGCACCAGCAGCACGTCGAGCACCGTCAGCACCACCCCCACCGGCAGCGGCAGCCCGAAGAGCAGGTTCAGCGCGATCGCCGAGCCGATCACCTCGGCCAGGTCGCACGCGGCGATCGCCAGCTCGCACATCACCCACAGCACAAAGCTCACGGGCCGGCTGTAGTGGTCGCGGCACGCCTGCGCCAGGTCGCGCCCGGTCACGATCCCCAGCTTGCTCGAGAGCCCCTGCAGCAGCACCGCCATCAGGTTGGAGATCAGGATCACGAACAGCAGCCGGTACCCGAAGGCGCTGCCGCCCGCCAGGTCCGTCGCCCAGTTGCCGGGATCCATGTACCCCACGGCCACCAGGTAGCCGGGCCCCAGGAACGCCAGGAACTTCCGCCACGGCGTCTTGCCGGTGACGGGAACGGAGCGGTACACGTCCGCCAGGCTCGGCGCCACGCGGGCGTGCCGCCACCCCTCGGTGGGATGCGCGCCCTCGGGCGGCGCCTCGCCCGGCGGCTCGTCCTCCTCCGGCCGGGGTCTTTCACGAAACATGAGCATATGCTTTCATCACTCTCAAGGTGTGTTTTAAGCTCGCTTAAATTTGATGCGTGTCCCGCGTCCACGCAAGGATGGCGTGATCGGCTGGATGCACGCGTCCCTGCGCGCCGCGCACATGCACGCTCCGAGCCTGATTCGGGTCGGGCCGCGCATGGGTGTGTTTCAGCCTCCCGCTGGTTGGGCGGCTTCCCGTGCCTGTTGCCGCGGCTTCCAGCCGCCCGAGAGCGCTTCCCGCACTCCGCGCTCCATCCGCCGGCACGATCCGAGGCATCGCCGGCGCTCGGCCGGCAGCGATGCATCTCCGCTCGCACGAAGCTTGAACAGGCGCCGGAGCATGGATCCAAGCGAACCGAAACGCGCCCCGTCTCCCACCGGCGTACCGCTCACCGCGCCCGACAACGAGAACCCCACGATCAGTGCCGCGCCCGAGCCGGAGGCCACCGGCGGGCCGCGGATGCTGCGCGCGCTCTCGTCGCGCAACTACCGGCTCTACTTCAGCGGGCAGGGGATCTCGCTGGTCGGCACCTGGATGACGCGCATCGCCACCAGCTGGCTGGTGTACCGGCTCACCGGGTCCACGCTGCTGCTGGGCGTGGTCAGCTTCGCGGGGCAGATCCCCACCTTCGTCCTCGCGCCCTTCGCCGGCGTGCTGGTGGACCGCATCGACCGGCACAAGATGCTGGTGTGGACGCAGGTGCTGGCGATGGTGCAGTCGTTCGCGATGGCGATCCTGGCGCTGCTGGGGATCATCACCGTTCCCGAGGTGATCGCGCTCTCGCTCTTCCAGGGGGTGATCAACGCCTTCGACATGCCCAGCCGCCAGGCCTTCCTGGTGGAGATGGTGGACCGGCGCGAGGACCTGGGGAACGCCATCGCCCTCAACTCGTCGCTGGTGAACGGCGCGCGGCTGCTGGGCCCGTCCATCGGCGGCGTGGTGATCGCGGCGGTGGGCG
>Ga0247773_1000259_pt1 | contig 24748 bp, 24 predicted proteins | sample UWRJL092311B6_FD_179934 | JGI IMG/M metagenome (GOLD analysis project Ga0247773, IMG submission 179934) | Plant litter microbial communities from Arlington Agricultural Research Station in Wisconsin, United States - UWRJ-L092-311B-6 | ecosystem: Environmental > Terrestrial > Plant litter >... | reverse complement strand
CGGAGCGGTATTCCTCTTCCGAATCCTGGCTGCGGATCACCGTCGCGTCGTGCGACAGGGAGTGGGAGAGGTGGCCCAGGCCGTCGTAGTGCATCGAAGCCCAGCCATCGGCCGCGTGGGCATAGGCCGTCTTGCCGCGCGCCGTGTACACCAGTGAATCGTCGTAGAGCGTGTACGGCACGCCGCCCGAGGGCGCGGTGCGGAAGCGGCGGGTCATCCGCCCGTCCACGTCGTAGCGGTAGGTCTCCACCACGCCGCCCGGGAGACGGAGCGTGTCGAGCGCGCCGTCCATCCGCCGCGCGAAGGTGTAGGCGTTTCCCAAGAGGTCGGTCATGCCGCGCAGGTCGCCGGTCACCGGGTCGTACGTGTACAGCACCTGCTTCTGCGCCGGCGAGGGCGCCACGCTGTCGGGCACGGTCATCGAAAGGCGGCGCCCCTCTAGATCGTACCCGTAGGCGGTGACGTACACGTGCCGTCCCCAGCCGCCGCTCTCGGTGGCGATCTCCAGCGTGTCGGCCGCCAGCGCGCCGCCACGCAGGTAGCCGCGCCGCACGCGGGCAGCCGAGTTGATCGCCGAGCGAAGCCGCCCCGCCTCGTCATAGGTGAAGGTCTCCACCTCGACCGCGGCGTCGGACGTCGCGGGGAGCACGCGCTGCCACAGCCGCCCCAGCACGTCGTACTGCGTCGACACCTGCTGGCCCAGCCGGTCGATGGTGGCGACCACCTGCCCCGCGGGATTGTACACCGTGCTGTCCTTCCGCTCGGCCGAGTCGGGCGCGACCGGCGCGAGCTCGGCCACCTTCCGCCCCGCCGCGTCGTAGCGCCAGCGCGTGGTCAGCGTATCGATCCTGGCCGAGTCCGGCGTGGACCAGCGGTCGGTGCGCACCAGCATCCCGTGGTCGTACGTGTTGCGCACGGTGAGCGTGAGCGGGACGGTGTACTCCGCGCCACCCGTGTAGCCGCGCGGGTACGAGGTGGCGGGCCCGATCGTCTGCGTCAGCAGCGGCCGTCCCACCGCGTCGTAGACGGTCCGGGTCCGCACGCCGTCGCTCTTCAGCGCGGTGGAATCGGTGGCGGTCCAGGTGCTGTCCATCGGGGTGATCGACAGCGTGTCACGCCCCAGCGCGTCGGCGTACGCGAGCGACCAGAAGCCGAGCGCGGTGCGCGAGGCATGCAGGTTCCCGCGCGCGTCGTAGTGCATCGTCTCGGTGTTCCCCATCGGGTCGCGCACCGAGGCGACCTGGCCGGCCGCGTTGTAGCCGAAGATCACCCGGCTGGCCGAGCCTCGCCCGTCCTGCACCCACTCCCGGTTCCCCACCGCATCGTACGAGATGTCGCTCACCTCGCCCATCGGAGCGGTGACGCGCGTCACGAAATCGGGCCAGGCGGTGTTTCCGTACGTGTAGCGGGTCACCGCGTCGCGCCCGTCGCCCAGCGGGTTCAGCACGGCGGTGGAGTCCACGTTGCCGCGGCGGTTGTACCAGACACGGTTCACCATCCCTCCCGGCGCGCGCGTCTCGGTCGCGAGCGCCGGGAACCGCCAGTCGTCACGCGCGACGCTGCTCACGTTCCCCACGGCGTCCTGCACCACCCGGGGCGAGCCCCACCGGTCCAGCCAGAGCCGGGTCACGTCGGCCACGTCGTTTCGCGGCCCGTCGATCTGCGCGTACCCGTCCTGCGGCGCCACGGGGTCTCCCACGTTGCCCGCGCCCAATCCCCGGCTCTCGGCCGCGGTGAAGCGGGTGACGATGTCCTCGCCCGTGCCGCGCATGTACACGTGCGCCTCGTTCAGCTTGCCGCCCGCGTCCCACCCGAAGCCGGTGCGGGTGCCCCGCTGGTCCACACGCGCCGAGATCCGCCCGGCGGCGTCGTACTCGAAGCGCACCTCCGTGTTGTCGGGGTCGCGGAAGCCCCCGATCCGCGTGGCGCCCCCCGCCGCGTCGTCCAGCACGGTCACCGTGCGCGAGGCGCTGCCGTTCAGGTCGGGCGCGGTCACGCTGGCCAGCCGTCCGGCGGCGTTGTAGCTGAACTGGTACTTCACCCGCTGGGCGCCGTAGCCCGGCGCCAGCGGCACCCAGATCCCCTCCAGGTTCCCCTGCGTGTTCCAGGTGAAGAGGGTGTGCTGATCGAGCCGGTTCACCGTCGCGAGATGCCTCCCGACCGCGTCGAAGTAGATGCGGACCCCGCCGGAGAGCCGGCGCTCGTACTTCGCGTTCGGATAGCCGCTCGCCAGGCGGATGGTGTCGGGATCGCTGATCGCGGAGCCCACCCACAGGGTCGCCGCTCCGCGCACCGGCTCGTACAGGTGGTTGCTCCCGTCTCCACCCACCCAGAAGAGCGTGTTGTCGCTCATCGGGATCACCCGCTCCACGCCGGCCACCGCCCACCCGTCGCCCAGTGCGTAGCCACCCTGCCGGTTCACCGTGCCCACCTGGCCCGAAACCTCGACGGCGCGCGACGTCGCACCCGCCCAGAAGGTGACCACCAGCTTGTACGGATAGAGCCCGCTGGCCTCGCCCGCCGAGGGCCAGCGCATCGCCAGGCGCCGCGTCTGCCCCGGCGTCCAGGCGCCGGCATCCGTGCCCTGCCAGCTGCGGCTGGACACGGTGACCCAGGCCGACCCGCCATTCGTGGTCTGGAGCGCCACGTCCACCCGCGACAGCGGCCCCATGTCGGTGGGCGGCCGGATCTGCGCCGAGAGCAGCGGAAACATCTGGCCGCGGTTCTGGCTGTTGTACAGCAGCACCGGGGCGCGCACCTGGTTCATCGTGCGCACGGCGGGGAGGGGGTGCGCCAGCCGCAGGTCGCCGCACTCGTACGCCGCCCCCACGCCGGCCGACACCGCCAGGCAGAGATCCCGCGCGGTGGGCGAGCCCAGCCCGGTGCGGGGATCGATCATCACGTTTGCGTGCGCGGCGTCCCACACCGTGACCGGCCGGCCCGGCACCCCATGCGGGGTGAAGGAGAGCTCGTATTCGTAGCTGTGCGACAGCGCGTACATCACGTTGATCCAGCCGTAGGTCCGGCCATACGCGGCCCACCCCGCCAGCCCGCCCGCATCCGCCTCGCGTGCCAGGATGTGCTTGTAGAGGAGCGCGGTGACGGTCGCGCTGTCATAGGGCGTGATGAAGCGGTCACGGTACTCGGTCGACTGGACGAACTCGTACACCAGCCCCTGCACGGTCATCCAGCCGGCGTTGAGCCCGGTGGTCCAGTAGTCCGCCTCGGCGTCGCTGGCGTCGCGCTCCAGCACCTGGTGGAAGACGGCCTTCACCACCTCCCTCGGCGAGGCCGCGTAACAGGTAGCGGTCGTTGGACTGGTGCACTGTCCCCGCAGCCGCGACGGGAGCAGGCTGGTGCTCGCCAGCGCCATCAGCACCACGAGCAGGGCTTGGACACAGGGTGGACGCTGGAATCGGAGGGTCATACCAGGGATCATGACGCGCATGCAAGGGACCGAGCGAGAGGTTGGACGCTGGCGATGGACGAACGGGCGCGGACCGGGGCCGGCGAGACGCCGGCGCGTCTCGATCGGGAACGGCTAGAAAGGCTCACGTACCCCGGGAGCGTAGTAGTACAGGTGGAGCACGGCGGCGCCCTCCACCGGTTCGATACGGAGAGCCACCACGTTGGGCCCGCTCGTCCATGCGACGATCTCCGGATGGCGCGGGTGTGCCTGGTGCACTCCGAGCCCCCGGTCCAGCTCGGCGACAAGTGCGCTCTTCCTCTGCTCCACGGCGGAGCTGGAGGCACGCAGGGCGTAGTGGACGGCAATGACACGCCCCGCGCTCACCTTGTAATCGACCGACTGGAACACGCCACCCGCGCCATTCTCGGGACGGGTGAAAACCCGCAGCTCCGGCGTGGTGGCGGTCTGCTCGAGACGGCGTCCCACCATGTCGAACGCCGGGCGGTAGCCGAGCGAGACCAGGTATCGCTCCGCCTGCTCGCCGCTGAAATCCCACCGCAGGCCCTCGAACGTGGCGCCCTGCGCGTGCAGGCACCCGACGGGCTTCAGGAGCAGGCCCAGGCAGAACAGGGGCAGGAACAAGCGTCGCATCGGTGTCATTCGGGAGATGATGGAGGGGTCGGCCTGCTGGCTCCCGGGCGCGGATGCGCCCGGTGTGCGCGCCCGTCCAGCGCGAATGGCCATCCTCCGCACGGGGAGAGAACGGCAGACGGATCGAATCGTAAACGGTGTGTGTCGGAGTGCGGAAGGCGATCACCGTACAAGTTCGTCCATGCTAAAATTGCCGCACTCCGCACGCACCCTCGTGGGTCCGAACGCGCACGGATTCGAGCCTGGCGTGATGGATCTGGAGCGGGAACGCTGCCGTGGAACCCATGCGGAGGATCACGCACGGCGCGCCGGAACAGCGGTCGATGAGGAGTGGACTTCGCGCGGCCCTTGGCAGCCTCGAGACGTCCCGGTGATTCGGTCTTCTCGTGGACCATACGAAACGATGGAGAACCGCACGGCCTGTGCGGTCCTCCATCAGGTCCGGCGGTGGAGATCAGCCGGCGTAGTAGTAGGTGCAGCCGGCCTCTTGCGCCCGGTTCACCGCCATCACGGCGGCGGGGACCAGGGAGATGCCGGGGATCATCATCGGGATCAGGGCGGCGCGCACCTCGGCCGCGGTGCCGTGGTTCCCGGCGGCGGCGATGTCGCGCGTCCACTTGTTGAACGAGTTGTTGCAGAGCACCACCACCACGCCACGCTGCATCAGCGCGTCGAGCCCGGCATCGGCGGGGAGCGAGAAGCCGGCGGCGGGCGCGCGGTACAGGTTCTTGCGCGCGGGCGCGTCGCCGTCGTCGATCTCCGCCATCTTCCCCAGGTCGTACTTCACCCAGGCTTCATCGGTGAACGCCAGCGGCACCGTCTGCGCGTACAGGATCAGCAGCGGGCTCACGTCCGCGTCGCGCAGGCCGTAGGCGTCGCGGTAGGCGTTCATGAAGTTGCGGATGTGGACCAGCGCGCGCCCGCCCTCCACCTGGGGGGCGTCGAACAGCTGCTTGTGCCGCCCCGTCAGCCGCTGCAGCCACGCCTCGTCGGGCGGCGCGTGGGCGGAGGTGGCGCTCGCCTCGCCGGCGCGCGCCAGGCCGCCGATCCCCAGCGCGGCGCCGAGCGCCAGCACCCGGTCCATGAACGCCCGCCGGCCGATCCCGCTCTCGTTGCTCATCCGCCCCGCTCCGTTGAAGTTGGCATCGTCCCATCCACGCGCTCAAACCATCCCCGGCGCCCGCGTCACCTTCGGCGCGCTGGCCACGCGGTTGCGGCCGTCGGCCTTGGCGCGGTAGAGCGCCTCGTCGGCCAGCTTCAGCACCTCGCCCGTGGCCGAGGTGCAGTCCGGGCAGCTCGCCGCGCCGATCGACACCGTCACCGAGAGCGGCCGCCCGTTCCAGCTCACCGTGCGCGCCTCGATCGCGCGGCGGATGCGCTCGGCGGCTTCGTGGCTCTGCCGCAGCGTGGTCTCGGGCATCAGCACCACGAACTCCTCGCCGCCCAGGCGCGCCGGCGTGTCCACGTCGCGCACGGTGGCGCGGATGGTGGCGGCCACGTGCTGCAGCACCCGGTCGCCCGCCTCGTGGCCGTGCGTGTCGTTGAACTTCTTGAAGAAGTCGACATCCAGCACCAGCAGCGAGAACGGCCGGGCGTACCGGTCGAAGACGTGGCTGAGCGTGGCGAGGCGCTCCTCGAAGGCGGCGCGGTTGGGGAGCGCGGTCAGCGCGTCGGTGTGGGCGCGGTGGTCCAGCGCCTCGTACTGGCGGGCGCTGCGCAGCGGGAGCGGGGCGATGGAGCCCAGCAGCCGCATCAGCTCCTGCTCCTTGTCGCCGAACTTACCCGGATCGGGATGATACGCCACCACGGCGCCCAGCGCGCGCCCATCCGCCACGAGGGGGAAGATGGCGGCCGAGCGCGGCGCCGCGCGCCACTGCTCGCCGGGAACCAGGAGCGGCAGCTTCTCGCGCTCGCCGCGCAGGTCGTGATAGGTGAGGTCCACCGCGTGCTTCAGCGCCAGCCCCAGCCGCGACTCCTCCTCGCCGAAGCCGCCGGGGAGCACCGGCGACGGGCCCGTGTCGTCCACGTGCAGCACGCGCCCGCGCCCGCCCTCGTCCGCCACGGCCACCGCCACCCCGGCGGCGCCGGTCCCCTGCCGCACGGTGGCGGCGAGCTTGCGGGCGAACGCGTCCACCTCGATCTCGCCCGGGAGCGAGCGCGCCGCGTCGGCGATCGCGCGCACGCGGGCGTCGTCGCTCGCCTTCTCGCCCCGCAGCCGGAGGAGCGCGTCCACGGTGGAGAGGTGCCGCGCCGCCTCCACCGCCGCGGCGTCGGCGCCAGGGGGGACCAGGCCGGGATAGGCCAGCGCCAGCACGCCCTCGGGGAGATCGACCGGGACCACCAGCATCTCCTCGGCCCAGGGCGCGGGGAGGTCGCGCTTCCCGCGGCGCACGTGCTGCGGCAGCCGCTCCTCGATCGCCCACTTGTACGGCGAGCCCTCCAGCGCCACCAGTGCGTCCGGAAGCGGCACCCCCGGCGCCGCCACCCGCGCCACCAGCGCCGCCGAGCGCCACTCGCCGTCCGCCCGCCAGAGGGTGGCCTCGTGCGCGTCGGTGGCGCGGCGCACCACCTCCATCGCGCTGCGCAGCACCGCCTCGTCGGCCTCGGGGTCCGCCGGGCGCGGTGCCTCGCGCGGCTCGTCGGCCGGCGCGGTGGCCACGGTGGGGCGCACGCGGCGGAGGGCGGCAAGGCCGGCGGCGACCGCCAGCAGCAGCTCGTAGCGCGCCAGCGAGGCGAGGAGGAGCGGCCCGGTGTGGTACAGCTGCGCGGCGGGGACGAGGATCGCCGCGGCGATCCATCCCCCGGCCAGCGCCGCCGCCGGCCCGCGGCCGACGGCCACCAGCCACGCCGCCGCCAGCGCGATCAGCGGCGAATCGATCGACCCCGTGGCGAAGAGGAGAACGTGCAGCGGCGCCCAGGCGGCCAGCGTCACCATCGTCCGCCCGCCCCCGCCGCGCCGCACCCACGTCGCCCCCAGCACCAGCGCCGCAGCGGCCGCCACCATCCCCCACCAGGGGAGACGCGCGAGCGCCGCCAGCACCGCCAGGTAGGCGGCGCCCGCGGCGATCAGTCGCGGCAGGGCGCGGGCCCGCGGGGAGCCGGAGATCTCAGGCAGGGGGAAGGAGGTTGATGCGCGAGGCGGCCACGGCGGCGCCGAAGCCGTTGTCGATGTTCACCACGGCCACGCCGCTGGCGCAGGAGTTCAGCATCCCCAGCAGCGCCGCCACCCCGCCGAAGGCCGCGCCATACCCCACGCTGGTGGGAACGGCGATCACCGGCGCAGCGACCAGCCCGCCGACCACGGAGGGGAGCGCGCCCTCCATCCCGGCCACCACGATCACCACCGCGGCCGAGCGCAGCACCTCGGTGCGCGCGAGGATGCGGTGGATCCCGGCCACGCCCACGTCCGTCAGCCGCTCCACCGGGTTGCCGTACGCCGCCGCCGTCACCGCGGCCTCCTCGGCGACGGGAAGGTCGCTGGTGCCGGCGGTGACGATCAGGACGGAGCCGCGCGCCTGCCGCTTCAGCGGCTCGTCCGGGGCGAGGTACGCCGTGCGGCCGAGGACGTTCAGCTCGATCGCCGGGAGCGCGGCAGCCAGCCGCTCCGCCGCCTCGGGCGCCACGCGCGTGGCGAGAAAGCCGTCGCCGCGCGCGGCGATGCGCCCGGCGATCGCCACGATCTGCTCCGGCGTCTTCCCCTGGCCGAACACCACCTCGGGGAAGCCCTGCCGCAGCGCGCGGTGGTGGTCCACGCTGGCGAAGGAGAGATCCTCCACCGGGTTCCACGCCAGGCGCCGCTCCGCCTCGTCCACCGTGAGCGCGCCGCCGGCCACCCCGGCCAGCAGCGCGCGCAGCCGCTCGGGGGTCAAACCGCCGCCCCCTGGTACTCCTCCAGGTAGCGCTCCAGCTTCTCCTCGGCCTGGCCCAGCGCCGTCACCTCGAACAGCTCCTGGCGGAGGATGCGCCCGTTCGGCAGCCCCTTGGTGTACCACCCCAGGTGCTTGCGGAACTCGATCATCGCCTTCTCCTCGTTGGTCTCCCAGGCGATGGCGAGCCGCGCGTGGTGGAGGATGATGCGGAAGCGCTCCGCCACGTCCGGATCGGGGGGGATGGGCGTTCCGTCGAGCGCGGCGCGCGCCTGCCCGAAGATCCACGGCTGCCCGTGGCTGCCGCGGGCGATCATGATCCCCGCGCACCCGGTGTGGTCGTGCATCCGCTTCGCGTCGACCCCCTCCCACACGTCGCCGTTGCCGATCACGGGGATGGAGAGCGCGTCGACCACGGCGGCGATCTCGTCCCAGCTGGCGTGGCCGCTGTACATCTGCGTGCGCGTGCGGGCGTGCAGCGTCAGCACCTCGGCGCCGGCGTCCTGGCAGCGCAGCGCGATCCTGACCGGGTCGCGCAGCTCCTCGCTCCACCCGCTGCGGATCTTCACGGTGGTGGGGATGGAGATGGCGCCCTTCACCGCGCGGATGATGCGCTCCACCATGTCCAGGTCCTTGAGGCACCCCGAGCCGCCGTTGCGGCTGGCGACCTTCTTGACCGGGCACCCGAAGTTGATGTCCAGGTAGTCGGGCTCGTACACCTGCTCCACCAGCGCCGCCGCCTCGGCCATCGCCCCGGCGTCGGCGCCGAAGATCTGGATCCCGATCGGCCGCTCGTCGTCGTGGAAGCGGAGGTACGAGTGGGTGCGGCGGTCCTGCCGGCGGATCCCCTCGGCACTGACGAACTCGCTCACCACCACGTCCGCGCCGAACGAGCGGCACAGGCGGCGGAAGGGCGATTCGCTGACGCCGGCCTGCGGCGCCAGGTACAGCGGCACGCGGCCGCTGCGTAGCATGTCGAACGTGTTGCTGGCCATGCCGCAAAGCTACCGAAACGCGCGCCGCGCTTCAAGCCGACGCCGCCTCGCGGTGTGCCGGCACCCGCGACGCGGCAGCGAAACCGGTGGCGAAGACGGCCCCGGGCCGTGAACGGCGTGGACCCTGCGGACGCGGCGGATGGTGCCGCTCCGCTCACCCGACCCGCTTCCCCGACGCGAGCACCGCCGCCGGGACGACCGCGTAGGCCGCCATCGCGGCGCCCGCGCTCCACACGAACCATTTCGCGGCCGTGTTCACCCTCCCGTGTCTTTCAGCGCTCGCACCTCCACCCGCTCCACGTCCGCCACGGCGCTCGCCACGCGCCGTGGCGAGCGTTCCGCGGTGCCCACGATGCTGTCGGCCACGACGATGGCGTCGCGCAGCGTGACCACCTCCTCGTCGCGCAGGATCACGCGCAGGCTGCCGCGCCATCCCGCGCCGCGATCACCTCGGCTACGGGTGCCGTCTGCGGTTTCCAGCCATGCGGGCAACCGGCCATGAGCATCAGCGCCGCGAAGGTCGGCACCGTCCGGAGGATTCGCGTCTGCAAACCGGGTGGGAGGTGGGCGATGCGGGCCGCCTCGGCCATCGACCGGCTTCGGCGGGGAAGAGCTGGACCCTGTCTGGACGCGGGAGGTCGCGGGATCAGCACACGGATGGGTGCGGCGGTCCCGCCCGCGGATTCCGCGGCCGACAGGAGATCGCTCGCCCGGCGTTCAGTCGAAGTCGTTGAGCGCCACGGCGAGCACGGCGACCACCGCCACGGCCACCACGACGAGGTACGTCCCCACCACCAGCCCGGCCGTGCGCGTGGCACTGACCTTCCGGGCGTCCACGCGCGCCACGTCGGCCACGGCGATGGCGTGGCGCTGGGGCGGCTCGCCCACCAGGCCGATGATGCTGTCGCCCACCAGCACGGGGTTGCGCATCTCGAACACCCCCTGGTCGCGCCGGGTGATGCGGACCGCGCCGGCGGAATACCGCGCCTCGATCGCCTGCGGCACCGGCACGTTCTGCGTATGCCAGCTCTGGCACCCGCTCGCCAGCACGCACGCGGCGGCGAGCCAGCGCGCGGAGCGCCCGGCGCGGCGCGCGGGACGCACCTGCGCCGTCATGCGACGATCCGTGGGCGCGTCGCTCAATTCCAGTCTCCCAGGAAGGCGGCGACGGCGGCCGCGACGGCGATCACGGAGACCACCGCCAGCACGCCGATGGTGGCGGCGCCGGTCTTCACCGCGCTCACCTTGCGCGCGTCGATGCGCTCCACGTCGGCCACGGCGATGGCCACGCGCTCGCCGGGGCTCCCCGACGTCCCCACGATGCTGTCGCCGACGACCGTGGCGTCGCGGAGGCGGTACACGGCGTGGTCGTGCCGGGTGACGCGCACCTCGCCGTGCTGGCCGGCCAGCACCTGTGGCGCGGGGCCGTCCTGGTGGCGCCAGCTGCTGCACGCCGTGGCGGTGGTCGTGGCGGAGACGGCGAGGACGATCGCGAGCGCGGAGCGGATTCGCATGGGGTCTCGGGGGGGATGAGGGGAGGGTGCCACGAAGGGGTGGAAACCCCAACCTCTCGCCGCGTCCCTTCCGCGTCAAGCATGATGAGCGGATCGGCCTCCGTGAAAGCGCCGGTGGTGGCGTGTGACGTGCATGGCGCGGGCGGTGGTGCCGGGTGGGCCGTGTATCCCCAAATCCCACCACGTTTTGACAGTGTGGGGGGTGGCGGTTACATTGCCGCGTCCGTTTTCCGGCACCCGGAGGCGGTTTCTACATAAATTCGAACCCTGCTTGAAGATATGGAACTTCGCGAGTTCTTGGCCGAGGACGCGATCCAGCTCGATCTGAAGGGGGAGAGCAAGGACGAGATCCTCAAGGAGCTCATCGGTCTGCTGGGGGTGGACGAGAAGAGCCAGGGCATCCTGTTCAAGATGCTCAAGCGCCGTGAGAACCTGGGTTCCACCGGCATCGGCAGGGGGATCGCGATCCCGCACTGCCGCTCGCTGGTGGTCAACCGCCTGCGCCTGGCGTTCGGGCGCAAGAAGGGTGGCGTGGACTACAAGGCCATCGACGACCAGACGGTGAACTACTTCTTCCTCATCGTGGCGCCGCCGCTGGAGGTGAGCAACCAGTACCTCCCGGTGCTGGGGCGCATCGCCCAGTTCGCAAAGGAAGCCGACGTCCCCGAGCGGCTGCAGCAGATCGAGACGCCCAAGGAGTTCCTGGCGCTGCTCGAAGAGAAGGGCGTCTGAGCCAGGAGATGACGAGATGATGAACCAGCACCTCGAAACGCTCCTGGAGATCCAGGACCTGAAGGCCCAGCGCCGCGACATCGCCGAGGCGGGCGAGCGCGAGGTCCAGGAGCAGGTGTTCGGCCTGAGCGTGGACGATGCCGTCCGCGACCTGGACACCAAGATCACCGAGATGGAAGAGTCGCTCCCCCCGCAGATCCGCGGGCGCTACAAGCGGGTCTCGGCCCGCATGCCGCGCGTGGTGGCTCCGGTGATCAAGGGCACCTGCTACGGCTGCTTCGTGGCCGTTCCCACCGCCAGCGCCAGCGACGCCGAGCGCAACGCGGAGATCCGCAGCTGCGAGAACTGCGGCCGCTTCCTCTACTACGTGGACTGACGGACGTCCCCCGGCCGGGGGGCAAACCGTTGGACGATACGACGCCGGCCCGGGCAGCAGTGCCCGGGCCGGCGTTCGTTCATCCGTCGATCGGCGCGCGGCCGTCGCTCATTTCAGCACGAAGCTGATGGTGCCCGAGATGCCGCCGCCCGGCGCGGGGTTCGCCACCGCGATGGGGTACGAGCCGGGGTGGGCCAGGAGCGCCGTGGGCACGGTGGCGCGCAGCTGGCCACGGTCCACGTACTTGGTCTGCAGGTCCGTCCCCGCCCAGCGCACCACCGAGCTCTTCACGAACCCGTCGCCGAGCACGATGAAGGTGAAGTCCGTCGAGCCGGAGTTGCCGCCCGGAGGCGAGATCGCCTCCAGCACCGGCACCGGGTTGGGGCCCGACGAGGTGCCGTCGTCGCCGCAGGCGGCGGTGCCGGCGAGGAGCGCCAGCGATAGCACGCCCAGCCGGGCGGCGCGCGCGAAACGATGGGTCGGCGAAAAAACCTTCACGTGGATCTTTCCTGTTGAGCGATGTGTTCGAGAACGGCGAAAGCTAACCTCTACCCCGCCCTTCCCTCAACCGCACTTCGTCCATCACGATCGAACGCGGCGGTCGCCGGCGCGGCCGGTCGCGCCCTTTCACTCCGCCGGCCGCGCTCGCTCCGCGGCGGGGGTGAAGGGGACCAGCTCGGCGTCGATCCCTTCCACGTGCAGCCAGTCGACCGCCGCGCGGCGCAGCTCCTCCGCTTCGTACACGAACCAGCGGACGCGGATGTCGGGGAAGTCGCCGAGCGCGTCCTTGAACGCGCGGAAGGGCCGCCGCCCGCGCAGCGCGCGCTCCAGCGCGCCGCTGGCGGCGCCGGGCTCCAGGGTGGCGATGAAATCCTCCATCATCGCGAACCCCTCGCGCGACGGGGTGGAGGGGATCTCGAGATAGCGGCCGTCGTCCGCCTCGATCGCCTCCCAGATCTCGTCGTCCTCCTCCATCCGGTTGTCCTCGCTCAGCGGGATCACCGCGCCGCTCTGGCGGTCCAGGAACCAGCGCATGGTCCCGTCGTTCCCGCCCATCGCCACCAGCAGCTCTTCCTCGTCGATCCGGATCTCCGGCATCTCGTCTCCTTTCACGCTTCGTAGCGGCCGGCCTCCACCGTCTCGCGCACGCGGCCGAGGTCGCCGCCGTACACGCCCAGCGCCAGGATCAGCTCGATCCGCGCCTGCTGACCGGTGAGGTGGTCGGCGAAGATGCACCCCATCTCGCGCAGCTGGTGCCCGCCGCCCTCGTAGGCGTAGGTGTCGAGCACGCGCCCGCGCGACGAGCGCGTGGCCACGATCACCGGTTTCCCCGCCTCCACCCAGCGGCGCACGCCGGGGAGCACGGCGGGCGGCACGTTCCCCCGCCCCATCGCCTCCAGCACCACGCCGTGCGCGCCGCTGTCCAGGCTGGCCTCCACCAGCCGCGAGTCGGCCCCGGCCACGATCTTGATCAGGTCCACCGGCGTCACCGGCTGGCGCGGCGCCAGCGTGGGCTTGCGGCGGCTCTCGCGGTAGAAGAGGGCGCGCCCCTTGTCGGTGATCCCCAGCGGACCCCAGTTGGGCGAGCGGAAGGTGCCCGCCTGCTCGGTGTGCGTCTTCACCACCTCGCCCCCCTGCACGATCTCCTCGTCCATCACCACCATGGTGCCGCGGCCGCGCGCGTCGGGGCTCGCCGCCACCTCCACCGCGCTCATCAGGTTCGCCGGGCCGTCCCAGCTCAGCTCCGACGAGTTGCGCATCGCCCCGGTGATCACCACGGGGACCTCGGCGGGGAGCGAGCGGTCCAGCAGGTACGCCGTCTCCTCCACGGTGTCGGTGCCGTGGGTCACCACGATCCCGTGCACCCCGCCGGCCAGCGCGTCGAGGATGGCGGCGCGCAGCTCCCACATCCGCTCGATGGTCATGTGCGGGCCGGGGAAGCGCCCGAACTCGCGCACCTCCAGCTCGGCGATGCGGTCGATCCCGGGAACGGCTTCCACGATCTCGCGCCCGGTGAGCTGGGGGATGGCGCCGCCGGCCTGGGCGTCGGCGCGCATGGAGATGGTGCCGCCGGTGGCCAGCAGCAGCACGCGCGGCAGCGCCTCAGCCACAGAGCACGCTCCCGCCGTTCACGTTCAGGATCTCGCCGGTGATGTGCCGCGCCAGCGGCGAGCAGAGGAAGACGATCGGCCCCGCCACGTCGTCGGCGCTGGCGATGCGGCCCAGCGGGATGGTGGACTCGATGCGCGCCCGCCCGCCGGACATCGGCTTCTCCACCATCTCCGTGTCGATCCACCCCGGCGCCACGCAGTTCACCGTGATCCCGCGCGGCGCCAGCTCGATCGCCACCCCCTTGGTGAGCGAGATCATCGCCCCCTTGCTGGCCGCGTAGTCGGCGTGGAACGCCTCGCCGCGCTGCCCGGCGGTGGAGGAAACGAGAACGATGCGCCCGTTGGGCGCCACGAAGCGCGAGGCGAGCCGCACGGAGTAGAAGATCGAGTCCAGGTTGGCGCGGATGGTCTCGGCCCACTGCTCGTCGGTCATGTCGGCGATCGACACGTCGTCGGGGATCCAGATCCCCGCGTTCCCCACGAAGATGTCGATCCCGCCGAACTCCACCAGGGCGCGCTCGAAGAGGAGCTCGGCGCCCCAGGGGGTCGACATGTCGCCGGCCTGCGCGTAGCCGCGCCGGCCCAGGCGGCGGACCTCCTCGGCCACCGCGTTCGCCTCGTCTTCGCGGCTGCGGAAGCCCACGCCCACGTCGCACCCGGCGCGCGCCAGCATCAGCGCCGTGGCGCGCCCCACCCCGCGCGATGCGCCGCTCACCACGGCGCGCTTGCCGGTGAGCCCCAGCTTCAGGCCGTCGTCCACTTGCCCCCCAGCTCCGCGGCATGGTGCCGCTCGGTGTTCAACATCTCGCGCAGCAGCGACTCGGTGTGCGCGTCGGCGGTGCCGGCGGCCAGCAGCGACTCGTAGCGGCTCACCTCGCCATCCTCGCGCGCCTGCGCGGCGGCCCGCCAGCCGTCCAGGTCGGCGGGCGCCGAGGCGGGGTGCAGGTCGTCGGGCGTGGCGCCCAGCTCCAGCAGCCGCGCGGTGAGCCTCGACAGGTGGTGCTGCTCGTCGGCGTGCAGCTCGTTGAAGCGCTCGCTCAGCGCCGCGTCGCCACGCTCCTCCGCCGCGGCGGCGAGCGCGCGGTAGAAGAGCGCGTGCTCCCGCTCGGCCGCGCGGGCCCGCTGCAGCGCGGTGATCAGGTCGTCGGGCACGATGCGTTCTGGGGCGTGGCTGGGAGATGCGCTCGATGCACGTTCATGGGAATCGCGCCAACAAGATGCCTCTCCGCCCCAGCCAATGCAATTCGGCCGCGAGCCCCGCTCGGGCCGGGGGCATCATCGGTCGACCGACGTGGTTGCTTATCATAAGACATGTTCTTATCATAAGCGGTCCTTCAACGGAGCTGATGATAGGATGAAAGCCGCGCCGGCGAATGCCGTTCCCAACCTCTGGAACCCGTTTGGCTTGCGGAGCAGCCCATTTTTCCAGAACGAGCTGCGCGCGGGCGACCCCACCTACCCCGTGTCTCTGTTCGTGGGGCGCGAGGAAGAAGCGCGGCGGGTCCAGCGCCGGATCATCAGCGATCCAGCGAGCCGCACCATCGTGCAGGGAGCGCCCGGGGTCGGCAAGACCAGCTTCGTCAACTGGATCAAGGCGGAGCTGACGCGGCAGGGTGTCGCAACCTACGAGCACCCGATCCGGATCACCTCCGACACCACGCGGCTGACGTTCGTGGCCGACACCCTCCGCACGCTCGCGCGCATCCGGTCGGCGTCGGGGGGAAACCACCGGCACGACGACTTCTGGGAGCGGACCGCGCGGTTCCTCGAAGGCGCGGAGCTGGTGGGTGGAAGCGCCACCCTGCACGGCTTCGGGATGGGGATCAGCCGCAGCTACATCGCCCCGCAGGCGCCGCCGGACTCGCTGTACGAGCACCTGGGCAAGGCGATCGCAAACCTGCAGGACGAGCTGCGGGCCCCCATCCTCCTGCATGTCAACAACATGGAGAACCTGGAGGACCCTGCGGCCACGGCGCTCCTGATGCGCGACCTTCGCGACTACCTTCTGGTCGAAGGCGCGCACTGGATCTTCGTGGGCGCCCTCGGAATCGAGGACTCGGTCTTCCGCGTGCACACGCAGGTCAGCGGGATCTTTCCCGCCGCCGAGACGCTGCAGCCGCTCGCTCCGCCGCAGATCGGGCAGCTGCTGCAACGGCGATACGAGCACTTGCAGATCAGTGGCGCGGGCTACGTCGCGCCGATCGAGTCAGCCGCAGCGGCGGAGCTGTACGCGTTGTATCGGGGCGATCTGCGCAACTTCCTCCGTCTGCTGGGGGATGCCGCGGAACGCGAGCTCGGGCTGAATGGCACACAGCCGATGACGGCTCCGTCGATCGTCCGCGCCGTGGGTGCCGACTACGCTCTCTTGCTCCGCCGCCAGGTCGGAGACAGCGACTTCAAGTCGCTCGGCTCGATCCTCACCGCCCTGGCCGAAGGGGACCCCGAGTTCCGGGTGACGGACGCCGCGCGCATCCTGGAGTATTCGCAGTCAGCGGCCAGCCAGATGGTGGAGCGGCTGGTGCGCCAGCGCATCCTGCTCCGCACACGGACCGAGGGGAAAAGCATCTTCTACCGGCCGATCGGCTCGGTCCTCGTGGCATTGGGGCTGATGCCGCAGTCGCTCGCGACCGGTGAACGTGCCGCGAAGTCTTCCCTCCCCGGCAGGAAGAAGAAGCCAAAGCCTTTGTGAAACGATGGCTTCGTACGATTCGAGCGGTTCGCGCGGTATCATCGGCGGGTTCGGATCCGCGCTTATGATAAGCGCATTGCCGATGATACGAAACCGCGCCCGCTCGAGTGATTCGAGCGGGCGCGGCTGTTCTATCGTTCCCGATACCAAGCATCTGTCGATCAGGAGCAGCCCTCGACGTACTCGACGGCCGGGAAGAGGCCGCCACGCATTCGGGTGACCTTGTTGCCGTCTGTCTCGAAGACGATGCGGTGCAGCGTGTCGCCCGGGGCGCCGGGGATCACCACCACGTAGTGGCCGTCGGTGTACTTGTGCGGCTGCACGCGCGCGTTCGGGTACGCCGCGCGCACAGCGCTCTCGGTCTCGCCCGTGTGCATCCCGGTGATGGTGCCGACCGTCGCGCCGCGCACCACGTCGGCGCGGGCGATGCGGCCGTCGATCACCATGAACATGACGTTGGCCGGGCCGGTCTTCGGATGCACGAAGTCGCACGATTCGAGGCCCGCCGTCTTGCTCAGCCCGCCGGCGACGGCGCGGTCGGCCTCGGCCACCGTCATCCCCACGCGCACCGGGCCCGCGCCGTCCTCGCGCAGCACCCAGCTCGCGGGATCCCGCGCGGCAGAGCCGGCCGGCGCGGCCTTCGGCGTGTCGGCGCCCCGCGCGGCCACCACGGCCGGGGAGGGCCGCGGCGGGCCCGATGCCGAGTCCGGCGCCGCATCCGCGTCGTTCGCCGCGTCCGATCCGCAGGCGGCCAGCGTGGCCGCGAGCACCAGCATCGCGCCCCGCGCGAAACGATCGATCTTCATCATCCCCATCTTCCCCCCGATCTCAGGAAACCGGCACGACTTGGGTCACGCGGCGCGGGCGGCGCAGCATGGTGCACAGCGCGGCGCCGCACAGCCCCAGCACCGCGCACGTCGCCCAGAGCGTGGCGGGGCTCCAGGCGTAGATCGCCGGGCCGATGGCGGGCGCGATCGCCAGGCCGGCGGCGCTGGTGAGCCCGAACATGGCCTGGTAGCGCCCCTGCACCTCGCGCGGCGCCAGGTCGGCCACGTACGCGGCCGCCACGGGCGACCACACGATCTCGCCGAGCGTCCACACCACCACCGTCACCAGCAGCCCGGCGAACCCGGGCGCCACGGCGGTCATCGCCAGCCCCACGCCCATCAGCCCCACGCCGGTGGACATCGGCAGCCACGGCGGCAGGCGCGAGGTGATGGAGGCCACGGGGAGCTCCAGGAGGAGGCAGGTGATGCCGTTCAGCGACATCATCACCCCGTACGCCTCGGGCGGAAGGCCGCGGGCCCGCACCTCCAGCGGGAGCGCCGCGATGTCCTGGTGATACACCACGTGCGAGAGGAGCGACACCGCCAGGATCACCAGGAACGGGTGATCGGCCAGCATCCGCGGCAGCAGGCGGAGCTTCGGCCCGCCGGGCGGCGCGCCGGAGACCCGGTGGCCGACCTGGTCCGCGCTCCTCGGCACGGCGAAGAGGACGAGGATGCCGAAGAGGAGGCTGGTGGCCGCGTCGCCCAGGAACACCACGCCGGGGTGCTTCGCCGCGAAGAACCCGGCGGCGGCGGGGCCCATCCCATAGCCCAGGTTGATGGACATCCGGTACATGGCGAAGGTCGACACGCGCCGCCCCGGCGGCGTCAGGTCCGCCAGGAGCGCGGCGGACGCGGGGCGGTACATCTCCGCCGTCATCCCCGCCAGCGCGGCGAGCGCCACCGTCATCCCCAGCCCCCGCGCCTGCCAGAGCCCCACCAGCACCGCGGCCGACGAGAACATCGACAGCACGATCGTGCGCCGCCGGCCGATGCGGTCGGCCAGCTGCCCGCCCACCAGCCCCGCGCCCAGCGCGCCCACGCCGTACGCCGACGCCGCGAGCCCGGCCTGCGCCGGGGTGAAGCCGCGCCCGACCAGCACCAGCACCAGGAAGGTGAGGACGAACGAGCCGAAGCGGTTGATGAACGTTCCCGCGTAGATCACCCACGCGCCGCGCGGAAGCCCGCGCACGTCCTCCGCCAGCGCGCGGACGCGCGCCGGCCGCGCCGCCGCCGCGCTCACCCGCGCCCCCGCGGGAGGAGGAGCCCGATCCGCCCGTCCCAAGGCAAACGCCCGCGCCGAACGGAGATCCGGCGCGGGCGCACGATCGCGAACGTCACCGTCACGCGGCGGAATCCGGCGTGAGCAGCGCCAGCGCGCCCCCCGCGCCCCAGCGGCGGTCGAAGGCCTCCATCCCGTCCGGGTCGGTCTCGGCCTGCGCCTGCACGGCGTGCGTCAGCAGCGCGTCGGCCGCCAGCAGCGGGAGCGCGTCCTCTCGCCCGCCCGCGGTGTGCAGCAGGCCGCGGTAGATGCCGAGCGCGCCCTCGGCGAGCGCGTCCGCCACCGAATCGGAGTCGCCGGAAGGGAGCGCGGCCAGCATGGCGTCCATCAGCGCCGGCGGCGCATCGCCCGCGTGGCCGCGCAGCCACGCCGCCACGGCGGATTCATCGAAGCTCAACCCTGCCCTTTCACTGCGGGTCCATCTCCCGGCACGAAGCCCTCGCCGTCGTCGCCTCCATACCCCCGCGCCGCCGATCCGGTCACCCCCTGGCCAGCATCGGCCGGACGATCTCCATCACCTTCCCCAGCGCCTCGGGGATGCGGCCGGGCTCGCCGACGCCGGCCTGCGCCATGTGCGGCTTGCCGCCGCCGCGCCCGCCCGCCAGCGCCGCCACCTCGCGGATCACCGCGTCGGCGCGGATGCCGCGGGTGATCATGTCGTCGGTGACCACCGCCAGCATCATCGGCCGCTCGCCGCCCGCGGCGATCACGGCGATCCCGCTCCCCAGCCGCTCGCGCAGCTGGTCGCCGATGGCGCGCAGCCCGTCGGCGCCCTCGGCGTCGACGATCGAGGCGATCACCCTGGTCCCGTCCACGTTCTCGGCCGACTCGACCAGGCGGCCCACCACGTCGCCGCCGCCCTGGGTGCGGGCGCGCTCCAGCTGCTTCTGCAGGTCGCGGTTCTGCTCCAGCACCTGCTGCAGCCGGGGGAGGAGGTTCTCCTCGCGCGTCCGGAGCGCGCCCGCGGCCTCGCGCAGCGTGCGCTCGTCGGCCAGGATGCGCTGGTACGCGCCGGGGCCGGTCACCGCCTCGATGCGCCGCACCCCGCCCGCCACGCCACTCTCGCTCAGGATGCGGAAGAGGCCGATCTGCCCCGTGGTGCGCACGTGCGTTCCGCCGCACAGCTCCAGGCTGAAGCCGGCGATCTCCACCACGCGCACCCGGTCGCCGTACTTCTCGCCGAAAAGGGCCATCGCGCCCTTCCGCCGCGCGTCGTCCAGCGCCATCACCTCGGTGCGCACCGGCTCGTTCTTCCAGATCTCGCGGTTCACGATCTCCTCCACCCGCAGGATCTCGTCGGGCGTGAGCGGACCGGTGTGCGCGAAGTCGAAGCGGAGCCGGCCGGGCTCCACCAGCGAGCCCATCTGGTGCACGTGCTCGCCCAGCAGCGAGCGGAGCGCGGCGTGCAGCAGGTGCGTGGCGGTGTGGTTGCGCTCGGTGTCGCGGCGGGTGGGCTCCTCCACCTCGGCGCGCACGAGGCCCAGGTCGAAGTCGCCCTCCACCGGGCCGATCACCGCCACGCGCCCGCCCACCTTGCGCACGTCGTTCACCCGCATCGACCAGCGGTCGCCGTGCACGCGGCCGGTGTCGCTGATCTGGCCGCCGCTGGCGGCGTAGAACGGGTTCTCGCGCAGCTGCAGCGCCAGGCGCCCGTCCTCCATCCGCCGGTACGCCAGCACGTCGGTGTCCAGCGCGGTGGCGCGGTACGCCGCGTACTCCTGCTCGGCGCCCGCCCCGTCGCCCACCGTCTCCCACCCGTCGGCGAGCGCGTCGCCCTCCACGCCGATCCCGCTGGCCGCGCGGTCGGCGCGGCTGCGGCGGCGCTGCGTGTCGAGCTCGGCCTCGAATCCCTCCAGGTCGACCGTGTAGCCGCGCTCGGCCGCGATCAGCTCCGTCAGGTCCACCGGGAAGCCGAAGGTGTCGTACAGCTTGAACGCATCCGCCCCGGCGATCGTTCCGCTGCCGCCCACGGGCGCGATCTCGTCGAAGCGGCGCAGGCCCCCGTCGATGGTGGCGAGGAAGCGCTCCTCCTCCGCCCGCGTGTTGCGCGCGATGTACTCGCGGCGCGCCAGCAGCTCGGGATAGGTCACGCCCATGCGGTCGATCACCGCCTCCACCACGCCGGCCAGGGTGGGCTCGCGGCGCCCCATCAGCCACGCGTGCCGCACCGCGCGGCGCAGGATGCGGCGCAGCACGTAGCCGCGCCCCTCGTTGCTGGGGAACACGCCGTCGGCCAGCAGGAACGCCGTGGCGCGCGCGTGGTCGGCGAGCACGCGATAGCTCACCCCCGCCTCGCTCTCGTACACGTACGGCACGCCCACGATCTCTTCGGCGCGGGCGATGATGTCGGTGAAGAGGTCGGTCTTGTAGTTCGAGTCGACGCCCTGCAGCACCGAGGCGACCCGCTCCAGCCCCGAGCCGGTGTCGATCGACGGCGCGGGGAGCGGGTTCAGCTTCCCGTCGACGTCGCGGTCGTACTGCATGAACACCAGGTTCCAGATCTCCAGGAACTCGCCCTTCTCCCCCGCTTCCTCGAACTCCTCCACGGTCACGTCGGTGCCGCGCACGCCCTCGGGGCGCATGTCGAAGTGGATCTCGCTGCACGGGCCGCAGGGGCCGGTGTCGGCCATCTGCCAGAAGTTGTCCTTGTCGCCCAGCTTGAAGATCCGCGCCTCCGGGAGCCCGCTGATCTCGGTCCACAGCCCGATCGCCTCGTCGTCGGTGTAGTGCACCGTCACCCACAGCCGCTCCCTGGGCATGCCGAAGACGTCGGTCAGCAGCTCCCAGGCGAAGCGGATTGCGTCGCGCTTGAAGTAGTCGCCGAACGAGAAGTTGCCCAGCATCTCGAAGAACGTGTGGTGCCGGGCCGTGTAGCCCACGTTCTCCAGGTCGTTGTGCTTGCCGCCGGCGCGCACGCACTTCTGGCTGGTGGTCGCGCGCCGGAACCCGGGGTCCTCCATCCCCAGGAACACCTTCTTGAACTGCACCATCCCCGCGTTGGTGAACAGCAGGGTGGGGTCGTCGGCCGGCACCAGCCCCGACGACGGCCGCACCGCGTGGCCGTTGCGGGCGAAGTAGTCCAGGAAAGCGGCGCGGATCTCGTCGGAGCGCATGTATCCGTCAGGCGAAGGCGTTGGGTTCGGGTCGAATTCGTAACTTAACCCGTGCCGGGCACCGGTCTCAAGGTGTGAGGGTCCGCTTCATCCCTCGCGAAGGTCGCGGAGGTCGAATCGCATGCTCTGGGGGAGGGACTCGGGGTCGCGCTCCTGCTCGCGGGCCAGCGCTTCGCGCGATGCCTGCTCCTCGAGGTTCGGAACGAAGCCCTGCCCCTGGTACCATCCGACCAGGTGCCGTTCGGCGTCCAGCGTCACGTAGCGGCAACCGATCACGCCACGGATCGCGCGCGTACTCCACGACGTATGCCAGCAGAAACGCGCCGAGTCCGAATCCGGCGAACGGCTTCGCGACCGCGAGCTGCGCGACCTTCACCGCGCCCACGAACTGCCAGGAGACGCCCTTCGGCTTCTCGCTCGGGCCCAGGCGGATCTTGTCCATCGTCAGGGTGACGTACGCGGCGGGGATTCCCTTGATCCTCAGCAGATGCGTGACCGTCACGCCGCGTTTCTGATCTCGCCAGGCACGCGAGTACAGGAAGCGGTTGTAGCTCTCGTCGCCACAGTCGAACCCGGCCGGCGGCTGGCCGTTCAGAACGCGCATCTCCAGATCGTCCCGCGTCCACGGCGCGTTCTCGCGGAAAGGCCAGACCATGGCGATTCGGCTCGGCAGGGGAAAAAGAAAAGCGGACGAGATGTACTCGTCCGCAATCTAACAAGTGAGCAGAAGAACGGTCAGCCCTTGCGCGCTCCGGGAACGGTGTCCTGCAGGACCTGATCGACCAGGAACCGTGTCGCGCTCGCGCGCTCGAACATCGCCCGCCGCTCCGGCGTGTCGGCGGGGGCCGCGTTCATCTCGGCGACGATCTCGGCCACCCCTTCCTTGCTCAGCTGGGGCGTCTGTCGAGTACGCATTGCATTCACCTTCGCGTGATTCGAGGAGCTTGCTGCTACAGAATCTACCGCCGTTGCGCGAACCCGGTCAACCGGCTCGGCCGTCACGAATCGCCCACCTGCCCCGGCTTCCGCGCCCGCCACACGTAGTACACGGGGATCCCGAGCAGCACGATGAAGAGGCCGGCGAAGCTGTACTGCGGCTTGGCGACCAGCAGGGTCAGCGCGATGCCGAGCGCCGAGAGCATGTACAGCGCGGGGATCACGGGGTAGCCGAACGCCTTGTACGGGCGCTCCAGGTTCGGCTGCTTCCGGCGCAGCGCGAAGAGCGCCACCATGGTCGCAACGTAGAAGACCAGCGCCGCGAAGATCACGTAGTCCAGCAGCTGCCCGTAGCTCCCGGTGAGCGTCAGGAAGGCCGTCCACACCCCCTGCACACCCAGCGCCCAGACGGGCACGTTCGTCTTCGGCGAGATCTGCCCCGCCTTCTCGAAGAACACGCCGTCGCGCGCCATCGCGTAGTACACGCGGGCGCCGGCCAGGATCAGCCCGTTGATGCACCCGAAGGTGGAGATCAGGATGGCGCCCGCCATCAGGTACGCGCCCACGGGGCCGAACATGTGCTGCAGCGCCAGCGTGCCCACCCGGTCCTCGGGCGCGGTCTGGATCTGCGAGAGCTTGAGGGTGGAGAGGTACGCGAAGTTCGCCAGCACGTACAGCAGCGTCACGCTCCCCGTGCCCAGGGCAAGCGCCAGCGGCAGGTTGCGCTGCGGGCGCTCCACCTCGGCCGCGGCGAAGGTCACGTTGTTCCACGCGTCGGCGCTGAACAGGCTCCCCACCATCGCCGCGCCGAAGGCCAGCAGCAGCGCGGTGCCGCCCGGCATGTCGGCGAACATGTGGGTGAAGTTGGTGCTCACCGCCCCGGCGTTGCGCCCCAGCGTGAGCCCGAGGATGACCAGCCCCAGCAGCGCCGCCGTCTTTGCGATGGTGAAGATGCGCTGGATCCACTTGGCCTCGCGCAGCCCGCGCATGTTGACCCAGGTGAGCAGCGCGATGATCACGATCCCCACCACCCGCTGCGGGCTGAGCCCCAGCTCGATGGTCCCCCCCGGCACCGGCACCTTGCCGAACGACACGAACAGCTCGGGCGACACCGCGGGGAAGAAGACGCCCAGGAACTTGGCGAACGCCACCGCCACCGCCGCGATCGTCCCCGTCTGGATCACCAGGAACAGCGTCCAGCCGTACAGGAAGCCGGTGAGGTGGCCCAGCCCCTCGCGCAGGAACACGTACTGGCCCCCCGCCCGCGGCATCGCCGCCGCCAGCTCGCCATAGCTCAGCGCGCCGAACACGGTGATCACCATGGTGGCCACCCACACCAGCAGCAGCCCCCCGGGCGAGTTCATCGTCCGCCCGATGTCGGCCGAGACGATGAAGATCCCGGAGCCGATCATCGACCCCACCACCAGCAGGGTGGCGTCCATCAGCGAAAGGCTGCGGCGGAACTGGCCCTCGCCGCTGGTGTGCGGGGCGGCCGGCGCGGGGGCGCCGGCGTCTACGGTGGGCGGCATCTCGGTTCCTGGGCGGGGTGGAGAGGGGTGGTCAGATGGAAAGGGTCACGTCGTAGTTCACCGCGACCGGCCGATTGGTGGCGATCTCGCGTGCCGGGTTGAACTTCCAGTCGCGCGCGGTGCGCTTCAGCTGCTCGTCGTAGCCGCGGTTGCCGGTGGGGGTCATCACCTCCACCGCCGTCACGTCGCCGCGCTCGCTCACGGTGAGCCGCAGCACCACGTCGCGGTGCCCCACCCCGCGCGGCGGGTTGGGGGGGATCAGCAGCAGGTCGGTGGTCGGCAGCGTGGTTCCCGAGCCGCCGCCGGCCGAGCCGTTCCCCGGCCCGGTGCCGGTGCCGGTCCCCGTGCCGTTGCCACCGCCGCTCCCTCCGCCGGTGCCGCCGCCCGCGCCCGGACCGGTCCCCGGCCCCGCTCCGGGACCGGCGCCGTTCCCCTGCCCGCCCGTGGACGGGCCCGGCGTCGGCGCCGGGGCGGGCGCAACGGGCTGCGCCGGCTTCGGCGTGGCGGTGGGCGGCGTGACCACGGGCGGGGGAGGCGGCACCACCGGCGGCACGAGCACCGTGGGGTCGGGCGGCGCGGGCGTGGGGGGTGGCGGCGGCGGAGTCGGGATGTCGTAATAGCTTACCTGCTCACCCCCCCCCCCCCCCCCCCCCCCCCCCCCCCCCGCCCCCCCCCCCCCCCCCCCCCGGGCGCCCCCCCCCCCCCCCCCCACCCCCTC
>Ga0247773_1000258_pt1 | contig 24781 bp, 25 predicted proteins | sample UWRJL092311B6_FD_179934 | JGI IMG/M metagenome (GOLD analysis project Ga0247773, IMG submission 179934) | Plant litter microbial communities from Arlington Agricultural Research Station in Wisconsin, United States - UWRJ-L092-311B-6 | ecosystem: Environmental > Terrestrial > Plant litter >... | reverse complement strand
CTCGTCGGGCGATCTTGGTGACGTACATCGTCTTGGTGTCGTCGTCGAGTCGGTAGACGATGCGGTATTCCCCACGCCGCGCAGCCCAATAGCCAGCCAACTCGCCCCGCAGCGGCTTGCCTCGGCGCCGTGGCTGCTCAGCCAGACTGCCGAACACGAAGGCTACCAGCGGCTCGGCGACCCGGGGCGGGACCGCCTGCAGGCTGCGCAGGGCGGCAGCGGTGAGCACCGTCCGGTAGTCCGGCGTTGCGGGAATCACCGCCGCGGCGGCAACTTCAAAGCTTGGCGAACCTGAGCCTCGTCGTAAACCCGCCCTGCCGCGATGTCGGCTTCAGCCTCAGCGAGATCCTCACGGATCCCCGGCTGCGAGAGCCAGAACAGGGTCTCCTGCATGGACTCCCACTCATCTGCCGACACCAGCACGACCGCCGGCCGACCATTGCGCGTGATGGTGTACTGCTCGTGCTCCGCCTCGGCACGCTCGGCGTATTCCGACAGGTGCGCCTTCAGGTCGGACAGCGACGTGGTCTGCATGCCTTTGATTTTAGACCCGAATTCTGGTCTATGCCAGACCTGAATACGGCCTTAGCCGACGCAGGCATGCTAACCGAGAACCTCGGCCTCGACGTCCTCGTCACGGACCTGGCGGCCCGGCGCGAACTGGGTGCGGTACAGCTCGGCGTACAGGCCGTCGACGTGCAACAGCTCGTCGTGGGTGCCGGACTCCACGATCCGGCCGTCGTCGACCACCAGCACCTGGTCGGCGGCCCGGATGGTGGACAGCCGGTGCGCGATCACCAGCGAGGTGCGCCGCTCCAGCGCTACCGACAGTGCCAGCTGCACCGCCCGCTCGCTCTCGCTGTCCAGGTGCGCGGTGGCCTCGTCCAGGATCACGATCGGCGGCGCCTTGAGCAGCAGCCGGGCGATCGCGATCCGCTGCTTCTCGCCACCGGAGAGCCGGTAGCCGCGGTCACCGACCACCGTCTCGAGCTGGTCGGGCAGCTCGGCGATCTTGTCGCCGATGTTGGCCGCGTGCAGCGCCTGCCACAGCTCGGCGTCGGTGGCCGCCGGCCGGGCGTAGCGCAGGTTGTTGGCGATGGTGTCGTGGAACAGGTGGGCGTCCTGGCTGACCACGCCGATCACGTCGCGCAGCGACTGCTGGGTGACGCCGCGGACGTCCTGGCCGCCGACCCGCACCGCACCCGAGCGGACGTCATAGATCCGCGGAACCAGCTGGCTGATGGTGGTCTTGCCCGCGCCGGACGGCCCGACCAGCGCGATCATCTGGCCGGCCGCGGCGGTGAAACTCACCCCGCGCAGCACGTCCTGGCTCGGGGTCTGGTCCAGCACCGCGACGTCCTCCAGCGAAGCCAGCGACACCTCCGACGCGCTGGGGTAGGAGAACCAGACGTCGTCGAACTCGACGGTCGAGGCGGCCGGGTCGATCGGCACCGCGTCCGGGGCGTCGTCGATCAGGGGCGCCAGGTCGAGCACCTCGAACACCCGGTCGAAGCTGACCAGGGCGCTCATCACGTCGACCCGGACGTTGGACAGCTGCATCAGCGGCCCGTACAGCCGCGACAGCAGCAGCGCCAGGGTGACCACGGTGCCGGTGGACAGCTGCCCGGTCAGGGCGTAGTAGCCGCCCAGGCCGTAGACCAGCGCCTGGGCCAGGCTGGCCACCAGGCTCAGCGCGGCGAACAGGGTGCGGCCGTACATCGCCGACCGGACGCCGATGTCGCGGACCCGCGAGGCCCGGGAGCGGAAGGACGCCGACTCCTCCACCGGCTTGCCGAACAGCTTGACCAGCAACGCACCCGAGACGTTGAACCGCTCGGTCATGGTGGCGTTCATCGAGGCGTTCAGGCCGTAGGACTCCCGGGTGATCACCTGCAGCGTGGCGCCGATCCGCTTGGCCGGCAGCACGAACACCGGCAGCAGCACCAGCGCCAGCGCGGTGATCTGCCAGGACAGCGTGAACATCACCGCCGCCGTGAACACCAGGCTGACCACGTTGCTGACCAGTCCGGACAAGGTGGAGGTGAAGGCCTGCTGGGCGCCGAGGACGTCGCCGTTGAGCCGGCTGACCAACGCGCCGGTCTGGGTGCGGGTGAAGAACGCCAGCGGCATCCGCTGGATGTGGTCGAACACCCCGGTGCGCAGGTCGAAGATCAGCCCCTCGCCGATCCGGGACGAGTACCACCGCTGGGCCAGCGACAGGATGGCGTCGACGACGGCCAGCCCGGCGATGATGATCGCGATCCAGACCACCACCCGCACCTGGCCGTTGCGGGTGATCTCGTTGACCACCCGGCCGGCCAGCACCGGGGTGGCCACCCCGATCAGGGCGTCCAGCACGATCATCACCAGGAACAGCAGCAGCTCGAGCTTGTACGGCTTGGCGAAGGCGACCACCCGGCGGCCGGTGCCGGCCCGCAGCGGCCGCTTGGACAGCGTGGAGTCCCGGCGCATCGAGCGCATCACCGAAAAGCCGCCGGGCATGCCGCCACCGGGCATCATCGCGTCATCACCGCTCGATTATCCGCGCGCCCGCACCCGGCACCGCTCGGCGGGCGGCCTAATTCGCTGGCAGCGCAAACCGGCCACCGGGTCGTCGCTCGGGGCCTGGCCGCGCCGGCTACTCGGCGAGGCCGGCCAGCGTCCGGAGTTGGCGGTGCTGGGCCTCCCGCTCGGCCCGTTCCTGCTCGGCCTGGGGCCGGTTGGCGGCGGCCAGCAGCAGCGCCTTGGTCTCGGCCACCGCCGCGGCCGGCTGCTCCAGGATCCGGGACACGAACCGCTCCCCCGCCCCGGCCAGCTGGTCGGCGGGCACCACCGCGCTCACCAACCCGATCCGCAACGCCTCGGCGGCGTCCACCCGGCGCGCGGTCAGGCAGATCTCGGCCGCCCGGGAGTAGCCGACCAGTTCGAGCAGGCGCTTGGTGCCGCCCAGGTCCGGCACCAGCCCGAGGCTGACCTCGGCCATGGTGAACTGGGCGTCCTCGGCGGCGAACCGGACGTCGCAGGCCAGGCTGAGCTGGAAGCCGGCGCCGACCGCGTGCCCCTGCACCAGCGCGACGCTGACCAGCCCGGGACGGGCGAAGACCCCGATGCCGTGCTGGTAACCGGCGATCTCGGCGCTGGCCTCGTCGTGACCGAACCCGGCCAGCTCCGACACGCTCGGAATCCCCTCGATGCCTTCCGGTGTGAACATCTGCCGGTCCAGGCCGGCCGAGAACGACGAACCCTCGCCGCGCACCACCAGCACCCGCACGGTGCCCGGAAGCGCGTTGACGGTCCGGCTCAACCAGGCCCAGGTCAGCGGGTTCTGGGCATTGCGCTTGGCCGGCCGGTTCAGGGTGATGGTGGCGACCTGATCGGCCTGCGACAGCGCGACGTCGAACCCGGCGATCTCGGGAACCTCGGTCGGCCGGTAGCCGGTCCCCGGCGTCAGGAGGAGGTCTTCTTTCCCCGGGTGGCGCCGCCCCTGCTGCGCAGCGACACCTCGTTCTCGCTCAGCAGCCGGTGGATGAAGCCGTAGGAACGGCCGTGGCTGTCCGCCAATTCGCGGATGCTGCGACCTTTCTCGTACTGCTTCTTCACTTCGACCGCCAACTTGTTCCGGTCGGACCCCGTGATGCGGGCGCCCTTCTTCAGATCAGCCACCGTCAGTCCTCTCATTGGATAACGCAGCCCAGCGCCGGAGCGCAGTGATCCTTTTGCACGCATCACCTTGCTAGCAGGCCGGCCAGCGCATAGCAATGGGTAAGAGCGTCAGGTCTGCGTATTGAGACAGTGGTGGGGCAATGTCAGGCCAGCGCGATCAGGTCGGACAGGTCCGCGCTCCAGGAGTCCTCGACGCCGTCGGGCAGCAGGATCACCTTGTCCGGATTGAGCGCCTGGACCGCTCCCTCGTCGTGGGTGACCAGGACGATGGCACCGGCGTAGCGGCGCAGCGCGTCCAGCACCTGCTGACGGCTGGCCGGGTCGAGGTTGTTGGTGGGCTCGTCCAACAGCAGCACGTTGGCGGCGCTGGTCACCAGCATCGCCAGGGCCAGCCGGGTCTTCTCGCCGCCGGACAGCACGCCGGCCGGCTTGTCGACGTCCTCGCCGGAGAACAGGAAGGCTCCCAGCACACTGCGCAGCTGCAAATCGGCCGGGTCTGGGGCGGCGCTGCGCATGTTCTCCAGGACGGTGCGCTCGGTGTCCAGGGTCTCGTGCTCCTGGGCGTAGTAGCCCAGCCGCAGCCCGTGCCCGGGCGCGACCTCGCCGGTGTCCGGGGTCTCGGCCCCGGCCAGCAGGCGCAGCAGGGTGGTCTTGCCGGCTCCGTTGAGTCCCAGCACCACCACCCGGGTGCCCCGGTCGACGGCCAGCCCGACGTCGGTGAACACCTCCAGCGAGCCGTAGGACTTCGACAGCCCCTCGGCGGTCAGCGGGGTGCGCCCGCACGGAGCGGGGTCGGGAAAGCGCAGCCGGGCCACCTTGTCGTGCACCCGCACCTCGGCCAGGCCGGCGTTGAGCGCGTCCGCGCGGCGCAGCATCTGCTGGGCGGCCTTGGCCTTGGTGGCCTTGGCGCGCATCTTGTCGGCCTGCCCGCGCAGCTGGTCGATCTTGCGCTCTGCGTTGGCCCGCTCCCGGTGCCGGCGGCGCTCGTCGGCCTCGCGCTGCTTCAGGTAGGCCTTCCAGCCGACGTTGTAGACGTCGATGGTGCTGCGGTTGGCGTCGAGGTACCAGACCTTGTTGACCACCGCGTCCAGCAGTTCGACGTCGTGGCTGATCACGATCAGGCCGCCCCGGTGGCCCTTGAGGAAGTCGCGCAGCCAGGTGATCGAGTCGGCGTCCAGGTGGTTGGTGGGCTCGTCGAGCAGCAGCGTGGTCGGCTCGCCGGCCGAGTCGGCGAACAGGATCCGGGCCAGTTCGATCCGCCGCCGCTGGCCACCGGACAGGGTGCCCAGCGGCTGTGCCAGCACCCGCTCGGGCAGGCCCAGGTGCGAGCAGATCCGGGACGCCTCGGCCTCGGCCGCATAGCCGCCGAGTGAGGAGAATCGCTCCTCGAGCTGGCCGTAGCGGCGGACCAGCGACTCGTCCTCGTGCTCGTCGGCCAGCCGCAGGCCGACCTCGTTGAGCTCGCGCAGGATGGCATCCAGCCCGCGGGCCGACAGCACCCGGTCGCCGGCGGTCTGGTCCAGGTCGCCGGTGCGGGGGTCCTGCGGCAGGTAACCGATCGGCGAGTTGCTGCTGACCTGGCCGCCGTGCGGCAGGGTCTCGCCGGCCAGCGCCTTCAGGCTGGTGGTCTTGCCGGCACCGTTGCGGCCGACCAGCCCGATCCGGTCACCGGCCTGGACCCGGAACGAGGTGGACTCGAGCAGGATGCGCGCACCGGCGCGCAGTTCGAGGTCGGTCGCGGTGATCATGGATAAGCACTTTCGGGTTCAGGGCTGACAGGCGGAGGCACAGGGGCCGGGCTCAGCGCGGAACGGTGCTCACGTCTGACCAGATTACCGCAACTCAGGCGCCCGGACCGCCGTAGCGCCCACCCGGTCCCGGGCACCGGTACCGTTGCCTGGATTTCGGTGGCTCCAGCAGCGGGGACCGCCTGAGGCCGGATGGTGGACGATGCAGTTCAACGACGATGCCCAGCTGGACACCTCCCAGGTGCAGGACGCCCGCGGCGGTGGCGGGATGGGCCGGGGTGGCCTGGCCGTCGGCGGCGGTGGCCTGGGGCTGGTCGGGCTGATCGTGGTGGTGCTGTTCAACGTCCTCGGCGGCGGTGGGGACGGCTCGTCCGGGTCGCTGCCCGGCGGCCTGAGCAGCCTCGGTCAGGGCTCGAACCCGAGCACGGTCGACAACACCGAGCTGTCCAGCACCTGCAAGACCGGCGCGGACGCCAACGCGCGCTCGGACTGCGCGATCGTCGCCGACATCGACTCGGTGCAGGCCTTCTGGGCCACCGAGCTGCCCCGGCTGGGCACCCAGTACAGCAAGTCCCCCACCGTGTTCTTCACCGGCCAGACCAGCACCGGCTGCGGCGCGGCCGACTCCGGCGTCGGGCCGTTCTACTGCCCGGCCGACAAGAAGGTCTACATCGACCTGTCGTTCTTCGACGAACTCAAGTCCAAGTTCGGAGCCACCGGCGGCCCGTTCGTCAACGCCTACGTGCTGGCCCACGAGTACGGCCACCACGTCCAGGACCTGCTCGGCATCTCGGACAAGATCGACCGCAAGACCGGGGCGAACTCGGACTCGGTGCGGCTGGAGCTGCAGGCCGACTGCTTCGCCGGGGTGTGGGCCAACCACGCCACCACGGTGCCGGCGGCCAACGGCCGGCCGTTCATCGAGGACCTCACCCAGGCCGACATCAAGGCGGCCCTCGACACCGCCGGCCGGATCGGCGACGACTGGATCCAGTCCCACCTGGGCAGCGGCGGGGTCGACCAGAGCAAGTTCACCCACGGCTCGTCGGCACAGCGGCAGAAGTGGTTCGACACCGGCTACAAGGGCGGCGACCCGAAGGGCTGCGACACGTTCTCGGCCAGCAGCCTCGGCTGAGCACCGCGGCTCATCCCGCCAGCGTCGGCCTGACCTCCGGGGAATTGCCCGGCCGCCACCCGCCGGGTAGGCGGGATCTGATCCAGGGCACCACCCAGGGGATGACGTTCAGCGCCAGGGTCACGACGAAGGTGACGATCAGCAACACCAGCACCGGAACGGCCGCGACCGCACCGACCACGATCAGGACGCCCAACCGATCGGAGTCCACGGCCGCACACCAGCCCAGGATCAGCGAGGGTGCCAGTGCGGCCAGCACGGCCCAGAGCCAGTCGTGGCCCAGGAACGCCAGCAGCGGTACCGCGTACAACCCGACGGACAGCACGAGGACCAGCCCGCCGATCAGCGCCAGCTTGCCCACCTGGTAGCGCTGGTACCGGCCGACGGTGACCCCTGCCCAGAACAGCGTTGCCCGGGCACGGGAGACGCTGCGGTTGCCCTCCGGCGCGTTGGCCTGATCGCGGAGGGCCCGCCGGAACAGCTCGTCGGCAGCCTTGCGCTCGGCCAGTTGCACCGCCACCGGCCGCGGCGGTGCGGGCGCCGGTGGCCCGGCGGCCTGATCGCAGAGGTAGTCGTGCAGCACGGCGGGCAGGGTCTGCTTGCCGTACGGAGCCAGGAATCCCCAGAGCCACTGGGGAATGGAGGCGAAATCCGTCGACCAGGGGGCGGGCACCGTCACCGTCCCGGTCACGTCCTCGTACTGGAACGGCGTGACCAGTGTGAACCGGGTTGCCTTGTCCAGGCGCACCTGAGGCTGCGGATAGGCGCCGGTGGCGGCGTCGATGAAGGGCATTGCTGCAGTCGACACCCGGGGTGCGGGAATGACAAGCCCCGCAACTACCTCCTCAGCGTGGCTGCCAGCAGGTGGTCGGCCGTGCTAGCGGGAGCGAGCAATCGCCTCAGACGTTGAAGCCGAGCGCCCGCAGCTGCTCGCGGCCGTCGTCGGTGATCTTGTCCGGGCCCCACGGCGGCATCCAGACCCAGTTGATCTTCATGGCGCTGGCCAGCGGCTTGGGTCCGCCGGTCAGGGCGGCCTCGGCCTGCTCCTCGATCACGTCGGTCAGCGGGCAGGCCGCCGAGGTCAGCGTCATGTCGACGGTCACGGTGGCGTCGTCGGCGATGTCCAGGCCGTAGATCAGCCCGAGGTCGACGACGTTGATCCCGAGTTCGGGATCGACCACGTCGCGCAACGCCTCTTCGACGTCGTCCTGGGACGGCTTGGGGATGGTGCCGGCTTCGGTCATGACTGCGCTCCCTGTTCGGTGGTGCCGCTCGCCTCGACGGTACTGCTCGCCTCGGCGACGGCCGACTTCATCGCCATCCAGCCCAGCAGCGCGCACTTGACCCGCGCCGGGTACTTCGACACTCCCTCGAAGGCCACCGCGTCGTCCAGGGCCTCGGCCTCGTCCTCGGTCAGCTCGCCCTGGCCCTGGGACTGCATCAGCTCCAGGAACTTCTCCTGCAGCCGCAGCGCGTTCTCGATCGGCTTGCCGACCACCAGGTCGCTCATCACCGAGGTGGAGGCCTGGCTGATCGAGCAACCCTCCCCCACCCAGCCGAGCTCGGCGATCTCGCCGTCGGCCAGCCGCACCCGCAGCGTCACCTCGTCGCCACAGGTCGGGTTGACGTGGTGCACCTCGGCGTCGAACGGCTCGATCGTGCCGCGGTGCTGCGGGTGCTTGTAGTGATCGAGAATGATCTGCTGGTACATCGAATCCATCGACAAGCTCATGCGATCTCCCCACCCTTCACGCGAGCGCTCATCCGAACATCTCCTGCACCCGGGCCAGGCCCGCGACCAGCGCGTCGATCTCGGCGGTGGTGGTGTAGATGCCGAACGACGCCCGGGTGGTTGCCGGAATGCCGTAGCGCACGCACACCGGACGGGCGCAGTGGTGACCGGCCCGCACCGCGATGCCCTGCTCGTCGAGCAGCTGGCTGACGTCGTGCGGGTGGATGCCCTTGACCGTGAACGAGATGGTGGCGCCGCGATCCTCCGCTGAGTTCGGGCCGATCACCTTCAGGCCGGGCACTCCTGTGAAGGCCTGCAGCGCGTAGGCGGTGAGTTCGTCCTCGTGCGCCTGGATGGCCTCCATCCCGATCGCGCTGACGTAGTCGATGGCCGCGCCCAGCCCGATCGCCTCGGCGATCATCGGGGTGCCGGCCTCGAACCGGTGCGGCGGCAGCGCGTAGGTGGTGCCGGACATGTCGACGGTCTCGATCATCTCGCCACCACCCATGAACGGCGGCAGCGCGGCCAGCAGCTCGTAGCGACCCCACAGCACGCCGACCCCGGTCGGGCCGTAGAGCTTGTGGCCGGTGAAGCCGAGGAAGTCCACCCCGAGCGCCTGGACGTCGACCGGGCGGTGCGGTGCGGACTGGGCGGCGTCCAGGATGGTCAGCGCGCCGACCGCCTTGGCCCGCGCCACGATCCGGGCCACCGGGTTGACCGTGCCGAGCGCGTTGGACTGGTGGACGAAGGACACCACCTTGGTGTGCTCGTCGATCCGCTCCTCGATCGCGTCGAGGACCAGCCGGCCGTCCTCGTCGATCGGGATGTAGCGGAACTCGGCACCGGTGCGCTGGGCAAGCAGCTGCCACGGCACCAGGTTGGAGTGGTGCTCCATCTCGGTGACCACCACGTTGTCGCCGGGGCCGATCCGGAACCGTTCGGCACCCGGGAAGGTGGTCGCGTTGGACAGCGAGTACGCCAGCAGGTTCAGGGACTCGGAGATGTTCTTGGTGAAGATCACCTCGTCGCGGCTGGGGGCGTTGATGAACGCCGCCACCTTGTCCCGGGCCGCCTCGAACATGGTGGTGGCCTCGGAGCCGAGGGTGTGCACCGCGCGGGCGACATTGGCGTTGTGCAGGCTGTAGTAGTCCTGCAGCGCGTCCAGCACCTGGCGCGGCTTCTGCGAGGTATTGGCCGAGTCGAGGTACACCAGCGGCACCCCGTGCACCTGCCGGGACAGGATCGGGAAGTCCTCGCGGATCGCCGCTACGTCGAAGGAGGGGGCTGGCACTACTGCACCGCCGCCGGCTCGTTCGCGCCGTAGCGGGCGTAGCCGTGTGCCTCGAGCTCGTCGGCCAGCTCGGCGCCACCGGACTCCACGATCCGGCCGTCGAAGAACACGTGCACGAAATCAGGCTTGATGTAGCGCAGGATCCGGGTGTAGTGGGTGATCAGCAGGGTGCCGATCCCGGTCTCGCGGACCCGGTTGACGCCCTCGCTGACGCTGCGCAGCGCGTCGACGTCCAGGCCCGAGTCGGTCTCGTCCAGGATCGCGATCCTGGGCTTGAGCAGCGCCATCTGCAGGATCTCGTGGCGCTTCTTCTCGCCGCCGGAGAAACCCTCGTTGACGTTGCGCTCGGCGAAGGCCTTGTCCATCTCCAGCTCGGTCATGGCGGTGTTGACCTCCTTGACCCAGGTGCGCAGCTTGGGAGCCTCGCCCCGGATCGCGGTGGCGGCGGTGCGCAGGAAGTTCGACACCGACACCCCGGGCACCTCGACCGGGTACTGCATGGCCAGGAACAGACCCGCCCGCGCCCGCTCGTCGACCGCCATCTCCAGGACGTTCGCCCCGTCCAGCAGCACCTGCCCCGAGGTGACCGTGTACTTCGGGTGGCCGGCGATCGAGTAGGCCAGGGTGGACTTGCCCGAACCGTTGGGGCCCATGATCGCGTGCGTCTGGCCTGACTCCACCGTCAGGTTGACGCCCTTGAGGATCGGGGTGTCGTCGACGGCGACGTGCAGGTCGCGGATCTCGAGCTTGGACATCTGGGGGTTTCTCCTCTGGTAACGGGTCGTGCGGGGGCTGGCCTGGGCCAGGATCAGGTGTCGAGTTCGGCGTAGACGTCGCCGCCGACCACCGAGGTTTCGAAGACCGGCACCGGCCGGGTGGCCGGTGGGCCGGTCGGCTTGCCGGTGCGCAGGTCGAAGCGGGAACCGTGCAGGGCGCACTCGATGGTGCAGTCCTCCACGTCGCCCTCCGACAGCGGGATGTCGGCGTGCGAACAGACGTCTTCGATCGCGAAGATCTCCTCGCCCACCTGGACGACCGCGACCTCGGTGGAGTCGAGTTCGACCCGCAGCGGTATGCCGGGGCTGAGTTCGGCCAGTGCGCAGAGCCTGGTGGCCATCAGCTGTCCTCCTCCGATCCGGCCGGCGTGCCCCCGAGCCGGGCGTCGATGCTGGCCATCAGCCGGTCGTGCAGTTCCGGCACGGTGATGTGGTCGATCACGTCGGCGAAGAACCCGCGCACCACCAGCCGGCGGGCCTCGTCCTCGGGAATGCCTCGCGACTGCAGGTAGAACAGCTGCAGGTCGTCGAACCTTCCGGTGGCGCTGGCGTGGCCGGCGCCGGCGATCTCACCGGTCTCGATCTCCAGGTTGGGAACCGAGTCGGCACGCGCCCCGTCGGTCAGCAGCAGGTTGCGGTTCAGCTCGTAGGTGGTGGTGGCCACCGCTGCCGGCCGGATCCGGACGTCGCCGATCCAGACCGTCCGCGAGGTGTCGCCGTCCAGCACCGACTTGTAGACCACGTGCGAACTGCACTGCGGCACCGAGTGGTCGACGTAGAGCCGGGACTCCTGGTGCTGGCCCTCGCCCGCGAAGGACAGCCCGTACAGCTCGGCGGACGCCCCCGGGCCGGCATAGGTCACCGTCGGGTTGAGCCGCACCACGGCGCCGCCGAGGTTGACCGCGATGTGGGTGTAGCGGGCGTCCCGGTTGAGCCGGGCGGCATGCGCGGCCACGTGCACCGCCTCGGCGTCCCAGTCCTGGACGCTGATCAGGCTCAGGTTCGCGCCGTCGCCGACCAGCACCTCGACGTTGGCCGCAACCGTCGCCTCACCGAGGTGGTCCATCACCACGGTCGCCGAGCTGAACGCCCGGGCGTCGATCACGAAGTGGCCGTAGTTCAGGCCGGGTTTGCCGATCGAACGCAGCGTGATCGGCTCGGTCAGCCGCGCCTCGGCGGCGATGGTCACCAGCACCACCTGCCCGACGTTGGCCGCCGCCAGCGCGCTGACCCGGTCGGCCGGGGTGAGCGCGGTGCCGACCAGCTCGTGGTCGCGGCCGACCAGCGTCAGGGTGACCCCGGTGGGCAGTTCGGACTCGAACCGGAACGAATCCTGCGAGACGAACGGCTGGAACAGCGGGCGCAGCTTGCGCAGCGGGCTGAACCGCCATTCCTCCTCGCGGCCGGTGGGCACCGCGAAGTCGTCGGGATCGCGGGAGGTGAAGCGCTCGGCGGGCGAGCCGGAGCTGGTCCGGGACAACGGCGTTTCAGTTGTGGTTGCAGTCACTTCTTAACCAACCGCGCCTTCCATTTGAAGTTCGATGAGCCGGTTCAGCTCCAGCGCGTACTCCATCGGCAGCTCGCGGGCGATCGGCTCGACGAAGCCGCGCACGATCATCGCCATCGCCTCGTCCTCGGACAGGCCGCGGCTCATCAGGTAGAACAGCTGGTCGTCGCTCACCTTGGACACGGTGGCCTCGTGACCCATCGACACGTCGTCCTCGCGGACGTCGACGTAGGGGTAGGTGTCGGACCGGCTGATGGTGTCGACCAGCAGCGCGTCGCACTTGACGGTGGAGCGGCTGGAGTGCGCGCCGGGCTCGACCTGGACCAGGCCCCGGTAGGAGGTCCGGCCACCGCCGCGGGCCACCGACTTGGAGATGATGGTCGAGGAGGTGTGCGGGGCGGCGTGCACCATCTTGGCGCCGGCGTCCTGGTGCTGGCCCTCGCCGGCGAAGGCGATCGAGAGCACCTCGCCCTTGGCGTGCTCGCCGGTCATCCAGACCGCCGGGTACTTCATGGTCACCTTGGAGCCGATGTTGCCGTCCACCCACTCCATGGTCGCGCCGGCCTGGGCCACCGCGCGCTTGGTGACCAGGTTGTAGACGTTGTTCGACCAGTTCTGGATGGTGGTGTAGCGGCACCGGCCGCCGGGCTTGACGATGATCTCGACCACGGCGGAGTGCAGCGAGTCCGAGGAGTAGATCGGCGCGGTGCAGCCCTCGACGTAGTGCACGTAGGCGCCCTCGTCGATGATCATCAGGGTCCGCTCGAACTGGCCCATGTTCTCGGTGTTGATCCGGAAGTAGGCCTGCAGCGGGATGTCGACGTGCACGCCCTTGGGGACGTAGATGAACGAGCCGCCCGACCAGACCGCGGTGTTGAGCGCGGCGAACTTGTTGTCCCCGGACGGGATGACGGTGCCGAAGTACTCCTTGAACAGTTCCTCGTGCTCGCGCAGCGCCGTGTCGGTGTCCAGGAACAGCACGCCCTGGGCCTCCAGATCCTCACGGATCTTGTGGTAGACCACCTCGGACTCGTACTGGGCGGCGACGCCGGAGACCAGCCGCTGCTTCTCGGCCTCGGGGATGCCCAGCTTGTCGTAGGTGTTCTTGATGTCGGTGGGCAGGTCGTCCCAGGTGGCGGCCTGCTTCTCGGTGGAGCGCACGAAGTACTTGATGTTGTCGAAGTCGATCCCCGACAGGTCCGAGCCCCAGTTCGGCATCGGCTTCTTGCGGAAGATCTCCAGCGCCTTCAGCCGGCGCTCCAGCATCCAGGCAGGCTCGTTCTTCAGCGCTGAGATGTTGCGGACGACGTCCTCGTTCAGCCCTCGGCGAGCGGTGGAGCCCGCCAGGTCGGTGTCCGACCAGCCGAACTTGTATGTCGACAGCGCCTCGATCTGCTCACCCTGGGCGAGCACGCGCTCAGCTGCTGTGGTCATCTATCTGCCTCCCGGTCTGGGACAACTGCGTGTGATGGTGCTGGTTGGCCGTCGGCCGCTACCGGGCCGGCGGATGAAACGTGGGTGGTGCAGACCCCGTCGCCGTGGGCGATGGTGGCCAGCCGCTGGACGTTGGTGCCCAGTACCGCCGCCAACGCCCGGGTCTCGGCCTCGCACAGCTGCGGGAACTCCGCGGCCACGTGCGCCACCGGGCAGTGGTGCTGACAGATCTGGCTGCCCTGCCCGGCGTTGCCGGCCGGGGTCACCTTGGCGGCGTACCCCTCGGCGGTCAGCGCGGCGGCGACCAGTCCGGCCCGGTCGCGCGGATCGGCCTCGGCGAAGTCCGACCCGGCGCACTGGGCACCGATCCGGCTCAGCAGGCTGTCGGCGCGGTGCTCGGCGAAGGCCACCACAGCCGCCTCGCCGCCGGTGTCGCGCAGGTAGCGCAACGCGGTGGAGGCCAGGTCGTCGTAGGCGTGCCCGAAGCCGGCCCGGCCGGCGTCGGTGAGCGCGTAGGTGCGGGCCGGGCGGCCACGACCGCGCGGTCGCAGGCTGGACGTGCGCGGCTGCACCTCGACGAACGTCCCGTCGGCCACCAGCGCGTCGAGGTGACGGCGAACGGCGGCGGACGAGAGTTGCAAGCGGGCGGCCAGCGCGGCGGCGGTCTGGGGGCCGGATTCGTGCACCAGCCGGGCCACCGCGTCGCGGGTGCGGCCCTCGGCCAGGGTCGGGTCGGGTCGGGTCCCGGTGGCATTCGCACCGGCAGCGCCCGCGCCGGCCAACGGTGCGAGCACCGGTGCCGAGGCGGAAACGGAGCCTGCGAATTTCACAAGACAAGTATGACGTATTTCGGGAGGCGATCACAGCCGGGGGCGGGTCCGGCGGCCCAGGTGTCGTGGTGGCGTTGCTCACCCGGAGCCCGAATCGAGCGGTGCCGGGCGTCCCTGCCCCGCCGTAGTTGCCGAGGCGGTAGGTTCTGCGGGTGCTCTACCGCGCCGCCGAACTGGTCGTCTCACCGGTGCTGCGTGCCTACTTCAGGCCGCAGGCCAGCGGCCAGCAGTACGTGCCGCGCACCGGCCCGGCCATCATCGCCGCCAACCACCTGTCCGCCGCCGACGAGGTCTTCACCCCGATCACCGCCGGCCGCCAGGTGCTGTACTTCGCCAAGGCCGAGTACTTCACCGGCCCCGGCCTGCGCGGCCGGGTCACCGCCTGGACCTTCAGCCAGCTCGGCCTGGTCCCGGTGGACCGGGACAACCCACGGGCCGCGGCCAACACCATCGACGTCGGCGTCGAACTGCTCGGCCAGGACAAGGCGCTGGGCATCTACCCGGAGGGCACCCGGTCACCGGACGGCCGGTTGCACAAGTTCCGCACCGGGGTGGCCCGGCTGGCGCTGCGCAGCGGCGCTCCGGTCGTCCCGGTCGGCCTGGTCGGCACCGACAAGGTGCTGGCCGAGGGCAGCCGGCACTGGTACCGGGCCCCGGTCGAGGTGCACTACGGCCCCGCGCTGGACTTCTCCGGCCGGGCCGAGGACGAGCGCTCGGCCCGGTCGCTGCGCGAGGTGACCGAGACGATCCGCGAGGCGGTCCAGAAGCTGTCCGGACAGGACTACGTCGACGCCTACGGCAGCTCGGTGAAGGCCTCGGAGTAGGCCGCCGGACGGGCCGGGAGTTCCGCCGGTCACCCCGGCGGCCCGCTGGTACGCCGGGCTGCCCGGCACTACCTAGACTTGACCGGTGCCCGCCGCCGTGGAGATCACCGATCTCGTCAAGCGCTATGCCGGCCGGCCGGCGGTGGACGGCATCTCGCTGACCGTGCCGCGCGGCTCCCTGCTGGCGTTGCTGGGCACCAACGGCGCCGGCAAGACCACCACCATCGAGATCTGCGAGGGGTTCCGGCGGGCCGACGGCGGCCAGGTCCGGGTACTCGGGCTGGACCCGGTCCGCGACGGTGCCGCACTGCGTCCCAAGGTCGGCGTGATGCTGCAGGGCGGGGTGGGCGGCTACACCGGAGCCCGCGCCCTGGAACTGCTGCGGCTGTTCGGCAGCTACGCCGCGCACCCGCTGGACGCCGCCGACCTGCTGGCCGAAGTGGGCCTGGCCGAGGTGGCCGGCACCCCGGTCAAGCGGCTGTCCGGCGGCCAGCAGCAGCGGCTGTCGCTGGCGATGGCGCTGATCTCACGTCCGGAGCTGCTGTTCCTCGACGAGCCGACCACCGGGATGGACCCGCAGGCCCGGCGCACCACCTGGGAGCTGATCCGCCGGTTGCGCCAGGACGGCGTCAGCATCGTGCTGAGCACCCACTACCTGGACGAGGCCGAGCAGCTGGCCGACTCGGTGGTGATGCTGCACGCCGGCCGGATCGTCGCCGAGGGCAGTCCCGCCGAGCTCACCCAGGCGGGCTCGGCCGGCCAGGTCCGGTTCTCCGGCCCGGCCGGACTGCCGGTCGCCGAGCTGCGGGCCGCGCTGCCGGCCGGCGTCCAGGTCAGCGAGCCGGCCGCCGGCTGCTACCTGGTCGCGGGCGAGGTGACCCCGGTGCTGCTGGCCGGCATCACGTCCTGGTGCGCCGACCGCGACGTGCTGGCCGAGGGGCTCAGCGTCGAGCGGCGCAGCCTGGAGGACGTCTTCCTGGACCTGACCCGGGCCGGCCGATGACCACCGGCTTCGCGCCCGCCCCGGCCGCCGCGCCGCCGCTGCGGATGCTGGCCGCCCAGACCCGGATGGAGCTGCGGCTGCTGCTGCGCAACGGCGAGCAGGTCGGCCTCACCCTGGTCATCCCGCTGCTGCTGGAGTTCTTCTTCAACCTGCCGCTGGTGTACTCCCTGGACGTCCCGCGGCGGATCGACTTCGTGGTGCCCTCGGTGCTCGCGCTGGCGGTGATGAGCGCCTCGTTCACCGGCCTGGCGATCGGCACCGGCTTCGAACGCAAGTACGCGGTGCTCAAGCGGCTCGGCGCCACCGCGCTGTCGCGGCGGGTGCTGCTGCTCGGCAAGACCTGCGCGGTGCTGCTGCTGCAGATCCTGCAGGCCGTCCTGATCTGCCTGTTCGGGCTGGTGCTGGGCTGGCAGCCCAGTGGCGGGGCGGTGTCGGCGGCGGTGCTGATCGTGCTCGGCACCTTCGCCTTCGGCGGCCTGGGGCTGTTGCTGGCCGGCACCGTCCGGGCCGAGGTCACGCTGGCCTCGGCGAACCTGATCTGGCTGGTGCTGCTGTTCGCCGGCGGCATCGCGATCCCGCTGACGCGCTACCCGCGGCAGGTCGCCGACCTGCTGCGCTGGCTGCCGTCGGCGGCGCTGTCGGACGGGCTGCACCAGGTGCTCGAGCACAGCGCCGGGCTGCCGGTCCGGCCAGCGCTGACCCTGCTGGTCTGGGCTGCGGTGGCGTTGCCGGCCGCGGCGCGGTGGTTCCGGTGGGAGTGACCCCTGCCCGTTGGGTACGCCGGCCCGTCGTGTTGCGCCGGCTGGCGCTGGCCACCCTGATCGCCAACGTGGTGATCGTGGTGACCGGCGGCGCGGTCCGGCTGACCGGCTCGGGACTGGGCTGCCCCACCTGGCCGTCCTGCACCGACGCCTCGCTGACCCCGACCCGGGAGTACGCCGTCCACGGCGTCATCGAGTTCACCAACCGGCAGCTGACCTTCGTACTCAGCGCGGTGGTGCTGGCGACCCTGGTGGCCGCGATCCTGGCCCGCCGGCAGGTCCGGCTGGCGGTGCTGGTGGCGGCCAGCATCCCGGCCCAGGCGGTGCTGGGCGGCATCACGGTGCTGACCCATCTCAACCCGTGGACGGTGGCCGCCCACTTCCTGCTGTCGATCCTGATCATCGCCGCCGCCTTCGCGCTGTGGTGGCGGCTGCGCGAGGAACCTGCCGCGGCTCCCGGTGGTGGCGCGGCAGCCCTGCGGACGGCCGGCTGGGCGATCCTGGCGCTGACCGCGGCCGTGCTGGCGGTCGGCACCGTGGTGACCGGCAGCGGCCCGCACGCCGGCGACAAGGGCGCGACCCACCGGATCGGCCTCGATCCCGGCGCGGTGTCCCAACTGCACGCCGACCTGGTGATGCTGCTGATCGGCGTCAGCGTGGGCCTGGCGGTGCTGGCCCGGGCCGCCGGCGCCCCCGCCCGGCTGCAGCGGGCCGGTTGGCTGCTGGTCGCGGTGGAACTGGCGCAGGGGCTGATCGGCTTCGTGCAGTACTTCACCCATGTGCCGGCGGTGCTGGTCGGCCTGCACATGCTCGGCGCCTGCCTGGTCTGGCTGGCCGCGCTCACCGTGCTGGCCCGGACGCTGCACCGGCCGTCGCTGTCCCCGGCGGCCGAGGCCCGGCTACTGGCCGCCCAACGGCACTGAACTGCTTCCCCATCGCAGCCATGGCGAAGATTACGAACTCAATGGTTGCGCCGTCCCACTCGTCGGGGTGCTCGGACAGCATGCGCTGATTGGGCAAGTGGTGGTCCCGCGCACCAGCACGCTGATCGACACAGCGATGGGTGCAGTCGGCCTACGAGCGCAGGACCCCGCGCCTGAACACTCGCACACGGCTCCCGCCACAGGCCTAACTCAGCAAATGGGCGCGCTTCGCCGCTAGAGGCCGTGAGGTGAGGTAGACACAGGACACGAGCAGCCTACTTACAGCGAAGAGACGCCAGACATGGACATCCTCAAATACGTGAAGATCGAGAACTTTCGCTCGATCAGATCCCTGACGATGACGGACTTAGAGGCCTACGCGCCCTTAGTGGGGCTTAATAGCTCCGGGAAGTCTAACGTTCTACGAGCTCTAAACCTCTTCTTCAACGGTCATGTAGACGAAGAGCGGGCACCCCTTGATTTCTCCCTTGACTACTCCAGTCATGCGCCAAAAGGGAAGAAGAAGGGAGTGTCGGTAACCGTCGGAATATCACTGTACGACGAATTCAACGTTCGGGGAGTGGAAGAATTTCAAACCGCTCACGGGATCTCCACCATCGTCTACATTCGGCAAACGTGGAGCCTTGCCCCTGACAAGATTTCCACGTTAGTTACTTTCTCCTTCGGAGCAGATCCTGACAATCTCAACGCGGCGACAGTTGCTGAAGTAGCTACGCTACAAGCCTACGTCCGTGCTATCCGTTTCGTGTATGTCCCAAACCACTCCCGGCCAGCAGACCTGATTCGATCTGAGTTGGCACCCCTTCGCACGACTCTCGTCGCTCGACTCCGCACGACCAAGGCGTACCGTGAATCGAACGTATCAGACCTACTTGCTGAACTCGGCAAGATGGGCGACCGCATGTTTGGCGAAGTAGCCTCGGCTATCGAAAGAGGCTTACCGACCACAAGCGTCGCGGCTACGCTGCCTAACGATTTCGCTGACTTGATTTTCACGGTCGGGGTCAGCGCCATCTCAGACGCTGGTGTAGCGCGCACACCGGAATACGAAGGTTCAGGGGCGCAGTCCTTCATCCTCCTGCATATCCTCGACCTAGCGGATAGAACTCGTCGCGGTAGCGGCTTTGGATGGGTACAAGCTAGCATCTGGGCGGTCGAGGAGCCTGAAAGCTTCCTGCATGCCGGCCTGCGAGCTAGGTTCTCTACCGATTTATATAGCTACGCCGAAGACCCACGGCGACAAGTTCTTGTAACGACACATCAAGACGAATTCATGCGTGTTGCTGAGCACGTGTGGACGGCCAAAAAAGTGTCTGACGGCACCACTTTCAGCCGGTCGTCAGCGAGAGACGCCCTGAGCGACGCGGCGCGGCGTGAGATAACGACCTTCCGCCACCCTCTTTTTACCTTCACCGATCTACCGCTAGTTATCGTCGAGGGCAAACATGATGGCACGCATCTCAAGGCAGGGCTTGAAGCGGGAGGCCGGCGAATCCGCTGGAAATTGGTCAGCCCCTCCGAGATATTTGAACCTGACACTGGAGGTGATGGCCTCTTCGAGTATCTTAGGTACAACAAACAAGTTCTTGCATCGCGGCCAGACTCAGCGCCCGTGATCGTCCTCCGCGACTGGGAGGACACCAAGAAATCGAAATACGATAGCCTCTTGGCGGTTCATCCTTATTCTTTATGCTTGATCGCCGACGCTGCATATGTTAATCCCCAGTTGGGCCAGTCGTTCGTTGGAATCGAGCGGTACCTTAGTACGGAGCTGATCGAAGCGCACGTGCCTGAGAACAAATTGGGTTTGGAACACAAGGGTATCGATGCACCGTATTCGATCAAACGTCAAGACCTTGAATCGGCGAAGCAAGCGCTAGCTAACGCCGTAAAGAGCGGTGCCTACCCGGGAGATGGAATGCGTGCTCTTGCGGGTTGGCTGGATGATGAGATCGAGAAGATCATCGCGTCAATGCCCGCTGGGCTCTTCTACTAAGGAGATCGTCGCACGACTCATGCGCTGCTCCGTCGATGTTATTTGCGTCGACGCACTCCGCTAGTGCCTGACGCTGCCGCCTCACAGCATCGTCACCTTGCTAACTTGGGAGCGCCTTCACGCTAGAGCCGTTGGCCCGTTTCCACGAAGAGTAGACGGCCCAAAGCGCCCCGAACAGGTCGTAGAATGCGTCCATGCGCTAGGTCCGCGAGCTTTGGCCGAACCGGGCCTTGTCCCCTTTCCCACGGGGTGTGTCAGCGAAGGATAGAACCGCGGGGGTCTCGATAGGCAATCGACGCACTCTAAAGTCTACGGACGCTGCTCTACCGCTTTCAGCGCAGTGGCTTACGGTAGGCGCGACGCTGGGAGGCTGCCCACTACCTAGTTGAGCCGTCTGACAGTGAGCCCGTTCAGGCCTCTGACTGCTGATCCATTCGGGGGGACAACGATGCACGCCGCCGCTACCGTCCTGACCTGGTGCCTGGCAGTGCTGGCCGCCGCCGTGGTGATCATCAGCCTGGCCCAGGTCAGCGCCCGCCCCGGCACCCGGGCCTCGCGGCCCGTGCTCGCGCGACTCTGGTTGGGACTGTTCGTCCTCGTCGAGACGGGTCCCCGGCTGGCCAACTGGCCGTCCGGGGTGGTGCTGGCACTGTCGGTGCTGGCGCTGGTGCCGTTGCTCCTGGCCGCCCGGCTGCTTCGCAGCCCCTGATCGCCCGGGTGGCCCTAGCCGTGCTGCTGCGGGTTGGCGGTGCCGGTGCCGGTGCCGGTCACGCCCGCCGGAGCGGCGCTGGTGGTGGTCGGCGTACCGCTGGGTCCGCCCCCGCCGGCCGGGGCTGCCGTGGTGCTGGCCGGCGCGCTGGTCGACGGTGGGGCGCTGGTCGTCGGTGCCGCGCTGCTGCTCGGCGGCGGGGCACTGCTGACCGGGGCACTCGTGGACCGCTGAGGCGCACTGCTGGACGGCCGGGCGCTGCTGCTGGACGGCGCGGCGCTGCTGGACGGCGCGCTGGAACTGGGCCGGCTCGAGCTGGCACCCGCACCCGAGCTGGGGACCGAACCGACCGGCGCCACCGAGGTCGCCGACTTCGACGGTGTGGTCGACACCGGCTGCCGGCTGCTGCCACTGGACACCGACTGCCCCGGCAACACCGCCGGGTTCTTCGAGGACGGGCCGTGCACCAGCAGCAGGCCACCGGCCGCCACCGCCGCGATCAGGGCGGCACCGGCAACCAGGACGCCGACCAGCGGGCCGCGGGAGCGCCGGTCGTCGGCATAGTCGTCCGGTTCGAGGTGGTCGACGACGTCGTCGGCGTCCGGTGGCGGCATCGGCGGCAGGCCGGTGGGGATGTAGGTGGTCGGCAGCTCCGGAGCGTTGCCGAAACCGGGCTGACCGTTGCCATAGCCGGGTTGACCGTTGCCGGGTTGACCGTTGCCGGGTTGACCGTTGCCGGGTTGACCGTTGCCGAACCCGCCCGGGTACGCCGGCGGCGGTGATCCGGCCGCGGACGGTGCCAGGGTGGCGTCGGCCAGCGCGTTCCCGGCGCCGGCAGTCCCGGCGCCCACCAGCCCGGTAGCCCCGGCCACTCCCGCGGCACCGGCCATACCGGCCGCGGCGACCCCGGCAGCGGCGGCCAGCGGTGCGCCGGCGGCCAGCACCGCGTCACCGGCGAGCACCGCGTTGCCGCTCGGCACCGGGTTGACCACACCGTCGCGCAGCGTCCGGGCCACCTCGGCCGCGTTCGGCCGCTGGTCCGGGTCCATCGCGGTCATCGCCGTCAGCAGCTGCGGCCACGGCTGGGGCAGGCCGGCCGGGATCTCCGGCGAGCGGTCCAGCCGGGCCAGCACCGCCTCCAGGGCCGGGCCCTGGTAGGAGCGCTGGCCGGTGAGGGCCTCGATCAGCACCAGGCCGAGCGCGTAGATGTCGGCCGCCGGCCCGACCTCGGCGCCGCGGGCCTGTTCGGGGGCGAGGTAGGAGGCGGTGCCGACCATGAAGTCGGCGCTGGTCAGGTGCTCGCTGCCGAGCAGCCGGACGATGCCGAAGTCCGACAGCCGGGCCCGCACAGTGGACTCGCCGGTGGTGCCGTCGGCACCGAGCAGGATGTTGGCGGGTTTGATGTCGCGATGGACCATGTGCTGGGAGTGCACGTAGGCCAGCGCGCCGGCGATCTGGACCGCGATCTCGCGGGTCTCCGGCTCGGTCAGCGGCGACTGGGCGATCTGGGCGGCCAGGCTGGGACCGCTGATCAGCTCCATCACCAGGAAGGCAGGCTCGCCGTCCGAGCCGATCGAGCCGTCGAACAGGGTGATCAGGTTCGGGTGGCTGAGCCGGGCCAGGGTCTGCAGCTCCAGCTCCTGGCGCTGCACGCCGCCGGTGGCCTCGTCCGGGTCGGTGTGGGCGCGGAACACCTTGACCGCGACGTCGCGGGCCAGCAACTGGTCGTGGGCCCGGAAGACCTCGGCCATGCCACCGGCGCCGATCCGGTCGATCACCCGGTAGCGGCCGCCCAGCAACCAGCCGGGCTCACCGGGCTGGGGCGGTGGCGGGGCCGGGATCGACTCGGTCGCCGGACCGGCCGGTGCTTCGGCTACAGCAGGCGCTTGGGCCGCGGTCGGCGCGTCAGCAGGCGCTTCGGCCGCGATCGGCGCGTCAGCCGCGGCCGGCGCTTCAGCAGGCGTTTCGGCCGTCGGAGCAGCCGGCTCGACGCTGGCAGGAACCGGGGTCGCCACGGTGGCCGGACCGCTGAAAGCCTCGGTGGCCGGGCCGCTGAAAGCCTCGGTCGCCGGGCCTGGGTCGGCGCCGGCAGCTCGGTCGGCACCGGCGTGCGAACCGGCGCTCACGTCCTCGGAAATAGTTCCCCCAGCCACCAGCGGACCCGCTGTTGGCTCAGCGATCCGGCTACAAGGCTAGCGGGCCTCACAGGAAACGGCTGGCAGAGTAGATGAACAGGCCCACCAGCGACCCCACCACGGTGCCGTTGATCCGGATGAATTGCAGGTCCCGGCCCACCTGCAGCTCCAGCCGGCGGGCGGTCGACTCGGCGTCCCAGCGCGCCACTGTGTGGGTGATCACCCCGGTCAGCTCGCCGGAGTAATGGGTGAGCACGTGCCGCATCACGCCGAGCAGCCAGCGGTCGCACTTGGCCTGCAGCTGCTCGTCGTCGCGCAGCGCGATGCCGGTCTGACGGATCACCGAGGTGCCGACCCGGCGCAGCTCGGAGTTCGGGTCCAGCGCGGCGTCGAGGACGGCCTTCTTCAGCGGCAGCCAGAGCGAGGCCAGCGCGTTGCGCACCGCCGGATGGTCCAGCAGCTCCGACTTCCACTGCTCCAGGTGCTGGGCGGCGTCGGGGTCGGTGCGCAGCTGCACCGCGTACTGCCGCAACCGCTCGTCGAACTGCAGCCGCAGCGCGTGGCCGGGGTCGCCGGCCACGTCGGCCAGGAAGTTCTGGACGCTGGAGAACAGCTTGTTGAACACCCGGCCGTCCACCCAGTCGGGCACCCACTCCGGCGACTCGTCGGCGACCCGCTTGCGGAACAGCTCGCGGTTGTCGTCCAGGAAGCGCATCAGCGCCCGCAGACCCTCGCCCATCAGGATCTGGTGCTGGTTGCCCTCCATCGCCAGGTCCAGCACCTTGGCCACCACCGGGGCGGCCGGCAGCCGGCGCAGCTGGGCATCGGCGAAGTTCTCGATGGCCAGCCGGATGTCCTCGTCGGCCAGCACCGTGTTGGCACCGGCCAGCGCCACCCCGAACTCGTGCGAGAGCTTCTCCGGACGGTCGCCGGTGGCCAGCCACTCCCCGATCCGGCGCGGCACCTGCGCGGCCTGCAGCCGGGGGCCGACCACCTCGGCGGTCAGGAAGTTCTGCTCGACGAACTCGCCCAGGCTCTCGCCGATCTGGTCCTTCTTGCGCGGGATGATCGCGGTGTGCGGGATCGGCAGCCCGAGCGGGTGCCGGAACAACGCGGTCACCGCGAACCAGTCCGCCAGCCCGCCGACCATGGCCGCCTCGCTGGCCGCCTGGACGAACGGCCAGGCGCCGTGGTCGTCGCCGATCAGCTTGCACAGCACGAAGATGACGGCGGCCAGCACCAGGCCACCGGTGGCGACCAGCTTCATCCGGCGCAGTGCCGTGCGCCGCTCGGCGTCCCCGGCCAGCGACAGCACCGGCACCTCGGGGGTGCTCATCGGCGCAGCCGGGCGCTGACCGCGTCGGCCAGCCGGTCGGCGGCACCGTCGGCATAACCCAGGAACAGCGACGGCTCGACGAGTTCCAGCTCGACCAATACCGGGCCCTCGGAGGTGGGCAGCAGGTCGATCCGGGCGTAGAGCAGCGGCTCGTCCAGGCCGGCGTGCAGGTGGTGCAACACCCGCTCGGCGACCGCCAACTCGGCCGCGGACGGCTGCCGCGCGCTGATGCGTTCCTCGATGTAGAGCGCGTCGGCCTCGATCCGGTGCCGGACGTCGGGCTCCAGCATCGCGCCCTTGCGGATGGCGTGGCTGAACACCCCGTCGAAGTAGATCAGCGCCGTCTCACCGGCGGTGTCGACGGCGTCGAGGTAGGGCTGCACCAGCACCGTGCGGCCGGCCGCGTGCAGCCGCTCGGCGTGCTCGTGGGCCTGCCGGTGGGCGTCGGGCTTGGCAGCGTCGAACCGGCCGGCGCCGCGCGAGCCGGCCCCGACGGACGGCTTGAGCACGAACTCGCCGTACTCGGGCAACTTCGGCTCGGTGCCCGGCGGCACCAGCTGGGTGGGCACCACCGGCAGGCCGGCATCGGCCAGCGCGCCGAGGTAGGCCTTGTCGGTGTTGGGCAGCACTACCGAGGCCGGGTTGTGCAGCCGGGGGACCGAGGCCGCCCAGGCCAGGAAGTCCTCGCGGCGGAGCGTGTAGTTCCAGGTCGCCCGGATCACCGTCAGGTCGAAGGCCGACCAGTCGACGCCCGGCTCGTCCCACGCCACCATCCGGGCGTCGATTCCCCGCTCCGCCAGCGCCGGCAGCAGCGGCAGGTCATCGCCGTCCCCGGTCGGCATATCCAGGCACATGGCGAGGGCGATCCGGCTGTTCACGACCCGATCGTACGGGCGCCCTACGTCAACTCTGGACGGCCCGGAACATCGTGAACAGGGTCTCGGCCACCGGGATCCA
>Ga0247773_1000257_pt1 | contig 24842 bp, 21 predicted proteins | sample UWRJL092311B6_FD_179934 | JGI IMG/M metagenome (GOLD analysis project Ga0247773, IMG submission 179934) | Plant litter microbial communities from Arlington Agricultural Research Station in Wisconsin, United States - UWRJ-L092-311B-6 | ecosystem: Environmental > Terrestrial > Plant litter >... | reverse complement strand
CAGCCTGCTGATCGAGGCCATCTGGGCCGACCAGGCCCCCGCGGAACCGCTCAACGCGCTGCAGAGCCTGGTCTCGCGGTTGCGCCGGGCCCTGGGGGCACCGTCGGCGGTGCTGCAGGAGGTGGGCGGTTACCGGCTCGCGGTACCGGCCGAGCAGGTGGACGCCCGCCGGTTCCAGGAGCTGGCCCGGACCGGCCGGGCCCGGCTGCGGGCCGGCGACGCCGCCGAGGCCGAACGCTGCCTGGACGAGGCGCTGGCGCTGTGGCGCGGGCCGGCGGTGCCCGAGCTGGACGAGGCCGGCGCCCTTGAACTGGACGGGCAGCGGCTGGACGCGATCGAGGACCGGCTGACCGCCCGGCTGCTGCTCGGCCGGGCCGGCGACATCCTGATCGAGTGCGAGAGCCTGGCCGCCGCCCACCCGCTGCGCGAGCGGTTCACCGGCCTGCTCATGTCGGCGCTGCAGCAGGCCGGCCGCGGCAACGAGGCACTGGCGGCCTACGACCGGCTGCGCCGCTTCCTGCGCACCGAACTCGGCACCGACCCGTCGCCGGCCCTGCGGCAGCAGTACCTGGAGCTGCTGCGCGACCAGGACGAACCGGCGACCCCGCAGCACCGGCGGACCAACCTGCGCGCCTGGCGCACCAGCTTCCTGGGCCGGGAGGACCAGACCAAGCGGATCAACACCCTGCTCGAGAGCGGCCGGCTGGTCAGCGTGGTGGGCCCGGGCGGCGCGGGCAAGACCCGGTTGGCCGAAGTGGTCGCGGCCGGCTGGGTGGACCGGTTGTCCGACGGCGTGTGGCTGGTGGAGCTGGCGCCGGTGACCGACCCGGTCACCCTGGCGCAGGCCGTCCTCGGCTCGCTGGGGCTGCGTGCCAACGTCATCCTGGAGCGCCGCGATCAGCAGTCGCAGTCCAGCGAGGACCGGCTGCTGGACGGGCTGGCGGGAGCGGAATGCCTGCTGGTGCTGGACAATTGCGAACACCTGATCGCGGCGGTGGCGCAGCTGACCGACCGGTTGCTGGCCGGCTGCCCGCGGCTGCGGGTGTTGGCCACCAGCCGCGAACCGCTGGGCATCGACGGCGAGGCGCTGTGCCAGCTGGCGCCGCTGGAGCTGCCGGCGGCCGACGCCCGGATCGGCGAGGCGGTGAAGCTGGCCTCGGTCCAGCTGTTCGTCGACCGGGCCGCGGCGGTCTCGGCGGACTTCGAACTCGACGAGGCCGGCGGAGCCGCGGTGGTGGAGATCGTCCGGCGGCTGGACGGCCTGCCGCTGGCGATCGAGCTGGCCGCGGCCCGGCTGCGGGTACTGCCGGTCGGTGAGATCGCGGCCCGGCTCTCGGACCGGTTCCGGTTGCTCACCGGCGGAAACCGGGCCGCGCTGCCCCGGCACCGCACCCTGCGCGCGGTGGTGGAATGGAGCTGGGACCTGCTCGCGCCCGACGAGCAACTGCTGGCCGAGCGGCTGGCGGTGTTCCCGTCCGGTGCCACGGTGACCAGCGCGGTCGAGATCTGCGCCGCTGCCGAGCTACCGGCCGGCCTGCCGGGCGACGCCGCCGACGTGGCCGACCTGCTCAACCAGCTGGTCGACAAGTCACTGCTGCAGGCCCAGCCCGGTGAACCGGTGCGGTACCGGATGTTGGAGACCCTGCGCGAGTACGGCATCGAGCAACTGGCCGAGCGGGCCGAGGTGGACGGCGTCCGGCTGGTGCACGCCCGGTACTTCGCGCGGCTGGTTGCCAGCGCCGAGCGACGGTTGACCAGTGCCGACCAGCTGCCCTGGATGCGCCGGCTCGAGGACGAGCGGGACAACGTCCTGGCCGCGCTGCGCTACCTCGGCGATACCGGGCACGCCGAGGCCGCCGTCGCCATGGCCCGTGCCCTGGGCTGGTACTGGACGCTGCTGGGCGGCCACAGCGAGGCCACCAACTGGCTGCGGTTCGCCCTGGACGTCCCCGACCCGGACGCGACGGTCGCCGAGCGGGACCGGGCGTTGGTCGAGGCGCTGCTGGCACTGAGCATGCTGGCCACCGCGTTCGGCAGCGAGTCCGCCGACGAGGTGGAGCAGGGCATGGCCCGGCTGGAGGACCTCAACCTCGCGCTGGAGCGCCTCAGCACCGACGGTGACCAACTGATGCTGCTGATGCGCCCGATGATGCTGTTCTTCAGCGGCGCCGCCGACCGGGTGATCGAGCTGCTCGACCAGGCCGTCCAGGCAACCGATCCGTGGGTACGGGCCGCCGCGCACACCTTCCGGGCCAGGGTGAACGAGAACGAGGGCAACGTCGAGGCGATGCGTGCCGACGTCGACATCGCCGTGGAGCTGTTCGGCCAGCTCGGCGAGCGCTGGGGGCTGGCCTCGGCGCTGTCGGCCCGGGCCCAGCTGCACCTGCTGGACGGCGAGGTCGATGCCGCGATCGCCGGCTACCAGCGCGCGGCCGGCTACGCCGCCGAGTTCGGCGCCACCTCGGACGAGGTGTTGTTCCACCTGCGACTGAGCGAGCTGTACGCCCGGATCGGGGACTTCGACGCCGCCGCCCAGCAGGCCGAGCTGGTCGCCGCGCACGACTTCGAGTCCGGCAGCCGGGTCCAGCGGATGCTGGCCGACAGCGTGCACGCGATGATCTCGCGGCTGCGCGGTGACCGGGTCGGAATGCGCCGGCTGGCCACCCGGCTGGCCGAGGACCTGGCCGTCGACCAGCCGAGTCATCCGGTCAACGGGCACCTGTCGGCGCTCAGCCGGGCGGTGCTGGGCGGGCTGCTGACCGAGCTGGGCGACCCCGGCCCGGTCCCCGGCCTGCTGGCCGAGGCCTACGCCGGCGCGGTGGCCACCCGAGACCTGCCGGTGCTGGCCACCGTCGGGCTGTCGGTGGCGCAATGGGCAGCGTTCATCGGGGAATTCCGGACCGCCGCGCAGGTGATCGGCGCCTGCACCGCGCTGCGCGGCGCCGAGGACGACACCCAGCCGCTGTTGCTGCGGCTGCTGGCGCAGTTGCGCGGCCGGCTCGGCGACGAGGTGCTGGCCGCCGAGCTGGCCACCGGCCGGGCGATGGACCGCGCCGCCGCCACCGCGCGCCTGGACCCCCGGCCACTGGTGGCGGCCGGGGGCTGACCCGCTCTGGCGCTGGTACCGGTCGCTCAGGCGCAGAGTCGGGGCGCGGTCAGGCGCGGAGCCGGTAGCGGCGGACCGCGAGCGGGAAGAAGACCGCCAGGAAGCCCGCCATCCAGAGCAGCGTCCACAGCACCGGTGCTGCCACCGGGCCGCCCAGCATCAGGCCGCGGACCGCGCTGGTCAGGTGGGTGGCCGGGTTGACCCGGACGAAGGACTGCAACCAGCCCGGCAGGGTGCTGGTCTGGACGAAGACGTTGCTGCCGAAGGTGAGCGGGAAGATGGTCAGGAAGAGAATCCCCTGCACCGCCCCGGACGTCCGGGCCACCAGGCCGATGAACACCGACACCCAGCACAGGCAGAGCGCGAACCCGATCGCCAGCAGGCAGGCGGCCAGCGCCGACAGCGGCGAGGCGTGGATCCGGAAGCCCAGGATGGTGCCGGCGCTCAGCAGCACCACGCTGAGGATCACGTAGCGGATCACGTCGGCCAGCACGGCTCCGATCAGCGGCGCCGACCGGGCGATCGGCAGGCTGCGGAACCGGTCGAAGACCCCCTTGGTGATGTCGGTGTTGAGGTTCACCCCGATCGCCACCGAGCCGAACAGGATGGACTGCACCAGCAGGCCGGGCAGCACGAACTGCAGGTAGTCATGGGTGGAACCGGTGATCGCGCCGCCGAACAGGTAGACGAACAGCACCAGGAAGATGATCGGCTGCACGGTCACGTCGATCAGCGCCTCGGGGGTCCGCCAGGTCTTGAGCAGGCCGCGCCGGGCCAGCGCGATGCTGTGCCGGATCGCCCGGCCGGCAGCCGTTCCGGTTGCCTGCCGGCCGCCGTCCCGCTGGCTGCTGCCCACCGTCAGGCCGGTGGGCCGGCGCGGTGGTGACACGGTATGGGTGTTGGTCATGCTGCCTCCTCGGCGGTGCCGCGCTGGCCGGTCAGGGTGAAGAAGACCTCGTCCAGGCTGGGTAGGTGCAGGGACAGTTCGGTGACCGAGATGCCGGCGGCGGCGAACTCGGCGACCGCACTGGTCAGCGCCTGGTCACCGGCGACCGGCACGCTGATCACCCCGGGCCGCAACGACTCCGGCCGGGCGCCGGCGATGGCGGCCAGGATCCGGCCGGCGTCGTCCAACCGGGCCGGATCGGCCGGCCGGACGGTGAGGGTCTGGCCGCCGACCACCTGCTTGAGTTCGTCCGGGGTGCCGTTGGCGATCACCCGGCCGGCGTCGATCACGGTGATGTCGTCGGCCAGCGCCTCGGCCTCCTCCAGGTACTGGGTGGTGAGCAGCACGGTCGAGCCGTCGGTGACCAGGCTGCGCACCACGTCCCACATGTCCTCGCGCTTGGCGGGATCCAGACCGGTGGTCGGCTCGTCGAGGAAGATCACCGACGGGCGTCCGACCAGGCTGGCCGCCAGGTCCAGCCGGCGCCGCATGCCGCCGGAGTAGGTCTTGGCCTGCCGGTCGGCCGCGCCGGTCAGGTCGAACCAGGCCAGCAGCTCGGCAGCTCGGGAGCGGGCGGCCGGCCGGCGCAGGTCGAGCAGCTCGCCGATCAGCATCAGGTTCTCGGTGCCGGTCAGGTCCTCGTCCACCGAGGCGTACTGGCCGGTCAGGCCGATCCGCTGCCGGACCTGCTGGGCCTGACCGCGGATGTCGAAGCCGTCGACGCTCGCGCTGCCGCTGTCAGCCTGGATCAGGGTGGCCAGGATCCGGACGGCGGTGGTCTTGCCCGCGCCGTTGGGACCCAGCACGCCCAGCACGGTGCCGGCGCGGGCGGCCAGGTCGATGCCGGCCAGCGCCTGGGTCGATCCGTAGCGTTTGGTCAGCCCGGTGGCTGAGATCGTGTAATCGGTCATGGGCACCAGGTTGCCCGGCCGCGCTGACAGCACGCGCACGTCCGGCTGTCAGGTGCTGTCAGGCGTGCCGTCCGCTGCCCGGCGAGCTGTCAGCCAGCACTGTCAGTCGAGTGCCCGGATCCAGTCCGCCGCCAGCTCGCCGATCGCGGCGGTGCCGCGCTTGAGGCTGTGGTCGCCGGGCACCTGCTCGACCCGGCGGCCAGGTGCGGCCGGCGGCATCCCGAACGGGTCGGTGAGCCCCTGCACCACCAGCACCGGCACCTCGACGCCGGCCAGCTCGGGCAGCCGCGACTTGTCCGGACGTCCCGGTGGGTGCAGCGGAAAAGCCAGCGCCAGCACGGCGACCGCCCGCGGCGTGCAGGTGGCCTCGGCCGCGCACCGGCAGGCCACCCGGGCACCGGACGAGCGGCCGCCGTAGACGAACTCGAGCCCGGCGGTCGCCTTGCGCCGGCCCAGCGAGGCGATCACCGCGCGCCAGGCCTGGTCCAGGGTGCCGGTCGGCGGAACCGCCTTCTTGCCGGCCACCCGGTACGGCTGGAGCACCCGGGCGACGCTGATCCCCCGTTCCAGGCAGGCCTTGCGGACCGCCAGCAGGTCCGGCGCCTCGATGCCACCGCCGGCCCCGTGCCCGATCACCAGCAGCCGCCGGGCGCCGGCGACCGCGTCCAGCTCCACGGCCGCCGGGCCGACCGGCGTCTGGATGCTCAGCCGTGCCATCGCGTTCTCCGTCCGTAGCGTTGGTCCGGTCACCGGTGCACCGGTTCCGACCGGCGCCATCCTGCCGCATCCAGCAACCGATCCACCGCTTCGGTACGGCACAATCGGCGCATGTGCGGTCGCTACGTCAGCTCGGCCTCGACGGCCAACCTGTTCGACGAGTTCGACGTTGAGGAGGTCGTCGGCGAGCAGCCGGCGCCGTCCTGGAACGTCGCGCCCACCGATCCGGTGCGGGCGATCCTGCAGCGGATCCCCAAGGAGGAGTCGAGCGAGCCGGCGCCGGACAAGCCGGTCCGCCAGCTGCGGACGCTGCGCTGGGGACTGGTGCCCAGCTGGTCCAAGGACCCCAAGGGCGGCGCCCGGATGATCAACGCGCGGATCGAGACGGTGACCGAGAAGCCGGCGTTCAAGAAGGCCGCGGCCCGGCGCCGGTGCCTGATCCCGGCCGAGGGCTACTACGAGTGGCAGAAGACCGACACCGGCAAGATCCCGCACTTCCTGCACGACCCGGACGGCGGGCTGCTGGCGATGGCCGGCCTCTACGAGCTGTGGCGCGACCCGCTGCTGGCCGAGGACGATCCGAACCGGTGGCTGTGGACCTGCACCATCATCACCCAGCAGGCCCCCGACCTGCTGGGTGAGATCCACGACCGCAGCCCGGTTCTGCTGCCGCCCGGGCTGCGGGCCGCCTGGCTGGACTGCTCCAGCGACGACCCGGCGACCGCGCGCGCGATCCTCGACCAGATCCCGCCGGCCCGGCTGGAGCCCTACGTCGTCGCGGCGGCGGTGGGCAACGTCCGCAACGACGGGCCGCAGCTGATCGAGCCGGTCGTCGTGGCCGAGCAGGAGCGGCTGCCGCTGTGACCGGGCGGTTGTCCTAGCGCACGCCCGTCCGTGCCCACGGGCATAATCGGTCAGCGAAGCGGCCGGACCGGACCGAGCGGTCGGCGACCAGGTCGCCCCGAGCCAAGGAGCCTGAATGGCAGCGCACCCGAACGGCATCGAAGCGGCAGACCTGGCCGATGACGACCTGCGACGCGAACTCAGCCACCTGCACGAGACCCGGCACGACACCGTGCTCGGCGGCAGCGAGGACGCACTCGCCCACCACACCCGGCGGATGCTCGAGCTCGAGGCCGAGCTGCGGCGCCGCTTTCCGGCCGAGGCCGGCCCCGACCCACGCCGGACCCGGGCCGGCAGCCGCCAGGAGGCCGGGCAGGACTGAGCCGGTGCCCGACCGTGCGGCTGTCTCGTCCGCATGACCTCCCATACTGAAGGCGTGACTGCCGATCCCTGGACCGCGCCGACCGCCGGCGCGCCGGTGACGGCCACCGTCGCGCTACCCGGCTCGAAGTCGCTGACCAACCGGGCGCTGGTGCTGGCCGCGCTGTCGGAGGGTCCGACGAGGATCAGCGCCCCGCTGCGGGCCCGCGACACCCTGCTGATGGCGGCGGCACTGCGCGGCCTCGGGGTCGGGGTGCGCGACGACGGCCCGGACTGGCTGGTCGAGCCCGGCGCGTTGCACGGCGGCGCGGTGGACTGCGGCCTGGCCGGCACGGTGATGCGGTTCGTGCCGCCGCTGGCCGCGCTGGCGGCCGGGGCCAGCAGCTTCGACGGCGACCCGGCGGCCCGGACCCGTCCGATGGGCACCCTGATCTCCGGCCTGCGGCAGGCCGGGGCAACGATCGACGACCAGGGCCGGGGCAGCCTGCCGTTCACCGTGCACGGCACCGGTTCGCTGCCGGGCGGGCCGGTCCGGATCGACGCCGCCGCGTCCTCGCAGTTCGTCTCGGCGCTGCTGCTGGCCGGCGCCCGGTTCGACAACGGCCTGGAGCTGGTGCACTCCGGCGCCGGCCTGCCGTCGCTGCCGCACATCGAGATGACGGTGGCCGCGCTGCGGGCCGCCGGGGTGGTCGTCGACGACGGCACCGCGAACCGGTGGCGGGTCGAGCCCGGCGTCATCCGACTGCCCGACCAGGTCATCGAGCCGGACCTGTCCAACGCCGCCCCGTTCCTGGCGGCGGCGCTGGTGACCGGCGGCTCGGTGACGGTGCCCGGCTGGCCGCCGGTCACCTCTCAGCCCGGGGCGTTGCTGGCCGAACTGCTCACCTCGATGGGCGGCACCGTGATCTGCAACGAGGCCGGCCTGACGGTGACCGGCACCGGATCGATCGCTGCCCTGGTGGCCGACCTGCACGAGGCCAGTGAGCTGACCCCGGTGCTGGCCGCGCTGGCGGCGCTGGCCGACGGCGAGTCGGTGATCACCGGGGTGGCCCACATCCGCGGCCACGAGACCGACCGGCTGGCCGCGCTGGCGGCCGAGCTGACCAGCCTGGGCGGCCAGGTCCGCGAGACCGCCGACGGCCTGGTGATCAGCCCGACCCGGTTGCACGGCGGCCCCTGGCGCAGCTACGCCGACCACCGGATGGCGCAGGCCGGGGCGGTGCTGGGCCTGGCGGTGCCCGGCGTCGAGGTGGACGACATCGGCTGCACCAGCAAGACCCTGGCCGACTTCCCGGGCATGTGGCGGCAGCTGCTCGCCCCGGCCGGGCGCTGAGCGCGGATGGCTCGGCGCGACGCCAGGCGGCTGGACGAGGACGACGTCCGCAACCGACCCACCCGCTACGGCAGCCGGGCCCGCACCAAGCAGCGACCGGCGCACTCCGACGCCGCCACCGGCATGGTGGTGACGGTCGACCGGGGCCGGTTCACCGTCCTGCTGGACGGTGAAGCCGACGTGGTGCTGACCGCGATGCGGGCCCGCGAGCTGGGCCGGACCGCGATCGTGGTGGGCGACCGGGTGGGCGTGGTCGGCAACCTGACCGGGGCGCCGGACACCCTGTCGCGGATAGTCCGGGTGGAGCCGCGCGAGACGGTGCTGCGCCGCACCGCCGACGACAACGACCCGTACGAGCGGGTGATCGTGGCCAACGCCGACCAGCTGCTGATCGTGACGGCGCTGGCCGACCCGCCGCCGGTGTACGGCCTGATCGACCGGTGCGTGGTGGCCGCGCTGACCGCCGGCCTGGAGCCGATTCTCCTGCTGACCAAAGCCGATCTGGCCTCGGCGGACGACGTGCTGGCCAACTACGCGGAGCTCGACGTCCCCGCCATCGTCACCGAACGCGGAGCCGACCTGACGCCGGTCCGGGCCGTCCTGGACGGGCACGTGACGGTGTTCGTGGGGCACTCCGGGGTCGGCAAGTCGACGCTGGTGAACGCCCTGGTGCCGGGCGCGGCGCGCAGCACCGGCGTGGTCAGCGGGGTCGGCAAGGGCCGGCACACCTCGACCTCGGTGTTCGCGCTGGCGCTGCCCGAGCCCGCCCGCGGCTGGGTGATCGACACTCCCGGGGTGCGCTCGTTCGGGCTGGCGCACGTCAGCGCCGACGACGTGCTGTGGGCCTTCCCCGACCTGGAGGACGGCGCCGCCACCTGCCCGGGCAGCTGCGAGCACCTGACGTCCGATGACGGTTGCCGGCTGGATGCCTGGGTCGCTTCGGGCAATTCCACCCCGGCCCGGCTGGAGGCGTTCCGGCGGCTGCTGGTCAGCCGTAAGGACCTCGGCGGCGCCACCGTGCTGCCCTGAGACCGGAACAACCGAACAAGATCCGAGGCGCGTCGGCCGGCGAACACCCCTACCGTGACGACCATGTCAGCTACCGGCAGCGCCGTGGTCATCGGTGGCAGTATCGGCGGCCTGCTCGCCGCCCGGGTGCTCGCCGACCGCTACGACCGGGTGGTGGTGCTGGACCGGGACGCCCTGCCCGCCGTCGCGACCGCCCGGCGCGGGGTGCCGCAGGGCCGGCAGCTGCACGTGCTGCTCTCGCGCGGCAAGGAAGCCCTGGACGAGCTATTCCCGGGGCTGTCGGCCGAGCTCAACGGTCGCGGTGCGCCGCTGGTCGACCTGCACGACGACGTGCACTGGTACAACGACGGCCAGCGGATGCGGCGCGCGCCGTCGCCGCTGATCGCGGTGGGGATGTCCCGGCCGCTGCTGGAGGACGCGGTGCGCGCCCGGGTCAGCGCGCTGCCCGGAGTCGAGGTCCGCAGCCGGGTCGAGGTGCTGGGGCTGACCGCCGACGGCGGCCGGGTCACCGGGGTACGGCTGCTGGCACCGGGCGGTTCGGAGCAGGCGCTGGCCGCCGACCTGGTGGTGGATGCCAGCGGTCGCGGCTCGCGCAGCCCGATCTGGCTGAAACAACTGGGCTATCCGCGTCCGGACGAGGAGCAGGTGCGGGTCGGCGTCACCTACGTCACCCGCAGCTACCGCCGAGAGCCGCAGCACCTGGAGGGCCTGTCCGGCGCGCTGACCAACGCGGTGCCGGGCTTGCCGCGGGCCGGCATCGTCGCCGCCCAGGAGGACGGCCGCTACGCGGTGGCGCTGTCGGGCATGCTCGGCGAGGAACCGCCCACCGACGACGCCGGGATGGCCGCGTTCGCCGACTCGTTGGCCGCGCCGCAGGTCGCCGAGGTGGTGCGCACCGCACGGCCGGAGGGCCCGCCGGCCAAGATGCGGTTTCCGGTGAGCACCCGGCGCCGCTACGAACGGCTGCGCAGGTTCCCGGACGGCTACCTGGTGATCGCCGACGCGCTGTGCAGCTTCAACCCGATCTACGGCCAGGGCATGACGGTGGCCGCGCTGGAGGCGCTGCTGCTGCGCCGGCTGCACGCCTCGGCCGAGCCCGACCAGCTCGCCCGGCGGTTCTTCGCCGGTGCCGCCAAGGTCATCGACGGGCCGTGGTCGATCGCGGTCGGCACCGACCTGCGCTTCGACGAGGTGGTCGGCAGGCGCACGCCGAAGGTGCGGTTCGTCAACGCCTACGTGCACCGGCTGCACGTGGCGGCGGTGACCGATCCGGTGCTGGGCGCGGCGTTCCTGCGGGTGCTCAACCTGGTGGACCCGCCGACCCGGCTGCTCAAGCCCGGCATCGTGCTGCGGGTGCTGCGCGGCTCGCTCGGCCAGCGCGCGGCCCGGCGCCGGCAGGCAGCACCCGCCGCGACCTGAGCACTGACGCTGTCAGCCGCCGGCGGACAGGTACTTGCCCAGCACGGTGACCGCCTGCTCGATCTCGGCGGTCTCGCCGGCGAAGGACAGCCGGGCGAACCGGTGCCCGTCGACGGTGTCGAAGTCCAGCCCCGGCGCCAGCGCCACCCCGGTATCGGCCAGCACCTGGCGCACCCAGGTCAGCGAGTCGTCGGTGTGGTCCGAGACGTCGGCGTAGACGTAGAACGCCCCGTCGGCCGGGGCCAGCCGGTCCAGCCCGATCGCCGGCAGCGCGTCGAGCAGCAGCGCCCGGTTCTCGGCGTAGCGGGCCACGTTGGCCTCCAGCTCGTCGTGGGCGTCCAGCGCCGCCAGCGCGGCCAGCTGCGACAGCGTCGGCGGGCAGATGGTGAAGTTGGCGATCAGCCGGTCGACCGCGTCCAGCAGCTCGTCGGGCACCAGCAGCCAGCCGACCCGCCAGCCGGTCATCGAGAAGTACTTCGAGAACGAGTTGACCACGATCGCGGACCGGTCGAACTGCCAGGCACAGGCGCCCGGCCCGGCGTAGCTGATGCCGTGGTAGATCTCGTCCGAGATCAGCCTGGTGCCGTTGGCCCGGCACCAGGCGGCGATCTCGGCGAGCTGGTCGGCCGGCACCATCGCGCCGGTCGGGTTGGCCGGCGAGCCCAGCACCAGGCCGGCCGGCGCCGGACCGAGCGAGTCCAGCATCGCCGGCGTCGGCACGAAGCCGTCCGAGGGGCCGCAGCCGAACTCCGCCACCGTGCAGCCGAGGCTGGCCAGGATGTTGCGGTAGGCCGGGTAACCGGGCCGGGGCATCGCCACCACGTCACCGGCGCCGAAGGCGGCCAGGAACGCGGCCAGGAAACCCCCGGACGAGCCGGTGGTGACCACCACGTTGGCGACCGGCACCTCGATGCCGTACCAGGCCAGCACGTGCTCGCTGATCGCCTCGCGCAGCTGCGGCAGCCCGAGCGCGCCGGTGTAGCCGAGCCGGTGGCCGGTCAACGCCTGCCGGGCCGCCTCCCGGGCCACCACCGGGGCCGGCGTACCCGGCTGGCCGATCGCCAGGTTGTAGACCGGCAGTCCCAGTTCGCGCCGGGTCTCGGCCGCCTGAAACACCTGCATCACGTAGAACGGCGCGACCGCCGAGCGGGCCGACGGACCGGTCACAGGAACCCTCCACATCGCCAGTACACGCTGTCCTGCCGGGCCAGCAGGCCCTCGTCCACCAGGTAGCGGCGCAGGGCCGCCACGTCCGGGTGCCACACCCCGACGATCGAGTTGACCTCCGGCTCGGAATACCGCACGCCGGGCTCGAAGGCGGTCGCGAGGTAGGCCAGCAGCAGGCTGCGCTTGGCACCGCCGCGCGGGATGACCGGCATCGCACCGCGCACCAGGTAGGCGCGCAGCACCCGGCGCAGCGCGGGGTCGGCGATCTCGTCGAACGACGCCGGATCGGCGAGCACGCGGGCCCGCTCCGTTCCGGTTCGGCCCTGGGTCACCCGGCGACGATAACGTGTCCGCCGCGTCGGCTCCTCACTTGCCGGCTGCCCGGGCCGGCCTGGCGTGACGCACCCGCTCGCCCCGCCCCCGGCTCGTCGTGCGCGCCGCTCTGGCTGATTCGAAACGTATGTCCGTGTTTATGGTTTTTAGCCATATTCTTGGTTAGGGTGATCCAGGTACGTCCACGCGGCCAGTCCGCACCTCCTCTCGCTAGGGGTCCCACCGTGGCACTACCGGCCGCTTCCGCCCACCGGCCATCACCGTCCGTTCACGGTGATCAGGTCCCCGACCGGCGCGCGGCCGATCCGGGACAGATCGCGGGCGGCCAGGCCCGCCTGGTACGCGCCGGACTGCACAGCCTGTGGCGCGACGACCCGCTGCTGGCCGCCGCACTCGACGACGATGTGAGCCACCAGCGCAACACCGTCGCCCTGATCGCGTCCGCCAGCGTCGCGGATCCCTCGGTACTGGCCGCCGGCGCCGCGGCGATGTCCAACACCACGGCCGAGGGCTACCCGGGCGCTCGCTACCACTCCGGCGCCCTGCACTTCGACGCCGTGGAGGAACTGGCGACGCACCGGGCCAGGCAACTGTTCGGGGCGCGCTACGCCAACGTCCAGCCGCACTCCTGCTCGTCGGCGAACTTCGCGGTGCTGGCCGCCCTGGTGCCACCGGGAGGCACCCTGCTCGGGCTGCACCTGGACTCCGGCGGTCACCTCACCCACGGCGCCGCGGCCTCGATCACCGGGCAGCACTACCGCGCCGTCCACTACGGCCTGGACCGGGCCGGACGCATCGACTACGGGCAGGTGGCCGAGCTGGCGCAGGCCCATCGGCCCCGGGTGCTGGTCGCCGGCGCCAGCGCGTACCCGCGAACGGTGGACTTCGAGCGGTTCCGCGCCATCGCCGACTCGGTGGGTGCCTACCTGCTCGCCGACATCTCCCACATCGCCGGCCTGGTGGCCACCGGCGAGCATCCGAACCCGATCGACGTCGCGCACGTCACCACCACCAGCACCTACAAGCAGCTCGGCGGTCCCCGGGGCGGGCTGATCCTCAGCGGGACGGACGCCCGCGGACCCGGCCCGGACGGCTCCGCGACACTGGCCCAGACGCTGCAGCGCGCGGTGTTCCCCCAGGTCCAGGGCACTCCCAACCCGCCCTCGATAGCGGCCAAGGCACGCGCGCTCGAACTGGCCGGCCGACCGGAATTCGCCCGTACCGCACGGCTGATCAAGCAGAACGCCCGGGTGCTGGCCGCCGTACTGACCCGACGCGGGTACCGGCTGGTGACCGGCGGCACCGACACCCACATGATCCTGATCGACCTGTCCGGCCATCCGCTGACCGGAGCCGCCGCGGAGGGCGCCCTGGAAAGCTGCGGAATCCTGGTCAACCGCAATCGCATCCCGGGCGACACCAGGCCGCCGTTGGTGACCAGCGGCCTGCGGTTGGGAACCAACATCACCGCCCAGCGCGGCATGGGCCCGGCGGCGATGCAGGAGTGCGGCCAGCTGATCGACGCGGTGCTCAGCACGACGGTGGCCAGCGAGCGGGCCGGCTACCTGGTGGATCCGGTAACGGCCGGCGAGGTGGGCGCGGCGGTCAGCCGGATCTGCGCCGGCTACCCGCTGTACGCGGCGGCCGACCGGTGAGCGGCGGCGTGGCAGCGGACGAGGACGAGCAGTGGCCCGCCGTCCTGCTGCCGGTCGACCGGCCGCGCCGGGCCGGTCGGGCACCGTGCTGCACCGCGCTGGCCAGCCTGCCGCGCGACAGCCTGCCCCCGGTCAGCGACCAGTTCCTGCTCGACTGCTTCGCCGCCCTGCTGTTCCGCTACACCCGGCAGGACCGGATCAGCGTCGTGTGGGGCGCGCGGAGCTACCGGTACCTGATCACCGGCAAGGAGACCGTGGCCGGGCTGACCGCCACCGCCGGGCCGGCCCCGGGCGCCGAGCAGGGCCGCGAGTTCCGGCTGGACCTCACGCGGCAGGCGATCGAGCTGCACTACGACCCCGCGCTGTACGACCCCGCGACGGCGGACCAGCTCTTGGCACAGCTGCGCACCCTCGCCAGTGACGCGGCCGGCGACCGGAACCGTCCGATCGAGCTGCTGAACCTGCTGTCGGCCGCCGAGCAGCGCACCGTCCTGACCGAGTGGAACCAGACCGGGCGCCGCTACGACGACCAGGCGCTGCTGCACACCGGCTTCGAGAAAGCCGCGTCCCGCCAGCCGGCCGCGACCGCCGTGCTCTGGCAGGGTCGGCGATTCAGCTACGCCGAGGTCGGCGCCGCCGCCAACCGCCTGGCGCATCACCTGCGGGAGCGCGGCATCGGGCCGGACGTCCGGGTCGGGCTCTACCTGGAGCGCTCGCCCAACCTGCTCATCGGGATGCTGGCCGTGCTCAAGGCGGGCGGCGCGTTCGTTCCGCTCGACCCGCACCATCCCCGGGCGCGGCTGGCCACCCTGATCGCCGGCTCCGACTGTGCGCTGCTGCTCACCGACAGCCGGCTGGCCGGCAGCCTCGACGCCGGGACGGTGCCGCTGCTGCTGCTCGACCGCGACGCGCCGCTGCTGGCCGGCCAGCCGGCGACGGACCCCGAGCCGCTCGCCGGGCCGGAGCACCTCTGCTACATCATCTCCACCTCCGGATCGACCGGGACGCCCAAGGCGATCGCGCTCCGGCACCGCGGGGTGGTCAACAACCTCGACGACCTCATCAGCCGCTTCGGCATCGGCCCGGCTGACTCGGTGCTGGCCCTGTCCTCCCCCGGCTTCGACATGTCGATCTTCGAGTTCCTCGGCGTGACCGCCACCGGTGGCACCGTCGTGATCCCGGATCCGGACCTGGTCCGGGACCCGGCGCACTGGGCCCGGCTGATCGCCACCGAGGGCGTCACGATCTGGAATTCCGCCCCGGCGCTGCTGGGCCTGCTGACCGACCAGCTGGAGCAGGACGCCGGCCCGGCCCGGCTCGGCTCGCTGCGGCTGGCGCTGCTCGGCGGCGACTGGGTGCCGCTGACGCTGCCCGGCCGGGCCCGCCGGGCCAGCAGCCCGGGCCTGCGGGTGATCGTGATGGGCGGCGCGACCGAGGCGTCCATCCACTCGACCCTGTTCGAGGTCGAGGACGTCGATCCGGCCTGGACGAGCATCCCGTACGGCCGCCCGATGGCCAACCAGCGCGCCTACCTCCTCGACGAGGCGGGGCAGCCGGTGCCACCCGGGGTGGCCGGCGAACTGCACCTGGCCGGCACCGGCCTGGCCCGGGGCTACCTCGGGCAACCCGAACTCACCGCCGACCGGTTCTTCGAATGGTCGTTCGGCCCGGTGCGTTCCGAGCGGCTCTACCGGACCGGCGACCTGGCCCGCTACGGCCGCGACGGGATGATCGAGCTGCTGGGCCGCATCGACTTCCAGGTCAAGATCAACGGTCAGCGGATCGAGCTCGGCGAGATCGAGGCGGTGCTGGCCGGCCACCCCGGGGTACAGCAGATCGCCCTGGCCGCGCGCGAGAACCAGCTGGTCGCATACGTGGTCGCGACGGACGTGACCGCCGACCAGCTGATCGGGCTGGCCACCGAGCGCCTGCCCGCCTACATGGTCCCGGCGCGGGTGGTGGTGCTGGACCGACTGCCGCTGAGTCCCAACGGCAAGGTGGACCGGGCGGCGCTGCCCGCGCCGGATTCCGGCCGGGCTCCCTGGCGAGCCGCCGGCAGCACCGCCGAGCGGGTGCTGGCAGGCATCGTGGCCGAGTTGCTGGGCACCCAGGAGGTCGGTGTCGACGACGATTTCCTGTCCCTCGGCGGTGACAGCGTCCGGGCCATCCAGCTGGTCAGCCGGGCCAAGGCGCGCGGCGTGGTCGTCACCGCCGCCCAGGTCCTGGGCCTGCGCACCATCGCCGCCATCGCCGCGGCCGCCGGCACCGGCTCCGAGCCGGCCCCGCCACCGGAAGCGATCGCCTTCGACCTGGTCGAGGAGGCCGACCGTGCCGAACTGGCTCGCCGCTACCCGACGCTGGCCGAGCTCTGGCCGATGACCCCGCTGCAGTCGGGCATGCTGTTCGAGCTGATGTTCGACGGCCGCCGCGACGGCCCGTACCGCCAGCAGACCATCATCGAGCTGACCGGCGCGCCCGACGCCGACCGGGTCCGCGAGGCCTGCACCCGGCTGGTCGCCCGGCACGCCAGCCTGCGGACGGCGTTCGTCTGCGACCTGGCCGACGACCCCGTCCAGGTGGTGTTGGACCACTTCGAACCGCCGTGGCGGCATGTCGAGCTCACCGATCTGGAGGACGCCGACCGCGACCGCGCACTGAGCCGGGTACTGCGGGACGAGCGCGAGTCGCTGCCGGAGCTGGACTGCCCACCGCTGCTGCGCTTCGCGCTGATCACCGTGGCCGCCGGGCACGCGGTGCTGGTGCTGACCGCCTACCACCTGCTCTACGACGGCTGGTCGGAGCGGCTGCTGGCCCGCGAACTGGCAGAGCTGTACGCCGGGATCGAGCCGGCGCCGGCCGGCGACTTCCGCGACTACCTGCACTGGCTCGGACGCCAGGACCGGGCCGCCGGCATCCGGGCCTGGCAGGCGCAGCTGGCCGGCTTCGACCGGCCGACGCTGCTCTCGCCCGGACCGGATCTGACCGAACCGGCAGAGCTGGCCGAACACGTCGTGGACCTCGGCAGCCACGAGCTGGTCCCCGGTCGCCGGCTGCCGGCCACCCGGAGCGCGGTCGCGCAGGCCGCCTGGGCGCTGGTGCTCGCCGAACTGACCGGCCGTGACGACGTCGCCTTCGGCATCACCGTCTCCGGCCGGCCGGGCGAGCTGCCCGGGGTCGAGACCATGGTGGGGATGCTGATCAACACGATTCCGTTGCGGGTACGGGTCGATCCCGACCAGTCGGTGGCGCGGTTGTTCACCCGGCTGGCGGCCACCCAGGTCGAGCTGCTGGCCCACGAGTACCTCGGCCTGGCCGACATCCACGAGGCCGTCGGCGTTGCCCGGCTGTTCGACACCCTGCTGGTCTGCCAGTCGTTCCCGGCAGCCGGGCCGGGCAACGACGCCCTCGGCATCGGCGCGATCCGCACCACCGGGGTGAGCAACTACCCGTTGACCCTGCTCGTCGAAGCCGATCGCCTGGTCGTCCAGTACGACGTGCGATGCCATGGCCACGCGCAGGTGGTCGCCCTCGTCGACCGGTTCCGCGAACTCGCCGGCCAGCTCATCGACGCCGCCGGGGGCAACCTCGGAGCGCTGCCGCGGGCCGGCCTGCCGGGCCATGCCGAGGCACCGCACTGAGCCGTCCCCGGAGTGCTGACCGGCCGGCGCTAACCTGCCTGGTGTGTCAACCGATTCCTCCGATCGCCCGGACGCTGACCTGGAACTGGCGCTGCGGCTGGCCGACCTGGCCGACAGCGTCACCACCGCCCGGTTCCGCAGCGCCGACCTGGTGGTGCACAGCAAGCCCGACCTGACCCCGGTGAGCGACGCCGACCAGGCCGTCGAGCGGCTGATCCGCCAGCGGCTGGCCACCGACCGGCCGGCCGACGCCTTCTGCGGCGAGGAGTCCGGCACCGCCGGCAGCGGCCCGCGTACCTGGGTGCTGGACCCGATCGACGGCACCAAGAACTTCGTCCGCGGCGTTCCGGTCTGGGCGAGCCTGCTCGCGCTGCTGGTCGACGGCGAGCCGGTGCTCGGCGTGGTCAGCGCGCCGGCCCTCGGCCAGCGCTGGTGGGCCACGGTCGGCCGGGGCGCGTTCTGCTCCTCGCTCGGCCAGCCGCCGCGCCGGCTGCGGGTTTCCCGGGTCGGCCGGCTCGCCGACGCCAGCCTGTCCTACGCCTCGCTGTCCGGCTGGGACGAGACCGGCCGCCGGCAGGCCTTCCTGAACCTGATCGACCGGGTCTGGCGCTCGCGGGCCTACGGCGACTTCTGGTCCTACATGCTGCTCGCCGAGGGCGCGGTGGACCTGGCCGCCGAGCCCGAGCTGTCGCTGTGGGACATGGCGGCGCTGGCACCGATCGTCACCGAGGCCGGCGGCCGGTTCACCGGCCTGAACGGGGTGGCCGGCGTGCAACAGGGCAACGCCGCCGCGTCCAACGGCCTGCTGCACGAGGAGCTGCTGACCGCACTGGGCTGACCCGCCTTCTACTGCTTGGCGGGACGGATCGACCGGCTCAGCGCTGGGACAGCTCGGCCACCACCTCCGCGCCGGGCAGGGTGGCCAGCAGCGCACCGTCCAGGCGCAGCTTCGAACGCCGCAACCCGCTGCCGATCACCACCGGCCCGGCGGCGGCGACCTCGGCCGAGACCAGCACCGGCCAGCCGGCCGGCAAGCCGATCGGGGTGATGCCGCCGTACTCCATGCCGGTCAGCTCGACGGCTTCGGCCATCGGGGCGAAGGAGGCCTTGCGGACGTCCAGCAGCCGCCGGACCGCACCGTTGACGTCGGCCCGGTCGGTGGCCAGCACCAGGCAGGCCGCGTACCTGACCTCGCCGTTGCGCTTGCCGGTGACCACCACGCAGTTCGCCGACTCGGCCGGTCGCACGCCGTAGGCCTGGCAGAACGCGGCGGTGTCGGCCAGCTCCGGATCGATCGCGGCCACCGACACCAGCCCGGCACTCGCCCAGTCGGCCAGGAAGGCGGCGACCGGCGGCGCGAGCAGCTGCCCGCCGCCGTCAGTGGGCTGCCAGTCCAACCGGGACGCCAGGTCCGACCCGGCGTCCGGCCCGGTCTCAGTCGCCATAACCCTCGGGCGGCGCCGCCAACAGCGCGAAGCTGGCGCCCTGGTTGTCGGCCACCGTGGCCCGCCGGCCGTACGGCGAGTCGCTGGGCGGCAGGATCACGCTGCCACCCAGCTTGACCACCCGGTCGACGGCCTCGTCGGTGTCGTCGACCGCCAGGTAGACCCACCACTGCGGGGGCAGGTCGGGGCTGTCCTGGCCGTACTCACCGACGCCGCCGATGTCGCGGCCCTCGCTGACGAAGCTGGCGTACCGGAAGTCCGGCGCGGACCAGTCGTGGAACTCCCAGCCGAACACCGCGCTGTAGAAGGCCAGGTTGGCATCGGCGGCCCGGCTCAACTGCTCGGTCCAGATCAGCGACCCCGGCTCGTTGTAGACACCGACCCCGAGGTGGCTACCGGGCTGCCACAAGCCGAAGGCGGCGCCGCTGGGATCGGTGCAGATCGCCAGCTTGCCCAGGTCCATCACGTCCATCGGGCCCATCAACACCTGGCCGCCGTTGCTGCCGACCCGCTCGGCCGAGGCGGCGACGTCGGAGGTGGCGAAGTGGGTCGTCCACGCCGTCGGTGCCTCGGGCATCATCTTCGGGCTGATGCCGGCAGCCAGCCGGCCGTTCTTGGCGCAGTTGAGGTAGCCGCCGTACTCGGGCGTACCGCCCTGCATCTCCCAGCCGAACAGGCCTTCGTAGAACAACCGGGCGGCGTCGAGGTCGGGCACGGACACGTCGACCCAGCAGGGGGTGCCGTCGGGCCACGGGCCATCGTGAACAGGCATGGCGAGCCTTTCGTGCGCAGTGGCAAGTCGGACATCCACACCCTGCCACTGATGCCGTGCCGGAACCAGCGACCTGAAGAAAATCCGCGCTGCGACGGACGGCTAGCCGGCGCGCACCTCGACGCCGCGCCAGAAGGCCACCCGGTCCTTGATCTCGGCCGCGGCGTCCTTCGGGTCGGTGTAGTACCAGGCGGCATCGCTGTTCAGCTTGCCGTCCACCTCGAGGGAGTAGTAGGACGCGGTGCCCTTCCATGGGCACACCGTCGCGTACTGCGAGGGGCGCAGCACGTCCTGGCGCACCGAGTCCAGCGGAAAGTAGTGGTTGTTCTCCACGACCACGGTGTCGTCGCTGTCGGCGATGACCTGTCCGTTCCAGATTGCCTGAATGCTCATGACTCCACGATGCCACGGGGTCGGCCGGGTTCGCACTGAGACCTCTTCCACTGCCCTGACTTCATCCACTGCGAACCGGGCCCTGAGTAACGTCGCGGCGCATGAACCCGTCGCTGACCACTCTCCGGACCCGCGCCGCCGCGGGTATCGCACTCACCGCCGTGCTGGCGCTCCCGGCAGCGTTGCCGACTCCGGCCGCCGCCGCGACCGCCCGGCCGGCGAACGCGTCCGGCCAGCACCAGCACCCGAGCGGTGACCTCTCCTGGCGGCTGCTTCCCACCGGCAGTACCTCGCACTTCCGCGGCCTGTCCGCGGTGAGCGCCAAGGTGGCCTGGGTGGGCGGCTACGACGGCACCATCCTGCGCACCGCCGACGGCGGCCGGCACTGGCTCGACGTCTCACCGGCCGGCGCCGACACCCTGCAGTTCCGCGACATCCAGGCCTTCGACGCCCGGCACGCGGTCGCGATGGCCGCCGGAACCGGCACCGACTCGGCGCTGTACGCCACCAGCGACGGCGGCCGGCACTGGCGGTTGACCTATCAGAACACCAACCCGGCGGCGTTCTTCGACTGCATGTCGTTCTCCGACCGCAACCACGGCCTGGTGCTCAGCGACCCGGTGGACGGCAAGTTCCGGATCCTGGCCACCCGCGACGGCGGCCGGAGCTGGCGGGTGCTCGACACCACGATGCCGGCCGCGCTGCCCGGCGAGGCGGCCTTCGCGGCCGGCGGCGAATGCATCGCCACCCTCGGACGCGACGCCTGGTTCGGCACCGGCGGCCAGGACCAGGCCAGGGTGTTCCACTCCCGCGACGGCGGTCGCAGCTGGACGGTGACCACCACCGGGATGGGCGCCGGCCCGACCGCCGGCGTCTTCGCGCTGGCCTTCCGCGACCGCTGGCACGGCCTGGCCACCGGCGGTGACTTCAACACCCCGACCAGCGCGGTCGACGCCCTGGCCCGCAGCCGCACCGGTGGCGACAGCTGGCAGCTGGTGTCCGACGCGCCGAGCGGCTACCGCTCCGGGGTGGCCTGGCTGCCGCACCGCAAGCAGGCGGCGATCGCGGTCGGCATCTCCGGCAGCGACGTCAGCTACGACGGCGGCCGGCACTGGCAGCAGTTCGACGACGGCAGCTTCGACACCGTCAGCTGCGCCCGCGACGGGGCCTGCTGGGCCTCCGGCGAACTCGGCCGGGTGGCACTGCTGGCCCGCTGAGCGGACCCGGCACCGGGGGTGGGTTGCCGGGCGGCCGAGCGGGGAATTAGGTTCGATCAGGTCCCTATCCCGCAGCGCCGATCCACGAGAGCGAGGTCCCGCGTGAGCGAGGACAACACCGCCCAGAACACCACCTTCGCCAGCAACGGCGGCCAGGCGCACGGCTACCTGGCGCTGCCGGCCGGCGGCAGTGGTCCGGGCGTGATCGTGATCCAGGAGTGGTGGGGGCTGACCGACCACATCGTCGACGTCACCGACCGGCTGGCGGCCGAGGGCTTCGTCGCGCTGGCTCCGGACCTGTTCGGCGGTCGTACCACCCACGACGCGGACGAGGCCGGTGAGCTGATGTCGCAGCTGCCGGTGGCCAAGGCCGCGCGGGACCTGTCCGGCGCGGTGGACTTCCTGCTCGATCACCAGGCGGTCACCTGCGGCAAGGTCGGCGCGGTCGGGTTCTGCATGGGCGGCGGCTTCGTGCTGATGCTGGCCGCACAGCAGGGTGACCGGATCGGCGCCGCGGTGCCGTTCTACGGGGTCGGCGACGGGCTGCCCACCCGGTACGACGGCCTGACCGCCGCGGTGCAGGGCCACTACGGCGAGCAGGACCAGATGTACCCGGCCTCGGCGGCGCGCGAGCTGGAGCAGCAGATCCGGACCGAGTCCGGTGCCGACGTGGAGTTCTTCTACTACCCGGCCGGACATGCCTTCCACAACGAGGCGAACCTGCTCGGCACCTACGACCCGGACAGCGCCCGGCTGGCCTGGCAGCGCAGCGTGCAGTTCCTCCGGGACCGGCTGAGCTGATGGCCGATCAGCCGGACGAGGCCGAGCGCACCCGGCTGGCCGAGCAGCGCGCCGGGCTGCGCGAGCGGTACCTGAAGCCGGCCGGGCAGCGGCCGGCCAGCAACGGCCGCGGCATCCATCACGCGGCCCTGATCTGCAGCGACCCCGAGGCGACGATCCGGTTCTACCAGGACCTGCTGGGCTTTCCGCTGATCGAGCTGGTCGAGAACCGGGACTACCCCGGCTCCTCGCACTTCTTCTTCGACCTGGGCAACTCCACGCTGCTGGGCTTCTTCGACTTTCCCGGCCTCGGGCTGGAGCCGGGCAAGGAGGCGCTCGGCACCGTCCAGCACATCGCGATCTCGGTGGAGCCCGGCCGGCACGCCGAGCTGCGGGCCAGGCTGGACGCCGAGGGCATCGCCTACGGCGGCCCGGACCAGGGCATCGAGGAATCGCTGTACTTCCGCGATCCGGACGGCATCCAGATCGAGCTGCTGCGCGATGACCTGATGTACTTCGGCGGGCAGTGGCTGGACGGCCGGTGAGCGGGTTGCGGCTGGGGTTCGGCCTGCCGGTCTCGGGCAGTTGGGCCCGACCGGCCAACCTGGTGCGGATCGCCCGGCGGGCCGAGGAGCTGGGGTACGAGTCGCTGTGGACCTTCCAGCGGCTGCTGCATCCGGCCGAGGGCGACTGGGGTCCGATGTATCGCGCCGTGCAGGACCCGATCGTGACGCTGGCCCACGTCGCCGCCGTCACCGAGCGGGCCCGGCTCGGGATAGCCGTGGTCAACGCGCCGTTCTACTCCCCGATCCTGCTGGCCAAGCAGTTGACCACCCTGGACGAGCTGTCCGGCGGCAGGCTGGACGTGGGCCTGGGGCTGGGCTGGGCCGAGGAGGAGTTCGCCGCGGTCGGCGTCGACCCGGCCCGCCGCGGCGCCCGTACCGAGGAGTTCATCGCCTGCCTCAAGGCCATCTGGACCGAGCGGGTGGTCAGCTTCGACGGCGAGTTCTACCGGATGCCGGCGGTCCGGGTCGATCCGAAGCCGGTCCAGCGGCCGCACCCGCCGCTGCTGCTGGGCGGCGGCGCCGAGCGGGCGCTGCGCCGGGTCGGCAGGATCGCCGACGGCTGGATCTCGGCCAGCCGGCACGACCTGCGCACCGTCGGCGCGGACCTGGAGCTGATGCGCGCCGCCGCCCGGGACGCCGGCCGCGACCCGGACCGGTTGCGCTTCATCGTCCGGGGGGTGCCGTCGCTGACCGACGAACCGGCCGGGCCCGACCGGCGCCCGTTGCACGGCGACGCCGGCCAGCTGCGCGAGGACTTCGACCGGCTGGCCGAGGCCGGGGTCACCGAGCTGTTCCTCGACCTCAACTTCGACCCCGAGGTCGGCTCGCCCGACGCCGATCCGGCGGCATCGATGCGCCGAGCCGAACACCTGCTGCGGACCTTCGCGCCCACCTCCTGAACCGTGCTGCCTGTGGCTTGGTAGGCGTTCCGCTCGACTAGTGCGACACAACGCCTACTGCGGGTGCTGCCTCGCCCTGAGCGAAATTGGGTTGTCGGACCGGTGTTCTAGCTTGGACACTTCACAGCCGACGCGTGACGGGGGCGACGACATGACAGGGCAGCTATCGGGGGCACCGCATGACTGACGTCATCACAGCCAGCGGACTGGTCAAGACCTACGGCAAGCTCCGGGCCCTGGACGGCCTGGACCTCGCGGTGCCCGAGGGCACCATCCTCGGCCTGCTGGGGCCGAACGGGGCGGGCAAGACGACCGCCGTCCGGATCCTGACCACCCTCCTCGAACCGGACGCCGGCACCGCCCGGGTGGCCGGGCTCGACATCGCCAAGAACCCCGGCCAGGTACGGGCCAAGCTCGGACTGTCCGGCCAGTACGCGGCGGTGGACGAGTACCTGACCGGTTTCGAGAACCTCGACATGGTCGGCCGCCTCTACGGCCTGGGCCGGGCGCCGGCCAAGCAGCGGGCCCTCGAGCTGCTGACCCAGTTCGACCTCGAGGAGGCCGGCAGCCGGCCGGTGAAGACCTACTCCGGCGGTATGCGCCGCCGCCTGGACCTGGCCGGTGCCCTGGTCGCCCGGCCGCCGGTGCTGTTCCTGGACGAGCCGACCACCGGGCTGGACCCGCGCAGCCGGACCGACATGTGGGAGGTGATCGTCGACCTGGTCAAGGGCGGCACCACCCTGCTGCTCACCACCCAGTACCTGGAGGAGGCCGACCGGCTGGCCGACCGGATCCTGGTGATCGACCACGGCCGGGCCATCGCCGAGGGCACCGCCGACAGCCTCAAGGCCCAGGTCGGCGGTGAGCGAGTCGAGATCGTGCTGGTCCGCTCCGAGGACCTGCCGACGGCACGCGCGATCATGACCGAGCTGGCCGGCGTCCCGGTCGAGGTGCAGCAGCACAGCCGCCGGATCATCGCCCCGGTGACCGGTGGCGCGGGCCTGCTGATGGAGGCACTGCGCCGGCTGGACGCCGACGGCATCACGGTGCTGGACGTGGCGCTGCGCCGTCCGACCCTGGACGACGTGTTCCTGAGCCTGACCGGGCACGCCTCCGAGGACGATGCCGCCCCCGCGCCGGCCGCCAAGCAGCAGGCAGGTGCCCGATGAATCAGCTGCTCAAGCCGGTAGCCGACGGCGCCATCGTGGCCAAGCGCAACCTGATCAAGATCAAGCGGGTGCCGGACCTGCTGGTGTTCTCCACCATCTCCCCGATCATGTTCATCCTTCTGT
>Ga0247773_1000256_pt1 | contig 24849 bp, 27 predicted proteins | sample UWRJL092311B6_FD_179934 | JGI IMG/M metagenome (GOLD analysis project Ga0247773, IMG submission 179934) | Plant litter microbial communities from Arlington Agricultural Research Station in Wisconsin, United States - UWRJ-L092-311B-6 | ecosystem: Environmental > Terrestrial > Plant litter >... | reverse complement strand
GAAGGCGCTGAGCTGATCCACCATCACGTTGACGGTGTTCTTCAGGTCCAGCATCTCGCCCTTGACGTCCACCGTGATCTTCTGGCTCAGGTCGCCGTTGGCCACCGCCGTCGTCACCAAGGCGATGTTTCGCACCTGCCCGGTGAGGTTGCTGGCCATGAAGTTCACGCTCTCCGTCAGGTCCTTCCACGTCCCCGCCACGCCGGGCACCGCCGCCTGCCCGCCGAGCACCCCTTCCGTCCCCACCTCTCGGGCGACTCGGGTCACCTCGTCGGCAAAGACGGAGAGCCGGTCCACCATGCTGTTGATGACGTCCTTGATCTGCAGGATCTCGCCGGCCGCTTCCACCGTGATCTTGCGCGTCAGGTCGCCGTCGGCGATAGCCGTGGCGACGGCGCTCACGTCGCGCAGCTGGACCGTCAGGTTGCCGGCGAGCTGGTTCACGTTGTCGGTCAGGTCGCGCCACACACCCGCGACGCCCTCGACTCGCGCCTGGCCGCCCAGCTTCCCTTCCGTGCCCACTTCCTTGGCGACTCGCGTCACTTCCGACGCGAAGGCGCTCAGCTGGTCCACCATCACGTTGACGGTGTTCTTCAGCTCCAGCATCTCGCCCTTCAGCTCCACCGTGATCTTCTGGCCCAGGTCGCCGTTGGCCACCGCCGTGGTCACGCGCGCGATGTCGCGCACCTGGCCCGTCAGGTTACTGGCCATGAAGTTCACGCTGTCGGTCAGGTCCTTCCACGTGCCCGCCACGCCCGGCACCTCGGCCTGGCCGCCCAGGACGCCCTCGGTGCCCACCTCGCGCGCCACGCGCGTCACTTCCGATGCGAAGGCGCTGAGCTGGTCCACCATGGTGTTCACCGTGGTGGCGATGCGCAGGAACTCGCCCTGCACGGGCTTGCCGGCGATCTCCAGCGTCATCTTCTGCGACAGGTCGCCCTTGGCCACCGCGCTGAGCACGCGCGCCACCTCGGTGGTGGGCTGCATCATGTCGGTGATCAGCGAGTTGATGGCGTTGAGGGTGGTGGCCCACCCGCCGCTCACCTCGCCCAGGCTCACGCGGTCGGTGTACTGCCCCTCGCGCCCCACCGTCACGGCCACGCGCGCCACCTCGGTGCTGAAGCGCTCCTGCCGCGCGGCGATGTCGTTGAGCGTCACCGCGATCTCGCCCAGCAGCGGGTCGCCCGAGTCGGGGAGCCGCACCGAGAAGTCGCCGGCGCGCACGGCGCGGAGCGCAGTGAGCAGGCGCATCAGCTCGCTGCGGTCACCCCGGCTGCCGCGCCCGTCGCCGTTGCCGCCCATCCCGTCGCCATCGCCGCCGCCGCCGTTGGCGCGTGCGCGCCCGCGGCGCGTGGCCGGCACCACTGCCGCGGCAGGCGCGTCGGCCACCACCGAGCTGCCGTTGCCGCGGCGCGCCCGGCGCGCGGGAACCGGCACCGTCTCGGCGTCGGCGACCGGCGCCACGTCGGCGGCGGCGCGGTTCACGCGGCCGCGCGCGCGGCGGCCCGAGGGCGGCGTGGAGGCCACGGCTGCGGGGTCGAGGATGCCCGGGTCCACCCCGCCGCCGTCGGCGTGGGGCGCGCCGTTGCCGGCGGGCGGGGTCGGGGGCGTGTCCTGCGGGCGGTCGTCACCGTTCGGCACGGTCTGCTCCTGCGGGTGGAGGGTACGGCATGGAATGCGGTTACGCCGGCCAGCCCCTGCTTTTTTGCGGGCGGGCGGCGGTTGGATGCTGCTTCGGGATGCGGACGCGGGTCCTGAGTTTCCCCACCCGGCCGGCGTGCGGCGGGTCGGGCTCATGGGTCGCTCGGGAGTGTGTCCGGGCTTGTACGCCAGGCGCGGCAACGAGATCCGCGCCTGCCGACGCCGTCCTCGGGCCAACGGATCGTGGGCCCAGGCCGGGCTCAGGTCGTGAACGTCGCCCGGTGCGGGTTCGCGGGATGAGCGGAAACAGAAGATGCAATCCACGGGCCTTTCGCAAGGGTGGTTGGCTCTACCAACATTGGCAGGCGCGTGAATTCGCACGGGTCAATCGGGGTGCGGAGTGCCGCGGCCACGGCTGGGGGATCGAGGGACAGAGAATTGGCGCGGATCGTTATCGGACCGGTGAAGCCAACTGTGATAGCTCACGCCGAGAGCAACGGTGTTCTCTACCGATGTCAGCGGCATGGGCGTGAGGCAGGTCTCTTCCTCCATCTGGTATGGGACGAGGATAGGAAAAATTATCCGTCGCGGCACTTGACATCGTGTACTATGTAGTACACACTTCATGGCATGACGACGCTGGGTGATTTCCTGCGGGAGCGGCGCGAGGCGCTGCGCGAGGGTGACCGGCGCTACTCGCTGCGGCAGGTGGCGCAGCGGGTGGGCGTCGAGCCGAGCTTCCTCAGCAAGGTGGAGCGCGGCGAGTCGCCCCCGCCCTCCGAAGACACGCTCCGGCGCTTGGCCGCCGAGCTGGCGCTGGACGCCGACACGGTGCTGGCGCTGGCCGGCAAGGTGTCCCGCGACCTGCAGGAGGTCATCCGCAGGCGGCCCATGCTGTTCGCCGCGCTCATCCGCGAGCTGAAGGACCTGCCCGACCACGCCGTGCTGCGCCTGGTCCGCGAGGTCCGCGACGGCGACTGGTAGCGGTGGCCGGCACTCGCGAGCCGTGCGATCCCTTTGACCCGGGTCGCGTCCGAATCCCTCAACCGCAGGTGGCGTATGATCGAGCTGCGCGGCGACTCGCTGGTCTTCTCCTTCCCCGACGTGCATCCCGACGCGCGGCTGGAGGTGGAACTCCAGCGCACGCTCCGCATCCCCGACGACGGGCGGAACCATGCGCTCCCGCCGGGGCTGGGCTGCTTTCCCTTGCGTCATGTGGACGACCACGCGGCACGCCTCCCCGCCGAGTGGGTGCGGCGCGGCGGCGTGATGCTGCCCATGTACCAGGCCGAGGCGCTGTGGATCCGCTTCCGCTCGCCGGCCGGCTACCCGTTCGCGGTGAAGGTGGCCACGGGCAAGATCAACGCGGTGACCGGCGAGCGGTGGCGCGACGGGCTCAACCGCGGGCCTCAGGACTACGTGGCCGTGCCCGGCCAGCCGTGGCTGGACGGCTACGTGGTGGAGAAGGGGTTCATCCGCCAGTTCGTGGCCATGCCGCTGGGCGCCGGCTACACCGCCGAGGAGCAGGTGACCGGCGCGGCCGAGCACGGCGGGCTGCAGGTGATGGCGCTGCCGCTCAAGCGCGAGGCGTGGGAGCGCATGGTGGCCGAGCGCGCCGAGCAGGCGCGCAAGGCGCCGCCCATGCCCCGGTTCGCGGCGGCGCCCGCACCGGCGTCGATGGCGATGGGGCTGGGCGCCGGCGGTCGGATGAAGCAGGAGATCTACCGCGACACCATGCCGATGGAGGACTGGGACCTGCGCGCCAGCAGCCGCTGCTTCGTGCACATCGCCAACTCGCTGGTGTGGCGCTCCATCACCGGCACCGAGCCGCCCACCGTGCCCCCCACGGCCGAGGAGTACACCCGCGCCGGCCTCCCCTGGTTCGACTACTACGCCGAGGGCCGGCAGGCGGTGGAGGGCTCGGGCATCCTGGCCGCCATCAAGAGCGTGTTCACGCTCGGCAAGGAGAAGGGCGACGTCCCACTCCCCGAGAACACGCCGGTGGACCCGGTTCACGTCGTTCCGCTGCACGAGAAGCCCGCCAGCGCCACGGTGCGCGAAGGGGCCTTCTGACTGCTCCCGCATCTCCGCAGAAGCGAAGCGCCCCGGCACGATCCTCGTGCCGGGGCGCCGCTGTTTTCAGCCCGCTGGGCCGATCACGGATACCGGATGGTGTAGCGGTACCCCGCAGCCGCAGCCGGGCCCGCGGGCGCTGGCACGGAGAAACGCGCCGCGTTTTCGCCGCGCGCCGGCTGCACCGGCGCACTGGCGGTTCCCACCTCGCGGCCGTCTGCCGCGAAGAACGTGACCACCACCTCGGCGGCGGTGCCGCGGTCGCCAGACCTGGGAGTCAGGCGGCCTTCCACGCGCGGGCGGTCGCCGGCGGCCACCAGGTGCAGGCTGTCGGCCACCGCGCGCAGGGTGGCGCGTGCCTCGTGCATCGCCTGGGCGGCGTCGTTCTTTCCCGTGCGGCGAAGCTTTTCCTCGGCCCACTCGCGGGCGCCCCGTCCCCAGCACACCCCCGGTCAGCTGGTTGCGCTCGCTCCCGTTCGATGGAGGGTGCCGTCGTCTGCGGCCTCCCCGCGGCACGGCCGCCCCACCACCCAGTCCACCGCGGCGATGGCGGCCTGGAGGCGGGCGCGGTGGTCGCCGCCGACCACGACGTAGGGGAGGGCGCGCGCGTCGAGCTCGGCGCGGAGGCGGGCGAAGTGGTCGGCGCGGAGGTGGGGGAACTCGCGGGTGCCGTCGTCGTGCCAGGGGATGTCGGGGGCGAGGAGGAGGTACAGCGAGTAGCGGCGCCGCAGGCTCTCCCGGCGCACCCACTCCGGCGCGGCGCCGAAGTAGATCTCGCCCCAGATCTCCGTGGTCAGCAGCTCGGTGTCGCAGAACAGGAGCGCTCCGGCGTCGTTCGCAGCGCGGTCTTCCGCGGCCGCCTGCCCCCGGCCGATCGCCTCGATGTCGTCCTCGGCGAACGGCCGCGCGTGGCCGCGGCCCACGTCGCGCCGCTCCATGTACTCGCGGACGTACTCCTCCACCCAACCGCCGCCGTAGTGCCCCGCCAGCAGCCGCGCGAGCGTGGTCTTCCCCGACGACTCGGGGCCGACCAGCGCCACGCGAGCGGGCGGCACATGCATTCCGCGCGAACGGCCGCTCAGCCTTCGGCGGGGCGCTCGGCCGGCGGCCCGCCCAGCTTCTCCACCACTTCGTCGAGCGGCGGGTTGCCGTGGAGGATGAAGACCACGCCGGGGGTGGGTACCACGTCCACCAGCGGCGTGCCGGGGGCGAAGCCGTGCGGCAGCGTCATCAGCCCCGCGTGGTCGGTGCCCAGCTCCAGCTCGTCGGCCGAGCCCAGCATTCCTTCGCTCACCTCGCCGCGGAGCTTGCCGGACTTGATCTTCCGCCCGTTGGGGAGCGTCACCCCGCCGCGGATCACGGGGTAGAACGCCTCGGCCTCCACGTTGCTCGCGCCGGTGACGATCTGCAGGCGCTGCTCGGTGCCGTCGTCCACCACGCACACCTTCAGCCGGTCGGCGTTGGGGTGCTGCGACAGGCTCTCCACGCGCCCCACCACCACCGGCTTCAGCAGCTCGGCCAGCGGCACCACGCGGTCCACGGTGTAGCCGGCATCGGCCAGCATCTTCTCGACGGTATCGTGGTCGTCGGGGAGGTTGGGGATGCGCGAGCGAAGCAGGGTCTGACTCACGTTCAGCACGGCGGCTCCCGGTTGGTCGAATGCGAAGGACGATGCGAGGAACGCCGGCGCGTTGGGCGCCGGCGCTCGGGGTGTGTCGGTGGATCAGCGGAGGGAGTGGGATTCGAACCCACGAGGTGTCGCCACCCGCCGGTTTTCAAGACCGGTGCATTCAACCGCTCTGCCATCCCTCCAGGCGCGCACAATCTAATGCAACCGCCGCCGATCGGAAGCCCGCGGCAGCCGCATCATCGCAGCCGAGCAGACGCAAGAGCCGCCGCCTGCGTTAGCGCCGGCGAACTCGCGCGACCGGCAACCCGCGGCCGACGGGACAGGCCCGCGCGCCATCATCCATTTGCCCCGCCAACCCGCGTCGGCTAATATCCCCCGCTTCCACTCCGGGCGATCTTTGGGCGCACAGGCGCCTTCAACGGGTTCAGGACGAACGCAGATTTACGGATGGCCGACACCGAACTGATGGACAAGCTCGTATCCCTCGCCAAGCGGCGCGGATACGTGTTCCAGTCTTCCGAGATCTACGGCGGCACCGGGTCCGTTTGGGACTACGGCCCGCTGGGCGTGGAGCTCAAGCGCAACGTGAAGGAGGCCTGGTGGCGCGCCATGGTGCACATGCGCGACGACATCGAGGGCCTCGACGCGGCCATCCTCATGCACCCGCGCGTGTGGGAGGCGAGCGGGCACGTGGAGAACTTCACCGACCCGCTGGTGGAGTGCCGCAACTGCCACCGCCGCTTCCGCGTGGACACGCTGCTGTCCGAGACCGGCGCCGCCGACCTGGAGCACACGCAGTGCCCCAGCTGCGGCAAGACCGGCGAGTGGACCGAGCCGCGGGAGTTCAACCTCATGTTCAAGACGTTCATGGGGCCCGCCGAAGACACCGCCTCGGTCATCTACCTGCGGCCCGAGACGGCACAGGGGATCTACGTCAACTTCCTGAACGTGCAGCAGAGCGCCCGTCAGAAGATCCCCTTCGGCATCGCCCAGATCGGCAAGGCGTTCCGCAACGAGATCACGCCCGGGAACTTCACGTTCCGCACGCGTGAGTTCGAGCAGATGGAGATGCAGTTCTTCGTTAAGCCGGGCACGGACGGCGAGTGGTTCGAGCGCTGGCGCGAAGAGCGCTGGAAGTGGCACCTGGACACCATCGGCCTGGCGGCCGACCGGCTGCGCTACCACCCGCACGAGAAGCTGGCGCACTACGCCAGCGCCGCGGGCGACGTGGAGTTCTACTTCGGCGGCACCATCGGCGACGAGGGGTGGGGCGAGATCGAGGGGATCCACAACCGCACCGACTTCGACCTGGGGCGGCACCAGGAGTACAGCGGCAAGAAGCTGCAGTACGTGGACCCGCAGGCCAACGAGAAGTACCTGCCCTACATCATCGAGACCAGCGCCGGCGCCGACCGGGTGACGCTGGCGGTGCTCGCCAACGCCTACCGCGAGGAAGAGGTGGAGGGCGAGGTGCGCACGGTGCTGGGGATCAAGCCGTCGCTGGCGCCGCTCAAGGCCGGCGTCTTCCCGCTGGTGAAGAAGGACGGGATGCCCGACCGCGCCACGCAGATCCACGAAGACCTGCGCGCCCGCGGAATCCCCAGCTTCTACGACGAGTCGGGCGCCATCGGCCGGCGCTACCGGCGGCAGGACGAGGCGGGCACGCCGTTCTGCCTCACCATCGACGGCGAGACGATGAGCGACGGCACCGTCACCGTCCGCGAGCGCGACACCATGCAGCAGACACGCATCAGCCAGGACGAGATCGTGCGCTACCTGCAGGAGCGGATCTAGGGAACAGGGAATAGGGGACAGGGGACAGCCGGCGAACGGCAGGGGGGCTCGTCGTCCCCGTTCATCCCTCCTCCACTTCCGTATTTCCCAGGCGGCACGCGCCTCGCGTCAGACGACGCGGGGCGCGTTCGTTCTGTTGGACGGCGTGTGCCCGGCTAGATCGTGCTTCCCGCCGGGCGCTCCCGTTCGCCCCCGCGCCTCCCATGCCACCCGCCACGCCGGCAGCCGCCATGAGCCCAACCCCCGTCCGCCTGCTCGCCGCCCTCGCCGTCTTGTCCGCGGCGCCCGCCGCCGCGCAGGGCGCCCGCTTCGAGCTGGTGGGGCGCGCGCCGGTCACGCGCACGCGCACCACCGACGTGGCCGTGTTCCGCGGCGTGGACGGGCGCGACTACGCCTACCACGGCAGCTTCGGCGGCTGCCCCGGCTGCATCGCCGGGCGGATGTACGCATGGGACGTGACCGACCCCGCGCACCCCCGGCTCACCGACTCGGTGACGGTGGACGCCACCATCATCAACGACGTGGCGGTGAACGCGGCCGGCACGCTGGCGGTGTTCACGCGCGAGGGCGCCCAGAGCCGCCGCAACGGCATCGTGGTGCTCGACCTGAAGGACCCCGCGCACCCGAAGCCGATCGCCGACTACTGGGAGACGCTCACCGGCGGCGCGCACAACCTGTGGATCGACGGCGACAAGGCCTACGTGGTGGACCAGGGCGGGGGCGACATGGCCATCATCGACCTGTCGCTGCCCAGCGACCCGCGCGAGATCGGCCGCTGGGGGATCCCCAACCAGCCCAACCGCTTCCTGCAGGACGTGGCGGTGAAGGACGGGCTGGCCTACCTGAGCTACTGGAACGACGGCCTGCTGGTGGTGGACGTGGGCAACGGCATCCGCGAGGGCACCCCGCGCCGGCCCAAGCTCGTCGGCCAGTATCGCTACCGGGTGGAGTGGCGGGGCGAGCGCTACGGCAACACCGCTTACGCCTTCCCCTACACCAACGCGGCGGGGAAGAAGTACGTGTTCGTGGGCGACCAGATCATGCCGCGCGAGGCCAACCTGGGCCAGCGCTTCGCCACCGGCGGCTACGTGCACGTGGTGGACATGAGCGACCCGATGTCGCCGCGCGAGGTGGCGGCCTACTCGGTGCCCAACAGCGGCGTGCACTCGTTCTGGATCACGAACGACACCATGTACGTGGCGGCGTGGACGGGCGGGGTGCGCGCGGTGGACGTGTCGGGCAACCTGAGCGGCGAGCTGCACAACCGCGAGATCGCCTCGATCACCACCAGCGACGCGCAGGCGGCGGTGCGCGACTTCCCCTTCGCCTGGGCCGCGGTCCCACACAACGGCTTGGTCTACGCCAGCGATTTCAATTCCGGGCTGTGGATCGTGCGCCTGGTCCCCGGCACCACGGCGGCGACGCAGTAGGAGACGAGTACGAAAGTACGAAAGTACGAGAGTACGAAAGTACGAGAGTACGAAAGTACGAGAGTACGAAAGTACGAGAGTACGAAAGTACGAGAGTACGAAAGTACGTTGGGCTCTGGTGGGCGTGGATGCCTCCACGCCCACCAGAGCCCACGCACTTCCGGCTTTTGGAGTCCGCGAAGGCGGACTGCGTGCCGTCGTAGCGGCGACTTCAGTCGCAAATTCGCGAGAGGCCTGTCCACTGCTCCATTCCCCCATCCGCACCCCCGCACCCCCGCACTCCCGCACTTCCGCACTTCCGCACTTCCGCACTTCCGCACTTCCGCACTTCCGCACTTTCGTACTTTCGTACTTCCGCGGCACCGAACCTGCGCTCGCCCCAACCGGCAACTGGCGGGCGCTGTTCCGGCGGGCCCGGCCAGCTTATCTTGCCCATATCCTGCTGTGCAGACGGGCTGACGCGACCAACGGGGACAATGTACAGGCTCCAGGAAGAAGAAGAGGGGGAGGAGACCCCCCAGCCCACGCCGGGCGAGGGTGCCGAGCGCAACGCCGCGGCCATGACCGAGGCCGTCCGCGACCGCTTGTTCGAGGCGCGCACCCTGATCATCAGCGGCGAGATCAACCAGAAGCTGGTCTCGCACGTGATGGGGCAGATGCTGGCCATGGCGGCCGACAACGACAAGCCCATCACCATCTTCATCAACTCGCAGGGCGGACACGTGGAGAGTGGCGACACCATCCACGACGTGATCCGCTTCATCAAGCCGCGCGTGCGGATGGTGGGGACGGGGTGGGTGGCCAGCGCCGGTGCGCTGATCTACGTGTCGGTGCCGCTCGCCGACCGGTTCGCGCTGCCCAACACGCGCTTCCTGCTGCACCAGCCGGCCGGCGGCTCCAGCGGCAAGGCGTCCGACGTGGAGATCGAGGCGCGCGAGATCCTGCGCATGCGCGAGCGCATCAACCAGATCTTCGCCCGCGAGACCGGCCAGACGCTCGAGCGCATCGAGAAGGACACGCACCGCAACTTCTGGCTCAACGCGCAGCAGGCCATCGACTACGGCCTGGTGGGCAGCGTGATCCAGTCGGTGGACGAGCTGAAGTAGCCGCGCGGCCCAGGGTGGACGCGAAGACGGGCCGTTCCCCATGGGAGCGGCCCGTCTGCGTTTTGCCGATGAACACCGTTTGGGAGTCGATCGTCGACCGGAGACTCTACCGTTTGCGCGGGGTCCGGTTCGCCCGGTCGTTCTCGGCCGGATAGGCGAGTGCGCCGCGCATGGGATCGAGCACGTGGCTGATCTGGTCGGCGCTCTCGATCTTGGCCATCTGGCGGTCGAGCACGGTCCACGGGGTGACGGTCCACTCGCCGGGCGGCTCGCCGTCGGCCTCCTTCTCGCGCCGGCCCAGCGCCACCATCTCCTCCGCCACCTCGGCCGACGCGCAAACCGCGCACAGCGCCGGGCACTTCTCGTGCGGCAGCCGCTCGAACACGCACCACACCGTCACCGTCTTCGCCATCCGCCACTCGAGGTTGAGGGTTCACGACGACGACGGAGCAGCAAGGTTTCGGCCGGGCCGCTTCATGCCGCCGACTGCCACCTTTGCGGAGGCGACGGCGCCTCGCATCTTTCGGGCGTGCGCGCGAAGATCCGAGCGGCACTCGACGGAAGTGTATGACGAAAGGTGTGCGCATGAACGACTGGAGCCAGCATATTACCTGCGACCCGGAGATCCTGGTCGGAAAACCCGCGGTGCGCGGCACCCGTCTTTCGGTCGAGCACATCCTTTCCCTTTTCGCGGCGGGGTGGAGTGTCCAAGAGGTTCTGGAAAACTACCCCACGCTCGACCCAGGCTCGCTCCGCGCCGTCTTCGCCTTTGCAGCACAGGCAGTGCGGGCGCATTCTCCCCTGAGCGAGCCCGAGGCGGAGTGAACCAGGCGATGACCCTCGAGCGGTTCGAGCGCCGCGCGCGGGAGATGTTCGACGAGATCCCGCGCGAGCTGCGGCACGGGGTGGAGTTCGTGGAGGTGCACCCCGAGGCGCTGCCCCACCCCACCATGACCGACGTCTACACCCTGGGCGAGTGCGCCACCGGCGAATACGACCTGGGCGGCAGCGCGCCCGAGACGGTGCGCTCGGGCGTGCACCTGTATCACGGCTCGTTCCGCGAGCTGGCGCGGCTCGATCCCGCGTTCGACTGGGAGGGGGAGTTGTGGGAAACGCTCACCCACGAGATCCGCCACCACCGCGAGTCGGTCGCGGGCGAAGACGCGCTGGAGGAGCTGGACTGGGCCGAGGACGAGAACTTCAAGCGCCGCAAGGGCAAGGTGTTCGAGCCGTTCTTCTACCGCGCCGGCCTGCCGGTGGGCGACGGCGCGTGGGAGGTGGACGGCGACCTGTTCGTGGAGCGCTCCGTCACCGCCGAGGAGATCGAGGACGACGACGAGGTCTCCGTGACCGTGGACGGCGAGCAGGTGACGGTGCCGCTCCCCGACGAGCTCGGCGACGTGCACTTCCTCTACCTCGACGGCGTGTACGAGCGCGACATCGACGTGGCCGTGGTGCTCATCCGCCAGCGTGGAACCTGGGAGCAGTTCCGCGCGCTGCTCGGCGGGCGTTCGCCGGAGGTGCGGGAGTCGTCGGTGGAGTTCGAGGATCTGGATGACGACGACGAGGGCGGCCCCGACTGAGCCGATGCGACCGAAGACGGTTGACATCCTATCTGATATGACGGATGTAATGGCGGGCCTTCCGACGCCTTTCCTCTTCACCCAGGGCTGGTGGACGGCGCCCGGTTTGCAGAGAAGGGACTGACGGGTGGGCCGGCGGTGGTAGGCGAATGAATTCGCGGCAACAACGGCCCAAACTCCGCTTCGCGGACTCCCCCGCGCGGAGATCTGCGGGGAGCGGAGGTCGGCGCCGGATGGCGTCGGCAAACCATCGAGGATTCCGCGCTTCCGCGATGATGCTGGCCCGCAGTCCGCGAAGGCGGACTTCCCGATGGTCAGCCGCCGGTTTCAACCGGCGGGATGGGCGGGCTGGGCGGGCTGGGCGGGGCTGGGGGGGCTGGGCGGACTCATTGGTTTCGACGGACTAGCGAGATTTCGCCGGATTCGGTGGACTCGCCCGACTCGGCAGACATGAGCGGATGATTTCGGACGGATCGATCAACGTGACCGACGACGTGGGGATGGGAGGCGGATTGGCGGAGAGCGAAGCGGGGGAGCAGCAGGCGCGGCGCGGTTCGGGGCCGTTCATCACCCCCTACGAGATCGCGTTCGGCGAGGCGGGGTTCGAGAACCGCGTCTTCCCGCGCATCCTGGCCGAGGCCGAGGAGCACGGCGAAGACCCGGCATCGCGCGAGCGCTTCGCGTTCCTCACCCTGGCGGGCGACGCGGCGCGTGACATGGGGCACGACGAGGGCGGCGGCGTGGCGATGGAGGAGTACCGCGCGCTGCTGTACCAGGCGCTCAACTTCTGGCGCTTCGGGCGGCGCACCTACGTGCTGGAGCCGGCGGTGGCCCGCTACCTGGTGGAGGCCGCGCCGGCGCTGGAGCGGTGGCATTTCCACATGCCTACGCCCAGCGTGTACGTGCAGCTTCCGCCCAAGCTGTTCTGGGCCAGCATCGCCACCGACGTGCCGCCCGAGCCGGTGGACGGCTTCTTCGCCACCGTGTGCGACGCCCGCGACCCCATTGGCGGCGCGTACCAGGAGCTGAGCGTGCTGATGGTGCTGGGGCTGCGCCGCGGCCGGGCGGGGTTCAGCGTGATCCCCTTCGAGACCGAGGTGGGCTCGGGCATCCCCCCCACCTGGGCCGACGCCCCGGGCCGCGAGGGCGCGAAGGACTTCGAGAACATCCTCCCCGGCGGCGAGATGGCGGGGCTGTACTCCATCCTCACCACCACCGAGGCGCTCAAGCTGCTCGCGCGGGCGATGTGGTACGTGGACCAGCACCCCACCGACGTGGAAGCCTTCCCGGCCGCCGAGCGCCGCGCCGAGGAGCGCCCGGGCCAGGTGCCGCTCACCCGCCTCTCCTTCCACCGCGTCAACCTGTCGGGCGACGGGGGGATCCGCGGCCGGCTGCCCAGCGGATGAAGGCGCCGGAAGTCGCGGGGGTCCTGTCCGAGATCTCCATGCTGCTGGAGGTGATCGGCGGCGACCCGTTCCGCGCCAAGGCCTACGCCACCGCCGCGCGCCGCCTGGAGACCAGCGGCGCCGACCTCGACCAGCTCGCGGCCGAGGGCCGGCTCACCACGCTTCCCGGCGTGGGCGCGGGGATCGCCGAGGTGATCCGCGAGATCGTGGCGACCGGCACCTCGCAGCTCTACGAGCGTCTGGCGGCCGACACGCCGATCGGGCTGTACGACCTGATGCGGATCAAGGGGCTGGGCCCCAAGCGCATCCGCAGCCTCTACGCCGATCTCGGGATCGACTCGCTCGACCGGCTGGAGGAGGCGGCCGCGTCGGGCAAGCTCGCGGCGCTCCCCAACTTCGGCGCGAAGACCACGGAGAAGATCCTGGAGAGCGTGGCCTTCGCGCGGGCGGCCCGCGGCCGGCGCCGGCTCTACGCCGCGCTGGAGGTGGCCGACCGGCTGCTGGAGTGGCTCGGCACGCTGGGCACGGTGCGAAAGGCCGAGGTGGCCGGCGAGGTGCGGCGCGACCTGGAGGTGGTCGATTCCGTCGACCTGGTCGCCGCGTCCGCCGACCCCGCCTCCGTGCTCGCAGCCTTCCGCGGCCTGAGCGGCGCCGCACCGACGGCGTCAGCGGAAGACGATCGCGCCGAGATCCGCTTCTCCGACGGGCTGCGCGCCACGCTGGTCTGCGTCGAAGCGAAGCGCTTCGCCACCGCGCTCCTCTACGCCACCGGCAGCGACGAGCACCTGCGCCAGCTCGAGGCGCGGGCGCAGGGGATGCGGCTCCGGCTCGACGCCGACGGCCTGTGGCGTGGCGAGAAGCGTGTGGCCGCGCGCGACGAGAACGCCGTCTACAAGGCGCTGGGGCTGGCGTTCATCGAGCCCGAGCTGCGCGAGGGATGGGGCGAGATCGAGGCGGCGGCGGCGGGAACGCTGCCGCGGCTGGTGGAGGTCGGCGACCTGCGGGGCACCTTTCACTGCCACACGACGTATTCGGACGGCCGCGCCTCCGTCGCCGAGATGGGCGAGGCGACGCGGGAGCGCGGCTGGCGCTACCTGGGCATTGCCGACCACTCGCAGAGCGCCGGCTACGCGGGCGGGCTGCCGCCGCGCAAGGTGATGGCGCAGCAGGCCGAGATCGACGGATGGAACCGCGCGCACGGGGGACGGGGCAAAGCCCGCGTCCGCCTGTTGAAGGGCGTGGAGAGCGACATCCTGACCGACGGGTCGCTCGACTATGACGACACGGTGCTGGCCAGCTTCGACTACGTGGTGGGCTCGGTCCACTCGGCCTTCGGCATCGGCGAGCGCGCGATGACGGAGCGGCTGGTGCGCGCCGTGTCCAACCCGCGCCTCACCATGTTGGGCCACGCCACCGGCCGCCTCCTGTTGCGCCGCGACGGCTACGAGGTGGACGTGCGCGCCGTGATCGACGCGGCCGCCGAGCACGGCGTATGTGTGGAGATCAACGCCGACCCGGCGCGGCTGGACGTGGACTGGAAGAATGCGCGCTACGCCGCCGGGAAGGGCGTGCTGGTGCCCATCAACCCCGACGCGCACAGCACCGCCTCGCTCGACCACGTGCAGTGGGGCGTGCGCGTGGCCCGCAAGGCATGGCTGGGGCCCCGCAACGTGCTGAACGCCTACGAACTGGAAGAAGTGGAGGAGATCTTTGCCGCGAGAAAGCAGGGCCGCCCGGCGTGAGCGCCTGGGCTGGGTGCTCGACCGGCTGCACGCCATCTACCCCGACAGCCGCTGTTCGCTCGACCACGATTCGGCCCTGCAGCTGGTGGTGGCCACCGTCCTCTCCGCGCAGACCACCGACGCGTCGGTGAACCGGGTGACGCCGGCGCTCTTCGCCCGCTTCCCCACCGCGGCCGATTACGCGGCGGCCAGCCAGGAGGAGATGGAGGAGTACCTCAAGACCCTCAACTTCTTCCGCAACAAGAGCCGTTCACTGATCGGCCTGGGGCAGGCGCTGGCCGAGTGTTTCGGCGGCGAGGTGCCGCGGACCATCGAGGAGCTGACGACGCTCCCCGGCGTGGGCCGCAAGACGGCCAACGTGGTGCTGGGCGTGGGCTTCGGCATCGCCGAGGGCGTCGTCGTCGACACGCACGTCAAGCGGCTGTCGGCCCGTCTCGGTTTGACGAAGGAAGAGGACCCCGAGAAGGTGGAGCAGGACCTGATCCCGCTGCTGGCCCCCGAGCGCCGCGTGATCTTCACGCACCTGATGATCGACCACGGGCGGGCCGTGTGCACCGCGCGGCGCGCCTTCTGCGAGCGTTGCGTGGTGGCGGCGCGCTGCCCCTCCGCTCCCGCCGTGTACCGCGAGCAGGCGCAGGCCGCGATCGCCATCGCCGCGCAGCCGCAGGCGGCCTGACCGGCTCCGCGCCCCGCCGCCGGTCCGGTGGAGCGGCGGACCTCGGCCCCCGTCCATCCCATCCGCCGGTCTCATTATCATACCGAGTCCGGGTATAGACTCGCGCTTCGGATGCGGATCCCGAGCGCCGGCTGTAGATCCTTTGGCCTGCCAAGCTCTTCCCACGTCGTAAGTTGCACGCGGTCGGCCTCAGGATGACATCGGCCGGTTATTCGATTGAAATGGCAAGCCTTATGGCGGATCCGGTATCATCCGACCTGCTTCGAGGGCGGAAACACCGATGGAATCTGGTTCGCCCGCTACGGATCCGCTCCGAGCGGGCGATTGGTTTCTGCCCTCGTAATTCCCTGCGTCTGCTGGACTTGTGAATCTCGTCCACCTTTGCCGCCGGTCGTTGATGGACGCTCCGGGTCGTGTTACCTTTGCCGCCGGATCGTTCGGCTTATCGTGATCCGAATTCCTTCCGGCACCAGCGTCCCACGCCATGCGCAGCCACTCTCCCGCTCCGCGCCCGCTGTGCTCCGCCCCTGCCGCCCCGACCCGGGGTGAGGCCGCAGGCGCGACGGCGGTGTGTTGTTGTCGCGGCCGTGGCGGCATGGCCGAGCAGTTCTGCTGAACGTTGCTTCAGGCCCGGTGCGCACTTGCGCCGGGCCTTTGTCGTGTCTGCCCAGTCCGTAACGCGCCGACCGCCGCCGATCAACGAAAGCGGCACCGGCGATACCACTGTATTCGTCACGCAGCCTTCCTCGCGCCGTTAAACCGGCGCACCCTGCGGCGTACGTCCCCACACGGGCGCCGCGCCCTCACCATCCGGTCAGGAGACACCCGTCATGACGCTCGACCCCAACGACCTGAACATCGAATCGTTCGCCATCGCCGAGCGCACCATCGCCATCGGCCCCGGCGGCGGCTACTGCTGCACCGGCTGCGCGAGCGGCTGCGGCATCAACCCCACCGCGGGCGGCTGCGCCAGCGGCGGCGGCGGCACGCTGCAGCCGATCGACGCGGCGTACTGAACCAGGCTCGATCGCTCGGGCTCCGCGCGCAGCACGGCGCGGGGCCCGAGCGCCCGCAGCCGCACCCAAGTGGGTGCGGCTGCCCACCCTTCCACGGGACCCCGACCATGGCGCTGAACCCCGAAGACCTGACCGTCGAGTCGTTCGCCACCCAGGAAAACGCGTTCGCCATCGCCCCCGGCGGCGGCTACTGCTGCACGGGCTGCGACAGCGGCTGCGGCATCAACCCCACCGCGGGCGGCTGCGCGAGCGCGTCGGACGGCATGCTGTGCCCGAAGACCATCCAGCCGATCGACGCGGCGTACTGAGCCCGACCGAACGCATGATCCTTGGCGGCCACACCGCCCGGGATCGTGCCGCCCACCCGTAACCCAGGCGGGTGCGGCTGCCCACGCTTCCACGAGACCCCGACCATGGCGCTCAACCCCGACGACCTGACCGTCGACTCGTTCCCCACCTCCGAGATCGCGGCGTCCATTGGCACCGGCGGCGGCTACTGCTGCACCGGCTGCGACAGCGGCTGCGGCTTCAACCCCACCGGCGGCGGCTGCGAGAGCGGCTCCGACACCGGCTACTGCCCGGTGACCATCGACCAGCTGGCTCTCTGAGCCACGCCCCAGCGCACGACCCGGGCGGCCTCGCCACCCGGGTCGTGCCGCCCGCCCGCGACCCTGCGGGTACGGCTGCCACCCTTCCAACGAACCCCGACCATGGCGCTCAACCCCGACGACCTCAAGGTCGAATCGTTCACCACCGCCACCACCAGCAAGTCGATCAGCACCATCGGCGGCGGCGGCTTCTGCTGCACCGGCTGCGACAGCGGCTGCGGCCTGTTCCCCACCAATGGCGGCTGCGAGAGCCAGAGCGACCACGGCTCCGCAGACGGCTACTGCCCGATCACCATCCAGCAGGTGGATTACTGAGGCTCGGCACGAGGCGCACGGCCCGGCGGCATGATCCGCCCGGGCCGGCGCCCACGCCTCCCACGCCGCCTCCCGCGGCGGCCTCGCCCACCCAACTTCACTCCAGGAGAGCGCACCATGGCACTCAACCCCGACGACCTGACCGTCGACTCGTTTGCAACGGGCGACGACGAGATCGCCATCGGCCCAGGCGGCCGCTGCTGCACGGGCTGCGTCAGCGGCTGCGGCATCCACCCCACCGTCGGCGGCTGCGCCAGCGCCTCGGGCGACGCGGTTTGCCCGATCGGTGTCGACCAGGTGGTGGCCTGACCCTGGTCTGCCCCGCACCGGCGGCTACTGCTGCACCGGGTGCGCGAGCGGCTGCGGCTACAACCCCACGCGGCTCGGCTGCGAGAGCGGCGGCTCGGGCGGCATGATCTGCCCGCAGACCATCATCGCCGCCGAATAGTCCCTCACCCTCACGACGACGGAGACACACCCATGGCGCTGAACCCCAACGACCTCGAAGTGCAGTCGTTCTCCACCAGCGGCACCCCCTCGTCCTCGCTCACCGACGGGGGCTTCTGCTGCACCGGCTGCGACAGCGGCTGCGGCATCTTCCCCACCGAGTGCTACTGCGAGAGCCAGGGCCAATCCGGCGCCGGCTTCTGCACCGTGATCGGCGACGACGTCGCCTGAGACGCGGGCACCGGCCAGAGACGCGGGCCGGGGCCGCGGCTGCCGCCCCGGCCCGTGTTCCATTCCACCCATCCATCCAGCGCGGAGAGACCGGCGATGAAGCTCAACCCCGACACCATCCAGGTGCAGTCGTTCGCCATCGAGAGCGCACGGCTCGCCACCACCGACCCCGCCTACTCGCCCGACTGCTGCACCGACGGGATGAGCGGCTGCGACACCGACGAGGCCGCCGGCTGCTCGCACGTGCTCGGCTGCGGCCCGGCGCTCCCCGACACCGACGCCGACGCGGTCGTACGCTGACGGCCAAGCGGCACGATCTCACCACTCCAACGGAGGACGCGATGGCCACCCTGAGCGTGGGCAACCTGCTGCTCTCACTGAGCGTAGACGACCTGCTGGTCTCCAGCTTCGAGACGTCCGAACCGGTTCCCATCGGCACCGGCACGCCCTACAGCCCCTACTGCTGCACCGACGGGATGAGCGGCTGCGACACCAACGTGAAGGCCGGCTGCACCGACCCGCAGGCCGGCTGCTGGGTCCCGCCGCAACCCGGTGAAGGCGGCTGACCGGCGTCTGACCGGGTGCGGCGCGTTCACCGAGTCTGCTGTCGCCGCTCGCCGGAAGCCGGCAGGTGCGCCCGCGCCGCCGATCGTGTATCATATCCTACTACAACGCTCTCCTACTAAGAGAGTGCAACATCGCCACGCCCGGCGCGCCGACACAGCGCGCCGGGCGCTTGCGTCCCCGACCATCCCCGGACCGTCGAACTCCAGGACCCGATGCTTCACCCGACCATCAAGGAGCTGCTCACCGGCGCCGCCGAGCCGGGAAGCGCCGTCACCGTGCGCGGCTGGGTGCGCACCCGCCGCGACTCCAAGGCCGGCCTGTCGTTCATCAACGTGACCGACGGCTCGGCCTTCGCCTCCATCCAGGTGGTCGCGGGGAAGGAGCTGCCCAACTACGAGAGCGAGATCCTGCGCGCGGGCCCCGGCTGCTCGGTGGTGGTACAGGGCGAGTTGGTGCCCACCCCCGGCCGCCCCCAGCCGGTGGAGGTGCGCGCGACCGAGGTGGAGGTGGTGGGGTGGGTGGACGACCCCGAAACCTACCCGATCCAGCCCAAGCAGCACTCGATGGAGTTCCTGCGCACGGTGGCGCACCTGCGCCCGCGCACCAACACCTTCGGGGCGGTGGCGCGCGTGCGGCACACCATGGCCATGGCCATCCACCGCTTCTACGACCGCCACGGCTTTTTCTGGATCCACACGCCCATCATCACCACCAGCGACGCCGAGGGCGCGGGAGAGATGTTCCGCGTGAGCACCCTCGACCTGCTCAACGTGCCCCGCACCGCGGGTGGCGAGGTCGACTTCTCGCAGGACTTCTTCGGCCGGCAGGCGGCGCTCACGGTGAGCGGGCAGCTCAACGTGGAGGCCTATGCCCAGGCGCTGGGCCGGGTGTACACCTTCGGGCCCACCTTCCGGGCCGAGAAGAGCAACACCAGCCGGCACCTGGCCGAGTTCTGGATGATCGAGCCCGAGATCGCCTTCGCCGACCTGAACGACGACGCCGACCTGGCCGAAGCGTTCCTCAAGTCGATCTTCACCGATCTGCTCAACGAGCGTGCCGACGACATGGCGTTCTTCGCCGAGCGGGTGGACCCCGACTGCGTGCGCCGTCTGGAATCGTTCGTGGAAAGCAGCTTCGAGCGGATGGAGTACACCGAGGTCGTCCGCCGGCTGCAGGAGAGCGGCGAGAAGTTCGAGTTCCCGGTGGAGTGGGGCGCCGACCTGCAGAGCGAGCACGAGCGCTACCTCACCGAGAAGCTGGTGGGCCGCCCGGTGGTGGTGACCAACTATCCCCGCGAGATCAAGTCGTTCTACATGCGCCAGAACGACGACGGCAAGACGGTGGCGGCCATGGACGTGCTGGCGCCCGGCATCGGCGAGATCATCGGCGGCTCGCAGCGCGAGGAGCGGCTGGACGTGCTCGACCTGCGGATGAAGGAGATGGGGCTGGACGCGGCCGGCTACGACTGGTACCGCGACCTGCGCCGCTACGGCACCGTGCCGCACGCCGGCTTCGGCCTGGGCTTCGAGCGCGCCATCCTTTACGCCACCGGCATCGCCAACATCCGCGACGCCATCCCGTATCCCCGCACGCCGGGAAGCGCGGAGTTCTGAAACGACGCGCTGAGTGCTGGGTGCTGAGTGAGGTCGATGCGGGACGTCGCGTGGAGTGCCCGTCGATGCTGACGGTCAGGCATTCAAGGGATCGTCGCCATGTTACGAGAACTTCACCGGGCCGGCAGAGTAGAGCGCTTTGCTGGCCCGGTGATCGTAAGCCAGCCGAATCCCTGGTCGGACCTTTCCGCGAGGGACTGGGCGCGGCGGCTCCGAGCGCACGCTGTTGCAACCGTTGATTTTGCACCGCTTCCCGCTATCTTTCCGCTCGCCGGGAACACTGCAGCACCCACACCGGCGGTCACCGATCCCCACCCGGCTGGAACCCTGAGATGAACGACCGACCACGCGTTGCCCAGGCGGCGCTGATGCTGGCGTGTATCCTCGCACTGCCGTGCGCGTCCGCACGCGCGCAGGCGCTCGAAGCCGGCAACGGCCCCGCCGCGGGGCTGGTGCGCCTGCCAGCGATGCGCGCGCGTCCGCCCGCATCGCGCGCAGCGGCGCGGCCGGCCCCGCCGCCGCTGGTGCGCCGCCCGTCGGTGCACCCGGCGCTCAGCCCCGCCACCCCGCTCGACGTCAGCCGCGTGGCCGCCAACGGCGAGACCTTCGCGCAGATCACGGCCGACGCGGTGAACGGCGGGCGCACCCGCTTTCCCGTGGGGCCGGGGCTGCGCGGGCCGTCGGTGCTGCGGGTGCAGGTGCTGCTCAACCGCGCCCTGTTCGCGCCGGGGATGATCGACGGCGGATGGGGGCAGAACACGAGCGTGGCGGTGTACTGGTTCCAGGCGCGCGAGGGGCTCACCGCCAACGGCGTGGTGGACAGCGCGACCTATGCCCGCCTCGAGCAGGTGGCCGGCCGTCCCGCGCAGACGGTGGTGAGCCACACGCTCACCGCCGGCGAGGTGCGCGGGCCATTCGTGTCGCTCCCCTCCAGCATCTACGCGCAGGCCCGGCTCGACTGCTTGTGCTACGAGTCGCTTTCCGAGAAGCTGAGCGAGCTGTTCGCCACGCGCGTGGAGCTGCTGCAGAAGCTCAACCCTGGCGTGGCGCTCAACTCGCTCAAGGCCGGCGCCGCCATCAACGTGCCCAACGTGCGCGACGCCGCGGCCCCGCCCAAGGGCGTGGTGGAAACGCTGGTGGTGTCGGGCGCCGACCACTACCTGCAGGCGCTCGACGCCGGCGGGCGCATCCTCTACCACTTCCCCACCACGCTGGGCTCGTCGTACGACCCGTCGCCAGAGGGCAGCTTCCACGTGCTGGCCATCACCGAGAACCCGTGGTGGCACTACCAGCCGGCGATCCTGCACCACGGCAACGAGGACGCTCCCGAGGCGTCCATCCCGCCGGGCCCCAACAGCGCCGTCGGGCGGGTGTGGATGACGCTCTCCACGGCGCACTACGGCATCCACGGCACCAAGAGCCCCGAAACCATCGGCTACGCGGTGTCGGCCGGGTGCGTGCGGCTGGCCAACTGGGATGCGCTGTTCCTGGCGCGCCGCCTCACGCCGGGCACGCCGGTGGTGTTCCGCGGCACCCGCACGCGCGAGAAGACCAACGTGGTCAACCGCACGCCGGCGCCCGCGCCGCGCCCCGCGGTGGCCGGCGTGCGCACCGACAGCGCCCGCGGCCGCCCCGCCGCGGCCGACTCCGCGCGCCGCGACACCACTCGCCGCGACAGCTCGGCCACTCCGGCAGTGAAGACCGACAGCACCGCGTCTGTCCCGGCGGCGCCTCCCACCCAGGCGCCACCCGCCGCCGCCGCCCCGGCGCCCACGCCGACTCCGGTCGCGCCCACCAAGCCGGACAGCGCCTCCGCCGTCAAGCCGTAGGTCGAAGGCGGTATCAACGGACGAAGCGGCCCTCGCACCTGCGGGGGCCGCTTTCGTTTTCAATCCGCCGGGTAATGATGAGGCGAAGGGAACTACAAGAATGTCACACGGAGCAGCGGAGGAAACGGAGGAACTACGTGCAGTTCTCCGTTCCCTCCGTTCCTCCGTGTGAGTCCGCTGTTGCCTGACCAGAGGTAGAGTTGAAGCAGCCGGTTTCGCGTCGACGGTTGATCAGGGCAGGTGGTATCGCGAAATTTCCCCGGCAAACACCGCTGATCTGCTGATCCATCCCGATTTCACCTGATAGAGTCTCCACGTCATTCCGATGAAGCACATCGTCGCCCGCTTCACTGCCGCCGCGCTGCTCGCGATCGGTGCCGCGCTCGCAATCCCGGCCGCGGCCACCGCGCAGGCGCGTTCGCCACTGCCGCAGAACGGCGACTACACCGAGCCGCCGCGGCTGCTGAACCAGCCCGAGGTCACGGCGCTGGCGCTCTCCAGCTATCCGCAGCAGCTCAAGGAGATGGGCCTGGGCGGCAGCCCGTACGTGCGGCTGTACATCGACGAGACGGGCGCGGTCGCCGAGCGGCGGATCGAGCGCTCCAGCGCGCTGCCGGCGCTCGACTCGGCCGCGCTGAAGGTGGTGGACGCGATGCGCTTCGCACCCGCGAAGAACGGCGAGCAGCCCACGCACCTGTGGGTGACGCTGCCTGTGCAGTTCCGCATCGCGGCGGCCAACACCCCTGGCGTGGCGGTGAAGACTCCGCCGCGCACCATCAACCTGCACGAGATCGAGGAAGACCTGGGCAACCGGCTGGCCTACCGCACCACGCGCACCGACCGCCGCCCCCAGCTCGCCATCTTCGTGGCGAAGGACGGCACGCCGGTGGCCATCGAGCTGCGCGAGCCCAGCGGCGACGCCGCGCTCGACTCGGCGGCGCTGCTCGCCGGCCTCGCCGCCCGCTTCGAGCCCGCACGCAGCGCCACGGGCGAGCCGGTAGAAACGTGGATGCTCATCACCGTCCATCCCAGCCGCTGAGTCTGCGCCCGCGCGATGAAGCGAAGGCCCGCCCCCCTGCCACGGGAGCGGGCCTTCGCGGCTGTACGTCCGCAATCACGCAAATCTCTTCGCCCGCCGAAGTCCGCCCAGGTGGACTATGTGCCCTTGTGCAGCGAGTTCACTCGCATCGTTCGCGAGAAAGGCGCGGAATCACACACCCGCGCCTCGTCTCATGTCACCCCATCGCCCGCTTGTCGAACATGCGCAGGCCCAGCGCGCCGAAGCCGGCGGTGAGCACCAGCAGCATCGCCAGCACCACGGGCAGCGGCATGTGCGGCACCCCGGGCGTGAGCGAGGCACGCATCCCCTCGGCCACGTACACCAGCGGGTTGACCAGCACCGCATACTTCACCGCCGGCACCGCATCCAGCCCGCGCCACGGGTAGTAGGTGCAGCCGAAGAAGATCATGGGCGCCACGATGGTGCTGAACATCAGCCCGATGTGCTGCGGGCTCACCGCCGTGCCCAGCAGCAGCCCCAGCGACGAGAACGCCGCCGCGCCCAACAGCGCCACCACGAACACCTCGCCCCCGTGCGCCAGCGTGAGCCCCGGGATCGGCCCCATGATCAGCCGGGCGACCGGGAGCACGAACAGCGCCGACACCAAGCCCTGCAGCACGCCCGACACGATCTTCTCCACCGCCACCAGCCAGGTGGGGATCGGCGCCAGCAGCCGGTCCTCGATCTCGCGCGTGGCGGCGAAGTCCACCACCATGGGCAGCGCCACCGCCTGGATCGCCGCCATCGCCAGCGTCACCGCCAGCACCCCGGGAAGCAGCGCCGAGGTGTAGCCGCGGTTCACGAACCCCATCTTGGGGAGCAGCCAGCCGAACACCACCACGAACATCACCGGCTGCAGCGTGGTGCGCAGCAGGAACGCGGGCAGCTCGCGCGCGGCCACCCGCACGTCCCTCCGCAGCAGCGCGCCGAACACGCCCATCGCGCTCACCCCCGCGCCGGGCGGGGCGGCCGCCTCCATCGCCACCGTGCTCATGCGTCCAGCTTCCTTCCCGTCAGGGAGATGAAGAGCGTTTCGAGCGAAGGGCGGGCGAGCGAGATGTCCTTGACCGCGCGGCCGCGCGCCTCGGCCGCGGCGATCAGCGCGGGAATGAGGTCGCCGCCGCGCGGGGTGAAGGCGCGCAGCACGGCCCCACGCGCCTCGACGCGATCGACGCCGTCCAGCGCCTGCGCCGCGGCCGCCATGGTCTCCGCGTCGCCGTCCAGCGACAGCTCGATCAGCGTGCCGCCGGGCGCGGTTGCGCGCAGCCCCGCCGGCGTGTCCAGCGCCAGCAGCCGGCCGCGGTCCACGATGGCGATGCGGTCGGCCAGCTGGTCGGCCTCTTCCATGTAGTGCGTGGTCATCACGATGGTGCGCCCCTGCGCGTGCAGCTCGCGCAGGATGGACCACAGCTCCAGCCGCGCGGCTGGGTCGAGCCCCACCGTGGGCTCGTCCAGGAACAGCACGCGCGGCTCGTGGATCAGCGCGCGGGCGATCATCAGCCGCTGCTGCTGGCCGCCCGAGAGCGCGTCGGTCTTCGCCAGCGCCTTGTCGGCGAACCCCAGCCGCTCCATCAGCCCCCGGGCGCGCGGCTCTGCGACCGACCGGGCGATGCCGAAGTAGGCCGCGTGGAAGAGGAGGTTGTCGAGCACGTTCAGCGCACGGTCGGGGTTGGGCCGCTGCGGCACCACGCCGATCCTCCGCCGCACCTCCACCGGCCGCGCCGACACTTCCACGCCGTCCACCCGCGCTTCGCCCGCCGTGGCGCGCACGCGGGTGGTGAGGATGCCGATCGTCGTCGTCTTCCCCGCCCCGTTGGGCCCCAGCAGCCCGAAGAACTCGCCGGGCTCCACGCGCAAGTCGAGCCCGTCCAGCGCCAGCACGCCGGCCGACGGCTGCGCCGGCTTCGGCCCGCGCCTGCCAGGAACCTTCGGCGCGGGATACACCTTACGCAGCCCCACGGTCTCGATCGCTCCCTGCATCATCCCCTCGCATCCCTCTGCAATGGAGTACTCGAACGGAGTACGGGCGGCGCACGATGCTTGCGCCCGCGGCGGCGGCTGGACACATTGCGAACACGCATT
>Ga0247773_1000255_pt1 | contig 24863 bp, 20 predicted proteins | sample UWRJL092311B6_FD_179934 | JGI IMG/M metagenome (GOLD analysis project Ga0247773, IMG submission 179934) | Plant litter microbial communities from Arlington Agricultural Research Station in Wisconsin, United States - UWRJ-L092-311B-6 | ecosystem: Environmental > Terrestrial > Plant litter >... | reverse complement strand
GGGGAGGGCGAGGGCGTGCACCCGGTCGCGCACGTCGTACCCGGTCACCGAGAGCTCGGGCGTGACCACGAGGTGCGCCCCATCCTCCGCCGCGTCGCCCCGGGCGGTGGCGATGCGCGCCAGGTTCGCCTCCACGTCGCCCAGCACGCACGCCATCTGCTCCACCCGCAGGCGGATCGTATCGCCAAACCCCTCCGCCAGGCCAGTCACCTCTGTCACGCGCGCACCGTGGAGGATCGGGCGGATGCGTCTCCGCGGACGTGGAGGCCGGCCTTGCGGACGCGCGGACGGCGGCCGGGGCGAGGTGTGGGGATCGCGGGAAATCCCACGTGCGACACGGGTTGGGGGATGGCGGGCGACGGGTTCGGAAGCGAGGCGCATCTTACGCGCGGCGCGAAGGGCGTGTCAAGCAAAAGTGCAGGCGGTGCCTGCGTTCCCATGCACTTTTGCGGAGACGGATGGCGGGCGCTAGGTTGCGCGGCGATAGGAATCATCCCGAAGGACGAGGGGCCGGGGAGCGCGCACGACTCTTGCCTCCACGCCGCTCGTCCAACGAGAACCCGGCGCACGGGCGCCTCCCGGGTGGAGGCCTCGTGCGTGCCCACGTTTCGGTCCGGAGACCCGGAGTGCCCAAGTTCGTCGTCCAGGGCGGAAAGCGCCTCAACGGAACCATCCGCCCAGCGGGCAACAAGAACGCCGCGCTGCCGATGCTGGCGGCCACGCTGCTCACCGACCAGGACGTGTTCCTGGAGAACGTCCCCCGCATCAAGGACGTTCTGACCCTGCTCGACCTGCTCGAGGCGCTGGGCGCCGAGACCGAGTGGGTCGGCGACAACGAGGTGCGCGTCCGCGCGGCCAACGTGGGGCACAAGGACCTCGACGCGCAGGCCGCCGCGCGCATCCGCGCGTCGATCCTGCTCGCGGGGCCGATGCTGGCGCGTACCGGCGGGATGAACCTGCCGCCCCCAGGGGGCGACGTGATCGGCCGCCGCCGGGTGGACACGCACTTCCTGGCGTTCCAGAAGCTCGGCGCGCGCTTCGAGCACGACGACCGCGGCTTCCGCGTGAAGGCCGACCGGCTGCAGGGTTCGGACATGTTCCTGGACGAGCCGAGCGTGACCGGCACCGAGAACGCGGTGATGGCCGCGTCGCTGGCCAAGGGGACCACGCGCATCCGCAACGCGGCGGCCGAGCCGCACGTACAGGATCTCTGCCACATGCTGGTGGGGATGGGCGCGCAGATCGACGGGATCGGCACCGGCACGCTGAACATCCAGGGTGCCGACTCGCTGCGCGGCGGGCGCTTCCGCATCACCAGCGACCACATCGAGGTCGGCTCGTTCATCGGGCTGGCGGCGGTGACGGGGGGCGAGATCACCATCCAGGACGCGGCGCCCGAGCACCTGGACAGCATCCTGATCGGCTTCGAGCGGCTGGGGGTGAAGATGGAGATCCGCGGGCCGGACCTGTTCATCCCCGGCGGGCAGGAGCTGGTGATCCAGACGGACATCGGCGGCCACATCCCCAAGGTGGACGACGGCCCCTGGCCCGCCTTCCCGGCGGACGTCACCTCCATCGCGCTGGTCACCGCCACGCAGTGCGAGGGGACGATCCTGATCCACGAGAAGATGTTCGAGAGCCGGATGTTCTTCGCCGACAAGCTGATCGCCATGGGCGCGCGCCTGGTGCTCTGCGATCCGCACCGCGTGCTGGTGATCGGCAAGAGCAAGCTGCGCGGCGGCACCGTGGAGAGCCCCGACATCCGCGCCGGCATGGCGCTGCTGATCGCGGCGCTCGGCGCCGAGGGCGAGAGCGAGATCTACAACATCGCCCAGATCGAGCGCGGCTACGAGCGCATCGACGAGCGCCTGCGCGCGCTCGGCGCCGAAATCTCGCGGGCCGACTCGCGCACCTGAGCGCCACGCGCGGGTCCACCGGGGTATCGACGAGCGCCCGGGGCCACACTGGCTCCGGGCGCTCGCATGCGAAGGACCGGCGTCGTAGCTAGATTGCGATGCAGCACCCAGCACTCAGCACCCAGCACCCAGCACCCAGCACCCAGCACCCAGCACCCAGCACTTTCGCACTCTCGCACTTTCGCACTCCCATGTCTGACGAACAACCGAAAGCACGCGCCGGCATCGGCGAAGGCCTGCGCACGGGGATCGGGATCCTGGCCGCGTTCAAGGACGCGATCGAGGAGACGATCGAAGAGGCGGTGCAGAAGAACGACCTGAACCCCGACCGCGCCAAGACCGCCCTCGGCGGCGCGCTGGAGCGGGCGCAGGACGTGTTCGGCGAGGCGCGCGAGCGGCTGGACGTGGTCCCGCGCCGCGAGTTCGACGCGCTCCGCGCCGAGGTGGAGGAGCTGCGCCGCCGGCTGGACCGGCTGGATGGCGGCGGCGGCCACCTCCGCATCCTCGAGGCGGGACCGCCTCCCTCGTCCACGGAGAGCCTGTGACCGACACGGCGGACGCGGCGCGTACGGTGAGCGAGACGCGCATCGCCGGCGACGTGCCGCTGTGGGTGCACCCGGAGTGGAGCGAGCGCTTTCCCTGGCTGGTGCAGGGCACCACGGGGCGGGGGAGCCCGGACGCGCCCTTCGACCTGGCGCTGAGCGGCGAGCGGCCGGTGGGCGCGGGGATGGACCGCTGGCGCAGCCTCAGCGCGGCGACGGGGATGCCCACGGCCGTCCTCTCCCGGCAGGTGCACGGGGTGGCGATCTGGGCGCACCGCGAGCGCGGTGCCCCGGCCATCTGCGTGATGGACAACCACGACGGCCACGCCACCGCCGTCCCCGGCCTGCTGCTGGCCGTGGGCATCGCCGACTGCACGCCGGTGAGCATCGTGGACGCGGAGCGGCGGCGGATCGCCATCGTGCACGCGGGGTGGCGCGGCGCGGCCGCGGGGATCGTGGAGCGCGGGATCGAACGGCTGGCGGCGGAGTGGGGGAGCGCGGCCAACCGGCTGTGGATCCACTGCGGCCCCGCCATCTGCGGCCGCTGCTACGAGGTGGGGCCCGAGGTGCACGCCGCCCTCCATCCCGATCGTCCCCCGCCCGCGGGGAAGGAGAACGTCGACGTGCGCGCCGCCATCGTGGGGCGCGCCCTCGGCCACGGCGTGCGGCCGGAGCGCATCACGGTCTCCACGCACTGCACCCGCTGCGGCGACGGCGAGTTCTTTTCCTACCGCGGCGGAGACATCGGCCGGCAATACGGCGTGCTGGGGATCCGGGAGTCAGTGACACCGGCAGTGTGACCCGACCCGCGAACCTTCCCGATGGACGACCTCTTTCTCGCTCTTTTCCTGCTGTCGCTGTTCTATCTCGTGCTTGGCCTGGTAGCCCCGGGGCTCGTTCTCGTCGATAGACGCGGGGTGGTGCTTCGGAACGGATTCACCGGAATGATCGTCTTCTTCGTCGCATTCGGGCTCGCCACCGACGCGTCGGCGGGAGCGTCGGAGACGGCCGACATCCCGGCGAATCCTGTCCCCGATACGAGTGTCACCTTGCTGGCGGGCAACCCCGACTCGATCGGGCGGGTGCCGGGTGAAGCGCCATCCCGAGCCCCGCGACCGGCGAAGACCAAGACCAGGCGGCACATCACCCGTTTCCCGGATGGTGGCTTCTGCGTCAACGAACAGCCCAGCGGCGACTTCTACTGCAGCGACGCCGCTGGGCAGGACCAGGCCTGGAGCGGTCCGGAGGGCGGAGGCAGCTACGACCACGGCAGGTCGCGCGGAGCACCGCGTCCCTGACGCGCACGGCCGGGCGGATCGGATCGAGACAGTTCCGCATCATCTTGGAGCAGGTCGATTGTCGATGCGGAGGGGAGGGAGGAAGACGCGCGCGGGCCGGGATGGCTGGCGCGCGTTGATCTTTTGCCGCATCTTCCTTCTACGGCTCGTTGATTCCGCCGCGGGCCCGCGGGATGCAACGGGGATGCGACGCGGCGAATGCAACCAAACGGCATCCGCCGGCGTATCCACCCGTGCCCGGCATCGCCCGAAGCCGAACGCCGGCATCCGCCGATGCGCGTGGGGAGTTCACCCTACACGCGAATCGCGCGGATTCCCGATTGAACCGCAGCGACGCGGGCGCCATCTTCCCCGCGTGAAACCGATCCCCGCGCACCCGACCGTGCAGCGCACCCTCGCGCACCGCCTGACCGCACTGCTGGCGCTGGCCTTCTTCCTGTTCAGCTGGACGGGAGAGGCGCTGGGCCAGCACGGCTGCCCGCACCACGATTCGGTGCCGGGGATGGCCGCGGCCGCGCATGCGCCGGCGCACGGGCAACACGGCGACGCGCACGGCTCGCACCACGCGCCCGCGCCGGAGCACGCGGACAGGCACGCCTGCACCTGCCAGGGGAGCTGCCCCTCCGTGGCCGCCGGGGCCATCCCCGCGGCCGATGAAGCCGTCCTCCGCGTCGCGCCCGCGTCCGTCCGCCAGGCGGCGGCGCCGCGCGTGGAGACGATCGTTCCCCGCCTCGTTCCGTTCTTACTTCCGTACAGCCAGGGCCCTCCCCTGCGCGGCTGATCCAACCCAAGCCCCACGAGACAGCGCGGTCCATCCAAGCCGCGGGCACCCTTCCGTGCCCGCCGGGCCGCATGCCATGCACGCCTGGATCTCAGCCCGAGGTGGAGTGTGTCCATCATTCGTAGATACAAGCAAATCCGCGCCGCGGCGATCGCCGCCGCGCTCCTCGTCTGCGGCGTCGCCGCCAGACCCGCCCTCGCGCAGGGCACCGGCTCCGTCGAGGGCACCGTCACCGCCCGCGGGAGCGGCGCGCCGCTCGCCGGCGTCAGCATCCGCATCGCCGGGGCGGCGCCGGTCGCCACGGACGCGCAGGGGCGCTATCGCATCGCCCGCATCCCCGCCGGCGCGCACACGCTGACCGCCACGCGCCTGGGTCTCACCTCCGCGTCCGTCGCCGTGGCCGTCGCCGGCAATGACGTCGCGCGGGCCGACCTGCGGATGGACGAGGAGAGCACCGTCCTCCCCTCGCTCGTGGTGAGCACCACGCGCGAGGTGCGGCGGCTGGGCGAGACGCCGGCGTCGGTCGGCGTGGTCGGCTCGGCGGCGCTGCGCGAGGCCAAGCCCACGCACCCCGCCGAGGTGATGAGCCAGGTGCCCGGCGTGTGGGTGAGCGTCACCGGCGGCGAGGGGCACACCACCGCCATCCGCCAGCCGAAGACCACCAACCCCGTCTACCTCTTCCTGGAAGACGGCGTCCCCACGCGCTCCACCGGCTTCTTCAACCACAACGCGCTGTACGAGGTGAACGTCCCCGCGGCCGACCGCATCGAGGTGCTGAAGGGGCCCGCGAGCGCGCTGTACGGGAGCGACGCCATCGGCGGCGTGATCAACGTGGAGACGCGGGCGCCGGGGGCGCGGCCCTCGCTGGAGGCGTACGCCGAGGGCGGCGCGTACGGCTGGGGCCGCCTTCTCGTGGGCGGGACGGCGGGGAGCGGGAGCAACGGGGTGCGGGCGGACCTGAACTTCACCCGCACCAGCGGCTGGCGGCAGGGGACCGACTACACGCGCCAGAGCGGCACCCTGCGCTGGGACCACCACTTCGGCGACGGAGCGCAGCTGAAGACGGTGCTGGCGGTGAGCCACATCGACCAGCAGACCGCCGGCGCGTCCACCCTCCTGGCGGCGGACTACAGGGCCGATCCCACGCTCAACTACACGCCGATCTCCTTCCGCAAGGTGAGCGCGCTGCGGCTCTCCACCGACTACGAGCGGCAGGGGGCGAGCACGCTGCTCAGCGTGATCCCGTTCGTGCGGTGGAACAGCATGGACCTGCTGCCGAACTGGTCGCTCACCTACGACCCCACCGTCTACACCACCGCGCACCACTCGCTGGGGCTGCTGGCCAAGTACCGGGTGGACGTGGACCCGCTGCGCGGCCGCGTGATCGGCGGCGTGGACGTGGACTACAGCCCTGGCTACCGCGACGAGGACCTGATCAGCACCACGCGCACCGGCCAGGTGTTCAACACCTACCAGGCGGTGGACCGGATCTACGACTACGACGTGACCTTCCGCGGCGTGAGCCCGTACCTGCAGGCCGAGGTGGCCCCGGTGACCCGCCTGCGCCTGACCGGCGGCGTGCGCTGGGACAACATCGGCTTCGCGTACGACAACCAGCTGAGCACCGTCACCACCGGCAAGTACCGGCGGCCCAACGACACCACCATCGCCTATCACCACCTGTCGCCCAAGCTGGGGGTGACGTACGAGGCGGGGCGCGCGTTCAACGTGTTCGGCAGCTACACCACCGGCTTCCGCTCGCCCAGCGAGGGGCAGCTCTTCCGCCAGGGGCAGGCCGACAACACCGTGGGGCTGAAGCCGGTGGAGGCGCGCAGCGTGGAGGCCGGCGCGCGCGGCCAGGTGGGCCCGTTCGGCTACCAGGTGAGCGCCTACCGGATGCGCATCACCAACGACGTGCTCACCTTCGTGAACCCCGACGGCACGCGCGAGACAGTGAACGCGGGCGGCACGCTGCACCGCGGCGTGGAGACCGGGCTCGGCATCCAGCTCCCCGCCGGCTTCCGCGCGGACCTGAGCTACAGCCGGGCGAAGCACACCTTCGTGGAGTGGAGCCCCAAGACCGGGGTGGACTACGCGGGGAACGAGATGGACAGCGCGCCCCGCACGCTGGTGAACGCGCGGCTGGGGTGGAGCTTCTCGGGTGATGGGATGCTCTCGGCCGAGTGGCAGCGCATCGGCGGGTACTGGGAAGATCCCGAGAACACGCACCGCTACGATGGCCACGCACTGGTCAACCTGCACGCCACCGTTCCCGTGCGCGGCGGCGTGGAGGTGGTGGGGCGGATGAACAACCTGCTGGACGAGCGCTATGCCGAGGCGGCGCAGTACACCGTGTCGCGCGGCGAGGAGCTGGCGCCGGGGATGCCGCGCTCGCTGTACCTGGGCGTGCAGCTGCGCGCCGGCCACTGAGACACGGACGATAACCAGATGAAGACTTCGGTCCTGATCGCCGGCGCCGCCGTGCTGGCCGCCGCCGGGCTCACCGCCGCCACCCTCGCCCGGCGCGGCCCCGCGCTGGCCGAGGCGTCGGTGCTGGCGCCGGCCGGCGCGTCGAACCCCACCGCCGCGGCCGACGCCCGTGGCAACCGCTTCGTGGCGTGGGTCGTCACCCTGGGCGGCGCCAACGATGTCTACCTCGCCCGCGCCACGGGCGGCACGTTCGCGGTGCCGGTGCGCGTGAACGACGTGCCGGGCGACGCGGCCCCGCACGAGCAGGCGCCCGCGCAGGTGGCGGTCGGGCCCGAGGGCACCGTCTACGTCGTCTGGCAGAACAACACCGAGATCCCGGGCCGCCGCTTCCCCGCCAGCGACCTCCGCCTGGCCCGGTCGACCGATGGCGGCAAGACCTTCGAGCCCGCGGTGACGGTGAACGACGACCGGGGTGGCGCGCCGTCATCGCACACCTTCCACAACATCGTGGTGGCGAAGGACGGCACCGTCTACGTCAGCTGGCTCGACTCGCGCGTCCGCGACGCCGAGCGCGCCCGCCGCCGTCCGCGTTCCGCGGCGGACACGCACGCACCGGCGGATCCGCACGCGGTGGCGGCGATGCCCGGGGTGGCGGAGATGCACACGCCGGCCGGGACGCGCGCGGCGCCCGGATCCGCGGCGAAACCGGCGGGCGATTCGGTGAAGATGATGCACGGCCACGGCGGGATGGCCGAGGACCCCACGCTCCCCGGCAGCGAGGTGCGCGTGGCGAAGTCGACCGATGGCGGAAAGACCTTCGGGCCGAGCGTGGTGGTGGATGGCGGCGTGTGCCCGTGCTGCCGCACCTCGCTGGCGGCGGGGGCGGATGGCTCGGTCTTCGTGGCCTGGCGCAAGGTGTACGCGGGCGACGTGCGCGACGTGGTGGTGGCGCGGCTGGCGCCCGGCGCGGCCGCGTTCGACGCGCCGGTGCGGGTGCACCAGGACGGCTGGGTGTTCCCCGGCTGCCCGCACGCGGGTCCGTCGCTGGCGGTGGATGGGCGCGGGCGGCTGCACGTGGCGTGGTACACTGGCAGGGACGGCCGCCAGGGGCTGTGGCACGCCGTCTCGGCCGATGGCGGGCGCACGTTCGGCGCCCCCGCCGCGCTGCTCACGGGGAAGTGGGTGCCGCCCAGCCAGGCCGCTCTCGCCGCCGACGGCGACCGCGTCTGGGCGACGTGGGACGATCGCCGCACCGCCGACGGCCCCGTCACCCTCGCGCGCATCGACGGCGAGCGCGTGGACGTGGTCGCCCGCGAGCCCGGCGGCCGCTCTCCCGCGCTGGCCTCCGCCGGCCACGGCCTGCTCGTCGCCTGGCACCAGGGCCAGATGGTGAAGGTGAGCGCGGTGCGGTGAGGCCGTGGCGGTACCATGCGCGGCAACGAAGCGCCCGGTTCCATTGGAGCCGGGCGCTTCGCGTGGTGGATTCATGGTGGATTCGAAGTCGCTTCGATGCAGGCCCTGAAGGGCCATGAACCGCTCACCTCGCGCCGCTGTCTTGCGGGTGCGTTTTCACGCTGCAACCTTGCAGCCCATGTTCACCTTCGAATGGGACGACACCAAGGCGCGGGCGAACGAACGCAAGCACGGCGTCACGTTTGGCGAGGCTGCCACCGTGTTCAGCGATCCGCTTTCGCAGGTCATCGACGATCCGGTTCACTCGGACGCAGGACCGGTATATTGTGGTTGGAAGATCCGAGATCGGGCGCAATCTTCTGGTCAGCTTCACCGAGCGCGGAGATCGGATCCGCACCATCAGCGCGCGCGAGATGACGCCGCGGGAGAAGAGAGTGTATGAGCAATCGTTCGGATGACCAGGATGAGCTCCTGCCGGAGTATGACTTCACCGTCGAACAGCTTCGGGCTGGTACGCGCGGGAAGTACGCCGGGCGCTATGCGGCGGGCACGAACATCGTGAAGCTCGATCCCGATGTGGCGAAGGTATTCCCCGATTCCGAAGCCGTGAACGAAGCTTTGCGAGCATTGATCGCCATCATGCGCTCGCGGGCGACGGACCTCGCCGCATGAAGTAACTCCGATGCAGAACGGCGTTCAACGCCGTCATGGCCGCGATCGCCACGCCTTCCGTCGCGTGGACACGGTTGTATCTTGATGTCGTCGACCTCGGACACGGCGCGCGGCCCCTCACCGGGCCGGGCGCCGTTTTCGTGGTGAGCCGGGGCGGGAACGGATCTTTCTACCCATCGGCGCCCATGCGAACGGACGATGGAGGAGAGATGGCGGCGGGCGGGTGCGACGAGATCGCGGAGGTGCGGATCGAGAGCCTGGGGCAGCTGCTGGACCTGGTGACGCCCCAGGAGCACGATCCCGTGAGCGGGCGGTTCCGCGACACGTCGGTCTATCGCGGCTCCGGGCACGCGCACTGGCCGCTGCTCACCAGCCTGGACCGGCTCGGCGGGATCGAGCCGCCGCACACCAAGTCGCACCTGGAGGAGCACATCCTCCGGAACTTCATCCGCTACTCGCGGGCGTTCCTGGGGGCCACGCCGGCCAACGAGTGGGAGCTGCTGGTGGCCGCGCAGCATCATGGCGTGCCCACGCGGCTGCTGGACTGGAGCTATTCGCCGCTGATCGCCGCGCACTTCGCCACGCTGGCGGGGGCGGCCGACACCGAGAAGGTGATCTGGCGCCTGAACTGGCGGATGGTGCACGAGCACTTCGGCCTGCCGCCGCTCGCCTTCCTGGTGCAGGACCTGGCGGCCATGCTGGCCGCCCGCGGCGTGCGCTCCATCGGCGAGCTGATGGCGCGGCCCACGCACGACGACGCGCGCTTCGTGTGCATGCTCGACCCGCCGGCGCTGGACGACCGGATCGTGGCGCAGAGCGGCACCTTCACCATCAGCACCGACAAGACGCGGTCGGTCGACCAGGTGCTGGCCGAGGAAGGGCTGTCGTGCGCGCTCACCCGCTACGTGATCCCGAGCGACCGCGTCAACTTCATCCGCGACCAGCTGGACCTGTGCGCCATCGACGAGCGCAAGCTGTTCCCGGACCTGGATGGCGTGGCCGCGCAGCTGCGCCGCTACTACTCGCCGTCCGGCCAGCCGCCGCGGGACACCGACGGCGCCGACCCGAACCGCTGGGGCGTCGAGGGCGAGTGGTGAAGCGTGCTGGGTGAGCGCGGACGGTTTGGTGGAGAACGAGTGCGGATCGGATTGGACGTCCGTGGAAACCGGATCTCGGTACCATGGCCGCGATCTTCGCGGGTGCCGCGTGGGCGCGCGGATGGAGCGGATGGATGTGGCGGGACGCGCGATCGCTACCCGGCCAGGACCGTCTCGGCGTGGCGCTGGACGAACGCGATGTAGGCGGCGACCGCCTCGGCGGGGGCCAGCTTGCCGGCGGGCGGCCGCGCGAGCGTGAGCACCACCGCGCCGTCGGTGGCCACCCTCGCGGCGGCGAAGCAGAGCCCGGCCTCGCAGCGCGCCGCCAGGTGCAGGAGCGAGACGGAGGCCGTCATCGGGCCCGCGGCGGTGTCGAAGCGCGCCAGGTCGCGCTCGGGAAACGATCCGCCGAAGACGATCGCCTCGTAGCCGAGCGCGGCCACCACCAGCCGCCGGTCGCCCAGCGCGCGGCGCACCGCGCGCAGCAGCGCCGACGATCGATCCACCGAATGCGACTGCGTGGACCCCGCGAAGAGCGTGGGGATCGTCTCCGTGGCGCCGGCCACGGCATATCGCTCATCCGAGGCGACCGGGAGCGGCCGCAGCCCGCGGTCGCCGAGATAGCGCACGATCAGCGGCGTGAGCGCGCTGCGTGGGCCAACGCACAGCACGCCGTTCTCTCCCCCCTGGGCCCACGAGGGGTCGCCCTCCACGCGCATCGCGGGAACGTACGGCACCGTGGTGCCCAGCAGCCGCAGCAGCATGATGACGCGCGAGGTGTCCGCGTAGCCCCACGTGGCGGGCGCCCGCAGGGCCGGCACCCTCCGCACCACCGGCAGCGCAAGGCGCGACAGGTGCACCGCCAGGCGATAACGGTGCGTGTATGGCGTGGCGCGCATCAGCAGCGCCAGCCCCCGCGCGGCCGGGCTGCTCGGCGCCGCGCGCTGGGGCGGGGGGGGATCCACGGCGGTCCTTCCGGACGTGACTTCGGGAAAGGGGCGCACGGGTGCGCGATCCGTGGCAACGGGAGATCGATTTCCCTGGCCGGGAGGAACGCCGCGAAGGCGGCGGGCCCGGCGGGTATAAAGATGCGTCATGGCATGCCGGGGCGGAAGGGGATGCGGGAGACAACTGTTTCTTGGAGAGACAAGAATCTTTAATCTTCGAGGTTTGACATCCGCCGCGGCGCCGTGTACAATGCGTTGCACACATCCATCGCTGTGCATTGCGCTTGACCCGTCGGCCGTAGCAGGCCGATCCCCCCGGGGCCGCGCAAACACAAATCCCATGAACCAGCCCATCCGGGTGCTGGCGGAACTCCGCCGTGCGCCCGGCCCACGCGAGAAGCAGAAATGCGCTCTCTCAAGCTTTTTGCGTCCATCGCCACCGGGGCCGTGATCGGGGCCGGCCTGTGCGTGGCGCGCGCCGAAGCCGCACCGGCTCCCACCCTCATCGCCGCGAGCGTGGCACCCGCCGCCGCTCCGCTGGCGCACACCGACACCACGCCCCACCGCCGCGGCGGCTCGCGCGCGTCGTCCAGCTCCGAGCGCTCGCCGTCGCGCGAGCGCTCGCCGTCGCGCGAGCGCTCGTCGTCCGGCGAGCGGTCCTCGTCTCACGAGCGGTCGTCGTCTCGCGAGCGGTCGTCGTCTCGCGAGCGGTCGTCGTCCGGCGAGCGGTCAACGACGCGGAGCAAGTCGGCCTCGCGCGAAGGCTCGTCCACGCGGGAGCGCGCCTCGTCACGCGAGCGCACGGCTTCGCGCGAGGGTTCGTCGTCGCGCGAGCGGTCGTCGTCCGGCGAGCGGTCAACGACGCGGAGCAAGTCGGCCTCGCGCGAAGGCTCGTCCACGCGGGAGCGTGCCTCGTCACGCGAGCGCACGGCTTCGCGCGAGGGTTCGTCGTCGCGCGAGCGGTCGTCGTCCGGCGAGCGGTCTTCCACGCGGGGCAAGTCGGCCTCGCGCGAAGGCTCGTCCACGCGGGAGCGGGCGTCGGGCGAGAGCTCGTCCGCGCGCAGCCGCTCGGCGTCGCGCGAGCGCGCCACGACGCGGGAGCGGACGTCGGGGCGCTCGTCCACGCAGGAGCGGGCGGCGCCGCGGGCGAGCCTGGCGTCGCGCGCGAGCGCGTCGCTCCGGATGCGCGACGACGAGGAGCACGAGAGCACGGCGGCGGCGGTGCTGCGCACGTCGCGGGCGGTGCTCTCGGCCACGCGGATGGAAGGCGGCGCGCAGGGGCTGCGGGTGCAGCGGGCGCTGCTGCGGCTCGGGAGCCGGGTGGAGACCAGCGACCGCGACGCGCTGCGGATGGCGTTCCGCGCCTACTTCAACTACAAGGCGGCGCACCCGGAGCACGTGCGCAAGCCGTACCTGTACTTCGTGGACTACGGGCTCGATTCCGAGACGCCGCGCGGGTACGTGTTCGACATGAGCGAGCTGCGCATCGTGGAGGGCCCGTTCCAGGTGGCGCACGGCCGTGGCAGCGCGGGGCGCGGTGGCGTGCCCACGCGCTTCAGCAACCGCCACGGGAGCTCGGCCACCTCGCTGGGGCTGTTCCTGGCGCAGGAGACGTACAGCTTCAGCGGCCACGCCAACGGCCGCCTCTACAATTCCATCGGCCTGCGGCTGCGCGGCGTGTCGGGGCGCTTCAACGCCGACGCGCGCGACCGTGGCGTGGTGGTGCACGGCGCGCCGTACGTCACCGCCGACGGAGCCGGCCGCAGCCAGGGGTGCCCGGCCGTGTCGCCCAGCCGCGCCCGCACGCTGATCCCGCGCATCCGCGAGGGCGGCATGGTCTTCCTCTACTCCCCGCACGACCGCAAGTGGAAGATGGAAGATCCGTGGGCCAACCGCGGCCGCGGCTGACGCCGCGCATCGGCCCGATGAAACGCAGGAAGCCTCACGGTTCGCCGTGAGGCTTTCGTGTTGGAGAGACAGCGCCCGGACGGCGGATCCGTCGGTGTGGGATGCGACCGATCCCCGCGGCCGGTGAATCATCCACGCCCCGCGACGTGTCCCACGCGTCGCCAGATCGCCGGCGTGCGACGGTGCGACGTTGATCGTCGATCCGGCGGATCGGCATCCACCGAAACCCGCGGTAGGCACGGCGGACGCGCGGCTGCGTTCGCCGCGGCATGGAACCCGCCCCTCCCCCCGATTGTGCGGAAGGGGTTCGCACGCCACCTTTCAGCTCTGCCCCGATCGTCTCCGTATCCAATCCCGATCCGCCTCGAACGGCGGGCCACCAGGACCGAATGCCCGAACTCTCGGTAGATCCCGTCGCCACCGTTTTCGCGGGCGAGGGAGAGATGCGCGAGCGCTGCCGCGCCACGGACTGGGCCGCGACTCCGCTCGGGCCCGTGGAATCGTGGCCGCAGAGCCTGCGCACCTCCGCGGGGATCACGCTGGGATCGGCGTTCCCGGTGATCATCCTGTGGGGCCCGGAGCTGGTGCAGATCTACAACGACGCCTACATCCCCTTCCTGGGCGTGAAGCACCCGTGGGGGCTGGGCATCCCCACCCGCGAGTGCTGGCCCGAGGCGTGGGCCTTCAACGAGCCGATCTACCACCGCGTGATGAGGGGGGAGACGGTCCACCTGGAGGACCAGCTCTACCGCCTGAACCGCCGCGGGCCGCACCTGCCGCCCGACGACGTGTACATCACCCTGTGCTACAGCCCCGTCCCCGACGAGCGCGGCAGGCCGGCGGGCGTCACCATCACCCTGTTCGACGTGACCACGCAGGTGTCCGCGCGCGGGCTGCAGGAGGCGCTGCGGCAGAGCGAGGCGCGCCACCGCCTGGCCGTGGACGCCGCCCGGCTGGGGACGTGGACGTGGGAGATGGAGAGCGATACCGCGAGCTTCGACCCGCGGGTGGGCGAGATGTTCGCCTTCGCCGGCGACGAGCCGCTGGGGCGGATGGAGATCCTCTCCTCGCGCCTGCACCCGGACGACGTGGGGCGCGTGCAGGCCGCGCTGGAGGCCGCCGCCGACCCCTCGGGCGATGGGCGGATGGCGGTGGAGTACCGGATGCGCCTCCCCTCGGGCGAGGAGCGGTGGATCGCCTCGTCGGGGGTGATGCTGTTCGAGGGAACGGGCCCGGCGCGGCGGCCGGCGCGGATGATCGGCACCGTGCAGGACGTGACCGGCCGCAAGAGCGCCGAGACCGAGCTGCGCCACGCCCGCGACCGTGCCGAGGATGCCGCGCAGGAGCTGGAGCACCAGGTGGAAGAGGCGCAGGCGATCGCCGAGGAGCTGGAGATCGCCAACGAGGAGCTGCGGCAGACCAACCTGCAGCTGGAGGCGGCGCGCGGGCGGCTGGAGGAGAGCAACCAGGCGCTGGGCGAGCAGCAGGCCGAGCTCGAAGACGCCAACGCCCGGCTGGAGGAGACCGCCGCCGAGCTGCAGACCCAGGCCGCCGCGCTCGACGGCGCCAATGCCGCCCTGCGCGCCAGCGAGGCCCGCTTCCGCGACGTGCTGGAGCAGGCGCCGGTGGCCGTGGCGGTGATGGAGGGGCCGGAGCACGTGTACACCATCGTGAGCCCGCTCTACGCCGAGACGCCCGGCGGCGGGCGCCCGCTGCTGGGCCGCACCATCCGCCAGGCCTTCCCCGAGATCGAGGAGCAGGGCTTTCCCGCGCTGATGGACGAGGTGTACCGCACCGGAACGCCGCTGTTCGCCCGCGAGCGCCGGGTGATGCTGGACCGCGACCGCGACGGGGTGGTGGAGGAGTACTTCTACAACGTGGGGTACGCGCCGCTGCGCGACGCCGAGGGCCAGGTGTACGCCATCGCCAGCGTGGCCGCCGACGTGACGGCGCAGGTGCGCGCCCGCGTGGCCGTCGACGCCGCGCGCCAGGCCGAGGCCACCGCGCGCGAGCACCTGACCCGCACCTTCGAGCAGGCGCCGGTTCCCATCGCGGTGCTGGAGGGGCCCGAGCAGGTGTACACGCTGGCCAACCCCTCGTACCAGCGGCTGGTGGGCGACCGCCCGCTGCTGGGGCTCACCGTGCGCCAGGCGATCCCCGAGCTGGAGGGGCAGGGCTTCTACGAGATCCTGGAGCGCATCTACCGGAGCGGCGAGGCCTTCCTGGCGCGGGAGACCAGGGTGGTCCTGCAGTACCGCGCCGACGCCGAGCCCGAGGAGGGGGTGCTCAACTTCACCTACCAGCCGCTGAGGGACGCGGCGGGCGAGGTGTACGCGATCGCCGTGGTCGCGATCGACGTGACCGACCAGGCGCGCGGGCGCGAGATGGCCGAGGCGGCGAACCGCGCCAAGGCCGAGTTCCTGGCCAACATGAGCCACGAGCTGCGCACGCCGCTGAACGCCATCGGCGGCTATGCCGACCTGCTGCTGATGGGGCTGCACGGAGAGCTGACCGAGGGGCAGCGCCGCGACGTGGAGCGGATGCGGCGCAGCGGGCAGCACCTGCTGTCGCTGATCAACGACATCCTGAACTTCGCGCGGATCGAGGCGGGGCAGCTGAGCTACCAGCTGGAGACGGTGCCGATCCCCGAGCTGCTGGCCGACCTGGAGGCGCTGGTGGCGCCGCAGGTGGCGCAGCGCCACCTCACCTACGAGTCGGCGCGCGGCGAGAGCGGCCTGACCGTGTGGGCCGACGCCGAGAAGACGCGGCAGATCCTGCTGAACCTGGTGACCAACGCGGTGAAGTTCACCGAGCCGGGCGGGAGCGTGCGGGTGAGCTACCACCGCGCCAGCGGCGGCGTGCGCATCCGCGTGCGCGACACCGGCCGCGGCATCGCCCCCGAGCAGCAGGCGCGCATCTTCGACCCCTTCGTGCAGGTCGACCGGCACCTCACGGCCGAGAGCCAGCAGGGCGTGGGGCTGGGGCTGGCCATCAGCCGCGACCTGGCGCGCGCGATGGGCGGCGACCTGTCGGTGGAGAGCGCGGCCGGCGAGGGGAGCACCTTCACCCTCTGGCTCCCCTCCAGCCAGGGCGAGCCGGCGTAGGGCGGGCGAGGGAGAGGCGCCGGGCTCACCGAATCGGCGGCGTCCGACCCCGGCCTTCTCCCCCCGGGTCGAAACCCGAGGCTACAACGGCCCTAGGTCCGCCTTCGCGGGCTCGCGCGCAGGCACCAGCGCAGGTTCCACCTCCCTCGCGCACCGATGCGTGCGAGCAGCCTCGCGGCGGTTCGCGAGGCTTCGTGCCGTACCTGGCCGGCGGCTTCAGCCGCTGGAGCCGCGTCCACCGAGCCGGAGCCTCGCGGCGGTTCGCGAGGCTTCGTGCCGTACCTGGCCGGCGGCTTCAGCCGCTGGAGCCGCGTCCACCGAGCCGAAGCTTCGCGGCGGTTCGCGAGGCTTCGTGCCGTTCTGGATGCGCGGGTTCACCCGCCGGGCGTGATCGCCGGCGAGGCGCGATCGCGATCGTTCCGGCGCGACGAGCGAAAACCGGACGGCGCACGGCACTTGCATCTCCATCTCCGGTTCGTCGCTCGATCCACCTTCGAAAAAGAATGGACATGGCCGCAGACGTCCTCTCCCGCAACAACGTGCGCGTCACCGGCCGCGGCACGCAGCCGATGCTGTTCGCGCATGGGTTCGGGTGCGACCAGAACATGTGGCGCTTCGTGGCGCCCGCGTTCGAGGACGACTACCGCGTGGTGCTGTTCGACTACGTGGGCTCGGGGAAGAGCGGGCTGGACGCGTACGACCCGGAGCGCTACGCCACGCTGGACGGCTACGCCCGGGACCTGCTGGAGGTGGTGCACGCCCTCGATCTGCGTGACGTGATCCTGGTGGCCCACTCGGTGAGCAGCATGATCGGGGTGCTCGCGGCCAACCAGGAGCCCGATCGCTTCGAGCGGCTGGTCCTGATCGGCCCCAGCCCCAGGTACGTGAACGACCCGCCCTACGTGGGCGGCTTCGAGCGCGCCGACATCGAGGGGCTGCTGGAGATGATGGACCGCAACTACATCGGCTGGGCGCAGTTCCTCGCCCCCGCCATCATCAAGAACGGCGACCGGCCCGAGCTGGGGGAGGAGCTGACCGCGAGCTTCTGCAGCACCGACCCGGTGGTGGCGCGCGCCTTCGCCCAGGCGACCTTTCTCTCCGACAACCGCGACGACGTGGCGCGCGTGGCCGTGCCCTCGCTGATCCTGCAGTGCAGCGACGACATGGTGGCGCCGCTGGAGGTGGGCGAGTACCTGCACGCGCATCTCCCCGGCAGCACGCTGCGGGTGATGGAGGCCACCGGCCACTGCCCGCACATGAGCCACCCCGAGGAGACGATCGGGCTGATGCGCGCCTATCTGCACCCCGCCGTGGCTGCGTGAGCGAGCTCGCTGCCCCGCCGGGGCGCACGCTGGACCCGCTGCTGGACCACGCACCCTGCGGCTACCTCTCCTTCGCCGACGACGGCACCATCACCGCGGCCAACGCCACGCTGGCCGCCATGCTGGGCCACGCGCCCGGCACGCTCGACGGCCAGCGCATCGACGCGGTGCTCACCGTGGGCGCGCGCCTCTTCTACCAGACGCACTTCTTTCCGCTGGTGCGGATGCACGGGCACGCCGAGGAGGTGTTCCTGGTGCTGCGCGCGGCCGAGGGCGGCACGGTGCCGGTGCTGGCCAACGCGCGCCGCGTGGAACGCGACGGCGGCTGGGCGAACGACTGCGTGTTCATGCGCGTGACCGAGCGCGCCAAGTTCGAGGAGGAGCTGCTGAACGCCCGGCGCGAGGCCGACCGGGCGCGCGAGGTGGTGGAGGAACATGCCCGCGAGCTGCGGATGGCGAACGAGTTGCTCGAGCAGCAGGCGGTGGAGCTGGAGCTCCAGCAGCAGCAGCTCCAGGAACAGGCGGTGGAGCTGGAGACCCAGTCCGAGTACCTGCAGGCCGTCAACGACCAGCTGGTGGCGCATGGCGACGAGCTGGAGCGGCAGCGCGCCGCCGCCGACGAGGCGAACCGGGCCAAGAGCTCGTTCCTGGCGGTGATGAGCCACGAGCTGCGCACTCCGCTCAACGCCATCGCCGGATACGTGCAGCTGCTGGAGATGGGGATCCACGGCCCGGTGACCGGCGCGCAGCGCGAGGCGCTGGACCGGATCGCCCGAAGCCAGAACCACCTGCTGCGGCTGATCAACGACGTGCTGAACCTGGCGCGCATCGAGAGCGGCCGGGTGGAGTTCCTGCTCGAGGCGGTGGAGCTCTCGGCGCTGATGCGCGAGGTCACGCCGATGGTGGAGCCGCAGATGGACGCGAAGCGGCTCACCTTCGCCGTGCGCGTGCCCCCCGGCACCACCGTACGCGCCGACCGCGAGAAGCTGCAGCAGATCCTGATCAACCTGCTGGGCAACGCGCTGAAGTTCACGCCGGCCGGCGGGACGGTGTGGGTGGAATGCGCGCCGGGGACCGGGCACCCGCCCACCGTGCTGCTCCGCGTGTGCGACAGCGGGATCGGCATCCCCCCCGAAAAGCTGCCGGCGGTCTTCGAGCCGTTCGTGCAGGTGGACATGAGCCGCACGGGGCGGTCGGAGGGAAGCGGCCTGGGGCTGGCCATCAGCCGCGACCTGGCGCGCGGGATGAGTGGCGACCTGGACGTGGAGAGCGAGGTGGGGAAGGGAAGCGTCTTCACTCTCCACCTCCCCGCCAGCCAGGGCGAGCCGGCATAGGGGAGGCGAGGGATGGCCTCGGGTTCACGGAGCGCCTTCGCGGACTCCCTCACACGCGCCGGCGCGCGGCGACACACGTCCAACGCGCACCGATCCCTTCGAGCGGCCTCGCGGCGGTTCGCGAGGCTTCGTGCCGTACCTGGCCGGCGGGTTCACCCGCTGGAGAGCGGCCCCATCGATCCGAGCCTCGCGGCGGTTCGCGAGGCGTTCCGTGTTTGTCGCCGTGGCTTCCAGCCGCCCGGCCACGGAGTCCGGCGGGCCCGCGATCTCGACCGATGTAGCACGAAGGATCCGCCGGATGCGAACTGCGGCACGCACGGTGCGTTGGAGGGCGGGCGCGGTATCCCTATCAACCCCGTGCCCGGACCGAGGATGCGCGTCACGCAGCTCGAATTCCTGATGACGGTTCTCGGCACGATCTGCTGGGGAATCTGCTTCTGGTGGATGCATCGCATCTCCCAGCGGCAGGATGCGCTGCTCAGCGAGCTGCGCGAACAGGGCGAGCGCATCGAGAAGCTCTCGCGCGAGGAGCACGACCTGATCCGCGAGGTTCATCCGCAGGTCGGCGAGATCCGCGAGAGCCTGCAGGAGGTGGTCCAGGACGTGGCGAGCCGGTCGTGAGCCGCCACCGCCCCGCGCGCGGCCAGCGCGACAACCGCGAGCAGCGCCGTCACGAGCGGCAGGTGGCCGCCGGCCACACGGTGAAGGCGGTGAAGGTGCGCTTCGCAGCCGAGCGCACGCCGGTGCAGCGCTTCGCCGACATGCTGATGGGGATCGCCGGCTCCACGCCGTTCCTGCTGCTGCACGGGGTCTGGTTCATCCTCTGGATCGGGTGGAACGTCACCCGCGCGCACCACGACTTCGATCCGTTCCCCTTCGGCCTGCTCACCCTGGTCGTATCGCTCGAGGCGATCTTCCTCTCCATCTTCGTGCTGATGTCGCAGCGGCGCGAAAGCCAGATCGCCGAGCTGCGCGAGGAGATGACGCTGGAGGTGCAGATGCGCACCGAGGAAGAGGTGACCAAGGTGCTGCAGCTGGTCGCCGGCCTCTACGGCCGCCTGGGCCACTCCCTCTCGGACGATGACCACGAGCTGCGCGCGATGCTGAAGCCGCTCGACAAGGAGAGCCTCGAGGAAGAGCTCAGCGACCAGATCGCCCCCGACGGCAGGACGCGCCAGCAAGCCGGATCGTCGCAGCGGCGGTTCCGCGCGGGCTGACCGGCCGGACCATCGGGAGGAAACGAAACGGAGAACCGCATCCGGGCGCGGTTCTCCGTTTCTGCGTCCGGGCCTTCATCCACCGTTCGTCGCCGGCGGACCCCGTTCAGCGCTGCTGCGGCACGGCGAGGAGCTCGCGCATGGCCTCGGCCACGTCTTGCGGGGCGGCGCGGCCCTTGGTGAGGAAGCGGGTCTCGCCCAGCTTCAGCTGCTCGCGCGCCTCGCCGCCCAGGTCGTTGGCGGCGTAGACCACCACGGGAACGGAGCGCAGGTGGTTGTGCGTGCGCAGCTGCTCCACCACCCGGAAGCCGTCGTCGCCGGGGAGCTCCACGTCCAGCACGATCAGGTCGGGGAGAAGGGCGCGCGCCTGCTCCACCGCCTCCTCGCCCGTCATGGCGCAGTACGTCTCCGCGTCGCCCGCGAGCGTCTCGGCCAGGGTGTGCGCCAGGTCCGCGTCGTCCTCCACCACCAGCACGCGGGGGATGCGCGGCTTCCGGCCGATGGCGTGCCGCACGCCGGCGGCCACCTCGGCCGGGGCCGCGTCGCGCCGGAGCCAGGCCACGGCCACGGCGGCGGGGAGCACGTCGCCGGCCTGCCCGGAGACGCCCACCATCACCACCGGCACGTGCCGCGTCTGCGGCGCGCGGCGGAGGAGGGCCAGGGTGCCGGGACCATCCATCCCCAGCGCCAGCACGATGGCCGCGGGCGCCTGCCGCCGCGCCTCGGCCACCGCCTCGCGCGCCGAGGCGGCGCGCACCACCTCGATCCCGTCGGTCCGCAGCGCGGCGGCGATCTCCTCGCACTCGTCGCCATCGGCACAGCACACCAGCACGGGGTTGGCGGCGCGCGGCGCGGCGGGCGGGAGCGGCGCCGCCACGGGGGCGGGGGGGCCGGCGGGGATGGTGAAGGTGAAGGCGCTCCCCCGGCCCATCTCGCTCTCCACGCTTATCTCGCCGCCGTGCTGCTGCACGATGGTGCGGCTGATGGCCAGCCCCAGCCCGGTGCCGCCCAGCTGCCGGCTGTCGGAGCTGTCCACCTGCTGGAAGCGCTCGAAGATCGTTTCCAGCTTGTCGGCCGGGATGCCGCGGCCTCGGTCGCTCACGCGGAAGCGGGCGTCGGTGCCGGCGAGCATGCCCTCGATCACCACGCTGGCGCCCGTGTCGGGCGGGCTGAACTTGACGGCGTTGGAGATCAGGTTGGTGAGCACCTGCACGATGCGGTCGGGGTCGGCGTGCAGCTCGAACTCGTCGACCCGCGTCTCCAGCCCCACGCCGGCGCGCTCGGCCATCCCGCGCACCGCGTTCACCGCCTGCCGCGCCAGCTCGCCGCTGCTCACCGCGCGGCGCTCCATGCTGATGGCGCCGCTCTCGATCCGCTCGATGTCGAGGATGTCGTTGATCAGGCGGACCAGCCGCTCGCTGTTCTGCGTGGCGATGTCGACCAGCCGCTGGGCGCGGTCGGAGAGCTCGCCCAGCTTGCCGCTCCCCAGCAGCCCCAGGCTCCCGCGGATGGAGGTGAGCGGCGTGCGCAGCTCGTGGCTCACGATGGAGATGAACTCGTTCTTCATCCGCTCCACCTCGTGGCGCGCCGAGATGTCGCGCGCCACGGCATGCAGGCCGCGGACGGCGCCGTTCTCCTCCAGCAGCTGCACCACCTGGCCGATCCAGATCTCGCGCCCGTCGCTGCCGATGGCCGGGAACTCCAGGTAGGTGCTGGGGATGCGCTCCATCACCTGCCGCCGGTAGAAGTCGGTGGCGCGCTCGTGGTAGTCGGGGCGCATCAGCTCGGTGTAGTGGCGCCCCAGCACGTCGCCGGTGTGGTAGCCCAGGATGCGGAGCGCGGCGGGGTTGGCGTAGGTGAAGCGGCCGCCGGGGTCCACCTCGTAGATGATGTCGCCCGCGGCCTCCACGATGCGGCGGTAGCGCTCCTCGCTGGTGCGCAGCGCCGCGCTGGCCGCCTCGCGCTCGGTGATGTCCTGCAGGGTGCCGTACAGCCGCACGGGGCGCCCGTCGTCGCCGCGCAGCACGCCCCCGCGCGACTGCATGAGGCGCGTGCTGCCATCGGGAAGGAGCACGCGGAACTGGCTGCTGATGGTGCCGCGCCCCGCCGTGGCGGCGGCGATCTCGGCCCGGTGCGCCGCCACGTCGTCGGGGTGGATGCGCGACATGATGGCCTCCTCGCCGGGGGTGACGGCGCCCGGCTCCAGCCCCAGCAGGCGATAGTGCTCGTCGCTCCAGGTGCCGCGGCCGGCCGCGATGTCCCACTCCCAGCTGCCGATCAGCGCCAGGCGCTGTGCCTCGTTCAGCCGCCGCTCGCTCTCGCGGACCGCGTGGGCGGCGCGCTCGTGCTCCGTCACGTCCAGCGCCAGCCCGCCGATCAGCGGAACGCCGTCGGCCGTGCGGAAAGAGAACTTGAACACCTGCCAGGCGTAGGTCTCGCCGTCGTCCGCGGCCATGCGGGTCAGGTACGCGCGCGTGCCGGCCTGCGCGGCCATCTCCGCGTCGACCCGCGCGATCTCGGCGGCCGTCTCGGGCGAGGTGTAGGCCGCGTCGGTGCGCCCGACCGCCTCGTCGGGGGTGGTGTTGAAGCGGCGCGCGAACTCGGCGTTCACGTACAGGTAGCGCCCGCCGGTGTCCTTCACGAACGCGATCATGGGCGAGTGCTCCATGAAGGCGTCGAAGCGCTCCTCGGCGGCGCGGCGGGCGTCCTGGGCGCGCTGGCGCTCCCCCAGCTCGCGGCGCAGCCCCAGCTCGGCCGCGGCGGCGTCGGCCAGCCCCTCCAGCAGCTCCACGTCTTCGGGCGTCCACGCGCGCGGCTCGGGCCCGCGCACGCACAGCGTGCCCAGCACGGGCCCCTGGCGGTCGCGCACGGGCACGCCCAGGTACGAGCGCACGCCGGGGTACACGCGCGTCACGCGGGGGTCGAGCTCGGTGTCGGGGATGACGATCGGCTCGCCGGTGTGCCACACGCGGCGGCAGAAGGCGTCGCCCTCGGCGCCGAACTCCGCGTCGATGCCGCCGCCGGTGCCCGCGCCCTCGCCCGCGGCGGTGAAGGTGGAGACCGGCGCCCGCAGCGCGAGCGACGCCAGGCGCTGGATGCGCGCCAGCACCTTCTCGGCGCCATGGTCCAGCACCGCCAAGGCGGGGGTGGCGGCTGGGGTCGATGCGGAAGAGGTCGTGTCCGGCTCGTCTGCCATCGGGGCGTGGCTATCGGTCTCTGGGATGCGGCGCGATCGTGCCATTGCGGTGTGCAAGAAGAACACCGAAGCTGGCGGCGAGGGGCGGCCGATGCCAGGGGTTAAGCGGAATCTCTTTCGCGCGCCAGCGGCGCGGGATCATCGTGGCTCCGCCCACCCGAATGCCCGCTCCCGTCGCCCATGCTCGCGAGGGAGTCCGCGAAGGCGGACCTCGGGCCGTTGTCGCCTCGGCTTCAACCCGGAATAGATAGCCGGCGTAACGAGTGCCTTGGCATTGCGCGCCGCGCGCCGGGCGATTCTCTTCCTCGCCCATGCGAATTGTGCTTCAGCGTGTGTCGCGCGCAAGGGTGACGGTGGAGGGGCGGGTGACCGGGGAGATCGGCCGCGGCCTGCTGCTGCTGGCCGGCTTCACCGAGGGCGACGGCGACGACGCGCTCGCCTGGATGACGAAGAAGATCGTGCAGCTCCGCATCTTCGCCGACGACGAGGGGAAGATGAACCGCTCGGTCGAGGACGTGGACGGCGGCATCCTGGTGGTCAGCCAGTTCACCCTCTACGGCGACGCGCGCAAGGGAAATCGCCCCAGCTTCATCGATGCCGCGCGCCCGGAAACCGCGATCCCGCTGTACGAGCGGTTCGTGGAGATGCTGCGCGCCACCGGCCGCCCCGTCGGCACCGGCGAGTTCGGCGCGATGATGGACGTGGAGCTGCTGAACGACGGCCCCGTGACGCTGATCCTGGAACGCTGACCCGCCCCGGCCGATCACGGCCGCGAGCGGGGAATACGACCGATTCCCTTCGACCGAATGCAGACCCGCCGCATGAACGATCCCGACACGCCGCCGCCGATCGTGCTGGCGTCGCAGAGCCCTCGCCGCGCCGAGCTGATCGGCCGGCTCGGCCTGGAGTTCACCGTGTCCCCCGCCGACATCGACGAGAGCTATCGCGCCGGCGAGACGCCGCCCGCGCACGCCGAGCGGCTGGCGCGCGAGAAGGCGGAGACGCTCGCCGCCACGCACCCGCACGCGCTGGTGGTCGGCTCCGACACCATCGTGGTGATCGACGGCGACGTGCTGGGGAAGCCGCGCGACCGCGCGCACGCCATCGAGATGCTCACGCGTCTCAGCGGCCGCGACCACGAGGTGTGCACCGGCATCGCGGTCGCCAAGGACGGCCGGGTGGAGAGCGGCCTGGAGCGGGTGCGCGTCCGCTTCCGCGCGCTGGACGCGCGTGCCTGCGAGCAGTACGTGGATACGGGCGAGCCGATGGACAAGGCCGGCTCCTACGGCATCCAGGGCTTCGGCAGCGCCATCGTGGAGGGGGTCGAGGGCGACTACTTTTCCGTGATGGGCCTGCCGGTGGTGCGCATGCTCGGCCTCTTCGAGCGTTTCGGCTGGCGCTACGCGTTCGGCAAGCTGGAGAAGGTGTAGGAGACGGCTGGATCGAGGGCCGAGCCAGGGCGAATGAATTCGCTGCAACGACTACACGAAGTCCGCCTTCGCGGACTACCGGCTCTCGTGCCGCCGACGTCCCGGTGCGCGGCACGGACCCCGTAGTCGCATCGAGAAGCCTCGCGGCGGTTTGCGAGCCGTACCTGGCCGGCGGCTTCAGCCGCTGGTCCGCGCCGGCCTGATCCATCCCCAGCCTCGCGGCAGTTTGCGAGGCTTCGTGCCGTATCTAGCCGGC
>Ga0247773_1000254_pt1 | contig 24880 bp, 17 predicted proteins | sample UWRJL092311B6_FD_179934 | JGI IMG/M metagenome (GOLD analysis project Ga0247773, IMG submission 179934) | Plant litter microbial communities from Arlington Agricultural Research Station in Wisconsin, United States - UWRJ-L092-311B-6 | ecosystem: Environmental > Terrestrial > Plant litter >... | reverse complement strand
GATCGAGGCCGCGTTCTGCAGCGCGGTGCGCGTCACCTTGGTGGGGTCGATCACGCCGCTCTGCACCAGGTCCTCGTACTCGTCGGTGCGCGCGTTGTAGCCGAAGCTCTTGCTGCTGTTCTCGCGAACCTTGGCCACCACGATGCTGCCCTCGACACCCGCGTTGTTCGCGATCTGGCGGATCGGCTCCTCCAGCGCGCGGCGGATGATGCTCACGCCCACCTGCTCGTCGTGGTCGTCCAGCTTGAGGCCGTCCAGCGCCGCCTGGGCGCGCAGCAGCGCAACGCCGCCGCCGGGGACGATGCCCTCCTCCACCGCGGCGCGGGTCGCGTGCAGGGCGTCCTCCACGCGGGCCTTCTTCTCCTTCATCTCCGTCTCGGTCGCGGCGCCCACGTTGATCACCGCCACGCCGCCGGCCAGCTTGGCCAGCCGCTCCTGCAGCTTCTCGCGGTCGTAGTCGCTGGTGCTCTTGTCGATCGCGCTGCGGATCTCCTTGATCTTGCCCTGGATCGCGTCGCTCTCGCCGGCGCCGTCGACTAGCGTGGTGTTGTCCTTGTCCACCACGATGCGCTTGGCGCGGCCCAGGTCGCTGAGCACGGCGTTCTCGAGCTTGAAGCCCACTTCCTCGCTCACCACCTGCCCGCCGGTGAGCACCGCGATGTCCTGCAGCATCGCCTTGCGGCGGTCGCCGAAGCCGGGGGCCTTCACGGCGCACACCTTGAGGGTGCCGCGCAGCTTGTTCACCACCAGCGTGGCCAGGGCCTCGCCCTCCACGTCCTCGCTGATGATCAGGAGCGGGCGGCCCATCTGCGCCACCTTCTCCAGCACCGGGAGGAGGTCCTTCATGCTGCTGATCTTCTTGTCGTGGATCAGGATCAGCGCGTCCTCGAGAACGGCTTCCATCCGCTCGGGGTCGGTCACGAAGTACGGCGACAGGTAGCCGCGGTCGAACTGCATCCCCTCGACGGTCTCCAGCGTGGTCTCGAGGCCCTTGGCCTCCTCCACCGTGATCACGCCGTCCTTGCCCACCTTCTCCATCGCGTCGGCGATGAGGTTGCCGATCTCCTCGTCGCTGTTGGCGCTGATGGTGCCCACCTGGGCGATCTCCTTCTTGCCGGCCGTCTCCACGCTCATGCTCTTCAGCTCGGCGACCACGAACTCGACGGCCTTGTCGATGCCGCGCTTGAGCGACATCGGGTTGGCGCCGGCGGTCACGTTCTTGAGGCCTTCGCGGAAGATGGCCTGGGCCAGCACGGTGGCGGTGGTGGTGCCGTCGCCCGCCAGGTCGCTGGTCTTGGTCGCCACTTCCTTCACCATCTGGGCGCCCATGTTCTCGATCGGGTGCTCCAGCTCCACTTCCTTCGCGACCGTCACGCCGTCCTTGGTGATCAGCGGCGAGCCGAACTTGCGGTCGATCACCACGTTGCGGCCCTTGGGGCCCAGCGTGACCTTCACGGCCTCGGCGAGCTGGTCCACGCCCTTCTTGAGCGCGGCGCGCGCGTCCACGCCGAACGTCAGTTCCTTGGCAGCCATCGGTTCAATCTCCTTCTGGGGGAGTTCAGTGCTTCGTTGCTTGAGAGATTCGGAGCGTGTGCAGCCTTCAGCCGACGATCGCGAGCACGTCGCTCTCGCGCAGGATCAGGTACTGCTCGTTGTCGACGGTGACCTCGGTGCCGCTGTACTTCCCGTACAGCACCTTGTCGCCCACCTTCAGCTCCATCTCGATCCGCTTGCCCTCGTCCGAGAGCTTGCCGGGGCCCACGGCCATCACTTCGCCCTGCTGCGGCTTTTCCTTGGCCGTGTCGGGGATGTACAGCCCCCCGCGCATCGTCTCCGCCTCTTCGCTGGCCTTGACGACTACGCGGTCGGCAAGCGGCTTGACCTTGATCTCGGTCGCGGTAGCCATGGATTGAGCCTCCCGTGTTGTGTTGGGTGTTGGGTATTGACCGCCTGTTAGCACTCAACCTCGGGGAGTGCTAACGACGGGGTTAAAGTAAGCGCCCGACCCTCGCGATGCAAGCGGGGGTGAGGCCGCCATCTGTCGGCGCGCATAGACAAACCGTGTGCCGCGAAGTTTTGTCACAATGGCCGACCAAAAGGTCCGCCCCGACTGATTCGCTGTCAAAAATGCGCATCCGCGCCCCTCGTTCCTGCCCGTTCCGCCGAGACGACGCCAAGTCGTAGCAAGCGCTCGCCGAACGCGTGCGGTCCCCCACTCGACGCGATCAAGACGTCTCCGTCAAAACGCACGTCGCCGCCCTGCCGGGTGTCGGCGGGGCGGCGGCGGGGTCGGGCCCGACGGCTACGGCGTCAGATGCAGATGTACACCTGGCTGCAGCACGGCGGCATCGACACGCCCGGGTTTGTGGGCCCCATCTCGAGCACGATCTCGCGGTCCGGCGCGGCGGCGAACGTCTCGACCCGCAGCGTTTCGATCGAAAGCCTGGTCCGCGTCTGTTGCAGCGTCTTCATGCGTGCTCCTTTGCGAGATGCCGATGGGTCGGTCACGACCCGCGTCGGTCGTAGAATCAATAAGACGTAAAATACGCTGTGCAAGGCGGATAACGCAAGCCGATGCAACGAATACCCCTTTACTGCATCGATAGTGGAGAGGCGGAAATAGAGAGATGCGATGGAATCGCGACTCGGCCTGGGGGCGATCAAGGCCGGTTCATCCGAGGGATGGGCGGGCTCAACTGCATGAACGCGGAGCAGCGGAGAGCACGGAGGGAGCGGAGAACTGCATGTCGTTCTCCGCTCCCTCCGTTTTCCTCCGCTGCTCCGCGTTCATGCGGTTTGCAGATCGGGCCGTGCGCTCAATCGTAATCCGGCTCCAGGTTCGCGTACTTGAGCACCACAACCTTGCGGCCGACGGTGTCGAAGTCGATCGCCGCCTTCACGTCGCCGCCGAAGCCGCTCAGCTCGGCCACCGTGCCCGAGCCGAAGCGCGGGTGGCGCACGCGGGCGCCCTTCACCAGCGACGGCATGTCCTGGCTCTCGCTGTAGTCCACCTGGTAGGTGGGGTCCTCGGGCTCGCGGCGCGGCGGGGGCGGCGGCGACGCGCCGAAGCCCAGCCGGTCGCGCCGGGCGCCGAAGCCGCGCGCCAGCGTCTTCCAGGGCTGCGCGTATCCGCCGCCGCCGCCGTAGGTGGAGCGCTCCAGGGTGCGCTCGCTCTGGCGCACGTCGGTCAGGTTCCCGGGAACGGATTCGAGGAACGAGCTGGGGATGGCGTCCATCCAGTCGCGCCCGCGCCGGCGGCGGCGCGCGTAGGCCAGGTACAGCTTCCGCTCGGCCCGCGTGATCCCCACGTAGAACAGCCGCCGCTCCTCCTCCAGCTGCTTCGGCTCGTCGAAGGCGCGCGCCATGGGAAAGAGCCCGTCCTCCAGCCCGCTGATGAACACCACGGGGAACTCCAGCCCCTTGGCGTTGTGCAGCGTCATCAGGCTCACCGCGTCGGCATTGGGGTCGTGCTGGTCGATGTCGGCCACCAGCGCCACGTGGGCCAGGAACAGGTCGATGGCGCGCGGCGCGGCCTGCTCGGTGCGCGCCAGCTCCTCCATCAGCTCCGGGTCTTCGTCCAGCAGCCGCTCCTGCAATTCGGCCGCGCCCGCGATCAGCGATTCCACGTTGGCGATGCGGTCCTCGCCCTCGGCCCCTTCGTCCTTCAGCGACTCGACCAGCCCGCTCTCGTTGACGATGCCGCGCACCACCTCGTCCAGCGGCAGCCGCTCGGCCACGGCGGCGTGCTTGGCCACCAGCGAGGCCAGCGCCGGCAGCGCGCGCGCGGCGGGGCCGCGGATGTCGGGGATCTCGGCCACGCGCTCGGCGGCGGCCAGCAGCGGCAGCCCGCGCGCGGTGGCCCACTCGCCCAGCCGCGCGATGGACGCGTCGCCGATGCCGCGCTTGGGCACGTTCACGACACGCAGGAACGCCTCGTCGGCCGCGGGGTTGGCGACCAGGCGCAGGTAGGCGAGCGAGTCCTTGATCTCTCGCCGCTCGTAGAAGCGCGTGCCGCCGATCACGCGGTAGGGCATCCCCTCGCGCCGCATGGCCTCTTCCATCGAGCGGCTCTGCGCGTTGGTACGGTAGAGGACCACGAAGTTCCTGAGCCGCAGGCTCCCGTCGTCGCCCATGCGCGCGTTGATCTCGGCGGCGATCCAGGCGGCCTCGTCGGCCTCGTCGGCGCACTCCACCAGGGTCACGCGCTCGCCGCCGGCGTTGTCGGTGCGCAGCGTCTTCCCCTTGCGGTCCTTGTTCTCGCTGATCACGCGGTTGGCCGCGTCGAGGATCACCTGCGTGGAGCGGTAGTTCTGCTCCAGGCGCACCACCTGCGCGCCAGGGAAGTCCTTCTCGAAGTCGAGGATGTTGCGGATGTCGGCGCCGCGCCAGCCGTAGATCGACTGGTCGTCGTCGCCCACCACGAACAGGTTCTGGTAGGTCTCGGCCAGCATGCGCAGGAACACGTACTGCGCCCGGTTGGTGTCCTGGTACTCGTCCACCAGGATGATGCGGAAGCGGTCGCGGTAGCGCTCCAGCACCCGCTCGTTGGTGCGAAACAGCTCCACCGGCTTCACCAGCAGGTCGTCGAAGTCGAACGCGTTCGCGTCCCTCAAGGCCTTCTGGTAGAGGGGATAGACGTCGGCCACGGTCAGCTCGAACACGTCGCGCGCGGCCTGGGCATACGCGTCGGCCGTGGTCAGCTCGTTCTTGGCCGCGCTGATGGCCGAGTGGACGGCGCGCGGCGGCCAGCGCTTGAGGTCGAGGTGCAACTGATCGCGCAGGATGCGCTTGGTGAGCCCCTCGGCATCGTCCGAGTCGTAGATCATGAAGCCGGGCGTCCACCCCAGCCGCTGCGCGTCGCGCCGCAGGATGCGCCCGCCGATGGCGTGGAAGGTCCCGATCCACATCCCCGCGGGCTCCTTGCCCAGCAGGTGGCGGACGCGCTCGCGCATCTCGCCGGCGGCCTTGTTGGTGAAGGTGAGCGCCAGGATGCTGGCGGGGTCCACCCCCATCTCCTCCACCAGCCAGGCGATGCGGTGGGTGAGCACGCGCGTCTTGCCCGACCCGGCGCCCGCCAGCACCAGCAGCGGCCCCTCGAAGTGGGAGGCCGCCTGCAACTGCTCGGGATTGAGGTGCGAAAGATCGACCGGCATGCGGATCTATCTGTCAGAGCTCGAGATACGAATGATACGGAGACGGCGGCGCCTGGGGGCGAGGCGGCCACGTGCCGGCCGCCTCGCCCACACCTGGGGGCACCCCTCGCCCCGCCGCTGGAGCAGCCCGCGGGCCCACGGCCGCGGATCCACGGCCTACAAGAGTACGTCCCCGGGCGAATTCCCGCACCCGCCCGGCCCGCCGCCGGCCCCCACGTCAGCGGAAGGGCGCGTGACGCGCTCGTCCGCGCGGCACCACCCGCGGCCGCGGAACGACGATCTTCATCGCCCCCCGCGGAAATCGAGGACCGTCGGCCGGGCGCTTCGCTCCGGCTGAGTCCGCTGTTCTCGGCCCCCCAGGGGATGCCGCTCCGGCAGTCGACTTATCGCGCAGTGCCCAGATATTGGACGTTCCGTGTCAACCCGTATGGTAGTATGGGGTTGGATGAAGCAGGAGATGTGAGCTGTTCAGATTCGAGACACCTCGCCGATTCCTCTTACCTCTTCAGCTGGCGAGTCACCATGTCACCAAAAGATGCAAAAGAGGCGAATGCGACCGAGATTGCCGCGTATTACCGCCGCAAAAGGACCTGAGCGAGCCGTTCCGTCAAGATTTTGTGCGGTATCAACAGTGCGTTGGAAGGTATCGTTCGAAGAGGCACTAGGCGGTGGCTGAAGCACCGGCACGCAGGATCCTCGACGAGAGCGGCAGGGCGGGCGTGTCGTGCCGCTTCCCCCGAACGCCTCGTGCATTCCCGCCAACCACACCCCATCAGACAGCGGGACCGGACGACAGGGAGCCCGGTGGAGCCATGTGGTTCCGGGTCGTTCGTCCGTCGCCCGAACCTCCTGTGGCCTGTGTGATCCGGCCTGCCTGGACCCCGTTGCATGCACGATCGGCCGAACGAAGTGGAAACAGGCGCCGCACTCCCGGTAGACGCACCGCCGCCGCAACCCGGCATCCTCGTGGCAAGGACAGGGACGATGAAGGGCCCGGTACCGTTCGCCCAGGAGACGCCGCCCGCGGCAGGAGCGCACGAGTCCTTGCCCGCTCGGCGCGAGAGCGTGGAGGCGCGCGTGCGGTCGCACCGGGCCGCGCCGGCATGGAAAGCAGGCGCCTCGGCCGAGCGGCCCTCCACCCTGTCGCGGAACGCGCAAGCCATTCCCGACGCCCGCCGCCCCGCCGCCACCGCGCACCACCTCGCCGGGCGCGCACACGCCGAGGAGCGGCTGGAGGAAAGCGAGCAGCGATACCGCTCCCTCTTCGAGTACAACCACGACGCCTGCTTCTCGCTGGACCTGGACGGCCGCTTCACCAGCGTCAACCCCGCGTGCTCCACCCTCTGGGGGTACGCCCCGGCAGAGCTGCTGGGGCGCATGTTCCATCCGCTGGTGGTCACCGAGCACCTCGAGCTGGCGCAGAGCCACTTCCACGCGGCGTGCAACGGCCGGTCCGACGCCTACCAGATCGCGATCACCCACCGCGAGGGCCACCGCCTCGAGCTGAGCGTGACCAACACGCCCGTGCGCGTGGGTGGCGAGCTGGTGGGGGTGTTCGGGGTCGCGACCGACATCACCGAGCGCGTACGGGCGCAGGAGGCCCTGCGGCTCAGCGAGGAGGTGCTCCGCACCGTGGTGGATGCCTCGCCCATCGGGATCGTGCGCCTGGCGCCCGACGGCAGCGTCCTGAACTGGAGCGAGGGCGCCCGGAGCATGTTCGGCTGGACGAGCGACGAGGTGCGGCACCGGCAGCTTCCTTTCGTGCCGGAGGAATGCGCCGAAGAGTTCCGGCTGCTGCGCGGCCGCGTGATGCAGGGCGAGTCGCTGCCGGGGCTGGAGCTGGTGCGCCGCCGCAAGGACGGCTCCGAGATCGCGATCAGCCTGTCGGCTTCGCCGCTGCGGAGCGCGGACGGGACCATCACCGGCATCGTCGGGGCCGTGGTGGACCTGAGCGCCCGCAAGGCGGCCGAGCGCGCGCTCCACGAAAGCCGCGAGCAGCTGCAGCAAGCGCAGAAGATGGAGGCCGTGGGCCGGCTGGCGGGGGGGATCGCCCACGACTTCAACAACCTGCTCACGGCGATCAAGGGCAGCGCGCAGCTGCTCTTGCTGGACGCGGCGGAGGGCGACCCGTCGCGCGAAGACCTGATGGACATCGACCAGGCCGTCGACCGCGCCTCGAACCTGACGCGGCAGCTGCTGACGTTCAGCCACAGGGGGGTGGTGGAGCCCAGGGTGCTCGACCTCGCCCGGGTGGTGGAAGGCGCCGAGAAGCTGCTGCGGCGGATGCTGCGCGAGGACATCGTCCTCACCGCCGAGCTGGGGGAGGAGCCCCTTTGCATGGAGGCGGATCCGGGGCAGATCGAACAGGTCCTGGTGAACCTGGTGGTCAACGCGCTCGACGCGATGCCCCGGGGCGGCCGGGTGACGCTGCACGCCCGGGCGGTGGAGCCCGCCGGCGACGACCCCGACCTGCCGGCCGGCCCATGCATCCTGCTGCAGGTCAGCGACACGGGGTGCGGGATGTCGCCCGAGGTGCGGCAGTGCGCCTTCGACCCGTTCTTCACCACCAAGGAACAGGGCTCGGGCCTGGGCCTCAGCACCGTCTACGGGATCGTCCGGCAGAGCCATGGCGCGATCCAGCTCCACAGCGCCTCCGGCGCCGGAACGACGGTCAGGATGTACTTCCCGCGAGTGAGGGAGCAGCAGGCGGCCGTCCTCCCCGCCACCGTGCGCAAGACCGGCCCCGGCGCGGAGACGCTGCTGCTGGTGGAAGACGAGCCGTACGTCCGCAAGGTCGTCAGCCGCGCGCTGGAGCGGGGCGGCCACCGCGTCCTGGTCGCCAACTCGGGCGACGAGGCGCTGCGGATCTTCGCGGCCCACGAGGGGAGGGTCGACCTCCTGGTCACCGACGTGGTGATGCCGGGGATGAGCGGCGCCGCCCTGGCGAGCCGCATCCGCGAACGGCAGCCGATGCTTCAGGTGCTCTTCATGTCGGGGTACACCGACGAGGTGATCTCGCGGCACGGCGTCCTGAACCCGGGCGTGGAGTTCATCCAGAAGCCGTTCAGCCCGCGTGCCCTCGTGGCCCGGGTGCGGGAGGTGATCGATGGCGCGGTTGGTGGATAGCCCGCCCGCCGGCGCCGCCGGCGCCCGGGTCCTCGTCGTGGAAGACGAGCCGGCGATCTGCCGCGCCCTCGCGCGCTACCTGAAACGCGCGGGATACCAGGTGCAGACGGCGGCGAGCGTGCCCGAGGCGCTGGCCGCGGTGAGCCGCGGGCGGTTCGAGGCGCTGCTCGTGGACCTGCGCCTCCCCGGCGGGTCGGGGCTGGACGTCCTCGCCCACGTGCGCACGCGGTCGCCCGAAACGCGGCTGATCATGATGAGCGGGAACGCGGAGGTGGCCGACGCCGCCGCCGCGGTCGAGCAGCGGATCGACGCCCTCATCCAGAAGCCGTTCGACCTGGCGGAGGTCGGTGTGCGCGTGGGCGAGGCCGTGGCCCGGTACCGGGCGGCCGGTTCCGCCACGGCCGAGCGCGCGCTGCTCGAGTCGCGGGTGCGGCAGCGCGACACCGAAAGCAAGCTGTGGGTGCTGCGGGCCGCGCACTCGCTGGCGCATGCCGTGGAGGCGAAGGACCCGTACACGGCGGGCCACGCCCAGCGCGTCACGGGTTACGCGCTGGAGATCGCCCGGGCCGACGGCGGGGTCGAGACGGAACGCTTCCGCCTGGCGGGAAGGCTGCACGACGTCGGCAAGATCGGCGTTCCCGATTCCGTCCTCAACAAGCCCGCGCGACTGACGCCCGAAGAGTTCGACCTGGTGCGGCAGCACCCGGGAACCGGGGCCAGGATCCTCGAGCCGCTGATCGACGACCCGCTGGTCATCGGCGTGGTACGCTGGCACCACGAGCGGTGGGACGGGGGTGGGTACCCCGACGGGCTCGCGGGGCTCGACATCCCGCTTCCGGCGCGCATCCTCGCCGTGGCCGACACGCTGGACGCCATGACCTCGCAACGGTCGTATCGTTCCGCCCAGCCCTGGGCCGCGGCGGTCGCCGAGATCCGGCGTGGGGCCGGGTCGCAGTTCGACCCCCGCGTGGTGCACCTGTTCGAGGCGGTCCTCCCCGGCCTCGAGGACCTGTTCCGCGAGTACGACGCCGGCGGTGCGCCCACGCCCCCGCTGGCGTGCGGTGAGCACGCGGAGGAACCCATCGACGGGTTGCCGCCGATCCAGTCCTGAGCCTTCCACCGGCTGCGCCGGCCCACGGAGGCATGGAAGTCGTTGCGAGGCCAGCCGCTTCCGCCGGCGGCGGTCGTCGGAACACGGACGAACGGCATCCGCGTCGCGCGAGATCCTTCGATTCACCGGGCCCTGACACTGACCCTCGTACCCGCAGCGGCGATGGCGCCGGCGCCCGCTGGACGACCCGCCCGGGTCGTCGATGATGCCGACGCAGCAGGAAACGCGGGCCGATCGTGACCGCGGGCAATCGCGAGTGCCCGTCTAGTTGGAATTTTTGGCTGAAAAGATTCGCCACCCGAGCCGTTTGCGCCATGACTGCAATACCGTTAGTTTCGGATACTGTCCAAACTGGCTAAGGCCACTCCAGCAGCGGGGGGAAGACACCCCCGTGCCTCCGACCGTCCCGTCCCTCCATCCATCCTGGCTCGAAGCCGGTTCCAACCCGATCCGGCCGGTGGTCGTCGCTCCGCGGGGCCCATCGGTAGACAGGTCCATGGCCAAAAGGTGGCCCGTTCCCCGAGTGGCCAGGCGTGGCGACCATCCTGATCGTTGACGACATCGCGGACAACCGGGAGCTCCTGGCCGCGCAGCTGCGCCGGAAGGGGCATCGGCTGATCGAAGCGGAGAACGGCGGCACGGCGCTGGCCGCCGCCCGGGGCGAGCACCCCGACCTGGTGATCACGGACGTGCTGATGCCGGTGATGGACGGCTTCGAGCTGGTCAGGCAGCTCCGGCTCGACCCGGCGACCAGCGCCATTCCGGTGGTTTTCTACACCGCGCACTATGGCGCGCACGAAGCCAGGGCGCTCGCGCTCTCCAGCGGCGTCTCCGCCGTGCTCACCAAGCCGGTGGAGCGCGAGGTGATGCTGGGGGTCGTCGACGGCGTGCTTTCCCGGGCGCTGGAGGTGAGCGCGGGCAACGCTCCCCTTTCCACGACGTTCGACCGCGAGCACCTGCGGCTGGTGACCGACAAGCTTTCCGAGAACACCGGCGACCTGGCGGCCGCCAACGCGCGGCTGCGGACGCTGGTGAACATCGGGCTGGAGCTCGCCTCCGAGCGCGACGGCGACCGTCTGCTGCGCAGCGTGTGCGCGGCCGCGCGCGAGCTGTTCGACGCGAGCTACGTCACGCTCGGCATCCTGGACGAGAACGGCCGCACGCTGCGCAGCTGCATCACCTGGGGAGCCGAGGCCGTCGAATGGATCGCGCCCGGCGACCCCGTCCTGGGGATCTTCGAAACCGTCGTTTCCGAGCGCCGGACGGTGCGTGGCCGCAACCCCGGCGGCGAGCCCGTAAACCTGCAGCTCCCGCCGCGGCACCCCGAGGTCCGGGCCTTCCTGGCGGCGCCCATCGCCTCGCCGGCCAACGTCTACGGCTGGATCTGCCTCGTGGGCAACGAGAGCAGGCACTTCAGCGAGGACGACGAGGAGCTGGTCAGGGCGCTCTCGGGCCAGGTGGGGCGCATCTACGAGAACGTCTACTTCTGCGCGCTGGCGGAGAAGCGGGCCGAGGCCCTGCGCCTCGAGGTGCGCGAGCGGGAGCGGGCCGAGGCGGCCCTGCGCCGCGAGCGCGACTATGCGCAGCAGTACCTGGACACGGCCGAGGTCATCCTGCTCGCGCTGGACGCCGCGGGGCGGGTCACCCTGGCGAACCGCTACGCCTGCTCCATCCTGGGCTATCCGGCCAGCGAGCTGCTCGGGCGCGACTGGTTCGAGACCTGCCTCCCGGCCGGCGGGCGCGACGCGGCCCGGGCGGCGTTCGCCCTCCAACTCGCCGGAGACCTCGCCGTCACCGAAAGCTCCATCCTCACCCGCGCGGGCGAGGAACGGCTGATCGAATGGCGCAACACGGCGCTGCTCGACGGCGCGGGCCACGTCGCCGGCACGCTCAGCTCCGGTTCCGACATCACCGAGCGCGTGCGGGCGGCGGAGGAGATCCGCCGCGGGGCGCAGCTGTCGGCGCTCGCCGCCGCCGTTGGCCTGTCGCTGACCGACGTCGACTCGCTCGGCCGCTCGCTGCGGCAGTGCGCGGAGGCGCTGGTCACCCACCTGGACGCCGCCCTCGCCCGCATCTGGACCCTGGACGCGGGCGACGGGTTCGCCGGGCCGCGGGCGACGGCCGGGCTCGACGCGGCCGCCGGCGTGGCAAGCGGCGAGTTTCCGCTGAGCCGGCCGGTGCTCGAGCAGATCGTGCGCGGGCGCGGGCCGCTCCTGATCGGCACCGCCCTCGCTCACCCCGGCGTGATCGACGCGGCGTGGGCCCGGCGGGAGGGCATCGTGGGGTTTGCCGGCCACCCCCTGGTCGTCGACGGCCGCGTGGTGGGCGTGATGGCGCTCTTCGCGCGGCACGCGTTCTCCGCCGAGGTGGTCTCCGCGCTCCATTCCGTGGCCGGCCACATCGCGCTGGGGATCGAACGGCACCGCGCGGTGCGGGCGCTGCGCACGGCGGAAGAGCGCATGCGGTTCGCCCTGGAGGCGGCGGGGGTCGGGATCTGGGACATGGACTATTCCACCCGGGTGATCCGCTGGTCCGAAACGCTCGAGCGCCATTACGGCCTGGAGCCCGGAACGTTCGGCGGCGGGTTCGAGGAATCGTTCGAGCTGATCCATCCCGCCGACCGCGAGGCGGTGCTCCGGGCGACCGAGAGCGCCATCCGTACCGGGGCAGACTTCACCACCCTCCACCGCGCGATCTGGCCCGACGGCACGGCGCGGTGGCTGAGCGGCTCCGGCCGCATCCACCTCAACGAGCGGGGCGAGCCCACCCGTGCCATCGGCATCGCCCTGGACGTCACCGACCGCCGCAGCCTGGAGGAGCAGTACCAGCAGGCGCAGAAGATGGAAGCCGTGGGGCAGCTCGCCGCCGGCGTCGCGCACGACTTCAACAACCTGCTGACCGCCATCCTGGGGTACTGCGAGCTGCTGCTGGACGATCTCCTGCCCGACGACCCGCGCCGGCCCGACGTGACGGAGATCCAGTTGGCGGGGGAGCGGGCCGCCGGCCTCACGCGGCAGCTGCTGGCCTTCAGCCGCAAGGAGATCAGCCAGCCGACGCTGCTCGACTTCAACGCGGTGATGGACAACATGCGCTCGATGCTCGGGCGCCTGATCGGAGAAGACGTGGCGATCGTGCTGGACCTCGCCCCCGGCCTGGCGCCGGTGTGGGCCGACCGCGGGCAGGTGGAGCAGGTCGTCCTCAACCTGGCGGTGAACGCGCGCGACGCGATGCCGGGCGGCGGCACCCTCACCATCGCCACCGCCAACGTGGAGCTCGACGAGCACTTCGCGAAGACTCACCTGTCGGTCCACTCGGGCCGCGGCGTCATGCTGACGGTGACCGATACGGGCACCGGCATTCCCCCGCACGTACGCAGCCGCCTCTTCGAGCCGTTCTTCACCACCAAGGAGCAGGGCAGAGGCACGGGACTCGGGCTCGCGACGGTCTACGGCATCGTCACGCGCGGCGGCGGGTGCATCGAGGTAGACAGCGAGGTGGGCAGGGGAACGTGCTTCCGGGTGTATTTCGCGGCGGCCGTCGATCCCGCGGAGCTGCCCGCCGCGGCCCCGTCGCCGGCCCTGCACCGCCACGTGGGGGCGCGCACGGTGCTCGTGGTGGAGGAGGTCGAAGGGGTGCGCGAGCTGGCGAGGAGGCTGCTGGAGCGGCAGGGCTACACCGTGCTGGCGGCGGCCGACGCCGACGACGCGCTTCGGCTCTCCGAGCTGCATGCGTCCATCGACGTGCTGCTGACCGACGTGGTGATGCCGGGTGCCAGCGGCCCGGAGCTGACCTCACGGCTCATGGAGCGGAGGCCGGGCCTGCGGGTGATCTACACGTCGGGAAACACGGAAGACAGCATCGCGGACCACGGCGTTCTCCTCCCCGGGATCGCGTTCCTGCACAAGCCCTTCACGTCCGAGACGCTGGGCGGGAAGATCCGCGAGGTGCTCGGTGACGAGCCATGAGCCCGACACGATCTTCGATCACGCGAGAACCAACAGCGAAGCCTCACGCAGAGTCAGCGGAGTTAGCGGAGAAAACCGCTGTTCTCTGCTGACTCCGCTGACTCTGCGTGAGACACGTCTTTTTCCGGAGCTGGTAGCACACGGAGGAACGGGAGGAATTCCGGGTAGGTCCCCGTGCTGATGGCCCCTTCCCCGCTGGACACCGTAGAAGCGGAAGAAGGGGGATGGCAACAGACGCCGCACGGACCAAGTCGGCGCGAAGCACGCAACGGCGGGGGTGAGCGCCCCGCGGCGGCGCCCGCGCTACGCGTCCGACTTCGCTCCCCCGCCTCCCTCCCCCGCCCCGGCCGAACCCTCGCTCGCCGCCCGCGCCCCCGCCGCCCCGGTGGCCCACGGCAGCCCCATCCGTGCGGCCAGCCCCAGCCCGGGGCCCTTGTCCGCGTCGGGGTGCACCAGACGCTCGCCGGCGGGGAGCACCATCACGAAGGTGGCGCCACGCTCCACGGGGGCAAGGTACAGACGGCCGCCGTGCACGTCCTCCACGATGCGGCGGGCAAGCGACAGGCCCACCCCCCAGCCGCCCTTCTTGGTGCTCACCCCGGGCTCGAAGATGGTGTTGCGCACCGCGGCCGACACGCCGGGGCCGTTGTCCGACACGCGGATCTCCACCGTGTGCTCGCCGGGCGACTGCGCCTCGATCACGATCCTGCCGCCGGCGCCGGCCAGCGCGTCGAGGGCGTTCTTGATCAGGTTCTCGAGCGCCCACTCCAGCAGGATGGCGTTGCCGTCCACCGGCGGCACCCCCTCGGGCACGTCCACCACGATCTCCACGCTGCGGCGCAGCTGCGGCAGGCGCACGCGCACGTAGCGCTGCAGCACGCGCAGCAGCGGCCGCACCTCCACCGGCTCCTTCTGCACCGGCCGCCCGATCCACTCGAAGCGGCGCGCCACCTTCTCCAGCCGGTCGAGGTCGGCCTCCATCTCGGCCGCCACCGCGGGGAGCGACGCCATGTCCTCGCGTTCCTCCTCCGGCAGCCGCAGGATCTCCACCCATCCAGCCAGGGAGGAGAGCGGCGTGGCCATCTGGTGGGCGCTCTCGCGCGCCATCGCCGCCCAGATGCGCTCGCGCTCGGTGCGCGCGTTGTGCCGCACCATCATCGCGGCGGCCACCAGCAGCCCGATCATGGCGCTCACCTGCAGCGCGGGGATCAGCCGCAGGCGGCGGATGGCGGGGCTGTCGCCGTAGTAGATGGTGCCCAGCCCCGGCTCCACGATCGGCTCGTTGTGCCGCGCCAGCTGCTCGGCATAGCGCACCACCTGCACCACGTCGGCGCTGTCCTCCAGCTCGGGCTTGAAGGGGAGGTTGGTGGCGAAGGCGGGCACCCCCTCCGCGTCGAAGTAGATGATGGGGAAGTCGAGCTTCTGCACCTCGCTCGACAGGTCGAGCAGGGTGCGCGTGGGCGCCTCGGGGCGCGGGTCGTTGAGCCCCGAGAGCACCTTGAACACGATGCGCGAGTGCACCGCCGTCTCGCGGCGCATCTCGCGCACCAGGAACTGGGTGTACAGGAGGTAGCTCGCCAGGATCGCGGCGGCGAGCAGGCCCAGCGCGGTGGGAAGGTGGCGTCGGTTCAGGCGGAATGCCGGCACGGGCGCTCGCGCTAGGGGGGAAACAGGTGCGCCAGTGCGCCAGTGCGCCAGTGCGCCAGTGCGTTTTTCACCATGCGCACTCACGCACTCGCGCACTCACGCACCCGTCATGCGGTGATGCGGTCGGCGCCCAGGTACGGCCGCAGCGCCTCGGGCACCAGCACCGAGCCGTCTTCCTGCTGGTACGTCTCCAGCAGCGCGACCACGGTGCGCGGCAGCGCCAGCCCGCTGGCGTTCAGCGTGTGCACCAGCTCGGGCCGGGCGCCCGGCTCGGGGCGGTAGCGGATGGAGGCGCGGCGGGCCTGGAAGTCGGTCATGTTGCTGGCGGAGGACACCTCCAGCCACTTCCCCACCCCGGGCGCCCACACCTCCAGGTCGTACGTCTTGGCCGACCCGAAGCCCGTGTCGCCGGCGGCCAGCAGGAGCACGCGGTAGGGGAGGCCGAGGAGCTGCAGCACCTTCTCGGCGTGGCCGGTGATCCGCTCCAGCGCATCCCAGCTGTCCTCGGGGCGCTCGAACCGCACCATCTCCACCTTGTCGAACTGGTGCAGGCGCAGCAGCCCGCGCGTGTCCTTCCCCGCGGCCCCCGCCTCGCGGCGGAAGCAGGGGGAATAGGCGGCCAGCGCGATGGGGAGGCGGGCGGCCTCCAGCATCTCGTCGCGGTGCAGGTTCACCAGCGGCACCTCGCTGGTGGGGATCAGGTACAGTCCGTCTTCCGGCAGTTCGTAGGCGTCGCCGTCCTCCACGAACTTGGGGTACTGACCCGTCCCCTGCATCGACTCGCGCGTGACCAGGAAGGGCGGCTCCACCTCGGTGTAGCCGTGCTCCCGGGTGTGCAGGTCGAGGAAGAAGTTGATCAGCGCCCGCTGCAGCCGGGCCCCCATCCCGCGGTAGGCGGGAAAGCCGCTCCCGGCCACCTTGGCCCCACCCGCCAGGTCCAGGATCCCCAGCGCGGCGCCGATCTCCCAGTGCGGCTTCAGCGCGAACGCCGGCTCCGCCACCTCGCCCCAGGTGCGCACCACGGTGTTGGCCTCCTCGCCGCCGGCGGGCACCGACTCGTGGACCAGGTTGGGGAGGCGGAGGAGGACGTGGTCGATCTCGCCCTCCACCTCGCGCAGCCGCGCGTCGATCTCGCGGATGCGCTCGCCGACCCTCCGCACTTCCGCGATCAGGTCGTCGGCGCTCTCCTTCGCGCGCTTGCGCTCGGCCACGGCCTGCGAGGCGGCGTTGCGGCGGGCCTTGAGCTCGTCGCCCTCCTGGATGAGGGCGCGGCGCTCGGCGTCCATCTCCACCACCCGCGCCACCGCCGCGTCGGTCTGCGCGGCGTTCCCGCGGCGGGCCAGCGCGGCGCGGAAGGCGTCGGGGTCCTGCCGGATCTGCCGCAGGTCGAGCATCAGGCCTCCAGCCGCTCGTCGTCGCAGGTCTGGTTGCTCACCACGCGCAGGGTCAGCAGCCCCAGCTCGGGCTGCGCGGCCAGCACCTTGAGGATCGCGTACTTGGACGCGGTGCCGCACACCGGCCGCGTCTGCACGAAGTAGGTCTGCCCCACCGCCACCGGCGTGGCCACCCGAACGTACTGGTCCACCTCGCGCGGGGCCTTGCCGGGGTCGGCGATGTCGCGCGTGGTCAGCTGCAGCCCGGCGCCGCGCAACTGGCCGGTGGAGGGGCTGGGCACCAGCGAGAACACCGCGCCGTTCTGCCGCACCTGCAGGTCGAACGCCCCGGCCTGCACGGGGAGCTCGGGGAAGGTGAGGGTGGCGTTGCTGGCGATGTCCAGGGCGCTGGCGCGGGTGCTGGGGCCGTTGGCCGAGGCCAGCACCAGCGAGTCGGAGCGGATCAGCGCGTCCACGCCGAAGGTGTCGCCGCAGGCGCCGAGCGCGGCCGCGGCGGGAAGCAGGAGGAGCGCGGCCAGGGCCGGGTAGACAGAACGCAAGGGAGTTTCTCTCCGGGATGTCCAGATGTTCCGAAACGAAGCGCGCCCGGCCACGCCGGGCGCGAGGGTTAACCTTATCCGTCCCAACGCCGTTGCGTCAAGCCACGGCGCCGCTTTTCAGGGTTGACCAGAGGCCGCCGGCCGGGTACGTTGCTGCCCGGCCGCACCCGCCCACCCCGCACCCGGGAACCATCCGCATGTCCGAGCTCGACCAGGCGCTGGACCGCATCCGCAGCCACCCGGGCGTGGAGCACGTGCTGGTGCTGGGCCGCGACGGGCTGCTCATCCAGCACGCCGGCGCCGGCCACCTCGACGCCGAGACGGTGTCGGCGATGGTGCCCGGCGTGGCCGGCGCCGCGACCGCGCTGGGCGGCGCCACGGCGCTGGGCGCCGCGCCCACCGTGGTGGTGCGCCTGGAGCAGGGCGTGGCCGTGGTGCAGACCCTGAGCGACGAGGTGCTGCTGGCCGTGCTGCTGCAGGGCGGCACCGGCTTCGCGCCGCTGCTGCGCGAGCTGGCCGACGGCCGCGACGCGCTGGCCGCGCTGGTGTGAACGCCCCGCCGCCGCCCGCCGTGACCGACTCCCTCCCCGTGGCCCGCCGATGAGCGACGCGCACCCGCCCGAGCCGCAGCCCCGCCGCGTGCTGGTGGCCGACGACGAGCCGCACATCGGCCACATCATCCGCCTCAAGCTGGAACAGGGACCCTACCAGGTGGTGCTGGTGTCCGACGGCACCGAGGCGCTGGAGCACCTGCGCGGCGAAGAGCCCATCGACGTGGTGCTGCTCGACATCATGATGCCGGGCGCCACGGGCCTGGAGGTGCTGGAGCAGGCGCGCGCCATGGAGCACCGGCGCAGCACGCCCATCATCATCCTGACCGCCAAGGGGCAGGACGCCGACCGGCGCCAGGCGCTGGAGCTGGGCGCCACCGACTTCTTCACCAAGCCGTTCTCGCCCAAGAAGCTGCTGGCACGCGTGGACGAGCTGTTCGGCGCGCCCGTGGCCAGCGCGGACGAGCGGCTGCCGAACACAGGCTGACCTCCCCGTTGGACCCCATTCAACCCGCAAGCACGCCCCCGGTTCCGCACCTGTGGACGGTGATCCTGGCCGGCGGCGTGGGCTCGCGCTTCTGGCCGGTGAGCACGCCGGCGCGGCCCAAGCAGCTGCTGCCGCTGGCGTCGGAGCGCCCGCTGATCCGCGACACGGTCGACCGCATCACCCCGCTGATCCCGCCCGAGCGGCTGCGCATCCTCACCGGCGAGCGGCTGGCGGGGCCGATCCTGGGCGTGCTTCCCGAGCTGGGCCCCGGCAACCTGCTGCTGGAGCCGGCCGCCAAGGGCACCGCGCCGGTGCTGGCCTGGGCCGCCGCCGAGCTGGAGCGGCGCGACCCCGACGCGGTGATGGTGTCGCTGCACAGCGACCACGTGATCCACCCCCCCGAGCGGTTCCGGGCGCTGATCGCCCGCGCCGCCGAGCTGGCTGCCGGGCACCGCCGCCTGTTCACCATCGGCGCCGTGCCCACGCGCGCCGAGACGGGGTACGGCTACATCCGCGTGGGCGATGCGCTTCCCGCGCTGGAGGGCGACGCGGCCGGCGCCGAGACGGGGCGCGAGGTGGCCCGCTTCGTGGAGAAGCCCGACCGCGCCACGGCGGAGGGGTACGTGGCGTCGGGCGAGTACCTGTGGAACACGGGGCTGTTCGTGTGGCGCGCGTCCGACCTGCTGGACGAGATGGTGCGCGTCTCGCCCGAGCTGGCCGAGCTGATCCCCATCGCGCGCGAGGGCGGCACCCAGGAGTTCTTCGCCCGCGCGCCCACCATCACCATCGACGTGGCGGTGCTGGAGCGCTCGGCGAGGGTGGGCGTGGTCCCCGCCACCTTCGAGTGGGACGACGTGGGCGCGTGGGACGCCGTGGCCCGCACGCGCGGCGCCGAGGGAGCGGCCAACTGCCTGGTGGGCGACGCCCACGCGGTGGCCACCGCCGGCACCACCATCTATGCCGAGGACGGCCCGGTGGTTGCCTTCGGCGTGGAAGACCTGGTGATCGTGCGGACCAACGGCATCACCTTCGTGGCCCACCGCGACCGCGTGGCCGACCTGAAGTCGATGCTGGCCGAGCTGCCGGACGAGCTGCGGAACCTGTAGCGGCGGCGGGCATCGGTCGAACGGGTGCGCGAGTGCGTGAACCGCACGGGTGCGTGAGTGCGTGAACTGCACGGGTGCGTGAGTGCGTGAACTGCACGGGTGCGTGAGTGCGTGAACTGCACGGGTGCGTGAGTGCGTGACGGCAGGGGAGCGGTGTCGGGGCGACGAGGAGATCCACGCGCGGGGAAGTCCGCGAAGGCGGACTGCGTGCCGTTGTAGCCGCGACGCCGCGACTTCAGTCGCATCGTTCCCCCTCTTGCGCTGCCCGCTTCTCCGCACGTCGGGGCTCGACGTCCGCCATCTCTGCCCTTCCGCACTCCCGCACCCGTTCGAGCGCACTCGCGCACCTGTTCAGCCGCACTCCCGCACCCGTTCGGCCGCACTGGCGTACCTGTTGCCATTCGTCCGCCGCCGCACCGGCGTCGGCCCGTGCACCGAGCTCCGACGCGATCGCCGAACCCCGTATCCCTATTCCGATGTCCCTGTCCCTGATCCTGTTCGACGACGAAGTATCGGCCCGGTGGGAGCCGTTCGCGCTGACTCGGCCCGGCGGCGAGCTGGTGTTCGGGACGATGACGCTGCGCGCGCGCGCCGAGCGGGTGTTCGGCGCGCGCTGCGTTGCGCACCTGGGCGCCGATCACCTCGCCGGCTTCGCCGAGGGCGACGCGCCGCCGGTGCTGGGGTATCACCAGGCGCCGGCCCGGGGCGAGCGCATCTTCCTGTGCGCGCGCGCCGTGCCGGCGTGGGGGAGCGGCGAGGTGTGGCGCGAGCGCCGCGGCGGCGCCGGCGTGCTGCTGGTGGGGACCGAGGTGGTGGGCTGGTTCGCGCCCGAGGGCACCCCCGCGCCCGACCCCGACTTCTTCCAGTGCCCGGCCAAAGTGCTCGACCGCACCGGCGCCGTGCAGCTGGAGGGGAAGACGCTCGGCGCCGTGTGGGAGCTGATGTCGCTCACCCCCGCGCAGATCACCGAGGACGTGGCCGGCCTCTTCCCCGGCGCCGCCACGCCCGCGCTGCCGGCCGGCGTCTTCACCCTGGGCGAGCACCCGATCGTGGTGGGCGACGGGGTGATCGTGGAGCCGGGCGTGGTGTTCGACACCAGCGCGGGGCCGGTGTGGCTGGACGCGGGGTCGCACGTGAAGGCGTTCACGCGCATGGCCGGGCCGGTGTACCTGGGCCGCGGCTCGATGGTGCTGGGCGGCACGGTGGAGCAGTCGAGCATCGGGCCGGTGTGCCGCATCCGCGGCGAGTTCGCCGAGAGCGTGGCGCTGGGGTGGGTCAACAAGGCGCACGACGGCCACATCGGCCACGCCTACCTGGGCGCCTGGGTGAACCTGGGCGCCGGCACCACCAACAGCGACCTCAAGAACAACTACTCGTCCGTGCGCCTGTGGACACCGACGGGTGATGCGGACACGGGCGAGATCAAGATGGGCTGCTTCCTGGGCGACCACGTGAAGACGGGGATCGGAATGCTGCTGAACACCGGCACGGTGGTGGGCGCGGGAAGCAACCTGTACGGCGCCGCCATGCCGCCCAAGTACGTCGCCCCCTTCAGCTGGGGAACCGGAGACGACCTCACGGCGTACCGGGTGGACAAGTTCCTCCAGGTGGCCGAGCGCGCCATGGACCGCCGCAAGGTGCCGCTCGTGGATGGCGCCCGCGCGCAGCTGGAGCGGGCGTGGCAGCGCGCCCGCGGCGACGGCGCAGCGAGCTGACCTCCGCACCTGGCGATCTCGACAGCGGCGGACCCGGATCTCTAACGCACCAGCGCACTCACGCACTGGCGCACCTGTTCCAAGACCGTACGAGCGGGAAGACGCAGGACCGATTTGCGCGTTACCGTGTTGGGCAGTGGCAGCCGGGGCAACGCCATCCTGGTGGAGTGCGGCGGAGTGCGCGTGCTGGTGGACGCCGGCTTCAGCGGGCGCGACCTGGAGCGCCGCCTGGCCGCCGCCGAGGTGGACCCGGCGTCGATCACCGCGCTCCTGATCACCCACGACCACACCGACCACACGCAGGGGATGGGCGTGGCGGCGCGGCGCTGGGGGATCCCGCTGTACCTCACCGAGCGCACCCGCAACGCCTGCCGCTCGCTGCTGAAGGGGAGCGAGGAGGTTCGCCCGTACAGCAGCGCCGAGCCCGTGGAGATCGGCGGGATCACGGTGACGCCGTTCCTCACCACGCACGACGCGGTGGACCCCGTGGCCGTGACGGTGACCGAGACGGCCACCGGCGACAAGCTGGGGATCGCCACCGACCTGGGCCGCGCGACGGCGCCGGTGCGGCACGCGCTGCAGCGCTGCCACCTGCTGGTGCTGGAGGCCAACCACGACGAGCTGATGCTGCGCGAGAGCCACTATCCCTGGTCGGTGAAGGCGCGCATCGGCGGCAGCCACGGCCACCTCTCCAACCGCGCCAGCGCCGAGCTGGCGCGCGAGCTGTACCACGACGAGCTCTGCGCCGTGGTCCTCGCTCACCTCAGCGAGGCCGCCAACCACCCCGCGCTGGCCTACGACGTGGTGGGCGACGCGCTCGAGCGCATCCGCTACAGCGGCTCGCTTTCCGTGGCCCCGCAGGAAGTCCCGCTCGAGACGGTCGACGTCTCCCGCCTCCGTGCCCTCCGCCTCCCCGCGCAGACCTCGCTGTTCTGAGCGGATATCCCGGCACGCAACCTGAGACGTATCCGCACATGTCTCTCTATCCCTTACACTTGAGCAGTCCTGCCCAACGTAGATTCGACGACGCCTAGCTAAGGCAGCGGAATTACTTTGTTTGCACTTCGCACTCATAGCAGCCGTTGAGCCTCGCGCAGTTTGCGAGGCTTTTCGTAGTTGTTGCTGCGGCTTCAGCCGCCGGACCGGAGCTGGCCACCGACTGTCTATTCAGGCGCCGCCGTGCCTGCTCTGCGTCTGCGCTGAATCCGGGCGGCGCCGAAGGATCTGTGGCTTGGGTCTGCGTGGGAGGCTGCTTTTCGCTCCACCGTAGAGTATGGATCCTTCAGTCGCCGCCAGAACGCTGTGTGGACGCGGGTACGGTGCAGAGGCTCCTTCAGGGTCAGGATGACATCGCGGCGCACGACGAATTACAATCAGATCATGTCGGTCAGCGGGTTGATCGCCAGCACCCCCACGGCGCGTCAATCGTCACGCGCGCCCCAAGCGTTCGCGTTCGTCAGCCACGCGCGGATCGCCTCCGCATCGCCCGATTCGATCGCGGCGCGGATCGCGGCCAGCCGGCGTTCCACCGCGCGAATCGCGTCCGTCACCTCGGCCGCGTTGTCGGCCAGGATGTCGCGCCATAGGTCGGGGGAGCTGGCGGCGAGACGGGTGACTTCGAGGCCGCCGGGGCCCAGGTCGCCGCGCGCGATCCCCTGCCCCGCCAGCGCCGCGGCGAGAGCGCTGGAGACGACCTGGGGGAGGTGGCTGGTCCACGCCAGGCGCCGGTCGTGCTCGCCCGCGCAGATCTCCGTCACCACGCCGCCAACGGCCGTCCACAGCTCGCGCGCGAGCGACACCGCCTCCGCCGTCGATTCGGGTGACGGCGTGAGGTAGACGGTGGCGCCGTCGAACAGGCCGCGACGCGACGCCGGCCAGCCGCTGCGGTGGTCGCCCGCCAGCGGGTGCGCCCCGACGAACTTCGCGGCGACGCCGAGCCTCCCAGCCGCGGTGACGATGCTGGCCTTGGTGCTCCCCGCGTCGGTGACCAGCCGAACGCGGCCCAGCCGCGGCAGCGCGGCCGCCAGCACGCTCGCCGCCGCGCGGACGGGTACGGCGAGCACGAACGCGTCGGCATCTTCCAGCCCCTCCCAGTCCTCCCCCAGCGCGGCGGCCAGCACCCCCTCGCGCAGCGCCGCGCCCACCGCGTCGGCATCCTCATCCCAGCCCAGCACGCGCACGCCAAGCGCGGCCAGGTCGCGCGCCAGCGATCCCCCGATCAGCCCCAGCCCGGCGATGGCGACGGTGCGGATGGCGCTCACTCGTCCTCCATCTGCGCGCGGCGGCTCAGGCCGATCAGGTGCCAGAAGATGTAGCGCACGTCCTCGTCGCCCAGCCCCGCGGCGCGCGCCAGCTCGCCGGCGCGGCGCACCACGGCGGCCTCGCGCGCCGGGTCGAGCGTGGCGATGCCCAGCGCGCGCTTGGCCGCGCCCACCTCGCGCGCCAGCCGCACCCGCTCGCCGATCAGCCCGATCAACTCCCCGTCGATGCGCTCGATCTCGCGCCGCACCTCGCCCAGGCGCGCCGCCGCGGGCGCCGTCTCCGTCGTGCTCATGCGGCCTCGCGAAGGTCGAGGTGAACGGGGAGCGGAAGCTCGCGCCCGGCGGCGGCGGCGAACGGCTGCATGGCGCGCATCAGCGCCTCGAACGCGTGGAAGGTGAGCGACTGGTCGCCGTCGGAGAGCGCCTGCTGCGGGTCGGGGTGCACCTCAACGATCAGCCCGTCGGCGCCCGCGGCGATGGCCGCGAAGGCCAGCGGCGCCACCAGGTCGGCCCGGCCGCCGGCGTGGCTGGGGTCCACCATCACCGGCAGGTGCGTCTCGGCCTTGAGCACCGGGATGGCCGCCACGTCCAGCGTGTTGCGGGTGGACGTCTCGAAGGTGCGGATGCCGCGCTCGCACAGGATCACGTCGCGGTTGCCCTGGGCCATAACGTACTCGGCGGCCATCAGCAGCTCCTTGACCGTGGCGGACAGGCCACGCTTGAGTAGCACCGGCCGCTGCACGCGCCCCAGCTCGGACAGCAGCGCGAAGTTCTGCATGTTGCGCGCGCCCACCTGGAGGACGTCGGCGTGCTCGGCCACCGTCTCCACCTGGCGCGTGTCCATCACCTCGGTGACGATGGGGAGCCCGGTCTCGGCGCGCACCTCGGCCAGCATGCGCAGCCCCGCCTCGCCCAGCCCCTGGAAGGCGTAGGGCGAGGTGCGCGGCTTGAAGGCGCCGCCGCGCAGCATCCCGGCACCCGCGGCCTTCACCGCGCGGGCGGTGGCGCGCAGCATGTCGCGCCCCTCCACCGAGCACGGCCCCGCGATCACCGCCAGCCTCCGCCCGCCGACGGCCGCCCCCGCGCCGTCGCCCGCGCGCACGATGGTAGGCTCGGCGGCGAACTCGCGCGAGGCCAGCTTGTACGGCTTCATCACGGGGGTGACCGACTCGACGCCGGGGAGCGACACCAGCGCCGCCTCCTGCAGCAGCGCCTCGTCGCCGATGCAGCCGATGATGGTGCGCAGCTCGCCGCGCGACACGTGCGTGCGCATCCCCAGCACCTCGATGCGCTCGCGAATGTGGTCCAGCTCGGCGGTGGTCACGTTCGGCCGGGTGACGATGATCATCGTGCGTTCTCCGTGGGTGTGGCATGGAGCGAGCGGGGTGCCGAAACGCGAAGAGGGCCCCCGATCCGCATCGGGAGCCCTCTGGTGTTTCGCCTGGTGTGGCTGTCTCAGCCGCGCATGACGATACCCGGACTCCCCTGGGAGAGCCCGTAGTAATAGTTCGCGGCGCAGGCAGTCACGGCGTTTCGCATGGTTCGAAGCCTAATCGCGATCTGGCGCATGCGCAAGCTCGGGGGCTGAACAGGTGCGCGAGTGCGTGGACTGCACAGGTGCGCGAGTGCGTGAACTGCACAGGTGCGGAGTGCGTTGATGAGCGAAGGCCGTCGTGGAGCGAGAGAAAACAACCTTGCGCCGAGTAAAGTCCGCGAAGGCGGACTGCGTGCCGTTGTAGCGGCGAGTTTACTCGCATTCTGGCGTTTCCTTTGTCCGGGATGGACTTCCGCCTGACGGATTGTCTCGGCCCATACTCCGCCGTTG
>Ga0247773_1000253_pt1 | contig 24886 bp, 21 predicted proteins | sample UWRJL092311B6_FD_179934 | JGI IMG/M metagenome (GOLD analysis project Ga0247773, IMG submission 179934) | Plant litter microbial communities from Arlington Agricultural Research Station in Wisconsin, United States - UWRJ-L092-311B-6 | ecosystem: Environmental > Terrestrial > Plant litter >... | reverse complement strand
GGGTGCGGGGTGCGGGGTGCGGGGTGCGGAGGTGCGGAGGTGCGGAGGTGCGGAGGTGCGGAGGTGCGGAGGTGCGGAGGTGCGTGAACCACGAGGCCGCGGAGCGAATCCGTGGCCTCGTCTCCGTTTCCAGCGTCTACGGCATGGGGCACACGGAGGGGCTGAGGGACGGAGAGCTGCGTTCGTTCCGTCAGTTCGTCCGTTTATCCGCGTCTCCGTGTGAGCCTGCTGTCGACGCTTTCGGAAGATCGATCGATAGCCCGCCTCTTGCACCTTCGCGCCTCCGGGCCTATCTGCGTTGGCGTGAATCGGAACGACGAATTCGGACTCCTGGATCTTCGGCGAGGATGACGGACTGGAAGAAGGGCTTCACCGACTTCGCGAAGAAGCTCGAGACCAAGGTCGAGGAGCAGCGCGAGAAGCTGGGGTTCGGGAGCGACCGGCCGCTGCGCATCGAGGCGTACCGCGGCTTCGGCACGCCCGGGCGCGCCTGGGTGAAGGCGCGGGTGCTGCGCGGCATGCCGCTTCCGCCCGCGCGCGACACCGACAGCGTGTGGATCAACCTGGCGGCCATGCTGCAGCGCTTCGAGAGCGACGAGGTGCCCGGCGCCACCGTGCGCGTGCGCTATCCCGGCGGCGAGCAGCTGCTGAAGACCGATCGCGAGGGGTACTGCGAGTGCTGGTTCGACGTGTCGCCCGCCTTCGCCACCACGCAGCCCTGGCACCTGGTGGAGATGGAGCTGGTGGACCCGCCCTCGCCGCACCCGGTGCGGGCCGACGCGCGGGTGCTGGTGCCGCCGCGCACCGCCCGCTTCGGCGTGATCAGCGACCTGGACGACACCGTGGTCCGCACCGACGTGGCCAGCCGGGTGCGGATGGCCAAGAACGTATTCCTCGGCAACGCGTACACGCGCACGCCCTTTCCGGGCGTGGCCGCGTTCTACCGCGCGCTCGAGCGCGGGTGCGGCGGGTACGCGCACAACCCGGTGTTCTACGTCAGCAGCAGCCCGTGGAACCTGTTCGACGTGCTCGCCGAGTTCCTGGAGCTCAAGAAGATCCCCGCCGGGCCGCTCTTCCTGCGCGACTGGGGGATCTCGTCGGTCGATCCGGGCGAGGGGGGGCACCTGGGGCACAAGCTGCGGCACATCCGCATCATCCTGGAGCAGTTCCCCACCCTGCCCTTCATCCTGGTGGGCGACAGCGGGCAGGAGGATCCGGAGATCTACCACCGCGCGGTGATCGAGCATCCGCGGCGCATCCTGGCCGTGTACATCCGCAACGTGAGCCGCGCCCCCGCGCGTGCCGACGCCATCCGCGCGCTGGCCGCCGAGGTGGAGAAGGCCGGGAGCACGCTGATCCTGGCCGACGACACCGCCGCCGCCGCGCGCCACGCCGCCCAGAGCGGCTGGATCGACGCCGACGCCCTGGCCGAGGTCGGTGCCGTGGCCGCCGCCGAGCAGCCGCCGCCCAGCGAGGCGCTGCGCCAGACCAACGAGGAGCTCAGCGCCGGCGACGTGTAGGCTGAGTGGTGAAACGAGCTTTGGCGCGGACCGGTGGCATCGGGCGGATGTCACCGGTCCGCGTTCGTTCCGGAGGCGGTCCCCCGAGCATCGAACGATCTGGTCTCCGCCTCGATGGGCCCGGCCCGTTGCACGAATCACGTAATTCATCCAATTTTGACGAACGTTCGAAAACGGCTCAATCGATACGGTACCCTTCCGCCGATCATCGGCCGAGGAAGCGCCGCCGGAGCGCCCCGATCCGGCACGCGCACTCTTCACGCAGCCGCGCGGCGCACGGAACGCCGCACTCTCACCCGAGCCGCATCGGCTCACCCGTAGCAAGGATGGACGCGGAATGGATGGAGACATCCCGGATCCCCAGGAGCCGCGTACCTGGCAGAACGTTCAGGTGGTGGGGAACGGGAACATCATTCACGTGGCCGGGCGTGATGGCCTTCCCCCGCCGAACGCCGCCGCTCCACCGCGACACTCCGACGGCTCATCGTTGCCGCCTCTGCGGATGCGTCTTCTCGCCGTGGCCGTCTACGTGGCGTGCTTCGCGATCGCATGGCTGCTCACGCACGACATCCCGTGGAGCGTCTGGTCGTCCATCCTCGCGTGGGCGGCCATCACGGCCCTGATCCATCTCTCGCGCACCGCGCCGGGGCACAGGGCGCGCGAGGCCGCGATCTTCGTCGTGCTGCTGTGCGGGGCGGCCGCGGGCTCCCTCTGGGTGCGTGGGGAGACGCGCGACGGAATGGACCGGCCATCGTCTTCGACGGTGCCCGATCCCAGCCAGGTCCTGGCACGGGGAACCGGAAACGCCGGCGGAGCGGCACCCCGGGTCGTGCCCGGCTCTCCGCCGGACTCCAATCGCGTCGCCGTGATGACCGACACGGTGGGCCGGGACCGGCCTGCCGCGACGCAGGGACCTCCCTCCACGGGCAAGGTCATTCCGCGGGCCACGCCCACCGCCCCGGACGCCACGGTGCACACTCCGGAGCGGCCGGATGCCTCGCCTCCGCCACCGGCATCGCCGCCGCGAACCGATCTCGCCCGCGCGAAGACGCTGTACGACGACCGGGACTACTCTTCCGCCTTTCCGCTGTTTCGGGATGCCGTGGCGACGGGCTCGGCGGAGGCGATGGCGTACCTCGGGATCTCCTACATGCAGGGGCGCGGGACTCTCACGCGCTACGATCTTGGGCTGCGCTGGCTGCGCGAAGCGGCCGCGCGCGGCGACGGCCGCGGGATGAACGCGCTCGGCATCGCGTACAAGAACGCCATCGGCGTGGAGAAGGATTGCAACGAGGCGTTGCGCTGGTTCCGCGCTGCCTGGGAGAAGCGATATCCAGACGCCCCGGCCAACATCGGCGAGATGTACCGGGCCGGCTGCGGCGTGCCGGGGAGCATCGCGGAGGCGCGGCGGTGGTACGGCATCGGCGCCGACGCGGGATCGGCCACCGCGATGTACAACCTCGGAGTGCTGTACGCGGAGGGAGCGGACGGACGCGTCGACGACGCCGCGGCGGTGCAGTGGTACCGCCAGGCCGCGAACGCCGGGAATGCCGACGCGATGAGCAACCTGGGCCAGTTCTACGTTCTCGGGCGTGGCGTGTCACGGGATCATGCGCAGGCGGCGTCGCTGTACCGCCGCGCCGCCGCGCTGGGCTCGGCCACCGCGTTGAACAACCTGGGCCAGCTCTACACCAACGGCTGGGGCGTCACGAAAAACCTCTCCGAGGCCCGCAGCCTTTTCGAACAGAGCGCCGCGAAGGGCCTGGCCGACGCCATGGTGAACCTGGGCGTGATGTACGAGAACGGCTGGGGCGGCCCACGCGATCCCGACGAGGCGGCGCGACTCTACCAGCGCGCCGCCGACAGAGGAAATGAGAGGGGGCGCCAGGCACTGCGCAACCTCGGCAGATAGACGCATCGAAGGCATCCGTGGGCCGTGGCCACCCCATCTCCCCGAACGGCTCTAAGCCGGTGATGCGGAGCGCGTGGCAACTTCTCGGGAATTCCGCACTCTTGTCCTTCAGATCATTCGGCGGTCTCCAATCCACCTCAGCTCGAACATACCCCCATGTCCCAGATCAAAGTGCTGTTCTTCGCGGCCGACCCCGCGTCCGCGGACCGCGACAATCCCGATCCGCGGCTGCTGCTGGACGAGGACGTGCGCCGCATCCGCGAGAAGGTGCGCGCGGCCGAGCACCGCGACGCCATCGACTTCGACCACCGCTGGGCGGCGCGCCCCGACGACCTGATCCAGGCGCTGAACGAGGTGAGCCCGCAGATCGTCCACTTCAGCGGCCACGGCGGGCGCCAGGGGCTGGTGCTGGTGGGCGAGGACGGGTATCCGCAGACGGTTCCCGCCGCCGCGCTCACCCGGCTGTTCACCGCCTTCCGCGGCGGCATCCGCCTGGCGGTGCTGAACGCCTGCACCACCCTGCCGCTGGCGGAGGCGCTCGCGCCCGTCATCGGCTGCGCGATCGGCAACCGCGGCAAGGTCCCGGACGACGCGGCGGTCCTTTTCGGCGCCGCCTTCTACCGCGCGATCGCGTTCGGCAAGTCGGTGCAGGCGGCCTACGACCAGGCGTGCGTGGCGATGTCGATCGAGGGATTCACGGACGACCAGATCCCCGTGCTGGTAACCGGACCCGGCGTGGATCCCTCCTCCATGGTCCTCGTACGGCCCGTGCCCACCGGGCCGGTCCGCCCGACGCATCCGGACGTGCACCAGAACGTCACCGTGGGCGGCAACGGCAACAACGTGAACGTCGCCGGCCGCGACATGCACCTGCCGGCATCCACGCGCTGACGAACCCGCGCGGACGCTCCGCCGCCGGACCCGCCGGCGGAGCGAGCGCGGAACAGACAGGGCGAAAACCAAGGGCGCGCGGCGCGGACGGTTGTCCGATGCGGCGCGCCCGCTACATTGTCGCGAACCCAATCCTCCGCCCCCACGGGACCTGACCGATGATCAACGGGATCTTCCACGCCCATTCGGGGCTGCGCTACCTGATTCTGCTCGCCGCCTTCGCCGCGCTGGTCGTGATGGCGATGGGCGCGTTCGGGCGGCGGCCGTTCGGCAAGGCGAGCCGGATCTCGCTGGCCGTGTTCAGCGGGCTGCTGGACCTGCAGCTGCTTCTCGGGATCGCGATGGTGGTGCTCGGGTGCTTCTACGGCGCGCTGATGGGCCACATGATGATGATGATCCTGGCCATCGCCGCCGCGCACGGCATGAGCGTGTACGCCCGCAAGCAGGCCGATCCCAAACGCGCGCACACCATCGGCCTGATCGGCGTGGTGCTGGCGCTGCTGCTGATCGTGGGCGGGATCACCTCCATCGGCCGCTCGCCCTTCGGCAGCAGCCGCCAGCCCACGTGCACCGCCGCGCACCGCTGATCCCCCCTCCGTAACCACTCCGCATCCGACCCCGTATGAGCGAACCCAACGAGCTGAGGCGCGACGACGACGCCGACCTGACCGCGCCGGTGGAGGGGCACGACGGGATCCTGGTGATCCGCGGCGGCGGCGACGTGCGCGGGTGGAACGGCATCCGCTACCGCACCGGGATGTCGGCCAGGAACGTCGGCGCGCGGCAGCTGTCGATGAACGTGGCGACCATCCCGCCCGGCGGCGTGGCGCACGCGCACATCCACGTGGACTTCGAGGTCATGCTCTTCATCCTGCAGGGCCACGTGCGCCACGAGTACGGCGACGGGCTGCGGCAGGTGGTGGAGAACGAGGCGGGCGATTTCATCTTCATCGCCCCCGGCGTGCCGCACGAGGTGTTCAACGCCAGCGACACCGAGCCCGTGGTGGCCGTGGTCGCGCGCTCCGACGCCAGCGAGTGGGAGAACATCGTCACGTACGACCGGGCGACGGGAAAGACGGGGTGAGGCCCGGCCTCGCCCGAGCAAACCATCAGAGGTGAACGATGCTGAAGTATGAGCAACACATCCCGAGCGGCGCGGCCGATGGCGCGCCGCTCGTTGTTCTTCTGCACGGGCGCGGGTCCGACCGCTTCGACCTGCTGGGGCTGGCGGACGCGCTGGCCCCCGGCGCCGTGGTGGTGACGCCCGAGGCGCCGCACCCGGGGATGCCGTGGGGGTACGGCCCGGGCTGGGCATGGTACCAGTTCCTGGGCCGCAACGTCCCCGAGCCGGCCAGCTTCGAGGCGTCGCAGCAGGCGCTCGGCGAGTTCCTGGGCGAGATCCGCGAGCAGCTCCCCGTGCGCACCGGGCCTCTGGTGCTGGGCGGGTTCAGCCAGGGCGGGGTGATGTCGATGGCCTACGCGCTGCGGAACCCCGGCGCCGCGCCGGTCGTCGTCAACTTCAGCGGCTTCCTCCCGCAGCATCCGAGCGTGCTGCCGGCTCCCGAGTCCGTCGCCGGAACGCGCTTCTTCTGGGGCCATGGGACGATGGACCCGGCGATCCCGTTCGACCTGGCGATCGAGGGGCGCGCCCTCCTCACCCGGGCCGGCGCCGACCTCACCACCCGCGACTACCGCATCGGCCACGGCATCTCCCCCGACGAAGCCGCCGACGCCCGCGCGTGGATCGCCGGGGCGATCGGGGGTGGCGAACGCTAGTCGTTCTCCACGCCGACGCCGACATCCGTCATCCTGAGCGCGACCACCCTGCGCCGCGCCTACGCAAATGGCCGCAGCGCGAAGGATGACATCGTGCCACAGTGCTCGTGTCCGCGCTGATGCAAAGGCATGTCATCCTGGGCGCGACCACGCGGCGCCGCGGCTACACAAAGGGCCGCAGCGCGAAGGATCTATAGCCGCGGCCACGGTATATTTCGGGTGACGCGAACTGTAGTCCGAGAGCACGCTATCGATCCTTCGGGCGCGCAAATGATTGTGTTGCTTACGGTTCAGCGCCGCGCCCTCTGGATGACAACCGTTGCCGAATCCCTTTCGATCATCCGTTCCTCATCGCACATGAACCTCGACATGGCGGAGCTCACGCCGCGGCAGCGGTACGAGCTGCTGACCTCGCTGGTGGTGCCGCGGCCGATCGCGTGGGTGAGCACGCGCTCGGCGGCGGGGCAGCCGAACCTGGCGCCGTTCAGCTACTTCTCGGCGCTCGCGGCCACGCCGTTCCTGGTGGGCGTCTCCATCGGCCACCGCCGCGGCGAACCCAAGGACTCGCTGCGCAACATCCTGGAGACCCACGGCTTCTGCGTGAACGTGGCCAGCGAGAGCCAGATCGCGGCGATGAACCACACCGCCGGCGAGTACGCGCCCGAGATCGACGAGTTCGCCCACGCCGGCGTCCCGCTCGCCTGGGCCGAGTCCGTCGACGCGCCGTACGTGGCGAACGCGCCCGCGGTGCTGGAGTGCCGCCTCTTCAAGACCGTGGAGCTCGAGGGCGCGCCCAACACGCTGGTGATCGGCCAGGTGATGCGGGTGCGCATCGCCCAGGGCGTTCCGCTGGTCGGCGAGACGATGTTCGTGGACACCGCCGCGCTCGCCCCCGTCGCCCGCCTCTGGGGCGACCTGTACGCGCTGATCGGCGAGACGCCCTCCGCCCCGCGCCCGCCCGCCGACGCGCCGCCGCTTTCGGCGGAGTAGGCGCCGCCGCATCCGCCGGAGAACGCCGTCCATGCATCGTGGGAGCCGGTGCGGCCGGGGCGCGTCGCTCCGGCCGCTTCGCGTTTACATCTCCCAGACATCCGCCGGAAAGCTGTAAAGGTTTGGCGAGAGCCCTTTTCGCCGCGCGCATCATCCTCGCATGTTCCTCTCCGAAGACGCCGCTCCCGGTCGATCGGCACCGGAGTGGATGGCGGCGAGACGAACCTCACGTGACGGGGCTTTCCGGATGACGCAGCAGATCGACATCTCCCCGGCTCGCGGGGGCGCGGCGCGGATGCGGGAGACGGCGGAAGGGGTGCGGATGCCGGGGGGCGCGGAGCCGTACTACGTGGCCGCCCGGCGCGAGGTGGAGGTGTTCGAGGCGTGTGCCGGGCGCAACCTGCCGGTGATGCTCAAGGGCCCCACCGGCTGCGGCAAGACGCGCTTCGTGGAGCACATGGCGTGGCGGCTGGGGCGGCCTCTGGTGACCATCGCCTGCCACGACGACCTCTCCGCCAGCGACCTCACCGGCCGCTACCTGATCCACGGCGGCGAGACCGTGTGGGCCGACGGGCCGCTGACCACCGCGGTGCGGATGGGCGCCATCTGCTACCTGGACGAGGTGGTGGAGGCGCGGCAGGACACCATCGTGGTGATCCACCCGCTGACCGACGACCGGCGGCTGCTGCCGATCGACAAGACCGGCGAGCTGATCGAGGCGGCGCCCGGCTTCCAGCTCGTCATCTCGTACAACCCCGGCTACCAGCACGCGCTCAAGGACCTGAAGCCCAGCACCCGCCAGCGCTTCGTCTCGCTGGAGTTCGATTTCCATCCCCCCGCCACCGAGACCGCCATCGTCACGCACGAGAGCGGGGTGGACGCGGGGATGGCGCAACGGCTGGTGCGCCTGGCGACGCGGATCCGCGGGCTGCGCGAGCAGGGACTGGCCGAGGCGCCCAGCACGCGCCTGCTGGTCTCCACCGCGCGCCTGATCGCCTCGGGCATCCCGGCCGACGAGGCGTGCCGCGCCGGGCTGGTGGCGCCGCTGACCGACGACCCGGACCTCCTCGCCGCGATCCAGGACCTGATCGCCGCCACGCTGTAAGGGCCCCGGCAGATGGGAATCGCTCCGCTCGCCCGCCTCCGCGCGCGCTTCGGCCGCACGCGCGTGATCGACCTTCCGGCCGCGGACGAACCGAAGCGGCCCGTGGGGCTCGACGACGTGCGCCGGCGGCTGGAGCTGCTGCTGGCCGGCGTCTACGGGCATCCCGTGACCGTCGCCGCGGCCGAGACGCCGCGCGAATCGGCCTTCAAGCGCCTCCTGCGGCACACCACCCCCGCGCACCTGCGCCCCGCCGCCGCCCCGCTCGCCGCCAACGACGGCGCGCGCGTCCTCCTCCCCACCACGCTGGAGAGCGCGGACGGCGACGTGATCGGCCGCTACCGCATCCTGGCGATGGAGCAGGCCGAGCGGCTGGTGCGCGGCACCGCGCTCGCCCTCCCCGCCGACGAGCCGCCGCTGGTGCGCGACCTGTACGCGATCGCCGAGGGCGCCGCGGCCGACCGCGCGATCGCCGCGCAGGCGCCCGGCCTGGCCCGCGCGCACGCCGCCGCGCGCGCCGACGCCCTCGCCCGCCGCCCCGCGCTCGACGTGCTCACCCCCGCCGAGCGGCAGGTGGAGTCGCTGGTGCGCGGCACCCTCTCGGCCGACCCCGGCGCCGCGCTCCCCGAGCTCCCGGCCGGCGCCACGCCGGCCGACTCGCTCGCCTGGGCGCGGCAGACGGCGGCGCGGCTGGCGTCCGCCGGGGCGCGCTACCGCGGCGTGGCGCCGGTGGATGCGTGGGGCACCGTGCTCCCGGTGACCGCCGCCGCCGCGGCAGCCGGCGCCGCCGCCACGCCCCCGCCCGCCCCGCTCCGCCACCGGCCGATGCGCAAGGGCACGAGCGGCGGCAAGCAGAAGCTGCAGCACACCGGGCGCGGCGATGGGCAGGGCGGCGACGAGACCTCGAGCACCACCGATCCGTTCGACCGGAACTCGTCCCCCGGCCGCATCGCCGATCCGGAGGGCGCGTCGAAGATGCCGGCCGGCGACGACGCGGCCGACTCGGCAGCGCGCGAACCCGAGGCGTTGGGTGGCGGCGCCCTGCGCGACACGGCCGACCCGTCGAAGGCCGCGAACGGAAGCGACGCACCCGACGTTCCCGTCGGCGAGCCGTACCCGGAGTGGGACGCGGAGAAGGGCGGGTACTGGCCCCGGCGCGCGTGGATCCGCACCGCCGAGGCGCGGCTGGGCGACCCCGAGTGGGCGGGGCGCGTGCTGGCGTCGCACGCCGGCACCATCCGCCGGCTGAAGAAGGAGTTCGAGCGGCTGCGCGCGCGCCGCCTGCGCCTGCCGCGCCAGCGCGACGGCGAGGAGCTGGACCTGGCCGCCTGCATCCGCGCGCTGGTGGACCTGCGCACCGGCCACACGGTGAACGACCGGCTGTACGCCTCGGTGCGCCCGGCGCGGCGCGAGCTTTCCATCCTGCTGCTGATGGACGTGAGCGGCAGCACCAGCGAGCCCGTTCCCGGCGGCCGCATCATCGACGTGGAGAAGATCGCGGTGCTCCTGGCCGCCGAGGCGTTCGAGGCGCTGGGCGACCGCTACGCCATCCTCTCCTTCAGCGGCAAGCTGGCGTCGCACGTGCGCATCCGCGTGCTCAAGGACTTCGCCGAGCGCGCGGGCGACGAGGTGCGGCGGCGCGTGGCGGCGATGGAGCCCGAGGGGTACACCCGGATGGGCGCCGCCATCCGCCACGGCAGCGCGCTCCTCGCCCAGCAGGGCACCGCGCACCGCCTCCTCCTGATCGTGAGCGACGGCCGCCCGAACGACGAGGACTACTACCAGGGCCGCTACGCCATCGAAGACACCCGGCAGGCGATCGCCGAGGCGCGCCAGCAGGGAATCTTCCCCTTCTGCCTGACGGTGGACCGCGCCGCGAACGCCTACCTCCCGCGCATCTTCGGCACCGCCGGCCACCGCGTTCTCCACCGCCCCGAGCACCTCCCCATCGCGCTCCTCGGCGTCGTCCGCGGGCTGCTGCGCGGGTAAGCCGGCGTCCGTGCTTCGTGGGCTGGATCAACAAGAGAACACGGGAACCACAACGGAGGAAACGGAACGACAACGGTTGATCGCGTGCAGTTCAACCGTTGTCGTTCCGTTCCTCCCGTTGTCGTTCCGTGTTCTCTTCTTCCTGCCTGCGTCTTTCTCCGGCCCTCCGGAGCGCAACGGAAACGAGGCGGCCGGCGATGATGCCGGCCGCCTCGTCCGCGTTTGCCCATCGACCGGTGGAGCGCGTCAGTACGCCGCCAGGCCGGTGGCGCTGATGGGAAGCACGCTCACCACGGTGCCGGAGCCCGAGAGCGCCGTGAGCGAGCCGCCGCCGCCCACGCGGAAGCCGTGGATGCCACCGTCGCCGGCGGTGAGCGCGTACAGGTAGCCGTCGGCGTAGGCCATGTCGAGCGGCTGCGTGTTCATCCCCGTCACGCCCGTCTTCCCGTCGGCCGTGAGCAGCGTGAGCGCGCCGGTGGTGCCGATCGAGAAGCCGGTGATCGACCCGCTGCCGGTGTTGGTGGTGTACGCGAAACGGCCGTCGGGCGTGATCTGCACCCAGCAGGCAGCCGTCTCGGTGGTCGGCACGGCGGCCGAGATCACCGAGGGCGCCAGGGAGCCGCCGGAGAAGCCGAGCGAGCCCGCGTAGCTTCCATCCGGCACCGCGGCGCGGTTGGGCCCGATGTTCCCCTCGGAAAGGATGTAGTGACCCGCGGGGTCGAAGTCCGCGCCGAAGGGCGTGGGCGCCGAGGTGTTCGTAACCGTCGGCGACGCGCTCGCGGGCGAGCCGTCGGTGTTCAGCCCGTACATCGTGAGCCGGTTGGTCATCTTCTCCGTCACCACCAGCACCCGCCCGTCCGGGCTGATGCGCACCGAGGCCGGGCTGGGGTTGGGGTCGCCGCTCAGCGGGCGCGTGGAACCGGCGATCGCGGTGAGCGTGCCGTCGGTGCCCACGCGGAAGCCGCTGACGTTGCCGCCGTTCTTCTGGTTCAGCACGTACAGCACCGAGCCGCGCATGGCCAGGCTCACCGGAAAGGTGCCGCCCGAGCTCACCCGGCTGGCCACCGTCAGGGCCCCCGTGCTGCCCACGCGGAACGAGGTGACCTCGTTGCTCCCGGCGTTCACCACGAACAGCAGGTTGTGGTCGTCGCTCAGGATGACCGCGTCCTGCGAGGTGAGCGGGTCGGTGCCGAACTGCGGGTCGGGCCCGCTCCCCAGGCCGCCGGTGGCCACCGAGTCGCGCAACGTGAGCCCGCCGTTGTCGTCGCGCACGAACACCAGCACCTGGTTGCCGCTCGCGCGGTTGGTGGAGGTGTAGACCGCGCCGTCGTTGTCGTCATTCCCGATGTCCAGGCTGTCGCACGCCGCGCCAGCCAGCGGCAGCGCCGCCAATGCGATCAATCCCCACGCCTTCATTCCCACTACCTCCATCCACCCCGTCCATGGAAAGACCCGCGATCTCGGCGCGGGGGCCGCCAGGCACGGCAGAGGTTGCGCACCTCGTGCGCAACATCATGCGGTGCCCGTAGATGCGGCTCTTGAGCGGGGGACGGGGTTTGCAAGCGACGGACCGTAATCAGATGTTCCCAACAGATTGTCCCGCTTGTTAATCGCCATGAGATTCGTGGCGCGAACCGCCGGGCGTTCTATTCCGGCGCGAAACCCTTCGCCACCTCCGGCTTCACCACCTTTCCCATGGCGTTGCGCGGGAGCGCGTCCACCACGCGTAGGGCGCGCGGGAGCTTGTACGGCGCCAGCCGCTCGCGCGCCCACGGCATCAGCGCTTCCAACGTCAGCTCCGTGCCCGGGCGCAGCTCCGCCGCGGCGCAGACGCGCTCGCCGAACTCGTCGTCGGGCACGGCGACCACGGCGCACTCGGCGATGGCGGGATGGGTGCGGAGCACCTCCTCGATCTCCAGCGCGCTCACCTTGTAGCCGCCGGTCTTGATGATGTCCACGCTGCGGCGGCCCAGGATGCGGTGGTATCCATCCTCCACCACCGCCACGTCGCCGGTGCGGAACCACCGCCCCTCGCGGAACGCCTCCGCGGTCGCCTCCGGCCGCCGCCAGTACTCCAGAAACACGCCGGGGCCGCGCACCTCGATCTCCCCCGGCGTCCCGGTCTCGACGGCGGAGCCGTCCTCGTCCACCAGCCGCGCCTCCACCCCGGGGAGCGGGATGCCGACGGTGCCGGGGCGGCGCTCGCCGCGCAGCGGGTTTCCGAGCGCCATCCCGATCTCCGTCATCCCGTAGCGCTCCAGCAGCGTGTGGCCGCTGATCTCGCGCCAGCGTTCCAGCATGCTCACCGGCAGCGCGGCCGACCCGCTCACCATCAGCCGCATCCCGCGGCACCCGGCGGACATTTGCTCGCGCCGCGCCCCGTCCGCCGCGTCCCACGCGGCGATCAGGCGCGAGTACACGGTCGGCACCGCCATGAACAGCGTCAGCACGCCCGACTCGATGCGCGCCCACGCGGCGTCCGCGTCGAACTTCGCGTGCACCTCGCAGGTGGCGCCGTTCCACAGCGCGCATCCCAGCACGTTCACCAGCCCGTGCACGTGGTGCAGCGGGAGGACCAGGAGCGTGCGGTCGTCCGCCGCCCATCCCCACGCGTCGGTGAGCGTTTCCAGCTGCGCGCGGAGATTGGCGTGCGTCCACACCACGCCCTTGGGCCGGCCCGTGGTGCCGCTGGTGTAGAGCATCATCGCGCGCCGGCTCTCGTCGACCGGCCGCAGCTCTCCCGGCGCCGCGGCGAGCGCTTCGTCGAGCGCGATGAAGCGCGCGCCGTGCGCCAGTGCCAGCGGCCTCACCATCTCCGCGAACTCCGCCGACGCGACCACCACCGCCGCGTCCGCGTCGCCGATGGTGTACTCCAGCTCCGCCGCCGGATGCGACACGGCCAGCGGCACCGCGATTCCCCCCGCGCGCCAGACGCCCCACTGCACCGCTGCGTACCCGAACGACGGCGGCACCATGAAGCACACCCGCGCCTCCTCCAGCTCCGCCCCGCCCACCAGCAGCGCCGCCGCCACCCGTGCGGACGCGTCCAGCAGTTGCGCGTAGGTGTGCTCCCCCGCCCCATCCACGATCGCGACCGCGTCCGGGTGCGCCCGCGCGCGGGAGATGAGCGGCAGTTCGGCTGCGTCGTTCGGCATGATGCGAAAGCGGGAGACGAGGATCGGGGGATCGGTGGGATGATGCGGGAAAGTACGCGCGCGGGAGGATGTCTGGCGAGGGGAGGTGATCGGATGAGACCAAATGCGGGCCGCGGCATCCAGGGGCGGATGAATCCGCGGCAACGACCACGCGAAGTCCGCCTTCGCGGACTACCGGCCCCGTCGCCGCCGCGATGCCCGCGCACGACACCGCCATCGAGCCCTCGCCTCGAGCGCACCGGGCCCGGGTCCCTCTCCCGGCTGTTCTGGGGAGAGGGACAGGCGGGCGGGGTGCGAGGCGGGCATCGCCCGCCGCCAAGGGTGAGGGCCCTCCGGCCTGCATCCTGCTTGCGCCGCATCCGGGGCCCACCCGACCCGTCGCCCGGCTTCCCGATGCACCTGGAATCGTCGTTCGTCCTGCTCTTCATCTCGGCGACCACGGTGGCGCTGCTCACGCGCCGCTGGGGGATTCCGTACACCGTGGCGCTGGTGCTGGCGGGGCTCCTCCTGGGCGCGATCGGCGCGTTCCAGCCGCCGCACCTCACCAAGAGCCTGCTCTTCTCCGTCTTCCTCCCCGGGCTCCTCTTCGAGGCGGCGTTCCACCTGGAGTTCCGCGAGTTCTGGCGCAACCGGCTGGCCATCACCTCGCTGGCCGTGCCCGGCGTGGTGGTCTCCATCGCCGCGATCACGCTGGTGCTGGCGCCGGTGGCGGCGCTGGCGGGCGCGCGCGACGTGTTCAACTGGCGCGACGCCATGGTCTTCGGCGCGGTGATCACCGCCACCGATCCCATCGCCGTGGTCGCGCTCTTCAAGCAGCTGGGCGTGCCGCACCGCCTGGCCACGCTGATCGAGGGCGAGAGCCTGCTGAACGACGGCACCAGCGTCGTCTTCTTCACCCTGGTGCTGGGGCTGGTGATGGGCGAGCCGCTGAGCGGCGCGCGGCTGGGGCTGGAGTTCCTGCAGGTGGTGGGGATCGGCGCCTTCATCGGCGCGGGGATCGGGCTCCTCGTTTCGCACGTGATCCAGCGGGTGGACGATGCGATGATCGAGATCACCCTCACCACCATCGCCGCGTACGGCTCGTTCGTGCTGGCCGAGGAGCTGGGCTACTCCGGGGTGATCGCCACCGTGGTCGCCGGGATGCTGTGCGGCAACTACGCGGCGCGCGTGGGGATGAGCCCGTCGACCCGCATCGCCGTGGAGACGTTCTGGGAGTACGTGGCCTTCGCGCTCAACTCCATCGTCTTCCTGCTGATCGGCTTCGAGGTGCGGCTGGTGAACCTGGTCGCCCACGTTCCCGGGATCCTGCTGGCGTGGGTGGCCACGATGGTGGCGCGCGCCGTGGTGGTGTTCGGCGTCACCACCGTGCTCCGCGCCCGCGGCGACCGGATGCCGCTGGCGTGGTCCACGGTGCTCACCTGGGGCGGGCTGCGCGGCGGGCTGTCGATGGTGCTGGTGCTGAGCCTCCCGCCGGCGTTCCCGCACCGCGAGCTGATCGTGACGCTCACCTTCGGCGTGGTGCTGCTCTCGATCCTGGTGAACGGGGTCACCATGGGCCCGCTCCTGCACCGCCTGGGCGTGGGCCGCACGCACCAGGCGCGCGCCGCGTACGACCAGGCGCGCGCCCGCCTGCAGATCGCCAACGCCGCCCTCGCCGAGCTGGAGCGGATGTCGATCACCGGCCAGGCCCCGCCCGAGGTGCTGCAGACGCTGCGCGACCGCTACGACGCGCGGCGGCGGCAGTCGGAAGATGCCGTGCGGGCGATGGAGGGCGACATCGGCGAGCTGCGCGTGCAGGAGCTGGCGCGCGTGCGCCGCCACCTGCTGCTGCTGGAGAAGGAGCGCCTGATCCGCAGCCAGCGCGAGGGCCTGATCGGCGCCACCGCCTATGCCGAGCTGATGGCCGAGATCGACGACCAGCTGCTGAACGAAGACACGCGCGAGTAGCCGCGAGCCGCCGGTCGCGCGCGACGCGAGATTCGACCGTCCGCCCCGCCGATCCTCCGTCTCACCGGCGCCGCTCCGCCACGTTCGTCCGCCGTGCCGCCGAACGTGCGCCATCGGCGCGAGTGAACGCGGCGTCTCTGCTTGTCACGCGCGGGCGAAGCGACTAACCTTCGCGCTCTCCGAATCGCGCGTTTGCTGCGAGCCAGGGCGGGGCCGGACCGTTCACCGAATCTTACCGCACGCGTTTCCCGATGCTCGACATACAGCTGATCCGCAACGACCGTGACGCGGTGGCCGCCGCGCTGGCCAAGCGCATGGACGCGGACGAGCTCACGCAGGCGCTCGACGCCATCACCGAGCTCGACGCCACCCGCCGCTCCCTGGTCCAGAACGTCGACGCCGCCCGCGCCGCCCGCAACGCCCGCGCGAAGGAGATCGGCCAGGCCAAGCGCGAGGGGCGCGAGCTCACCTTCACCGGCGAGCTGCCGGACCCGGCGGACTTCGAGGCCCAACTGCGCGAGGTGGACGAGCAGCTGCGCGACGCGATGAGCCGCATCCCCAACCTCCCCGCCGACGACGTGGTCGCCGGTGGCAAGGAGGCCAACCGCGTGGTCCGCACCTCGGGCGAGAAGCCCGCGGTGGACCCCGTGATCCCTCACTGGGAGCTGGCGTCGAAGCTGGGGCTGGTCGATTTCAAGCGTGGCGCCGCGCTCAGCGGCAGCGGCTTCTGGATCTACACCGGCGTGGGCGCGCAGCTGGAGTGGGCGCTGATCAACTACTTCATCAGCCGGAACCTGGCGGCCGGCTACACGATGATCATGCCGCCGCACCTGGTGCTCCCGGCGGCGGGGCGCGCCGCGGGCCAGTTCCCGCGCTTCGCCGACGACGTGTACCACACCAACGACCCCAGCGGCCTCTTCCTGATCCCCACCGCCGAGACCGCGATCGTCGGCGCGTACGCCGAGGAGACCTTCCGCGAGAAGGACCTGCCGTTCAAGGCGTTCGCCTACACGCCCTGCTACCGCCGCGAGCGTGCCGGCTCGCACAGCGACGAGCGCGGCACCGTGCGCGGGCACCAGTTCAACAAGGTGGAGATCTTCCAGTTCGTCACGCCCGGCCAGGCCCAGCAGGCGATGGAAGAGATGGTGGCGCACGTGGAATCGGTCGTCACCGGCCTGGGCCTGCACCACCGCACCAGCCTCCTCGCCGCCAGCGACGCCAGCTCGGCGATGAAGCGCACGCTGGACGTGGAGGTGTGGATCCCCAGCACCGGCGCGTACAAGGAAGTCTCGTCGGTCTCCTGGGCGGGCGACTACCAGGCGCGCCGCGCCGGCATCCGCTACAAGGGCGCGAACAAGGGGTACGTCGAGACGCTCAACGGTTCGGCGCTCGCCACCAGCCGCGTCTTCCCCGCGATGCTGGAGCACTGGCAGCAGCCCGACGGCTCGCTCGTGATCCCCGACGTCCTCCGCCCGTTCATGGGCGGCCTGGAGCGCGTCACCCCGCCTGCCTGACCGTGTTCGGGCGGGATGAAGACCGAGATGCCGCGAAGGAGACATCGTCCCTCGCGGCATCTTCCGTTACGGCCACCGAACTGCAAAAGAGAGGAACACGGAACCACAACGGAGGAAACGGAACGACGACGGTTGGATCGCGTGGCCCAACCGTTGTCGTTCCCGTTGTCGTTCCCGTTGTCGTTCCCGTTGTCGTTCCCGTGTTCTCTTGTTCAGACAGCCCGCGGAACGAGATCGGCCGCGACCGCGCGCAGAAGCGTGTCGCGGTCGTCGTTCAGCGCCACGCGCGCGGCGCGGAAGCGCAGCCCCGAGCGCTGGCACGCGAGGTCGCACAGGCGCAGGATGCGCGCGATCCCGGCCTCGTCCAGCGCCATCTCGCTGCTGGTGAGCGGCGGCGCCACGGCCTCGCCGCGCTCGTGCGCGGCCATCAGCGCCTGCGTGCGGCTGAGGGTGGCGGCGCGCACGTACAGCTCGATCGCCATGTCCGCCAGCCGCGCCACCACGAACTGCCGCTCCACCACGCCGGCGCCATGCGTGCGGATCACCCGCTCGGTGGCCGCCCGCAGGTCGCGCGTGTGGTCGGCCAGGTAGTCGAAGTGCCGGCGCAGCGCCGGGTGCACCTCGGCGTCCACGTTCGGCTCGCCGCGGCCCAGCGCCAGCCGCACCCGCGTGGTGGCGAACTCGCCCAGCAGCCCGAACTCCTCGATCGGGTGCCGCAGCGCCGCGCCGATGCGGCGCAGGTACTCGCCCGGCCCCTGGATCCCCGACAGGCCCACGAAGAGCCGCAGCACCTCGTTGGTCCCCTCGAAGATGCGGGTGATGCGGGCGTCGCGGTACATCCGCTCGTACGGGTACCCCTTCACGAAGCCGCGCCCGCCGGCGATCTGCACCGTCTCGTCGACCGCGCGGTCCAGCGCGTCGCTGTTCCACACCTTGGCGGCGGCGCTCTCCAGCGCGTAGTCCACGTCGCCTCGGTCGGCCAGCCCGGTGGTGAGGTAGGCGGCGCTCTCGGCGGTGTACGCGTCGGCCGCCATCGCCGCCAGCTTCCCCTGGATCAGCTCGAACCCGGCGATCGGCCGGCCGAACTGCTCCCGGTCGGCCGCGAAGCGCGAGACCATCTCCAGGCACCGCTTCACCCCGCCCGCCGCGCCGGCGGAAAGGCCCTGCCGGCCGGAGTTGAGGATGCGCATCGCCAGCTTGAACCCCTCGCCCACCTCGCCCAGCACGTTCTCGCGCGGCACCCGCACGTCGCGGAAGTGCAGCTCGGCCTGGTTGCTCCCCCGCGCGCCCATCTTCCGCAGCGGCTCGCCGCGCGTGTAGCCGGGCATGCCGGGCCGCAGGATGAAGGCGGTCACCCGGTCCACCGTGCGCCCGCCGCGCTCCACCGGCGTCTGCGCGAACGCCACCACGATCTCGCTGAACGACGCGTTGCCGATCCAGATCTTGTCGCCGTTCAGGATCCAGTGGCTCCCGTCGTCGCTGGGAACGGCGCGGCTCTCGATTCCCTGCGCGTCGCTCCCCGCGTTCGGCTCGGTCAGCGCGAACGAGGCGAACCACTCGCCGCTGGCCGCCTTCGGGAGATAGAAGCGCTTCTGCTCCTCCGTTCCCGCCAGCACCAGCCCCTTGGTGCCGATGGACAGGTGCACGCCCAGGATGATGCCGAGCCCCACGTCGTACCCGGTGATCGCCTCGAACACGCGGCAGTAGGCGCTCTGGCTCAGCCCCATCCCCCCGTACTCGGCGGGGATGGCGATCCCGAACAGCCCCATCCGCGCCAGCTCGGCGATCACGTGCGGCGGGACCTGCTCCTCCTCGTCCACCCGCTCGCGGTCCAGCTCGCGCTCCAGGTACGCCATCACCCCGGCCAGGAACGCCGACACCCGCGCGTTCTCCTCGTCCGAGATGCGCGGGTAGGGAAAGAGGATCGAGTCCTCGATCGACCCGCTGAAGAACCCGCGGGTGAGCGACTGCATCTCGTTGGCCATGGTCCGCCCGGTCCCCTGGTTGGTTTGCGCGAGAGCGGAGAGTCCAGGATCGGCCGTGCGATCCGGTGAACCCGACTGGCGCCGCGCCCGCCTCGTCCTCATGTTCGGTCGCGCTGAACTTATCACCTCCGCACCCCGTCCGCCCCATGCCCTTCTCCCGCCGCGACTTCCTCTCCACCCTGGGCCGTGCGGCGCCGGCCGCCTGGCTGGCGGCGGGCGGGCGCGACGAGCTGCGCGAGATCGCCGGCGAGCTCTCGCGCTTCGCCGGCGGGCCGGACGAGGTCGCGCGCGACGAGCGCTTCTGGGCACCGGTGCAGCAGGCGTTCACCGTCGACCGGTCGCTGGTCAACCTGAACAACGCCGGCGTCAGCCCCTCGCCGCGGCTGGTGCAAGACGCCATGAAGCGGCACCTGGACTACAGCAACGACGCGCCGGCGCACACCATGTGGCGCGTGCTCGAGCCGCAGCGCGAGAGCGTGCGCGCCGGCCTCGCGCGGATGTTCGGCGCCGACGCCGAGGAGATCGCCATCACCCGCAACGCCACCGAGGGGCTGCAGATCCTGCAGATGGGGATCGACCTGCGCCCCGGCGACGAGGTGGTGGCCAGCACGCACGACTATCCGCACATGCTCGAGACCTGGCGCCAGCGCGAGCGCCGCGACGGGATCGTGCTCAGGCTGGTCGACCTCCCCGCCCTCCCGGACGACCCGGGCGAGATCGTCCGCCTCTACGAGCGCGCGATCACGCCGCGGACCAAGGTGCTGCACGTGAGCCACGTGACCTTCGTCACCGGCCAGGTGCTCCCGGTGCGCGACGTCGTGCGGCTGGGCCGCGCGCATGGCGTCCCCACCATCGTGGACGGTGCCCACGCCTTCGCGCACTTCCCCTTCCGGCGCGACGAGCTGGAGTGCGACTTCTACGCGGCGAGCCTGCACAAGTGGCTGTACGCGCCGCACGGCACCGGGATGCTGTACGTACGCCGCGAGCGCATCCCACGGATCTGGCCGCTGCAGGCGGCGGACGCCTCGAAGCACGCCGACATCCGCAAGTTCGAGGACGTGGGCACGCACCCCGCCGCCAACGCGCTCGCCATCGCCGAGGCGATCACCTTCACCCAGGCGATCGGGACCGGCAACAAGGCCGCGCGCCTGGCGTACCTGCGCGACCGCTGGGCCCACGCGCTCGGGCGCCACCCGCGCGTGCGCCTGCACACCCCGCTCGCCCCCGGCCGCGCTTGGGCCGTGGCGATGATGGAGGTCGACGGCATCGAACCGGGCGCGCTCCATGACGAGCTGTGGACCCGGCACCGGATCATCACCAGCCCCACCAGCTGGGGCGGCGTGCAGGGGATCCGCGTCACCCCCAACGTCTACACCACCCTCGACGAGCTTGACAAATTTGCGTCGGCGATAGAATCAGTACTAAGGCGACGATAGCAATTGGCACCTGACCTTCATGCTTGGAGCGACAATGCGTTATCACACATTGAACTTCGGCGCGCTCGCTGCGGAACGTGACATTGATCAAGGGCTTGAGAGCTATTTCGTTGAATCCGAAGCATTCCGCAGAGTCTCGTCCGGGGAGAAAACGGTCATACTTGGAAATCGAGGGTCGGGTAAAAGTGCGATCTTCAAGGTGCTGGGTCGACGCGAGAGGCAGCGAGGATCAATTGTTCTAGAACTCTCTCCCGAAGACTTCTCTTATGATATGCTCGCGAAAACGCTTTCAACCGAAAGCGATGGCGCATGGAAGAAGCATGCGGCTTACGCAGCGGCATGGAAGTATTTGATATTTGTAATGATCATGAAGTCGTTGAATGTTCGTGGCATCAGATTCAAGACAGGAGCTAGTGAAAAGATTCATAATTACCTTCGCGATAACCACAAAGAGGAGCAGCACAATCCGATCGCGTTTATGATTTCCTACATGAAAAGAATTGATGGTTTCAAGATCGGCCCTTGGGAATCTGGAATCAAAGCTCATGAGCTTGCGAGATTATACAAGCTAGAAGAGGTTACTCCGTTGATCCCTGCGTTAAAGGAGCTAACTGCAAAGCGGCGCGTACTCATATTAGTTGATGAACTCGATCGTGGCTGGGATGCCTCTGAAGATGCGCAGGCGTTCGTGGCCGGTCTCTTTCAAGCATGTCTCGCAATCAACTCGATTTTCCGGAACGTCCGGGTATATATGTCTTTGCGTCGTGAGCTACATGATAGCATCCCGACGCTATACGACGACGCACAGAAGTACCGCGATATCATTGAGACGATAGCGTGGGACGAGAACGCACTTCTGGAACTTGTCGCCCGTCGAATAAAGTACTCGGTACCTGAACTTGAACGGTGCTCTAGCCGAGAGTGTTGGGCAGAGGTCTTCAGCGACTTCTCTGGCGCTCGAAAGATTTCATCGTTCAAGTACATTGTCGATCGGACTCTCCATCGTCCGCGCGAGATGCTGCAATTTTGTACCGAAGCTTTGGAACAGAGTCAGCGTCGATCCGCGTGGCCCATCGATTCGAGCTCAATACAAATTGCAGAATTGAAATATTCCTCGGATCGTGCGAAGGATATCTCCTCTGAGTTTCGCTTCCAATTTCCCGGACTTCTGAGTGTCTTTGAGGCGTTTCGCGGTCTGCCATTGACCCTTGAACGATCTGATCTTGAATTAGCATGCCTCGGAATTTGTGCTGGCGATTTTCACGTTAGTAACGAGGCACGATGGGTGCTTGATCAAGATCCGGAATACCTGATCCAGGTGCTCTGGAAATCTGGGTTCTTGCGGGCGCAAAGTTTGGGTGGCGGACTGGTTGCAGGCCGGTCCGGCGCAGCGTTTGTCGGCCAATATCAAACCGAGTATCTGGATGTAAGGAACGTAGGCCGCTTTCAAATTCACCCAATGTTCCGATCGTATCTCGGAACGAAAGACGTTCGTAACGATGCCGTTCTGTGAAAGGTGATACTTGTCGAATGTTGTGGGATTTGCACACCTTCGAGGCGCCGTGAAGCTGTGGATCGATGCCGACGCGGCGCCGCGAGACGTGAAGGAGATCGTCTTCCGGGCGGCGAAGCGGCTGGAGATGGAGACGGTGCTGGTGGCGAACCAGCGGCTCACCCCGCCGCCGGGGAACACCTTCGTCACCGCCGTGCGCGTGGAGGGCGGGCCCGACGTGGCCGACCGCTACATCGCCGAGCACGCCGCGCCGGGCGACGTGGCCGTGACGGCCGACATCCCGCTCGCCGCCGCGCTGGTGGAGAAGCGCGTGGCCGTGATCGACCCGCGCGGCGAGGAGTACGGCGCCGAGAACATCGGCGAGCGGCTGGCCGTGCGCGACTTCATGGACGGGCTGCGCGGCTCCGGCGTGGAGACCGGCGGCGCGCGCCCCTACGGCCCCCGCGAGAAGCAGGCGTTCGCCGGCGCGCTGGACCGGGTGCTCACCCGCGCCCGCCGCGCGCGCTGACGCGTGGAGGTGATGCGCCAACGGCCGGCCCGCGTTGGCGGAGCCGGCCCGGAAGGGCAGAAACGACGGCGAGCCCTGGCCTGCGCGGCCGGGGCTCGTGGTTTCTTTACGCTTCGGCGACGGGCGGTGCGGCGGGCTCCTGCGCCTGGCGTGCAGCCTGGCCGTCGCGCCACCCGCGCTCGCGTGAGTCGCGCGTGTAGGTGTCTTCCATGGGCGACAGGATCATCTCCCACAGGTTCCTCGCGCCCTTGCCTTCACGACCGCGCGCGAACGCCGCTTCGTACGCCTGCTTGTTGCCGTGCTGCATCGTGCCTCCAGGGTGTGGGGTCCCTCGAACCGGCCCGGCATCCAGACGATCACTTTCAGACGCAAAGCTCGTGCTGCGCCGCGGGATTGGGTCTTCCGCGGGTCCTACTCGCTGAGAACGACCACGCTCTCCACGATCTCTCCCTCGCGCACGATGGCGTAGCCGGTCTTCTTCCCCATCCGCTTCCAGGTGTTGGACGGGTTCTCGAAGGCCCACATCTCGTCGCCCTCGGCGGCGTTGCGCTTCAGCTTCTGCCATGCCATGCGGATGCGCAGCGCGGCCATGTCGGGGAGATTGCGATGGTACGAGGTGGGCGCGTTTTCGACACGCTGCGTAAGCCACTCGGGAGCGATCTTCAGGGCCATCCGCGATAACCGGGGAGAACGTGGAACCACCGGCGCAGCCGGCGGAGAGATCCCCCGCCGCGACCCACAGCGCAAGTGCAGAAGGATAAGATACCGCTCCGGCGCCCGAAAAGCGATCCCTCCCCCTCCACCCCCACTACGTTCACCTCACGGCGTCCCGATCGGCACGATGGCGTTGCGCACACTGTCCGGCGCCACCCTCCCGTCCGCAGCTCGTAGGAGTAGACGATCGCCTCGCGCGCGATCCGCCCGTAGCCGCGGATGGTGTCGAACGGAACGCGCACTCGGCCCTTCGGCGCCATGGCCTGGCTGCTCTACGGCGGTTGGGAGGGTGCCCATCGCGAACCGGCGCTCGAACACGTGATGGTAGACCGCGTCCGCGTCGCCGTTCGACAGGTGATCGCGCGGCCCGGCACGTCCGCCTCCACGCGAAAGCCAGCCGGTACCGCCGGCGCCGCGGGCTGGTCAGCCGCGCGCGGCCAAGCCAAGCGCCAGGACCATGTATCTCACTCGTTCTCTCCAGCTTTCGAATCGGTTTCGCACGCTGTGGACGTGGCTGATGCGCTGCGTCTCGAAGCTGCGCGTATTCGCGAAGCGCGTGGAGGGCGGTACATTCAGTGCTGCGGCCCCCGCCTCATACCTCCAGCGAAGACAGGCCATCATGATGAAGATTCGCGTTCTCCTGCTCCCTGCCGCCGCGCTCGCCTTGGCAGGATGCAGCCGATCGCCAACGGCGCCGGCCACGGTGCCGTCGTCGCGGCACGCGGACCAGGTTCCTGCCTGCCGAGGACCTGGACTTACGATGGGTGGTGGCTACACCGATCTTCCTCCCTGTCCCCCGGCGCCCTAGCCGACCCTGTCGCCGCCAGCGCTCTACTCTTCCGCCGCGATCACCACCTCGATCCGCTCGCCTTCGCGGACCCTGGCGCGGCCGCTGTTCATCGACCGCCGCTCCTCCATCTCGCCGTCGCGGCGGACGCGGAGGATCACGTGCGCGGCGCGCGTCATCGCGGGGTTCCAGGTGGCCGTGCGGCCGTCGTCGCTCAGGCGCGCGGGGATCGGGTCAGGCATCGAATCCATCCATCCAACATCAGTGATCGAGCGAGAGAACCGGCTCGCCGCAGCGGCAGATTCTCCGTGTCTCCGTTCGTCCGTGTGAGCCTGCGGTTCGGCGGAGCCAACGGTGAACGGAAGCCCGGGGAACGCTCGAGGGGTCCAGGGTTGGCCGCCGCTTGCGCTGCGGGGTATATTCCGCAGGCGCGCCGGGTGCGCGCAACCGCCAACCCGCGAGAGAACCGACGATGGCCGACGTAACCTGCGTGCGCTGTGGAGAGACCCGTGCGGGGATGTCCTTCGCGCCGTTCAACAATGAGCTGGGGAGGAAGCTGCACGAGCAGGTGTGCCAGGTCTGCTGGGGCACCTGGCTGCAGCGCCAGACCGCGCTGATCAACCACTACGGCCTGAACGTGCGCGACCCCGAGGCCAAGAAGTTCCTGGCCACCCAGACCGAGGAGTACTTCTTCGGCACCGGCGAGACCGAGAACGTGGACACCTCCAAGCAGGGCTCCGTGCAGTGGTGAGCCCGTCCGCGGACCGCGCCTGACGCTCCGCCCCGCAACCTGAACCGCCGCCCTTCGAGCATCCGGAGGGCGGCGGTTCGCGTTGCAGCCCGTCCGCGCGCGGTCAGGCGCTCGCGGATGCCGCGCGCGAGGCCGTCTTCCGCTCGGCGGCGGCGAGGATCGCGTCCGTCAGCGGCGCCGGATCGAAGCGGACGGGGTCGATGGCGGGGAGCCCGGTCCGGTCCTCCAGCCGCGCCGCCTCGTCGCGCGCCTGCGCCTCCGTCAGGTCCCAGGTGTTGAGCGCGATCCCGATCACCGGCGCCGGGCGCAGCGGCGCGATGGCGCGCTCGCAGATCTCGATCATCTCCGGCACGCGGGGAAGGCGCATCCAGTCGTACTTGCCGGCCGCGTTCCAGG
>Ga0247773_1000252_pt1 | contig 24919 bp, 11 predicted proteins | sample UWRJL092311B6_FD_179934 | JGI IMG/M metagenome (GOLD analysis project Ga0247773, IMG submission 179934) | Plant litter microbial communities from Arlington Agricultural Research Station in Wisconsin, United States - UWRJ-L092-311B-6 | ecosystem: Environmental > Terrestrial > Plant litter >... | reverse complement strand
GCGAGGATCGTGGCGCCCACCGTGGCGCGCCACCTGGCGGGGCACCTGGCCGCGGCGCGGGCGCGCGGGGTGGAGCGGGTGGGGCCGCAGCCCGACGTGGCAACCATCGAGGCGCTGATCGACGGCGCGTTCTGGGCCAGCCTCAAGCGCGAGGAGGGCCGCGCGCCGCGCATCTCGCTGGCCTACATCGCCCCCGACGCGCACTCGATGGTGTTCGAGCGCGGGCTGCGGCTGAACGCCAAGGACCTGGCCAAGCTGGCGCCGGCGGTGGAGCGCCCCGGCATCCACCTGGGCGTGTGGCCCGACGACGGCGCGCTGCGGGTGTGGGGCACCACGCGGCAGGTGCCCACCGCCACGCTGGTGCTGGAGGTGATGGAGCCGGGGCTGCTGGTGCTCAAGTACCGCCGCGGCGACGACTTCGACAAGTTCGGCACCATCGCCGTGCTGCAGGGCGACCGCATCATGGAGGTGGACGAGGGCGGCGCCAGCCTTCCCGACTGCCCAGCGCTGCTTTCCTCGCTCCTCGGGTTCGACACGCCGCTCCCCGCCGTGGGCGCCACCAGCGTGCTGATCCAGCTGGCCGTGTCGATGCGCGCGCACGGGCGCGGCGGCTCGCTGATCGTGGTTCCGCAGGGGAGCGACGCATGGCGCGAGTCGGCGTCGCAGCCCATCCCCTACCGCGTTTCGCCCTACGACGGCTTGGCGCGGCTGCTGCGCGCGGGCGACGCCGAGCGGGCGCGCCCTGCCTGGCGCGAGGCGCTGCACCACGCGGTGGACGCGGTGGCCGGCCTCACCGCGGTGGACGGCGCCGCGGTGCTCAACGAGCACCACGCGGTGCTGGCGTTCGGGGTGAAGCTGGTGCGCAAGCGCGGCAGCGAGCGGGTGGAGCGGGTGGCCGTGACCGCGCCCGTGGTGGGCGACGCGCCCGACGTGGTAGAGCCCTCGGCGCTGGGCGGCACGCGCCACCTCTCGGCCGCGCAGTTCGTGCACGACCAGCGCGACGCGATGGCGATGGTCGCCTCGCAGGACGGCCGCTTCACCGTGTTCGCCTGGTCGCCCTGCGAGAACCTGGTCCACGCCCACCGGGTGGAGACGCTGCTGATGTGACGCCGGGCGCGCCCAAGCCATCTCGCCGGCCGGCGCATGGATGCGGCCGGTGCGTCGCGCGTCCAGATCCTACGGCCGCGCGGCCGCCTCGCCCCGCCCGCTGCCCGCGCAGGTGAGGACGACGGCCCTCGGTTGATCCCTCCACGATCGTGCTCACGATCGGCACGGCCGGTCCGCGAAAGCCGGGGTGACGTTTGCGGACAACGATTCGTAAAAAAGTCCTGGATCGTCTCCGCCTCGCTCGTGACGAATCGCGGCAGAAGTCATGGAGAAACGATCCCGTGAGCCCATCTGGCCGGATACGACAAAACCAATCTTTTTTCTGGCTCCGAGCGCGAACCCGGCGTATCTTGCGCTCGGGTTAACCCCACGTCCTCCCGCACGGAGATGCATCGATGTCCCAGGTAGTGATCAAGGAGCAGGCCGGTCCTCTGCCCATCAAGCAGAGCTTCATGTGGCCCAGCAGCGAGGCCCTCATCGTGGCGGTGTCGGGCTCTGCCTGGACGCAGAAGCCCAACACGCCGCTGACACTGCAGGTGCTGGTGGACGACAAGGTGCTGGGGACGATCCAGCAGCTGGCCGGCGCGGCGACCATGCACATGGCCCTGCCCACGGGGTTCTTCGCCATCACCCGCCAGATCAGCCAGGCCACCCTCACGCTCTCCGCCGGCAACGACACCACCGTCACCGACGCAAACGACCAGTTCACCGTCGCCCTGATCTTCTGAGCCATGGCACGCACCTGCTCCCGCTCTCCGCGGCGCCGGGGCCATCCCTCATTCCGTACGGAGATGCTGTCATGTCCCAGGTGATCGTCAACAAGTCCGGACCTCTCCCCATCACGTCGCCGATCTCGTGGCCCAGCGACCGGACCGTGCTCCTGTCGGTGTCGGGCTCGGCGTTCACGAAGCAGCCGGGCACCTCGCTGGCCGTGAAGGTGACCGTCCACAGCACCACCGTAGGCACGCTGAGGCTGATGTCCAACCAGGCGGGGCCGCACATGGCTCTCCCCGCGGGCTTCTACGCCCTCGACGGGATCATCGGCGAAACCTCCATCACCCTCAGCGCCGCCAACGGCACCACGCTCGCCGACGAGAACGACATCTTTACGATCGCGCTGATCTACTAGTCCCAGCCGCGGAGCGGCGGAGCCGGGCGGGGTCCGGATGCTGCCGCGTGATCCCGAAACCGGCATAACAGGGGTCACACAGAGGCACGGAGGCACAGAGACGACGCAATGTGGCTCTCCGTGTCCCTGCGCCTCCGTGCGACACTCGAGGATGCTCGATTCGACCACGGTCCCGGAGGATCCGTGATGACCCGCGAATCGTGAACGCAAACGCGTCCAGGACCGTTGCTGCCGGTCCTGGACGCGTATCCTGCGTGCAAGTGCCTGGAGAGACAGGGGTTGAATCCCGCGCACTCCCGGCTGGACACCGTTCCGTGATGCCACGGATCGCGTGCCCGTACCAGCAACTCACTCCGCCAAAGCCGTAGCCGTCGACGAAGCCGGGTTGGCCGCGGTCTCCTCGATCAGCCGGTTCACCCGGAGGATCCCCTCCCGGGTCCGCTCCATGCTCTCCGTGCCCACCGACACCCGGATGAAGCGGTCGCACGACGCTCCGTAGCCGATGCCGGGGACGGTGCTCACCCGATGCTCCTCGAGCAGGCGCGTGCAGAACGCCTCGGACGTGAGCCCCGAGCGCGCGATGGAGACGAAGAAGTAGAAGGTGGAGTCGCCCGGCAGGTACTCCATCCCGCACGTGTCCATGAAGGCGGCCAACTCACCCCGCCGGCGCACCACGTCCGCGATTTGAGGGCTGGTGATTTCCAGGATCTGGTCGAAGTGCCGCTCCAGGTAGTGCTGGAGAATGGTGGGCGGGCAGGTGACCAGGTGCTGGTTGATCTTGAGCACCTCGTCGATCACCCCGCGACGCGCGATCACGTAACCCAGCCGCCACCCCGACATCCCGTGGTTCTTGGACATCGAGTTGCACACGATGGTGTGCTTCTTCTCCAGGTCCAGCGCCCCGCATGAAACGAAGTCACCGTGGAGGACGAACTCGCTGTAGGCCTCGTCGGCCAGCAGGAACAGGTCGTTGGTGTCGGCCAGGTGGTGAAGGTGCTCCAGCTCCTCCACCGACAAGCACTTGCCCGATGGGTTGTTCGGGTTGTTGACGATGATGGCCCGGGTGCGCGCGGTGATGAACTCGCCGAGCGCGAAGACGCTCCGGTCGTGCGGCACCATCACCGGCACGCCGTGGCAGAGCTTCACCTGCTCGGTGTAGCTCACCCAGGCGGGCTCCAGCACCAGCACCTCGTCACCGGGCGTCAGGATGGCCATCAGCGACATGTGGATGGCGATCTTGGACCCGGCCGTGACCACGACCTCGGTCTCCGGGTTCACCGGGACGCCGTAGCGCGCGCCGTAGTACGCGGCCAGCCGCCGCCGCAGCCCGAGGGTGCCGCGCGAGTGCGAGTAGTGGTAACCGTCGGGCATCGGCAGGTCGTCGAAGCCGAACAGCGGGATATCGAAGAAGGCCTCGCCCAGGGAAAGCACGATCACGTCCTCGCCCCGCGCCTTCATCTCGTACACGAGGTTGTTGTAGCGGATCGAGACCGCCTCGACGATCTCACTCAGGTGCGGCGCCGGTGCGGGCATGGGTTCCCCTGGATCGTGTAGCATGTGGAAGAGCGAGGCGGGGCGGCGAAGCGCCCGTCAAGATCGTAAGGAGCGGGGTCACGGGGCCGTCCGGCGAACGCCTCCAGGCGGCCGGGAGTTCCGGGGCAATCCCCGGAAAAGGGAAGCCCGTGCAGAGCCGCCGGACCTCTTCGCGCACCGAGTGCCGTAGCCAGGGAGTGCATGACGCGAAAGGTCTCCATCCGCGAAGCCCTCGGCGGCATCATCTCGTCAGCGTCTCGGCCTGCCGCCGGTGCTCGCGGGCGATCAGCTCGTGCAGTACCGGGCCGCCCGTGCGCAGGCGCTCCAGCCCGGTAGCCGCAGGTTTATCGTACACCACGCGCCCAACGAAGCGCGTTTCGCCCGCGCCACGGCCGTTGAGTGCCATCGGCGCGTCGTGGTCGGTCAGATCAGCCATCGCTTCTCCGCCATCTCGGTTGCCAAGCCGTTCAAAGCCTGCAGCGGAGACCTGCCCGCGGCCTCCCGACGGACGTGGGCCCGGGACTGCGGGCCCAGCGTTCACCCTCGCCTTGCGCAGCCCCGGCGGAGCATGCCAGTGCGGATCTCCTCAGGGGTACCGCGAGGCACTTCCTGTCTGCATCCCGTCTTCCCCCGCCCCCGTCGATGCCGGCGCGCCGCCCCGGCCACGCACCCGTGTCGCCGTGGCCGCCATATACGAAGTTCCCGGAAGCGCGTGGCTCCGGGTTCCCCGACGCGCGGCCGGCTTACCCTGTGCCGTATAGAACCGGCGTGAACCGTCCTAAACGAAGTACGATGTTTCCTCCCCTTCCGCACGGATGACGCAAGCCGGGGGGCCCGATTGGATGGGTCGGAAAGGAAAGCAACCGGCTGGATGGGCGGGATCTTCCCGAACAACGTTCGGTTACATCTGTGTCGCCAAACGTTCTGTATTCGCCACTGTCTACAATAACAGGTGCAGGGGAAGGCGCAACAGGTTGGATTGTAGCACATGCACCGGTGGACGAGAGAATCCGGGTTTCCGTGCTGCCAGTGAAAACGGCATTGGCGCAAGTGATACCGATTTCGCTGAATGATTGTGCATTCCCCCACAGACAGACTGGCTTACACGGAGCAACGGAGGGAGCGGAGAACTGCTAGTCTTTCCTCCGTTTCCTCCGTTGCTCCGTGTGACATTCTTCCGTAGCGGTCCTTCCGAATGCACAGCCGATCGCCGGATCTGGTATGAGAGGGCGGGACATCAGTGAAAGCCAGCGACGGAAGTGCCGCGCTGCCAGTCACGCGCCACCAGGCCCGGCGGCGCCAGATCCCCCCGCTCACGACGTTCCAGTGCGAACATCGCGAAGAAGTGAGTGACCTTCTCATCAGTGAAACCGCGTTCGTCGCGCAGTTGCTGAGAAACCGCTTTCCGTGCCTTGCGACCACGCCGTTTGTGACGTTGTCAATATCGGCGGTGCCGGGGGATCGGCTCTGGTGGGAGGGAAAAGAACGCGGAGCTCCGGGCCGCTCGGGATGGCGCGATCGAGCCGGTGCCCCGCTCCCCTTGTTCATCCAGGGCAGCGAGCTTACCATCTCTATTGATCCGCAAAGGTGAAGGCAGCCGGGGCGTGTGGTCGGCGGATCACACCTCAACAAAGAGAGAGATACGTGTTCGCCAAGGATTCCGGGCTGCCGCAAGGCATGCTCAAGCTGTTCGCGCCGGGAGAGCGGAGCCGGATCGTCGAGCGGTCGCCGGGGTGGCGACGCTTCGCGTCGGCCGCGAGCCGGGCGAGATGACCATGCACGATCGCAACGCCGCCCCGGTCCACGACCAGCTCCCCGCCGGCGACCGGCGCGCCGGGGGCGGGCGCGGCTGGCTCATCGACTTCCGCCAGGACATCCGTTTCGCGCTGCGCTCCGCCGCGCGCGCGCGCCTCTTCACCCTCCTCGCCCTGCTGACGCTGGCGGTGGGCATCGGCGCCAACGCCGCGGTCTTCGGCGTGGTGAAGTCGGTGCTCCTCAACGCGCTTCCCTACCGCGACGCCGACCGCCTGGTGCGCGTTTACGACCGCCTGGAAGACGGCTCGCTGGAGCGCTCCTCCCTGAGCGCCGGCACCATCAAGGACCTCGGTCAGCGGCAGCGCTCCTTCGCCGGGCTCGCGCACTTCTATCCCAACGTCGTCGACGTGACGTACGCCCGGGAGGGCGCCCCGGCGGTGCTGACGGTCGCGCTGGTGGGGCCGACGTTCTTCCAGACGCTCGGCGTCGCTCCACGCGCCGGCCGCGCGTTCACCGAGGCCGACGCGGCGACGGGCGCTTCGCCGGTGGCGATACTGAGCCACGAGGCGTGGATGCGCGAGTTCGGGGGCGATCCGAAGGTCGTCGGCCGCAAGATCGACCTCAGCGACGAGGCGACCGAGGTGATCGGGATCCTGCCGCGCGGGTTCGTCAGCCCCATCGGCGAGGCGGACGTGGTGGTCCCGCTCAACATCGGCCCCGCGCTGGCCGACCCGGTCCGGGCGCGCGGGCAGCACTGGCTGGGACTCGTCGGACGTCTCAAGCCCGGCATCGGCATCGACCAGGCGCAGCGCGAGCTCGCCAGGGTCGCCGCCGACCTGGCGCGCGAGCAGCCGAGCGCGCAGGGCGGCTTCACCATGCAGGCGGTCTCGCTCCGCGACGCGATGGTGGGCGACACGCGCACCCCGCTGATCGTGCTGATGGCGAGCGCCGCCCTGGTGCTCCTGATCACCTGCGCCAACCTGGCCGGCGCCCTGCTGTCGCGGGCGATCTCGCGCCGGAAGGAGTTCGCCGTCCGCGTCGCGCTCGGCGCGGGCCGCGGACGGCTGCTGCGGCAGCTCCTGACCGAAAGCATGCTGCTGGCCGTGGCGGGGGGCTTGGCGGGGCTCCTTCTCGCGGTGCTCGGGCTGGGCTTCCTGCGAAAGCTGGCGCTTCCGGCGCTTCCGGCGTACGCCGAGCTGTCGCTGGACGGGGGCGCCGTGATCGCCACCATGCTGATCGCGCTGCTGACGGGGATCGCGTTCGGCATCACGCCGGCGCTTTCGGCCGGGCGCCAGGATCCGCAGCCGGCCCTCCGCGACGAGACGCGCGGCACCAGCGAGAGCGTCCGCTCGCGGCGGCTGCGCGGCGTGCTGGTGGCGGGGCAGGTCGCGCTTTGCGTCAGCCTTCTGTCCGCCGCCGGCCTCCTCGTACGCAGCCTGTGGGCGATGACCTCCGCGCCGCTCGGCTTCGACCCCGAAAGCGTGCTGACGGCGAAGGTACAGCTCCCGTCGCGCGAGTACGAGTCGCTGGAGTCGCGCATCCGCTTCTTCGAGCAGTACGAGGAGCGCCTGCGCGCCCTTCCGGGGGTGACCGGCGTGGCGAGCACCAGCGAGCTCCCCATGCCGGAGATGAACCGCAACGGCCTGGAGATCCAGGGCGTGACCTGGCCCACGACGAGCGAGCAGCACTTCATCGCCTACTCCAGCGTCTCGGACGACTACTTCCGGACGATGCGCATCCCGCTGCTGCGCGGCCGCACCTTCGCACCGTCCGAACGGACGAACACGACGCAGGCGATCGTCATCAACGAGGCGATGGCGAAGCGCTACTGGCCCAGGGGTGACGCCCTGGGCGCCCGCATCCACCTGGGTCCCCACGCCGAGGGGGCGTGGGCCGAGGTGGTGGGCATCGTCGGCGACGTGCGCAACGATCCCGCGCTCGCGCGGCCGGACCCGATGGCGTTCGCATCGCGGCGCCAGGAAGCGTACGGCAGCCGGGTCTTCGTCATCCGGACCGGGGGTGATCCGCTCGCCCTGGTGCAGCCCGCCGAGCGCGTTCTCCGGGAGCTCGATCCCACCCTCCCCCTTCGCGACGCCGCCCCCCTGCGTTCGATTCTCGACGAGGGCCTGGCCGGCCGGCGTCTTCCGGTGCTGCTGATGACGGCGTTCGGCGCGCTGGCGCTCCTCCTGGCCACGGTGGGCGTGTACGCGATGTTCGCCGCCATGGTGGCCGCGCGGGAGCAGGAGTTCGGCGTCCGGGTCGCCCTCGGCTCGTCGCCCCGCGCCATCGCGGGGCTGGTGCTGCGGCAGGGGGGCGTGTGGATGGCGGCCGGGCTGGCCGCGGGCGTGCCGTGCGTGGTGCTGGTCACGCGGCTCCTGCGCGACCTCCTCCACGACGTTCCGGCGTTCGACCCCGTCGCCCTCGGCATGGCCGTCGCGATGCTGCTGGCGTGCGCCACCGCCGCGCTCCTCGTCCCCGTCCGCCGCGCCACCCGCGTGGACCCGATCTCGATCCTGCGGTAGGGAGGACGCCCCGGGAGGAGCATTTCGGATCGCGGGCACCCATCCCGGAACGGCCGGGCGCCGCACAGGGCGTCCATGGCCATCCTGGATCGGGCCGCGAGGTGCTCATCCCCAGCCCGCCCGGGGTGGGCTGCCCCGGGCAGGTGCGCCTCCGCCACGGGCACCCGGTCGGTCACGGTGCGGGGGCCGGTGCGCCCGGAGGAGCTGGGCAGGGAGATGGGTCGAGCGAAAAACGACGATACGGCCGCCCGACGCTGATGCGTCGAGCGGCCGTTTCAACGAGGGGTGAGCGAGGAGACTTGTCCCCCACCTCCAGGCCTGCGCGTAGAGGCCGCGGACTCCCGAACGCGTGGGGGGCGTGATACCGATTTCGCGGAATGATCGTGCATTCTCCCAAAGACGAACTCACACGGAGCAACGGAGGGAACGGAGAACTGCTTGTCTTTCCTCCGTTTCCTCCGTTGCTCCGTGTGACATTCGTCCGTAGCGGTACTTCCGGATGCACAGTCGATCGCCGCATCCGGTATGACGTAACAATCGCCGGTCCTCATACCAAGTCCGCAAAAACAATGAGCTTCACACCGAATCCGCAAAACACTGAATCGCGACGATCACTGTCATCCTGATACCAATTTCCGCAGTCGGCTGTGCGTTTCAACGAGCACGGTCGATGGAAGACTCATACCGGATCGGCTGATGGATTGTGCATCCATCGTGATCCCGGGGACGCAATCGAGAGCGCCCAGTGATGCGGTCCACCCGAGGCCGGGTCCGGCCAACAGCGTGAACGCGGAGCAGCGGAGAGCGCGGAGGAAATGGAGAACTGCTTGTCTTTCCGTTTCCTCCGCTTTCCTCCGTTGCTCCGCGTTCACGCTGTTGACGGAATCAGACGATTGGAGGAATTCTGGTGAGGATGCGCGCGACCGAAAGGACACCTTCTCTCCGCCCGCGAGGGGCACGCCGCCCTCTGGCTTCCGCATCCCCGTGCAGCAGGTGCTCGGCGACACTCTGCCGCCCGGTCGCTACTACTTCGACGCGGAGATCCGCCTCCTGGTCGACAGGCGCATCTCGCAGTTCCGCTACCGCTTCACGATTCCCGCCGGCGAGGCCGCGCAGCGGCGGCGCCAAGCCTGTGCGTCGAGCGTCGGAGCGTGGCTGGCCGATCCGTCTGCCGTCGCCACCCTCCCGAACCGTACGTCAGGCCGCCGCGGCGCTCAGGAGTGAACGACCGAGCGCTACGGGTTCGGCCCCTCCCACTCCTCGGCAAGGAGCTTCTCCCATTCGTTCAGCACGTTCGACAGGCGGAACTCCTCGCGGCCGCGTACCTGCAGGCGGCCGTTCTCCTTCCAGTCGATGATCCGCCGGATCACCGCGTCGGGATCAGACAGATCCATCAGTTCGTCGGGATGGTAGCGGACTTCCCTGTTGGCCCCCAGATCCCCGCCGATCCAGGGCGTACCCACCGCGTCGGCCTCCGCGTGCACCAGGCCGAACGTCTCCGGCCGCCGTACGTTGCAGTCGAGGACCATGAACGAGCTGCGCACCTCCTGGATCACGTCCTTCCACGGCAGCTTGCCCAGGTACACCACCCGGTCCGTGGGAAGCTCGAAGCCTATCTCCCGGTACCCGGGGCTCGCCACGTACAAACGCACGTCCCGCAGCTGCGGGTAGTGGGGGAACCGGGAGAAGAGGTTCAGCGTTTCGCGGAGCCCTTTGTCGGGGATGGAGAAGTAGATGAACTTGTCGGGGTCTACCGGCGTGGCGTCCGGCTGCAGGTCGTCGGGGATCGGGTTGTAGAGGTGCACCACGCGGTTCTCGTCGCCAGCGTAGCCGAACGCGCGCATGCAGTTGATCCACTGCTCCCGCTGCCACGCGCTCACCACGATCGCGGTGCCGTTGTTTCCGATCAGCGCCTCCGTGTCCGTAACGAACGGTTCGTTGGGGACCGGGACGTCCTGGTAGTACAGGAACCCGCGGGCCCGGGGCCACCGCTTCGAAATCTCGTCCAGCCGCCGAGCCGACCACACGCATACTACGTGGGTGGGGACGAAGTCTTCGATGTTCGTGAACGGCGTGACCTCGACGCCGTTCACGATCGCGCGTTCGGCACGGCCAAGCTGGGCCATGCACACGCGGTGGCCGCGCCTCACGAGCCCTTCCGCGACCCGGGTGACGGTGCTCTCAGAGCCCCCCTGCGGCTTGTTTTCCAGCGTGTTTCCGTCGTACGGCTTGCCGGTGACCTCGTCCACGAACAGGATGCGGTACATCCAGTCACTCCTGAAAAGGGTTGGATCACAAGGGGCGGATCCCGGTCGCGCACCCGCCGAAATCAGTGGCCAGTCCGCGGCACCAGCCCGGCGTCGACCATCCACCGCAGCGCGCCGGGAACACCCGAGGACGCCCTCCAGGCGCGCGCCGGTCAGGCGCTCCGCCGTGAGGGCGAGCTCCTCGCGCATCACCGCGAGGATGGCGTGGACGGCGGGCCGGTGTGCATCCGGCACCCCGACGGGGAACGGGGAACGGCATGGCCGGGGCGCAGCCCGCCCGCGCCGTCCGTCTCCACCAGCGTCGCTGGCGAAACGCCCTCGGCCGGCGCGGAGGCGCGGCCGGCGGGCAGGCCCGGGCGGAGCGGCCGGGCGCGCCTCACCGCGACACCAGCAGGTCGGCGGCCGGATCCACCCGCTGGACCGTGAACGCCGGCTCGGAGAGCTGCCGGCCCACCACCGCGGGGTCCAGCCAGCGCGCGTCGGGGCGGGTCCGGAGCACCAGCCCCGCCCGGACCATCCACATCAGCGCCTCGGCCACCGGCGCCGACTCGGGCCCGGGGTCGGCGATCTCTCCGGCCACGAACGCGGGCGACTCGCGCAGCACCTCCAGCAGCACCTCCACCGCGCCGCGGTGCTCCTCGGGGACGGGGACGTCGTACGGGTAGAAGACGTCGTCGGGGCGCACGCTCCCCGCGCCGGGGTGAACGGGGGTCGCCAGCGAGACGACCTGGTCGGGCGCCAGCGGCTCGCCCGCGGGGACGTGCCACGCGGAGCCGGCGGTGAACGGGGTCACCAGCGCGGCGTACAGCGCCTCGGCGCGCGGGCTCCGGCGGTACGCCGGGCCCGGCAGGCGGGGCTCGCACACCGACCAGAGCTCCTCGGCGAAGGCGGTGGCCCGCAGCGGCTCGGCGGGCGCCGCCGCCCCCCGGACGCTCGCGGCGACGATCTCGTGCAGCGCCCCCTCCAGCGCCGCCAGGGAGTAGCGCGCGGCGACGGCACCCGGGCAGCGCTCGCGGAGCTCGCGGCGCGCGCCGTCGTCGCGGAGGAGGCGGACGATCTGGTTGATGGCCTCCCACCACGAGCACTTGACCCCCGTGGGGGTGGAGACCGTGCTGACCCGGCAGCCGGTCACGTCGTCGTCGATGGTGTCCATGAGCCCTCCCCAGGCGGTGCCCACCACCGGCGTCCCGCACGCCATCGCCTCCACCTGCGCCATCCCGAAGTTCTCGTCGGGGTTCAGCGTGAGGCTCACCGCCAGGTCGGCCGCGTTGTACAGCTCGCGGAGGCGGCGGGTGTCCATGCTCCCGGGGGTGTGGACGCGGTCGGCGGCGTCCATCCGCGCGATCAGCCGCGAGTAGGTGGCGGAGAGCGACACCGGCCTCACCCCGAACCGCTCCAGCCCCTTCTCCTCCGTCCCCATCGGGCCGGCCAGCACCAGGTGCGCGCCGGGGACCTGCTCGCGGACGACCTCGAAGACGGCGAGGAGGGTGTGCACGTTCTTCTCGGGGATCACGCGCCCGGAAAAGAGGACGACCCGGTCGTCGTCCCCCCAGCCGAACCGCCGCCGGATGGCGCGCCGCTCGTCGTCGCCCAGGGGGTAGAACTCCTCCGCGCCGGTGAAGGGGACCACGCGGACCCCCGCGTTCACGAGGACGAGGCGGGCGATCTCCACCTCGGGGGCGCAGTTCACCAGCATCACGTCGGCGGAGGTCAGGTACGGAAGGGCGGCGCGCACGTCCCATGCACCGGCCGACAGGTCGCCGTGGGTGAAGTACAGGTACGGGACGCGGCTCTCGATCCGCGCGCGGGCGGCGAGGAGCGGGAGGTCCAGGAGCCCCGCGACCACGTCGCAGCGCCCCAGGAACGCCTCGGCCATCGCCCTCCGCTCCTCGGGCGAGGCGTACGGGTACTCGGGCGGGAGGTGGACCAGCTCGTGCCGGGCCGAGAGGGCCAGGAAGATCCCCCGGTTGATCCTGGCCAGGCTGGCCAGGGGGAACCCCGACCCCAGGACCACCCCCACCCTCGCCGGCCCGACCTTCTCGCCCGCGCTCACGGGGCCACCCCCCGCGCCGGGGGCGGAGCGAAGCGGCTCACGCATACGACCGTGCCTGCAGAAGGTAGAGCTCGGCGTACAGCCCATCGCCCCGCAGCAGCTGGTCGTGGTCGCCCAGCTCGGTGACGCCGCCCCCGTTGATCACCAGGATCAGGTCGGCGGCGCGAACGGTGGAGAAGCGGTGCGACACCAGGACGGTGACCGACCCCCGCGACGAGCCGGAGCGCGCGGCGCGGGCGTAGCGCTCGAAGAGCGCGTGCTCGGCCAGCGCGTCGAGCGAGGCGGTCGGCTCGTCGAAGAAGACCACCAGCGGGTCCTCGCGCATCAGCGCCCTCCCCAGCGCCAGCTTTTGCCACTGCCCGGTGGAGAGGTCGACCCCCCCTTCCCACCGCGCGCCCAGCTGCGTGGGCAGCCCGGCGGGGAGCGCGTCCTGGACCCCCTGCGCCCCCGCCCGCTCCAGCGCCGCCGAGACGGCGCCTGCGTCGTCCAGCCGCGGGAGGTCGCCCACGCCCACCGCATGCTGCGCCGGCATCTCGAAGCGCACGAAGTCCTGGAAGGCGGCGGAGAGCCGGGCGCGCCACGCCCCCACCTCGATCTCGGAGAGATCCACCCCGTCCACCAGGATCCGCCCCGTGGTGGGCTCGTACATCCGGCTCAGCAGCTTGACCAGGGTGGTCTTCCCCGCCCCGTTCTCGCCCACCACGGCGATCACCGACCCCGCGGGGATGCGGAACGACACGTCGCGCAGCGCCCACCGGTCGGTCCCGGGGTAGCGGAACGACACCCGGTCGAAGACGATCCCGTCCTCCAGGCGCGCGGGGGCGGGGCGCGTCCCCGTCCGCTCGCGCGCCGAGCGCGCCGCGTACTCCTGCAGCCACAGCATCCGCCCCGCCGCGCGCAGGACCTGCCCCAGGCTGCCCATCCTGCGCACCGGGTCCACGACGGAGCTCCGGACCTGCTGCCCCAGGTACACGGCCAGCACCACCTCGCCGGCGGTGGCCTGGCCCTGGCCGGCCCGCCACAGCATCAGCCCCACGGCGCCCGCGAAGCCGGCCTGGAAGACGACGTCGCCGACGCAGTTGAGGAGCGTCCCGCGGCCCCGGGCGGCCACCATCAGGCCGCGCGACTCGCGCCAGGCGCGGCGGAAGCGGCCCACGATCTCCCGCTCCAGCCCGAAGACGCGCAGCTCCATCCCGGCCTCCCGGCCCACCATGAGGGCCTGGAGGTGGCGCGTCTGGCGGAAGAGCGCCGCGGAGCGCTTCTCGGCCGCGACGAACCACCGCTGCTGGACGGTGGCGATGGGGATGGCGGGGAGGGTGAAGGGAACCAGGAGGAGGAGCCAGGGGCTCGCCAGCGCCAGCGCCACCAGCGTCCCCACCCCGGCCACCACCACGTTGGCGGTGACCACCAGCGTGTTGAGCGAGCCGCCCAAGACGCCCTGCGACTGCCGGAGGAGCTCCAGGCGGTCCTGGTAGTCGGGCCGCTCGTGGTGCTCCAGGCCGGGGAGGCGCGACGCCAGCGTGGAGATCTCGCGGTCGAAGGCGAACCCCACCTCCTCGGTGAGGCGAGTGCGGATGGAGCTCCCGGTCCACGACCCCACGAACCCCAGCACCCGCGTGGCCACGATCCCCGCCGCGCCGATCCCCATGAGGCGGAGGTCGGCCCGGAGCGCGCCGTCGGCCATGAGCTTGAGGAACCAGGCGAAGAGCGGGACCTGCAACTGCCCGACCGGCTCCAGTAGGAGCCCCGCCGAGCGCCAGGGGTCGGTCCGCCACGCGGTGCGGACCAGGAGGGTGAGGGCGCGCCACTGCTCACGCATCGGGCACCTCCGCGCCATCGGCGGCGGCGGGCGCGGCGGCGAAGCGCTGGGCCTGCAGCGAGAACATGCGGGCGTACAGCCCGCTGGAGCGCATCAGCGCGTCGTGCGTCCCGTCCTCGGCCACCCGGCCGTCCTCGATCACCACGATCCGGTCGGCGTGCCGCACGCTCGCCAGGCGGTGCGACACCAGGATGGTGGTGACGTCGCGCGTGACCTCCAGGAAGCGCTCGAACAGCTCGGTCTCGGCGCGCACGTCGAGGGAGGCCGTGGGCTCGTCCAGGATCAGGAGCCCGGCGCCGCCGCGCACGGCGGCGAGGGCGCGGGCCAGCGCCACGCGCTGCCACTGCCCGCCCGAGAGGTCGGCGCCGCCCTCGTACTCGCGGGAAAGGATCGTGTCCCACCCGCCGGGGAGCGCCGCCAGGAGCTCGGTACCGCCGGCGCTGCGCAGCGCCTCGTCCAGCGCCGCCTGGTCGCGCATCAGCGGGAGGTGGCCGAACCCCACGTTCTCGCGGAGCGGGAAGGGATAGCGCACGAAGTCCTGGAAGATCACCCCGATCCTCTCCCGCGCCTGCAGCGGAGAGAGGCCGCCGTCCAGGACGACGCGCCCGTCGTCGGGCTCGTACAGGCCACACAGCAGCTTGATCAGCGTGCTCTTCCCCGCGCCGTTCTCACCGACGATGGCGACCGACTGGCCGGCGGGGATCTCGAGGGTCACCCCGTCCAGGGTGGGGTGCTCCCTCCCGCGGTAGGTGAAGCGCACGTCCTCGAGCCGCACCGAGAGCTTCCGCCGGTCGGGAAGGCGCACGCCGTCCAGCGGGACGGCCACCCTCCTCCCCCCGGCCGGGGGCGCCGCCTCGCCGTCCAGGACGCCGGCCCGCGCGGCTCCGCTCCCCCAACCGGCGGACGAGCGCAGGGCGGTCACCCGCTCGGCGACCCCCAGCGACTGGGCAAGGTACCACTGCGACTCGCCCAGGACGCCCAGGTTGGTGGTGGCGATCACCGCCTGCACGAAGACGAGGAGCGCGGCGACCCCCACCTCGCCGCGGCCGACCGCCAGGGCCAGCGCGCCCAGCACCGCCCCGTGCGACAGGGCCAGCGCCACGGTGGCGGCGGTGGTGATGCCGCGGCTGGCCTTGCGGGTCCGCCACACCAGCCCCAGCGCGTCGCGCCAGGCCTCGCCGTAGCGGCCAACCACCCAGTCGCCCACCCCGAAGACGCGGACCTCCTTGGCGGCCGGGGGGTCGAGCGCCACCGAGCGCAGGTACTCGGCGCGGCGCAGCCGCACCGCGCTCTGGTTCATGTCCACGCTGGCGGCGGCCTCGGTCGACTTCCGGTAGAGCAGGCTGGTGAGCTGCCACGCCGCCGCCAGGAGAAAGGGCGCCCACCACGCGAACCCCAGGAGGACCGCGAACGCCCCCGCCCCCCGCAGGCGGGTGGCGACCACCTCGCCGAGCAGGAAGGGGGTGGACGCCAGGATCCCGCGCCGCTCCGCCTCCAGCACGGGCTGGAGCGAGTCGGCGACGGCGGGATCCTCCAGCGGGGCCAGCCCCGCCGACCCCAGCGTCACGCCGGCCACCGCGAGGTGCACCTCCAGCGCGAACTCGGAGCCCAGGACGCGGGAGAGCTGCACCAGGGCGTTGCCGCCCAGCGACAGCGCCGTCTGCCCCACCACCAGCCCGCACAGCGCCAGGAGCGCGGGGCGCCCGCCGGGGGAGCCCAGCCCGTGCTCCACCGCGCCGGGGATGGCGTGGATCAGCGCGCCGGTGGCCAGCATCAGCGCGGTCGGGAGGAGCCCCGTCCCCACGACCAGGACCGCGAACGCCACCAGCCGCCAGCGCCCCGCGGCCCACAGGAGGCCGAGGAGCGCCCGCCACCGGGAAAGATTGGAACTTCGTGCGTTCGACATGCGTCTCCGTTCAGGGTCAAGGATCGAGGGCCGCCGCGTGTCCGGCGCGCGCCCGGCCGTCCGAATGGTCACCGTCCCACCCGCCGCCCGCACCCGCGCCGGCGGTGCCCGCGACTTCCCTTCCCACTCCGCTTCCGGCCCGTCCTTCCCCCGTCCGCCCGGGTTCCTCCATCGACCTCCGCGGGCGTTCCTTCATCGACTCCCATCCCACCGGTCTCCCACCGGTCTCCCACCGGTCTCCCGACGATCCCCCGCTTCCGCCGAGCTCCGCCGTGCCTTCCCGCGCCGCCTCCGCGCGGACCGCGGCGCGCCGCTCACCCGGCGGCGGCGGCGATCCGCGCGGCGGCGGCGGCCCGCTCGCGCGCCGCGGCGAGCGATTCGCGCATGTGCCGCGCGAGGACGGAAACGTGCGGCTCGGAGGCCATCGCCGCGTGGCTGCCGGGGACGGTGAACACCTCCACCCGCGCGGCGTGCCGGGACCACCCCAGGGTGCGCGCCTCCTCGGGGGTGTAGCGGGCGTAGAACTCGTCGTGCCCGGCAGGGACCTCGGTGGCCTGGAAGAGGGTGAGCGTCCCCGAGAAGCTCCCCGGGACGTACCCGGCCCGGCTCCGGTAGCGGTCGAGCAGCGTCTGGCAGGCCGCCTGCAGCGTCGCGACGTCGAAGCCCGGGGGCGCGACGCCCTGGGCACGCATCTCGTCCACCACGCGGCGGAACTGCTCGTCGGGCTCCATCCCGGCCAGCGCCTCGGGGCGCATGTCGAAGGTGCGGTGGATGCGCTCGGCCTCCTCGGCCGCCACGCCCACGGCCATCTCCGCCGGGCCGCCGCGCGGCCACGCCTGCTCCAGGACGGGCGACATGGTGTCCAGGAGCCCGACGAACGCCACCGTCTCGCCCTGGCGCTCCAGCTGCGCCGCCATCTCGAACGCCACGAACCCGCCGTACGACCAGCCGCACAGGTAGTAGGGCCCGCGCGGCTGCACCGCGCGCATGGCCCGGACGTGCTCGGCGGCGATGTCGGCCAGCGGGCGCCCCATGTCCTCGCCCACGTCGCGCAGGCCCCAGGCGGGCTGGTCGGCGCCCAGGTGGCGGACCAGGCTCACGTAGCCCATCACGTTCCGGTCGGCCGAGTGGACGAAGAAGACCGGCGGGAGGGGCCCGTTGGGCTGCAGCGGGACCACCGGCGCGGCGGGCCCCGCCGCCGAGCGCTTCTGCCGGCGGATGGCGTCGGCCATGTGCCGCACCGTGGCCCCGGCGAAGAGGGTGGCCACCGGGAGGTCGCACTCGAGCCGGCGGTTGACCTGCGCGAAGAGGCGCAGCGCCAGGAACGAGTTCCCGCCCAGGTCGAAGAAGCTCTGCGTGGGCCCGATCCCCTCCACGCCCAGCAGTTTCTCCCAGAGCTGGATCAGCTGCACCTCCACGTAGTTCGCGGGCTCGTCCGCCTCGGCCCGGCCGCCGCCGTACTCGGGGGCCGGGAGGGTGCGGGGGTCCACCTTCCCGGTGGCGGTGTGCGGCATGGAGTCCAGCCGCACGAAGGCGGCGGGGACCATGTACTCGGGGACGCTGCGCCGCAGGTGGTCGCGCAGCGCCGCCGCGTCGAACGTCTCCCGGCCGGCGACGACGTACGCCACCAGCCGCCGGTCGCCCGGCCGGTCCTCGCGCACCGTCACCAGGCACTCGCGCACGGCGTCGTGGCGCCGCAGCACGGTCTCCACCTCGCCCAGCTCCACCCGGTAGCCGCGGACCTTCACCTGGTGGTCGGTGCGCCCCAGGATCATCAGGTTGCCGTCGGCCTGCCAGCGGGCGCGGTCGCCGGTGCGGTACATCCGCGCCCCCTCGCCGGCGAACGGGTCGGGGATGAACTTGTCGGCGGTGAGCCCCGGCCGCCCCAGGTACCCGCGCGCCACCCCCACACCGCCGATGTACAGCTCGCCGGGGAGCCCCACCGGAACCAGCCGGAGGTGCTCGTCGAGGACGTAGAAGGTGATGTTCTGGATCGGGTGCCCCACCGGGACGGGGCCGGCGCGGTGCTTACCCGTGGGAAGCACGTACGCCGAGCAGCCGACCACCGTCTCGGTAGGGCCGTACTCGTTCATCAGCCGCACGCCGGGGGCGTGCTCCTGCCAGGGGACGGTGGGCTCGGCGGTGAGGAAGTCGGCGCCCACCACCAGGGTGTGCGCGGCCCCCGCCAGCTCGCCGGGGTCGAGCATCGTGTTGAGCAGCCCCAGGTGGATGGGGGTGATCTTGATCAGCCCGAACCCCGGGCGGCGGCGCAGCGCGTCGGCGAGCGCCTCCACGGGCGAGTCCTCAGCCAGGAAGTGGACGGGGTGCCCGACGAAGAGGGGGAGGAGGTTGGTGATGGTCAGGTCCACCGCCATGGACGAGAAGACCGGCGCGCCGCTCCCCCGGCCGGCCCCGTAGGCGCGCGCCCCCCAGTGGATGTAGTTGGCCACCCCCCGGTGGTGCATGGCCACCCCCTTGGGGCGGCCCGTGCTCCCCGAGGTGTAGATCACGTACGCCAGGTTCTCGGAGGTGACCGCGCTCTCCATGGGCTCGGCGCTCTCCGCCTCGATGCGCTCCCACTCGGCGTCCACGCACACGACCTCGACCCCGGCGTCGGCCGGAATCCGCTCGCGCAGCCGCTCCTGCGAAAGGAGCACCCGGGCGCCCGAGTCGCGGAGCATGAAGCCCATCCGCTCGGCGGGGTAGCCGGGGTCGAGCGGGACGTAGGCGCCGCCCGCCTTCAGCACGCCCAGGATGCAGACCATCGTCTCCAGGGAGCGCTCCAGGCAGAGGCCCACGCGCACCTCGGGCCCCACCCCCCGGCGAGCCAGGTGGCGCGCCAGCCGGTTGGCGCGCGCGTCCAGCTCAGCGTAGGAGAGCGACCGATCCTCGAAGGTCACCGCGATCGCCGCGGGCGTCTTCTCCGCCTGCGCCTGGAAGAGCTGGTGGATGCAGCTCCCGGCGGGGTAGCGGGCGGTGGTGCGGTTCCACTCCAGGACGCGCTCCCGCTCGGCGCGGCCCATCAGCTCCAGCCGCGAGAGGGGGCGGTCGGGGTCCATGGCCACCTGCTCCAGCACCCGCTCCAGGTGCTCGGCCATCCGCCGCGCGGTGCCGCGCTCGAAGAGGTCGGTGGCGTACTCCAGCACCCCGTCGATCCCGCGCGGGTGCGCCTCCAGCGCCAGCGTCATGTCGAACTTGGTGGTGCCGCGCTCCGCGTCCACGCCCCGCGAACGGAGACCGCCCTCGGGGGCGCGGGGGAGCGCTCCCCCGCCCGACACGCCCGGCTGGCTGTTGTCGTTCAACTGGAACATCACCTGGAAGAGCGTCGAGTGGGCCAGGCTCCGCTCCGGCCGCAGCTCGGCCACCAGCCGCTCGAAGGGAACGTCCTGGTGCTCGTAGTCGCGCAGCGACGCCTCGCGCAGCTGCGCCACCACCTGGCGGAAGGCGGGGTCGCCGGCAAAGACGGTGCGCAGCACCAGCGTGTTCACGAACAGCCCGATCAGCCCCTCCAGCTCCCTGCGCGGCCGCCCGGTGAGCGGAGTCCCCACCACCACGTCGCGGGTCCCGGCGTGGCGCGACAGCAGCACCTGGAAGGCGGCCAGCACCACCATGTACAGCGTGGCGCCCTGGCTCGTGGCCAGCGCGCGGAGCCGCTCGAGGACGGCGGCGGAGAGGTGCACGGGCACGCCCGCGCCGCGGTGCGAGGCCACCGGCGGCCGCGGATGGTCGGCCGGGAGCTCCAGCAGCTCCGGCACCCCCGCCAGGCGCTCCCGCCAGTACGCCAGGTGGCGCGCCTCCTCGGCCCGCCACTGCTCGCGCTGCCAGACGGCGTAGTCGGCGTACTGGATCGGCGGCTCGGGGAGCTCCGGGTCGCGCCCGTCGCGGTACGCCTCGTACAGCACCAGGAGCTCGCGGAAGAACACGTCCATGCTCCACCCGTCGGTGACGACGTGGTGGAGGCAGAAGAGGAGCGCGTGCTCCCGCTCGCCCAGCCGCAGGAGCGCGGCGCGGTGGAGCGGGCCCGCGGTGAGGTCGAACGGCCGCTCCACCTGCTCCGTCTCGCGGCGCCGCACCTCGGCCTCGCGCTCGGCCTCGCCCAGCGCCGAGAGGTCGTCCACCGGAAGCGTGAAGCCGGCGAAGGGGGAGACCACCTGCACCGGCACCCCGTCCACCTCGCGGAAGGTGGTGCGGAGCGACTCGTGCCGCCGCACGATCTCGCCCATGGCGCGCTCCAGCGCCCCCGGGTCGAGCGGCCCCGAGAAGCGCCGCGACGCGGGGAGGTTGTACGCGGCCAGCCCCGGCTGCAGCCGCTCCAGGAACCAGAGGCGCTCCTGCGCGAAGGAGAGCGGGGCGTCCCCGCCGGCGGCGCGGCGCGGGATCCCGGCGGGCGCGGCGCGGACCGCCCCCCGCAGCATGGCCTCGCGCAGCGCCCGCTTGGCCGGGGAGAGCCCGGCACCGGCGCCGTCTCCCGGCCCCTCGGGGAGGAGCCTCACCTTCGGCGCGGAAGGAGCCGGCCCCTCGCCCGCGGGCGGCACGGCGGGCATCTCGGCAGGGGTCCTGATATCGACTTCGCTCATGCGACGGATCCTCCCATCAGGTTCACGGCTTCCTCTTCACTCATGTCCTCCAGCTCCAGGAGGATCGCTTCGTCGATCAGCGCCGCCATCCCGGCCACCGTGGGGGCCTGGAAGATGGCGCGCAGCGGCAGTTCCACACCGAACGTCTCGCGCACGCGGGAGATCAGCTGCATCCCCAGCAGCGAGTGCCCGCCCAGCTGGAAGAAGTCGTCGTGCACCCCGATCTCGCCGATCCCGAGCAACTCGCGCCAGGCGTCCACCAGGATCTCCTCGGCCGCGCTGGCGGGGGCGTGGTAGTCGGTGTCGAGCGCGGGGCGCGGGTGGAGCGCGGCCTCGGCCGGAGCGGAGGCGGGCGCCGGGGCGCCGCGCGGGGCAGGGTCGCCCCCCGCCGGCGCGCCGGGATCGCGGGGCGAAACGGCCACCCGCGGCTCGCCGGTGAGCGCGAAGAGGCGCTCGAAGGCGATCGCACCCTCGCCGGGGTCGATCCCCGCCGCCGCCGGCTCCCCGTCCGTCCGCCAGCGGTCCCAGGCCACGCTCATCCAGCCGCCGCCCTCCGCCGCGAGGCGCTCGGCCCAGGCGTCGGCCAGCGCGCACGCCGCCGCGGGCGCCGCGCCCCCCGCCTCGCCCGGCACCGGCGGGAGGGAGCTCCAGAGGAGGACCAGCCCGGGCGGCGCCCCGGCCGTGGCCTCCTCCAGCGCCGCCAGCCCGCGCGCCGCCCGGGCCAGCCCCGCCGTCCCGCCCGCGTCCTTTCCGCCCGGCGCGTCGTCCTCCGCTCCGAGGCCGTGCACCACGCCGCGCAGAGCGCCGAACGCCTCCCGGGCCTCGCCGAGGGCGGCCCGCAGCGCCGCGGCGTCGTCGGCCGCGGCGCGGAGGAGGAGCGTCCGGCCGCCGCCCGCCTCGCCGGTCCGCGCCGCGCGGATCGCCGCGGCGGCGGAGTCGCCCGCCGGGGCGGAGGCCAGGTGCGCGTCCCACGCCTCGCGGCCGGGGAAGGAGGGCGGGACCACCAGGGCGACCGGGGTGGACTGGCCCGCCAGGTGGGCGGCGAGCTCGCCCGCCCCGCGCGCCAGCGACCCGGTGAAGACGACCGCGCCGCCGGGACCCGCCCCGGCGGCCCCTTCAGGGGCGCGCACCGGCCGCCAGGCGCGGGCCCACCGCAGGGGCCCGCGGAGCGCCACCTCCGGCTCCGTGGCCCCGGCCGTGGCCTCGGCCAGCAGCTGCTCCACCAGCCGTCCGGCGCTGCCATCGCGGAGGTGGACGTCCACCATGCGGCACGCCGCGCCGGGGTGCCGGCGCGGGAGCGCCGCGCAGGCGCCCGCGACCGTAGCCCGCTCGGGGCGGACGCGCTCGCCCCCGGCCACGTCCCGCGCCCCCTCGGTGACCACCAGGAGGTCCAGCGGCCCGCCGCCGCTGTCGCCATCGCCGTCCGTGAAGGTGGCGGCCAGGGCGGCCACGGTGCCGTAGCCGCGCGCCTGCGCCCGCTCGAAGGCGTCGGCGGCGCCTTCACCCTCGGGATCGATCCCCCAGAGGAGGACGACGCGGCGCGGGTCCTCTCCGGCGGCGGCGAGCGACTGGCGGAGGGCGGCCAGGTCGTCGGCCGAGCCCGGCCGCGCGGTGTAGCCGCGGTCGCCCACCCGGCGGAGCTCGCCGCCCGCCCGGGCGACGGTCACCCGGTGGCCCAGCGCCTCCAGCCGGCCGGCCAGCGCGGTGCCGATCCCGGCCCCGTCGGCCAGGACCAGCCACGCGGCGGCCCCGGCGGCCCCGGTGGCCGGCGCGGGGAGCGGGGCCCGCGTCCAGGTGGGGAGATGGAGCCACTCCGCCGGGTCGGCCGCCGGGGAGGGCGAGGACGTCCCGGCGGCCAGGGACGCCGCTCGGCGCGGCTCCAGCCAGTAGCGCCTGCGCTCGAACGGGTAGGTGGGGAGGGGGACGCGCCGCGGCCGCTCGCCGTCGTGCACGGCGGCCCAGTCCACGGCCACGCCGGCCGCCCAGAGCCGCCCCGCCGCCCCCAGGAGGTGGGCGAGGTCGGGGTGGCGCTCGTAGTCGTGGCGCAGCGTGGCCACCACGGCCGGGGGGGCGCCGTCCCAGCCGTCGAGCTGCGAGACCAGCGCCCGCAGGGCGTGCCCGGGGCCCACCTCCAGGAGCGCGGCCCGCCGGTCGGCGGCCAGCGTCCGCACGCCGTCGGCGAAGCGCACCGTCTCGCAGAGGTGCCGCGCCCAGTACGCCGGGTCGGTGGCCTCGGAGGCGCGGATCCACTCCCCCGTGACGTTGGAGACGAAGGGGATGGCGGGCGGGCGCAGGCGCACGCCGCGCATCAGCGCCTCCAGCCGCTCGGCGGCCGGGCGCATCATGGCGGAATGGAACGCGTGCCGCGCGGGGAGGCGCCGGAACACCACGCCGCGCTCCGCCAGCTCCGCCGCCAGCGCGTCGAGCGCCGCCGTCGGGCCGGAGACCACGGTGACCCCCGGGCCGTTCAGGGTGCCCACGCAGAGCCCGCCGCGCAGGAGCGGACGCACCTCGTGGTCGGGGAGGGCCACGCCCATCATCCCGCCCTCGGGGAGCTCCTCGATCAGGCGCGCGCGCTCGGCCACCAGCATCAGCGCGTCCTCCAGCGACCACACGCCCGCCACCGTGGCGGCCACGTACTCGCCCAGCGAGTGGCCGATCATGGCCCGGGGCCGCGCCCCCCAGCGCATCCACAGCCGGGCCAGGGCGTACTCGACGACGAAGAGCGCCGGCTGGGCCAGGCGGGTGCCGTTCAGCCGCTCGGCGGCCGGGTCGGGCGCGCCGGCGCCGCGGCCCAGCATCGCCCGCAGGTCCACCCCCACGGGGCCCTCCTCCTCGGCCGGGGCGCCGGCGGGGTACAGCACCTCGCGCAGGTCCACCCCCAGCCGCGGGAGGAGGAGCTCCGCGCAGCGGTCCACCGTCTCGCGAAAGGCGGGGACGGCGTCGTACAGGCCGCGCCCCATCCCGGGGTACTGGCTCCCCACGCCGGGGAAGAGGAAGTCCACCGGCCGCGCCCCTCCGGGCGCCTCGCCGCCCAGGAGGCGGTCGGGGGCGCGCGTCTCCAGCGCGACCGCGGCGTCGGCCGGGTCGCGGGCCACCAGCGCGCGGCGGTGCTCCCAGGCGCGGCGCCCCGCCTGGAGCGTCCACGCCACGTCGGCCAGCGCCTGCTCGGGGTGGGCGCGCAGGTGCGCCGCCAGGCGATCCGTGGCCGCCTCCAGCGCGGCGGGGGTGCGGGCCGAGATCGCCAGCAGCTGCCACGGGCGCGAGGGAGCCCGGGCGGCGACCGGCGGCGCCTCCTCCAGCACCACGTGGGCGTTGGTCCCGCCGATCCCGAACGACGAGACGCCGGCGCGGCGCGGCGTGGCGCGGGCGGGCCAGGGGCGCAGCTCGGCGCTCACGTAGAAGGGGGTGGAGGCGAAGTCGATGCGGGGGTTGGGCGCGGTGAAGTGGAGCGTGGGCGGGAGCTCGCCGTGCTCCACGGCAAGGGCCGTCTTGATCAGCCCCGCCACCCCCGCGGCCGCGTCCAGGTGGCCGATGCTGGTCTTCACCGAGCCCAGGACGCACGACTGCCGGCGCGGCGCGGGGCCGAACGCCTGCGCCAGCGCGGCCACCTCCACCGGGTCGCCCAGGTCGGTCCCGCTCCCGTGCCCCTCCACGTACCCCACCGTCTCCGGGGGGACGCCGGCCACGGCCAGCGCCTCCTCGATCACCGCCGCCTGCCCCTCCACGCTGGGGGCGGTGAAGCCCACCTTCTGCGCCCCGTCGTTGTTGATGGCCGAGCCGCGCACCACCGCGTGGATGGTGTCGCCGTCGGCCAGCGCGTCGGCGAGGCGGCGGAGGACCACCAGCGCGACGCCGTTGCCCCCCACCGTCCCCGCCGCGTGGACGTCGAAGGCGCGGCAGTGCCCGTCGGGCGAGCCGATCCCGCTGGGCGAGTAGAGGTACCCCTCGCGCTGGGCGGGGTGGATGGAGACGCCCCCCGCCACCGCCAGGTCGCACTCGCCGGCCGCCAGCGCCTGGCACGCCAGGTGGACGGCCACCAGCCCGGTGGAGCACCCCGTCTGCACGTTCAGCGCGGGGCCGCACAGGTTCAGCTTGTGCGCGGCGCGGGTGGCCACGAAGTCGCGGCTGTTGGCCAGCCCCAGCTGGAAGCCGCCCACCGCCTCGACCACCTCGGGGTGGGCCCCCACGTGGCGCCCCAGGTAGTTGCTGACCGACGAGCCCGCGTAGATCCCCACCGTCTCGGTGGTG
>Ga0247773_1000251_pt1 | contig 24924 bp, 17 predicted proteins | sample UWRJL092311B6_FD_179934 | JGI IMG/M metagenome (GOLD analysis project Ga0247773, IMG submission 179934) | Plant litter microbial communities from Arlington Agricultural Research Station in Wisconsin, United States - UWRJ-L092-311B-6 | ecosystem: Environmental > Terrestrial > Plant litter >... | reverse complement strand
CAAATGTACACACAACTCTCCCCCAGAGCAATCGTGCACATCGGGCGGAGCGCTTGCTGCTTGCCGGTGGACGGCAAATTCGCTCTGATGGAACGGTGAAAAGACTCTTAGTGCGGCTCTTGTTTTGCGTCCATGCCGCGATCGGTACGGGTGTGTGTCTGAGCATCGCCGCAACGGCATCAGCCGCGGGCGGCGTCGATGACGCGTCGCGCGGAACCGCGCGCAAGCTCGGCTATGCAGGCGTAGAAGCGTATCAAGCCGGCGACTATCGCACAGCGCACGAGAAGCTCGAGAAGGCTTACGCGGTGCTCCACGTGCCCTCGCTCGGGTTGTGGTCGGCGCGAGCACTGGTGAAGCTCGGCAAGCTCGTGGAAGGGTCCGAGCGTTACACGCAGGTGTCCCAACTCGCACTTGCCGCGGGAGGCAATGAGGCGGTGCAGAAGCGTGCGGTCGCAGACGCCGAAAGCGAGCTCGCCGCCTTGACCCCGAAGATCCCGAGCGTCACCGTGCAGATCGAGGGCGCCCCGCCCGCGGAAGTGCAGGTGCAGATCGATGGCGTTCCGATCGCGCAGGAGCTACTCGGCGAAGCGCGTCCGATCAACCCGGGGCCACACAAAATCGAAGGCCAAAGGGGCAGCGAGCAGGCGATCGTCGAGCTCGTGCTCGCGGAGTCCGAGCAAAAGCCGGCGTTGCTGCGCTTCAAGGCCGCGGTCGTCACGACGCCGCCGACAGGAGGGGCGCTCGCCGCCACTTCGGATCCGTCGAGCGACTCGCCGAGCGGAGGCCTTGGCCGCCAGCGAACGCTGGCGCTGATCGCGGGCGGCGTGGGCGTCGTGGGTATCGGCGTCGGCACCATCTTCGGCATCAAATCCAAGTCCAACCACGACGAAGCAGCGAAGTACTGCAACGGCAGCGAGTGCACGGACGAGCGTGGCGTGAGCGCGGGCACCGATGCGCACGCAGCGGGGAACGTTTCGACGGTCGCCATGATCATCGGCGGTGTCGGTTTGGCCGGGGCTGCCGTGCTCTGGTTCACCGCACCAAAACCGAGCGAAACGGCGAGCGCGCGCTTCGGCGTGGGCGTCGCTGGTGGAAGCTTACTGGTCCGAGGGCAATTCTAAAAATGCGACGCGCACTGATTGGGCTTTTCGTATTCGGGCTCGTCGCCTGCAATGCGATCTTGGGCAACGAAGATCACTACACGCTCGTCCCTGCCACGGCCGGTAGCGCCGGCCAGGGTGGCACCCCGGGCAAGGCTGGCGCTGGCGGTGACGCAGGCCAGGCGGGGTCGCGTGAAGGCGGCGCTGCTGGCGTTGGCGATGAAGCGGGTAGCGGCGGAGTCGGCGATGGCAGTGAGGCGGGGGCCTCGAGCGGCGGATCCGGTGGTAGCCCCTGCGTGGCAACCGGAGCCGAGGACTGTTTCAATGGCAAGGACGACGACTGCGACGGCGATACCGACTGCGCGGATTCCGCGTGCACGTCTTCGAGCCAGTGTGTCCCGGACTCGACCGGCGCGGAGCTCGGCACCTTGATTCAGATGGGATCCAGCTGTCCAACTGGCTACTCCGCGGTGACGCTTCATCGCGGGCTCGTGGTCGACCCGTATTGCACGGGTTGCTCGTGCGGGGTCGCTTCGACGTATTGCGTCACGAGCATCGTCGGACACGGCACCTTCGCTTGTCCGAGCTTCACGACCAGCGGGCCCTCGTACAACATGTTTAGCACCAGCTGTTCGGCGATCTCGCCAGGCACGAGCGTGCATTACTACGCGGTCGCGTCTTTCACTGATTGCACGGCGTCCGGCACCGCGACGCCGAGCTCGGTGCAATGGACCGAGACGGGTACGTTCTGCAAAGCAGATCGCGTGGGCAAGGGCTGCAAGAGCGGTCTAAGCTGCGTGCCCAAAGCGACCAGCGCAGCTTGTGCTCGCAAAACCGGCAGCACCGCCTGCTCCGGCGCGTACGGTGCCTCCACCGGCGCAGTCTGGAACGGAGGCGTGAACGATACGCGGACCTGCGGCACCTGCCAGTGCGCGGGCGGCTACGGCACCTGTAACAATGCAGGCATCCAAGTTTACGATGGAGTTGGCTGCGGCGGTAATCCCGTCGCCCTGCCAGGCACCGAAGGTGACAACTGCGCCTTGCCCTTCGCTCCCGGTTCAGGGCGAGTCGTCGGCGCGCCAGTCGCCACGCAGTGCGTTGCCAACGTCTACCCAAGCGGGGAGGTCAAAGAAGCCGACCCCAGCACGGTGTGCTGCCAATAGCACGCGTTCAGAGCTGTTCGAAGTAGCTCGCGTGGCAAGCTCGGCAGCGATAGATCCGGAAGCCCGTCTTTTGCGCCAGAGAGGCCAAGATGTCCGCGCGCCCCGAGCGGCGCACGTCATCCAAGCCGCAGCGTGAGCAGGTGAAGTGAGAGACGGCAGGCGTCGCGCGCGCACTTGCGCGCGCAGCCCGCGCCTCCCGCGCGGGAAGGCTGTGCTGATCACCAATCATTGCGCGGGTGCCTTCCATGATCGCTACTGCACGTGCTGCTTGACGGACTGCTTGGCCGTCTCGTAGCGCTTCAAGATCTGCTTCGACTCCTCTTCGTCGATCAGCTCTTGGGCCTTCGGGAAAAAGTCGTTTTCCTCGTGCTCCACGTGCGCCCGAACCAGCGTGAGCAACCGCTCGAACGTCGGACCCCACTCCGGACTGGCGAAGTCGAGCACGTCGACATCCGCGATGGCTTTCTCCAAGCTGTGCGCCTCCGAGTTGTGCTCGAGCACCACACCGCGCAGCTGCTCGTGATTCGCGAGCACGCCGTAGACTTCGGCCAGCTCGCCCTTTTCGTGCGACAGCAATTCTGCCCGAATGTGCGGAAAATGCTCGCGCCGCACTTTCGGATCGGTGGTCTTGCTGACGTGCATCATCAGCGACCCGACCTCGCCATGCTCTTCGGCCAAGTGCAGAAAGACGCCTCTGAGGCCCTTGAAACCGGCGGCAACCGCCTTCACCGTGCCCGCAACCTTGGTCGTGATCTGTTCAATCGAACTTGCCATGTGATGTCCTCCGACTGCTGACAAGAGCAAGGGGTGTGCCGGGGTGCCGACGGAAGTTGTGGCGCGATGGCGGCGCCGTTGTTGCAGTGCCCACAACCTCTGGATCCGAGGCACCGCTCTGGTTTCCGGTGACGATTCCGGATGAGGCATTTCGGCGCTCGGCGCTGAATGCAGAGTCGCCGTACTTTTGTGACCGACCCTACTGGGCCGCGCGTTCCGGGTGCCAGAGATATGCATGCGAATCCGTCGTGCTCGTGCTCGTGCGCGTACCCGTGACGTCACCGCAGTCGTTGATGCCGCGCCCGTTGCTGAACCTTGCGTCCAGGGGGATGACACTCACCCGCAGCATGGGATCCCACTGGACTGCGATGAACGGTCCCTTTGCCGAATCGTCACCGACCATCGCTCCTAGGTCGTTAATGGCCCGAGGGGTCGTGTCAACGCCATTTGGGATCGGCGGTAGACGCACGGCCACACCACTCGCAGTCCACTTCAACCCAAAGATGTCAACGCAAGCGTCGCTCGTCATTGCCAGCAACTACATCGCTTCGTGAGCTAGTTCGGCTCATGAAGCTTCGCTGGCGCGTCGAGCGAGACTATCAAGATATAAAGGCGAAATCGGCCTCGATCACTTCGAGGGGCGCACGTGGCGCGGTTTTCATCACCACGCCACGCTCTGCTCGGCGGCTCACGCGTTCCTCGCTTTGCGAAGAGCGCTTTCCCCCCTGAGCAAAGTGGCGCAGCCATCGAGTGCTCGAGTGGGCACTTTCACGTGCGACGATTGAGATGGTGTTGCAGCTGTGATAGTCGGTTCTGCTTGGGCCCGGGATGAGCGGGCGATCCGGGGAAGGGCGTAACGATGACAACGGCGACCGAGGCTTGGTTTGCTATTCTGATCTCTTTCGCTCCCTTCGCCTGTGGTGACAAGGGAGCCGCGTCGACCGCGGCCGATGCCGGAGGGGCGTCTCAATCAAATGCCGGAAGCGGAGGGCTGTCGTCAGCAGCTGCCGGAAGCGGAGGGCTGTCGTCAGCAGCTGCCGGAAGCGGAGGGCTGTCGTCAGCAGCTGCCGGCTCCGCAGGTTCGCCGTCGGTTGATGCCGGTACGGCAGGCACGAGCGCAACTTCACCATTCGGTGCCTGTCCCGCGAGCTTGCCTGGCGCTCCGGCGGCGCGCGACTGCGCGTACTTTCGCGTGCCCCTGCTTTGGAACGAAGCGAATGGCCGAGCGATCGACGTCCTCGTAGCGCGCTATCGCGTCGAGAACGCCCGCGGCCAGCTTTGGCTTCTCGACGGTGGCCCTGGCGGAAGCGGGGCGCAGTGGATGACCCCTGAAACAATGGCCATCTTTCTGCGCTATGGCTTCGACGTTTACGTCCCGCAGCATCGCGGTACGGGGCATTCCACACCCGTCGACTGCAGCTCGCCCGAAAGCCTGGGCGCGTGCAGCGGGGAGCTCCAACAGCTGTGGGGCGACGGCATGCGTGGGTTCCGATCGACCGAAGCGGGCCACGACCTCGCGTACCTCATCGATCGAACCCGGGCGAGCAACGAAGACGTCTTCGTTTTCGGCATGTCCTACGGCACCTACTGGGCGCAGCGCTACCTGCAAGTGGCGCCTGTACAAGCAACGGGCGTCATGCTCGACGGAGTTCTTCCCTTGGGTTTCGCCCCCTGGGAAGGCGACAAGGGCGGAGACCTCGTGGGTCGCCAAGTGCTCGAGCTTTGTGGAGAGGATCCGGATTGTCTAGCGAACATGGGCGACGATCCCGTCGCGGTCGCAGAACGCGTGCTCAATAGTGCGCGCGATCCGAATCTGCGCTGTGGCGGCCCCGGGGGCCCGGACTTCGACACAGTGTCGCGAACGCTGACCTTGACTATGGCTGCCGGCTATTTTCCGTTCATCCCGGCGATTTTGCGGCGGCTCGATCGATGCAGTGCTTCGGACCAGCTGGAGCTTGCGACGGCTCGCGGCCGCGCAGCAGACGTTGGAGCCTACCAGGGCTATGGCACTGATCCGGCGGACGAGTATTTCAGTACTTCGCTGTCCAATAATGTCTTCGCCCTCGACTTCCTGGGCGGGCTCAGCACGGCAATCCTCGAGCAGAAGAGAAGCGAGCGGGCTCAATTACTCTTCCGAGCAGGCGGCACCACTCTCGAATACATCGAGAACGTGTTCCTCAATTGGGCTGTACATGCCGAGCCACCAGTGGACACACTGCCGGCAAAGACGTCCCCCTTGCTGCTCATGAACGGCAGCTTCGACATGAGCGCGCCGGTGGCCTGGGCAACTTCTTTGGCCGAGCGAACCGCTGCTCCGCTCGTGGTGTTTCCTGGTGTTGGGCATCGAGTCGATACGACCACGGCGCGTATCGAAGGAGTAATCCCGTCTTGCAGTATGCGCATCAAGGAGGCGTTCATGCGTGATCCCCAGGCCACGCTCGATACCAGTTGCGCCTCGAGCGTGCCGCCGCTGGATTTTAACGGCAAGCTCGACGAAACCAGGGCAACCGCTGAGTGGCTCTTCGGCACTCCGGAGATGTTTCCGCGTTGAGTGGCCCGGCCCTCAACCGTACGAACCAGGCATGACCGTCGAAGTGATCGAGAAACGCTTCCGCCCGCAAACGGCCTGACGGAAGTTCCGAGAGTTGATTGGGCTCACGCGCCCGTCGTAGCTCGGCAGATGGAGAAATCCACGCTGCACGAGCGGCAGAGCGCGAGCGTCCGCGACGCCGAAGGCTGAGACGCGCTGCGACGTGGCGTGTGACCATCAATCAAAAGCGAATACGCCGACCAAGAGCTCAACCCCACCAACGGACGCACTGTTCGAGCAGTTGGTCAGATGAGACTGGGGACATAGCCTGAAGCGCTCGTCCCCAGCTCGGCGTAGGTCTACTTCAGCTCCCACTCCTGGCTGAGCCAGTTTGGTTTGCCGGAAGCGTCGACATTCAGAGGCTTCATGGCGATGCCCGAATAGACAGAATCCTCGACCATTGTCAGGTAGCCCGGCTGCCAAAGGTTTCGGAAGCGCACATAGGGCGTCCCCGCGACATGCTCCATGACCCACTGCTCACTCAACCAGTCGGGCCTCAGCCCCGCCGTGGCCACAGACGATGAAATATCAGCATTGAGATAGACTCCGAGCCAATCATTTCTAAACCGCACATAATCGTAGTGAACGCCGTCGTTCACGCTTTCGACATGCCAAGTTTGGCTTCCGCTTCATCGACATTACCCACGATCAGATCGTGCCGAGGTCGTCCCAGCGGGTCGAGTGCGCGCGGTTGTGACAGGTACGGTTCGACGCTGCAGCCGCCAAGACGTGCACCACGGCCTGAGCTTGGTTGAACATGGTGTCCCCCCAATGGATGAGCTATTTTCAACAGTCATTGCACAGACTAGCTCGATCGCATCGAACCCATGAAAAACAGTCCCCTTGGCGCCCATGCTTTTCGTTGTCTGCCGTGAACGTGTGCCGCGGGCGTACATTCGACTGGGCGTCCTGTGCGTCACCGGTGCCGTCGCGCTCTGTGGGCCGGTCTCGGATGCGGCTGCGCAGGACAGCCCGCACGAAGTCGCCACTCCGCCCCACGACGTCGGCGCTGCGCGTGGCGAGTTCGGTGCTGAGGCCCACGCCTTGCTCGACTTCGGCCAGGAGCTCTGGTTCGGCGGTAGCGTCTGGTATCGGCTACGTCCGGCGATAGCGCTCGGCGCGACGGTCGAATCCAACATGGTGTCGAGCGGCGGAGAGGGGATCGGCCTCGGCAAGCCTGGGGTCGATCGGGGCGCGCTGATCTTGAAGGGGTTCGTGGACTACCGGGTCGTTCCGAGATCATTCGTCGGTTTGTTCGGGCGCATTTCGCTGGGCATCGCCCATGTGCGACCGTTTTATCCCCGCCGCGCCGGCGGACCCGAGGGCGGCTTCGGAACGCCGGGTATTGAGCCCACTGCCGAGCTTGGCCTGGGCCCCGAGCTTCGCATCTTCCTCAGCAAACGTGCGGCGCCCCGGCCAGCGCTATTTCTCCGCTTCGGGGGCTCATTCACGTTCATGGCGCCGCGCAGCTTCCCGGGTTTTGGCATAACCCTTGGGGGTGAAGGCTAGGCCTTGACCATCGGCGCCACGGGGCTGAACGCGGCGGTCGCCACCTCCGCGCGGATCCCAGGCCCGGCTCGCGGTACACGCGATCATCAGATCAAAGGCGCTCTTCTTCCGCCCGCTGCGTTCGAGCTGGGCACGCTCTGCGGCGTATCGGGCGAACGACCGCGAGGAGGACGCGTTCATCGCCTTTCAACAGACGGGTTACGATGTTGGTGTCGAGGACGTACTTCACTGCAGGTCAGGAACCTGGCGGTTTGAGCGTTGCCGGACGTCAGCGAACAGGGCATCGAAGTCCGCGCCGGTCTCCCCTTCCCAACGGCCCAGCTCGCGAAATGCGTCGGCAGCTGACCGCTTCGGCGCTGCTGCAGGCTCCACCGCGCGCACCTCGACTGTCAGCTCCTCATCGACCCTGACGCGCACGGGTGCGTCGGGTCGCGCTTGAGGGCCTGGATCGCCTCTCGCTGGACGACCCGGCGCCGCCACCGCCAACGGTCACCAGTGGTCCACAAGGCAAGCTGCGTGTGACCGCCGATCTGCCTCCTTCGGGCCTGAAGCAGGTCATCCCAAACCAGCCTCCGGGCCTCAGCGCTGCGGTACCTGACGGTAAAGTTTTACGGGAAGAGCTCCGCGATTCGGAGCTCGACGTCGGGAAACGCGACCGGTGCGATCTGCAACTCCCGCCCGAAGTGCAGCGCCGGTTTGTAGACTCCTGCCTCGAGTAAGTACACCTCGACGCGGCGTGCGCCCGCGTCAACAATCCAATACTCTGGGACTCCGCTTTCGGCGTACAGCGGCGCTTTAGTCTCTCGATCGTGGTCGAGTGAGGATTCGGCCACTTCGACGATCAGAAATGCTTTGCCGGGGTGTTGGTCCAGGTAGCGCCCGGGGGGAACGAGCGCCAGGTCGGGCTCGGGCTCCGAATCATCGCTGGCCGCAAAGGGTTGCTGTACCCGAACGACGGCTCGATCACCCAGTGCGCGCACGAACAGGCGATTGAGGAAATCGACAGGATCCGCGTGACGCGTACCGATCGGCGACATCTCCACCACCATCCCCCGAACGAGCTCGACTCGCTCGTGCTCGAACAACCCCTCGCTCACCAAGCGATCGTACTCGGCACGGCTCAGCCGCCTGGGTCGCGCGTGGGAGAGCACGTCGTGCTGGGACTGCATCGGTGGACAGACTAGCACCGAGCAGCGGGCTCGTCAGCAAGGCACGCCCAGACTTGGGGATTTCGGGGGCACTCGCCGCCTCACGCCCGCGCGCTCGAGGTCTCCATGGGCGGGCAAGGCGCACGAACCCGGTTGAACGAGCGACACCGCTTTGATGTCCTAGCCCCGTGCTGGCGGCGACGGTCTTCGATCGCGCCGACCTTGGAAGCCGCGTCGTTCGTGACCAGCGTTGCGCCGTGCTCGATGGCGGGACACGCAATCACCAAATCGAAGTCAGTCTGGCATGCGACGGTTACCCGGCTGCCGCGTGAAGAGCGCGTCGAGGGCGGCGCCGGTCTATCCCTCCCAGGGGTCCGATTTTCGCGGAGGAGGTCCCCGATGGTTCTATTCGGAGATTCTTCTTCCACGGCGCGCACCCTCAACCGTCAGCTCAGAACGGCGGCAGCTGCGCGTCCTGCGGCCACTCGCACAGCTGGATGCTGTTTCCGTCGGGGTCGAGAAAATGCACGATGCGTCCCCAGGGAAATGCGCTCACGCGCGCGTCGAGTACGCCGCGTTCGCGCAGCATGGCGCAGGCAGCCTCGATGTCAGCGACATTCAGACGCAAGACCAAGGGCGATTGCGCGCGTGATTTCTCGCCAGCTGCGGCGATGCCTCCGTGCTCGACCATCAGGTAACCCTGCCCGAAGCGAAAGCACGTGAGCTCCGGCTTCACGTACCAGATGCCGAGCCCGAGCGTGCGCCGGTAAAATTCGACGCACGCTTCGTAGTGCTCGGTAAACAGAATCAACCCCTGGCGGAGCGTGTCCATGCATCCATCTCACGCCGGCCCTGGTCGAGTTTTTTCTGATGGTCACGCTTCGCGTCGCGGGGCGTCACAGCCTTCGGCGTCGCGGAACGGGTCGCGCTGGAGCGACTTTGACCGATGAGGAGATGCGAATCAGGCATGGCGGGGGGTTCCGGTTGCACGAAGGTGATCGCCGCGCTGTGAGCTGCATTGTGCCACCTGTGATCGCCCCCAATCAACTAGCACGTGCACGCGCACGCTCCAGGACCTGCGGTCGTGAGAGCGGCCCGCCGTGAGCCCGAAGGGTTTGCGACGCTCGCGAAACCGCTAGGTGGCGAGAGCGAGACGCGGGTCCAATGGATGTGGCGGGCCTGCGCGGGCCGGCTTTTCGTGCGCTATTTAGTGCGCAATCGCTGAGTGAATGTCACGGCGTCGGCACTTGCTCGTGTGACCGTGCCGTCCGTTTCGCCCCTTCGAAAGGAAGCCCCATGAGCTCTACCAGTCGACGCGATTTTTTGCGCAAGTTCGGGACCGCCGCCGGTGTTGGCATTGCCTCCGGTGTCCTTCCACCTTCCATCAGTAAGGCACTCGCGATCGGGCCCCGGCGTTGCAAGGGCACGATCGAGGACGTCGAGCACGTCGTCATTCTGATGCAAGAGAACCGCTCGTTCGATCACTACTTCGGTACACTGGCTGGCGTGCGCGGGTTCGGCGATCGCTTGCCGATTCCGGTGCCGGATGCTCCCGGCCTGGTCAATCGCACCGTCTGGTACCAGCCGTCGGAAACTGGCACGCCGCCCGTGATCGCGCCTTTCCACCTGGATACCGAGGTCGCTTTCGAGTTGATGCGCGTCGAAGGCACGCCCCATTCTTGGCCCGATGCGCAGAACGCCTGGGGTGAAGGCGTGATGGGCGCCTGGCCGCGCTACAAACACAATCACTCGCTGGGCTACTTCAACGATCAGGACATGCCCTTCCAGTTCGCGCTGGCAGAGGCTTTCACGATCTGCGACGCCTACCACTGCTCCTTCATGGGCAACACCAATCCGAACCGCCTGTTTCTGTGGACCGGCAGCAACGATCCCCTGCAACTGAACGGCGGCCCTGCCATCTACAACCAGTACGACAACGTCGATTACGAGTCAGCCGGTGGATACACCTGGCTCACCTACTGCGAGCGGCTGCAGCAGGCGGGCATCAGCTGGCAAATCTACCAGAACATGGACGACAACTTCACCGACAACTCGGTGGCAGGCTTCCGCGCCTTCCGCGCCTCGTACTTCGGCGAGCCCGGCGCCGACCCCGCGCTTGCCCAGCGCGGGCTCTCTACACGCGACCTCGATTTGCTCGCGCAAGATGTGCTCGCCGGCAAGTTGCCGCAAGTCACCTGGATCGTGGCCACGGCCGAGGGCTCCGAGCATCCCGGACCGTCGAGCCCGGCGCAAGGAGCCGACTACACGTCGCGGGTACTGGATGCGCTCACCGCCAACCCGGAGGTGTGGGCGAAGACCGTATTGCTCGTGAACTTCGACGAGAACGACGGCTTCTTCGACCACGTGCCGCCGCCAGCGGCCCCCAGTTACTTGGTGTGGGACGCGGACGAGAGCAAGCGCGTGTTGGCCGGCGGCTCGACCGTGGACACGCTCGGCGAGTACCACGAATTCGTGCCTTCGGACGTGCCCGTAGAACGCGCGCTGCCACTGCACCGACCATATGGGCTCGGCCCGCGGGTGCCGATGTACGTCGTCTCTCCCTGGAGCAAGGGCGGCTGGGTCAACTCCGAAGTGTTCGATCACACCTCGGTCATTCGCTTTCTCGAGCAGCGCTTCGGCGTCCTGGAGCCGAACATCTCCAACTGGCGCCGCGCCGTGGCGGGCGATCTCACGTCTGCTTTCAACTTCGACGATCCGGACGACAGCGCGTTTTACCAGGAACTGCCGAATACGATCGAGCTCGCGGAACGCGCTCGGGAGCTGCCCGGACGCACCACGCCGGCGACCCCCGCGCTGCCCGAGCTGCCCGTCCAGGCGTGGGGCATCCGCCCGTCGCGCGCGCTGCCCTACGAGCTGCATGTGCACGCCAAGGAACGAGCGAGAGAGGGCCGATTGGCGCTGTTGTTCGTCAACACCGGGCGCGCGGGCGCCGTCTTCCACGTGTACGACAAGAACCACCTCGACCAGATCCCGCGCCGCTATACCGTGGGGGCTGACGACGGGCTCGAGGGAGAGTGGGATGTCAGAGCCGACGGCGGCGCCTACGATCTCTGGGTGCTGGGCCCGAACGGCTTCCACCGGCATTTCACCGGCAAGATCGCCAAGCCGAATCACCGCTCACCCGAGCCGGAGATCCGCGTCGAGTACGATCGCCGCCGCGACGGAATACGCCTGGTCCTGGTCAATCGGGGCAACGAGCCTTGTACCTTCCGTGTGGATGCGAACGCGTACGAGCACCGCTGGAAGGCGCTGAACATCCGCGTGCCGGCTCGAAATGACCGCGATGAGTTCCTCGCGCTCAAACACAGCGGCAACTGGTACGACTTCACCGCCCGTGTGCTCGGCCAAGACTCGTTCTCACGTCGCTTCGCGGGCCGCGTGGAAACCGGACGCCACTCACTCAGCGACCCAGCAATGGGCGGCCGCGCGCGCGGCGAGCAGAGCTGAGCGCCGTCGATTCTGCCCGCGTCGACTGAAACAGAGAAAAAGCCTCCCGGGTCGAGTAGTTACTTACCCGGAAGGCTTTTCGTTATCCGCCCGAGCTGCCGAGTCAAACGCAACAGCCTGAAATGCGTAACGCCATCAGAGCTACGCGCCGGGTTCATCAGCTCTACGCCACGGGATGACGCAACGCGCTTCGTTCCTTCTGTATCAATGTCCGAATCTTGTCCAGAGAGCCTCGAACTTGTGCGCAAAGCTGGCTACTAGCCGACGCTCGGTGGTCAAGATCAGGTTCTCTTCGTTCAGAGTCGCCCCGCGGGTCCAATTGTAGCTTCCACTCAGCAGTGTGTGCGAATCCAGCACGGCGAACTTGTGGTGCATGTGGCGTTCGTCGCCGTCCACCCTAATGCTAACACCAGCGTCTCGCAGGCGCGCAATATCGGAGCCTTCGTCGTATTGCTTGTCGTTGTCGGTAATGATCCGTAGGGCCACGCCACGCCGCTGAGCGCCGAGCAGCGCGTTGGCGATGCGGTCGTCGGTGATGGTGAAGACGCAGATGTCGGCGCTTTCCTTGGCGCGGTCCAGCTCGCCCAAGATCGCCGCCAGGCAAGCATCACCGGGGCTGAAGCAGGCGCGTGCGTTGGACGCAGGAGCGGCAGACTCGGTGGTCTCGTGCTGGGCCATCACCTTGATTACGCCTTCCAGCCACGCCAGCAGCGAGCGCGACCGAGGCTCACTCAGCTGCGCCTCGACCAGCGCGAAGGCGCGGGCGCGCAACTGCCCTAGCTCGCTTTGACTGGGCGGGTATTCGCGCAATACCTCGGAGAGGGCGCGACGCTCGGTGCGAGACAAACGCCCGTCGTCCAGCGTGGCGCGCAGAGCGCGGTCGAGTTCCTCCAGATCCATACGCAGTGAACTACCACGCCTCCGGCGCGCGATCCGATGCAGTGCTCCGCGACGCCGGTGAATCACGACACTCGGCGAGGCGCTAGCGCTTCAGCGAATCAGCGGTGGTCGACGAGGGTAGACCTCGCGGCGCAGAAATAGTGCTTTGCGAACACAGTATGTTTCATCGACGAGCGGTGCGGGCTTGGTCGAGCGTTGGCGAATCCGTCGCTGGCCTTACGATGAATTCCCTTGCTCCGATTGAATGCGACGTGGCAGAATGCGTTTGACATTTCGGGCTGGTCGCTAGGCCGGGGTCTTCGTCGGCCCGAAACAATGGTGGGACGTGGAGGAACGCATGCATTCGTTGCGAAGGCTTTGGATTGCGGTCGCGCTCATCGCCAGCACGTTGCTGGTCTCAGCGGTGAGCTTCGCGGTGGAGCCGCACTCCCCTTGCGTCACGGGCGTCCCGCTCATTTATGCGGGCAGTCCCGACGTAACGACGAACAACATGATCATCCGCACGTGCAACGACCAGTCGAGCTGCTGCTCGACGCGCTGGGGGCTATCGTGCGTGCAGAACGCGGCCCGCATCGCGCGCGACGTTCTGGGCGCCGGCGACGTGTGCGGCCGCTACGCTTGGGCGCAGGGTCCGGTGCCCGGGACGGGACAGTATTTCCCGCGTGATTTCAACCTGTTCGTCCTTTCGGGCGAAGCGCGGTCCCTGCGCGATTCCGACGGTCCCGTGGCCGCCAGCGGAAACGTCGCTCTGAGCTTCTTCAACCTCAACCTGTCACGGCGCGAACCGGTCGGGCTCGTCTCGGGTGGTACCGTGTCGCTCAGCAGCGGCACGGTCTTCGGCTCCACGTTCTACCGGACCTGGTACAGCGACGGCCAGGTCACGTACGTCGACGGCGTGCGCCCCACTGCAGCGTCGAATCCCTTCCCGATCGACTTTACGGCGGCGAGCACCAAGCTCAACGCGATGTCGCAGGCGATCAAGAAATACGACGCGATCAGCGCCACCCAGTACTTCGGGTCGCTCGCGTTTACCGGCAGCGACCCGGAGCTCAACGTGTTCTGGGTTCCGTCGACTGCGCTCACGGGGGCAACGAGCTACGAGTTCCGCGTGCCGTCCGGCTCGAACGTCATCGTCAACGTCACGGGCACGAACCCGTCTTTCGCGAACGCTGGCTTCACGGGCAGCGGTCTGAGTGCGAACCGTACGCTCTGGAATTTCCCGGACGCGACCTCGCTCTCGATCTCCTCCATCGGCTTCGTCGGCTCGATCCTCGCGCCGAAGGCCAGCGCAACCCTGCGCAATGGCTCGGTCACCGGCACCATCGTCGTCGCGAACGCGCCGGTCGTGGACGTCGAGCTCTATGCCCCCTTCTATCGGCCGCCATCGGCCACGGGCGCAGGCGTGCCCGAAGTCGATCCGACGTGGTCCTTCACGGGGGCCGTGACCGACGACAAGACCGCGGCCAATTTCAGCACGGAGGCGGGCTTCCTCGAGCTCGCCGGCGGTTCCTATGTCGCCGAGGGGGCAACTCGCGAGAGCCCAACCCACCGCATCTGGTATTCGTTCGTCCCTGCCGTGATTCAGCCCAAGACGAAGCCGCTCGCGGTGTTCTTCAATGGCGGTCCCGGGAGCTCGACCTCATCCATCCTATTTTCGTTCAACACGGGTCCGTGGACGCTCGACCCGACCATCGCGGGCGCGCAGAAGATCGTGGCCACGAACAACGCCGCGAATTGGGCCCAGTTCGCGAACCTGCTCTACATCGACGCGCCAAGCACCGGCTTCTCGTACCCGCTCGCCAACGCCGACGGCAGCAGGCCGAGCATCGGCCTCGATCTCGATCGCGACGCGGGCTACTTCAACCGCCTCGTGCTGCGCTTCCTCAAGCGCCACCCGGAGATTCTCAACAACCGCGTGATCATCGTGGGCGAGAGCTACGGAGGCGTTCGTGCGACCTGGATGTTCAACCACATGTACAACTATCAAGCGATCGGGTCGCCGTCGAACCTCTATTACGACCCGCTGCTGTACGCCGAAGAGACCGACTACTTCGCGCGCGTGTTCGGCAGGACGGACCCCTTCGCCTCGCAGATCGCGGCGCTCTGGGGCCATCAGGCGCTCATCTCCCCGGTCGTCGCCGGCAGCTGGCAATTCCACAACTACACCTCTGGCACGCCAGACGCGTTCGACGCGTCGGTTTGCCGGGCGCCGAACTGCAATACCCTGATTCCAGATCCCAACGGCGGCGGTAAGATTGCGACTTGTGACGTTTACAACTGCGACAAGGAGTTCGATTGGTCCGACAAGCTGGAACACACCGCTGCGAAGAACTTCGTCCAGATCAGCATCCTGAGCAAGGCCGTGGGCGCGCCCATCCAGAACATCGAGTGGATGAAAGCCTCTTCGCGCACGCGAGCCTACGGTCGCGATCAGGGCACGATTGTCCCGGCGCCAGAAATGGAATCGAAGAGCGCGTTCGGACCGCTCCAGATTGGAGACAACTACTTCGTGCGCTTCAACGACCTGGTCCCTGAAGGGTATCCGGGCGCGAACAGCTGGCCTTCCGATATTCAAAGCTGGGGGAGCGCGTTCTACTTTGCGAGCCACCTGCACGACGGCGTGCAGACCTTCATCGCGGGGTCGAAGTACGACCAGATCGTGTACACGCCGGAGATCCCGTACACAATGAAGGCCATCGCAGACATCCTAGATCCACGCGCGCCTCTCAGAAATCTCATCCTGGGTGGCGTGAGCTACGATCGAAATCAGAATAACGGGCTCGTCCGCCCCGGCTTGATGCAGCTTTTCTACAACACCAGCCGGACGGATGCCAGGTTCGCCGCGATGCCGATCTACGCGGCCGGGCACAGCGTGCCGCAGCGGGCGCCCGTCGAACTGCTTACTGACGTAAAGCAGTGGTACAGTAACTCGCGGCATTGATCGCAGTGAGCGACGACGAGGCGCGGGGACCTGAGTCCCCCGCCTACGGCGAGTCGCTCTTAGGGAGCGACGCTCCCGTCCCCCTCTGCAAGAAGTCGACCCATTTGCCGTTCGGATGGCGACCGAAGTAGATGCGCGCCTCCACGCGGGCACGCCACGGATCGCGCTGGTTGTAAACGGCCGCCACCAGCAGCGCGTCGCGCTCGTCGGCGGCCGCGCTGTCGGGGTTCCGCTTCTGATCCTCGCGCGCGAGCTGTTCGGCGAGCGCTGGATCGTGTTCGAGAACGGCGCGAATTTCATAGACGATCCCGCTCGTCGCGGTCGAGACAGCGCCCGCATCGACGCCGGCCGACGCCGCGACGTTCGCGCTGTCCACGGCGGCTAGGGCGGCCGCGTTCGCTGCGTTCGCGGGCGCGCCCTGCCCGAGCGCTGCCGCTACCGGCGCGTGCGGCGCGCGCGCTGCGGAGGCCGCGCCGCGCCGCGGATCCGCCGTGCGCGACTCGGGGCCCTCGCGCAACCACAGGAACGCTCCAACGCCGACAACCACCACGCCCCCCGCGACCCAACGCCGAACACCCGACATACGCGTTTTGTACGTGATCGTTCGGAAGAGAGCAACTGACTCAGGACGCATTCCAAACTGACCGGCTCCCAGATTTAACCGCCGAGCCGCAGAGGCCGCAGAGATCAGAGGGAGAGGGATTTGGGGTTCGCGCTGGGTGGCGGTTCGCACAATGAACAAGCCCGGGTGCGAGTGCGAGCGGCTCCCAGATTTTTAGCGCGGAGCCGCAGAGGCCGCACCTGCGACACTCAATCGCTGGTAAGGTCCGGCGACCTACTCACCGACGTGAAGCGATGGTACGGTTTGCGAAGACGGGCGCGGCGAGCAATCGTTCCCCCGAGCGCGAGGCGTGAGCTTGGCAATGCATACGAATCTTCAACGAGCCGTGCCTTCGAGGTCCCGAATGGCAGTAGTGCCGCTCGGCCTCGCGATCCTCGTTGCGCTTGCGGGAGCCTGCGGCGGTGAGAGCGGCGCTCGCGGGGCTTCGGGCGGGGTGAGCGGCGCCCCCGACGCGAGTGAGGCGAGCTCGGGAGGAAGCGGGAACTTCCATAATGGCTTGGGTGGCGCGCCGAATCCCGCTGGGTCGGGGTCGGGCAGTGCTGCGAGCGGGCGAAGCTCCGGCGAGAGCGCGGGCGATGGCGGTGCCGCGGGCTCGAGCGGAAGTGGCGCGGAGGCCGGCCGCGGCTACCTCGCTGGCGGGGGCAGCGGAGGGCACGTGGAAATGGCGGGGCACGTGGAAATGGCGGGACACGTGGAAATGCCGCCCCCAATCGAGCTGACCGCGGGCGCCGCCGGTTCGGGGGGCGAACCCGCTGGCGTTTGCGATTCCGACGCGCTTTGGGCGGCCATCACTTCGCAGGTGATCGGCGCGTGTTATCCAGCGAGTCCGATGCTGGGTCCCGACGAACACCTTAGCCCGCGTCGCGGCACGGTGATCCTCGACGCCCAAGGGCGAGTCATCGACAACACCGGACTCTCCAGCCTGACCAAGCAGCAATGGCTCGAGAAGCTCAGCGCAAAGCGCTGGCCCTGCTTGGCCGGTCAGACCATCGGTTACCAGTGCACGGTGGCTGGCTGAGCCAACGCTGCGCGCGCAGCGTTCTTAGAGCACGCTTCGTTCGTCTAGTCGAGACGGTAAGCCGTCCTCAGTTGGGCGTTCGCGCACGAGCGCCCAGAGTAGTCCAGCGCCGAGCACGTCGAGCAGTGGCAGCGCGACGAAAAAGGGATCATAGCCATAGGTCGATACCAACTTCCCGAGCAGCAGCGTGAAGATCATCGTCCCTAAATTTCCGCAAGTCCCGGCCATTCCGGTGACTGTCGAGACTTCGTTCTGACGGAACAAGTCGGTCGACATCGTGATCACGGTCACCGAAAGGGTTTGGTGTGCAAAGCCGCCTAGGCACAAGAGCCCGACCGCCAGATGTGGGCTTTTGACGCTGCCAACGAACGCGACCGGTAGCATCAGCAGCACGCCCACCGTGAACGCGGTGCGCCGCGCGTTGACGAGCGACAACCTCGTATGACGCTGCACCGCCGACGCGATCAGGCCACCCGACAGGCTGCCGAAGTCCGCCGCAAGAAACGGCATCCAGGCAAAAATCGCGAGCGCTTTCAGATCGAAGTGACGCGCTGCTACGAAATACGATGGCACCCAGAAGGACAAGGTTCCCCAGGTCGGGTCGGCGAGCATGCGCGGAAGGCCAATGCCCCAGAAATTGCGCTGCCGGAGCAGGCCCAAGATCGAAGGCGGCGCGCTGCCGCTCTGCAAGTGGCGCTCCTTGCCCGCCGAGACATAGCTGCGTTCGCTTGGGCTGAGCAAAGCGTGCCGATCCGGATCGTCGTACAGCGCTAGCCACAGCAGCGCCCAGGCGATGCCGATGCCGCCCGTCACCACGAACGCGGCTTGCCAGTGATAGGCGTAGATGGCCCATGCCACCAGCGGCGGCGCCATCACGGAGCCGAAAGAGGCCCCCACATTGTAGACACCGCTCGCCATGCCCCGCTCGCGGGACGGAAACCAGGCGGAGATCGTCTTCATCACCGCCGGGTTGGCCGACCCTTCTGCGAACCCCATCAGCGCGCGCAACGCGGCAAGGCCGAGCCAACCACTGACCACACCGTGGGCCATGTTGACCGCGGACCAGGCGATCGCGAACAGCGCGAAGCCCACCCGCAAGCCTAGCCACTCGAGGAGATAGCCGCAAAATGGCTGTAAAATCAGACCTACCTGAAAGCAGGTGAGAATGAGCGCGTACTGCTGATCGGTGAGCCCGAGCTCGGCCGAGAGCGTGGGCTTGGCGATGCCCAGTGAGTTCCGAGCGAGAAAATTCACTATCCCGCCCAGCATGAGCAGGACGATGATCCACCAGCGAAGCGCTTTGATCCGAGGCATACGAGAAGACCGGTTCCCAGCTCGATGCTCGATGCGAGAGCGCCAGGCGATGATTCCTATCGAACCTCGACCGGGCCTCGCTGCACGATCGCGCCGACCAAATCAACGCTCGCGTTTTTGCTGGCCACGTTGGAGATTGTCAACCGTGCGAGGCTGATTTCTCCGGCGGCCGCGCTGAGCAGAGCCGAGTCGACGACCAGGGAGCCGGCCGAGTTGGGCGCGTCGCAGTAACAAACGCCGTCGGCGTTCGGGATGCCGAGCAGCATGATTGCATTGGCGTCCCCTTCGGGCGTCCATGAAATCTCGAACGGCTGCGTGTGGTCCACAACTAGGGGCGCAGAGCCGATCGCTGGCGTCACGCCGCTGAGCGCCGGCCCTGCACGCAACATTCCGGAGAAGGGCTCGACCTCGTTCCCTAGCGCGGTCACCTCCAGGACGTCGCCCGCTTTCCAGGCTTGGCTGGGTGCAGCGGCGTAGTCACTCAGCGCCGCGAACCATGACCAGCCCAGATCAATCATGCCATGGACGGCACCGTGTCCGTCCTCGAACAGCTCGGGGACAAGGGTCGCCAACGCGGCCCCACCGGCGGTGGGTAGCAGAGTGATCCGGCTTGCGTCCGGCGGCTTGTCCGGTAGGGGCAAGCCGCGATCGGTGCTGCTGCAGCAACACTGCGGGCAGCCGCCGATGGTGGGGCGTGGCCCGGCGGCAAAAACCGCGCGCGCGACGTAGCTCTCAGTACCATCGTGCTCCGTCAGCATTGCCAAGACGGCGCCCGCGTAGGTTGCCTCCGAGACCGCGCCGCCTTCCGCATCTCCGGCGCTGCCACCTGGCAGCACCACGCCACCAGCCCCGCTGCTACCGCCTCGGCCGCCGCTCGGCGCACCCGCTGCACCCGGGTCGTTTCTAATTCGCCCGCACCCCACCAGCCCAGCGCTGAGCGCGACGGCGAATGGGATGCAGGACAGCAGCGGGAGCGGGCGGCATTTCACGGAACGACTGGACCACCGTAAGCCATGCAAGAGCCTCCGTTTTGTGGCGCCAGCACCGCACCGTTCGAGGGATTCTTGAGTGTCACTCGCAAATCCAGCTTGAGGTCGGGTGCGCCGTTGGCGAGATCGAAGGTACCGCGCGCCGTCCGTGACTCGCCATTGGCAAGCGGAACCGCATGGAGAGTCACGCTCGCCTTGCCCAACCGGACGCTGGTCTTGTTCCCGATCCTGGTCACGGCGTACGCAGCGCCATTCTCTGGCTGAGCCACCCACACGTTGTACCACGCAGAGTTGTCGTCGTCGAAGCTGATCGACATGTTTGGCAGGGTGCTGAGCGATGGTACGGTTTCGGGCGGCGTCACGCTGAGCGTGATCTCCACGTCGCCGCTCGAGCCCGTCGCATTCGTCAACGGGAAGGCGCATCTCTCGAGCTGCACGTTGCGCTGCGCCACTTGGTTCGAGTTGGGCGCGTCGAAGTAGTTGGTGACCGCTGTTTCACCGGTGGCGCTGATGGCAGCGATCAGGCACTTGTGACCGTCGCCGAATCCCGTGCTCGGCGCATGGTAGTGAAACGGGCCGATCAACGACTTGCCACCCGCCGCGACCACGTTACCCGCGGCAGTGGCGGCCTGGTATTCGTTGTTCGTGAGCGGCGCCCAAGCCGTCGAAAGCGCGGACGGATCTGCGATGTAAACCAGCGCCTTGGCGCCGTTCACTTGCGCGCAGCCCAAGTCGTTGTGGACCCGCACCCAGACGTCGTAATCGGCACCGGGTGTGATCACGGATTGGGCGGGCGTCGACTCCGGATCGACGGGCGAATCTTTCGGCACCAGGAAGATATCCGGGCTCTCCCAGAACGCCTGCCCAGCCGGGTTCGACGGAATTCCGCCGCTGTCCAGCGGGTAGTCCCGCACGTACACGTGCTTGGGATCGATGCAGGCGCCCGTCGTGGTCTGGGTCACGTTGGTGACGGCAAGAAAAGGATTGGGGTAGCTGACTACCGAGCTGCCGAGCTGCGTCAGGTTGTTCGTCTCCGCCGTGGCAGTTCGGTTCTCGAACTTCGCGTTGGGCTCCAGCTTGAGCGCCGCCGGGCAGGCGCTGAACGAGCTATCTTCGCTGGTGACGCCCGGACACGTCGAGCCGATCATGCGAGTGACGACGGTAGTGTCCGTGAATTGCGCCTGAGAGCAGCCTCCCTGCCCCAAGATCGCAGCGTCGGACGACAGCCAATGTCCCGCCAACCCGAACCTGTCGGGCCCCGTCTGCGCGTAGATATTGGGAAAACCCGGCTGGACCCACGACAGTTGGACCGCGATGCTCAGCGTCCCCGCCGTGGCGTCGACGTAACCGGCGATGTTCACGAAATCGAAAGGCTGCAGCGGCGTACCACGGCTCGGCGGCGGCGCTTTTACGCACACGGTGGTGGCATCGTAATCCTGCGTGGTGACGTTCACCTGCCAGGCGCAAATGTGCAGGGTCGAGTTGAGTCCCGATGATTGAATGACGAATTGGATGGCTCCGTTGTCCCCGTTGGCCATCACGAATTTGTTGGTGTTGACCTGTACGCTCAGCGCATTGGGTCTCGGGGTCCCGGTTTTTTTGCAGCCCTCAAAGGGATCCGGTGGACTCGGGACGATGTCCTGCTCGCCGCTGATCGTCGGTATCAGCATCTCTGCCTGCGCGAAGGTGAAAGGCAGAGCGGTGGAGCCCGCGGGCGGAACCAACGGCTTGTTGCGCGACGTCGTCGGATTGGGCGTCCCTTCGACGTAGGGCGCGGAAAGCGCCGGCGGAATGGCAGGCTTGCCGACGTCATTGATCACATCACTGACCGGCTCGCACGGAATCGCTTCCCAGCCATTCAACGTGTACCAATAGCAGCCAATCTGCGAAGGCGGCTTGGGCAGCGCCCTGGGCGGAATCGCCGGCCCCGATGACGTGCCGCAAGTAGTACCCGTCCAGCCCAAATCACACGCGCACGTCGAGCTCGAGGCAGTCCCCGCGCACGAGCCGTGACCCGAGCACGTCGTTTCGCGCGTGGTCGAGCTGACATCGAAGTGCACGACGCCGCCCGAATTGAGCGTCACGATGCTGCCTACGACGCCGCCGAAGACCTTCGAGTTGACGTTGACCTTCGCGTTCGGGGCGTAGATGAGCCCGTACAAGGAACCGGTCGCGTTGACGTTGACCTCCGCCGTGCCGTTCACCAAAAAAGCGAGGTTGCGAGGCACGCCGTTCAGGTTCTCGTTGCCGCCCAGGTTCAGCGTGCCGGTCACCCAGATGCGTACCTGCCCAGCCGGCGCCACCTTGATGGCGCCCGGGAAATTCACGTTGATATTCGCTGCAACGTAGTTGCCCGGTGCGAGCGTGATGCTGCTGGCTGCGGTGTTGATATTGAGCGAGCCGGGCGTGGCTGCGCCCAGAGGAAGCTTGGTGGCGCCGCTCGGCACCGGCACGGCTGCAAGGCCCGCCGGTGAGCCCGGAAGGAGCTGCCCTTTGACGAGCCCGTTGTTGGTGATCGTCGTCGCGGCCTGGACGATTACGCCCTGCCCGACGTTGCTACCGCCGTACGCTCCGGCCGCCGAGCGATACGAATCCACCAAAGACTGCGGATTGAGCGTCACTTTGCCGGTGTTCGCGACAATCGCGTTTTCCCACGCGTTGCAAGGAACCGCGTCTCCAACCAGCGCCTCCGCCTGCACGCCGACGTTGCCCTCGGTGCGCTTGTCGTTACTCGACGCGCAGCCAAACATGAGCAACGCCAAGAGCGCGCCCAATGCCGCCATCGCCCCGCCCAAGCGCGCTCGGACGACGGGCGAGCCAATTTTACGACCCCGATTCGTGGTGTTTGTCACGGCGATACCCTCCGCGTGTTCGTCGCTGCCCCAAAGCGCGACGCAGCGTTCGTACACCCCTGTTCTTCGTTTTGCAAGCGCACAGCGCCGCGCAATGCTCACGCCTCGAATCCTGGCCCAGCTTCCGCGCAGTTCGAGTCAGGGATGCGGAACCGGCACGCAAAACGCACATTCCCAGCGCACCGTGCCCGCGTCATATGCACAATACGCACCCGCCCCGCACTCGCTCGCATCCGTGCACTCGTCGTTTGCTGCGTGGCAAACGTACGTGAGGTCTCCGGGACCGCAATTCAGCGCATTGGGGACGGCGCTCGGAGAGCAGTAGCCGCAGCCGCAATCGGCATCGGTTCGGCAGTTGCTGAGCGGCAGACACGCGTTTGGCGCGAGCTCAGTTTCGTTGTTACGGCAAATGCACGGCCCGGCCGCGCAATCGGCGTCCGTCAGGCATTGGTCGTAGGAGCACACGGTTTGGCACGGGTCGCCATTGAGAAAGCAGCGGCCGTTCTTGCCCGCGCTGCAGTCCGCATCACGGGTACAACTGATGCCTGAGCGGTTGCTGCAGGCCGTTGTGTCGAGCGTTCCTTGGCTGCCGCGAGCTGTTGGGCACGCTGGCGCGACCGCGCGATGCTCCTTCGGTATCGGCAGGTTCCCGCACGCGCCGCCCGCGGCAGCACCTGCCGCGGATGAGGCGTCTGGCGCCGACGCATCGCTATTGCCCGCGGAGGCGGTGTCGAAGCTCCCCGCGGTGTTGCCCGCCCCCGCCCCCGCACCCGCACCCGCACGCGCTGAGCTTGAAACGTGGCCGCAGGCAGCGCAGAACAGCAGGCCAAGGGCGACGGCGGCGGGTGCGTATCGGTGCTTCACGGCTCTCGCTTCAGTGTGGCCCACCATTCTGCGCAGTGCCCGAACAAGTTGCCCCGTTCGTCGGGCTGGACGCGATACCGCCGCCATTGCTGAAGTATGTGGCGATCCGCAAGTTGATGGTCGTGCCGGAGAACAGCGCAGGCACGACCGTGCTCGTCACGTTGAGTGTCGCGTTCGATGCGAGGGTGGCTCCCTGAACGGTCGCTTGACCGAAGCCGGCGCTCAGCGTCACCAGCGTCTTTCCGCCGGCTTGGCTGAGCGTGCAGCCGGGATGAGGATTGGCATTCCAACCGTTGAACAGGGTCTGACTGGGATCATCGAACGTCACCGTCGAAGAGTCACCCGCTTGCAGCACGTAGCTTTGGCCCAAGCCGTCCGTCGCACTGAACACCACGCCGAAATTGCTCGAGTTGGTTCCGTTCGTCAGCGTCCACCCGCAGGAGCCGCCGACCTCGATGTTGCGCTGCGCGACCTGATTCGAGCCGGGCGCGTCTGCAATATTGAGCGGTGCCGCTTCGCCGGTCGCCTGAATATTGGCGAGCAAGCATTCGTGCGGGCTCACGTTGCTCGGAGCGATCCAAGAAATCGGACCGATCAGGTCCAAAGCATCGCCGACGGGAAGCGTCTTCGTGGCGGACCAATGGGGATTGCTCGAATCAGGGCCACCATTGATGATGTCCGTCCACGTGGGCGTGGCCAGCGCGGCATTGCCCCACCACAAGCGGGCTCGCACTCCGGGGATGGCGGCGCAAGCGTATTCGTTGTGAACGCGCACGTACACGTCGTACGTCTTGCCGGCGATCACGACCGGCTCGGTCGCGGGCGTGTCGGGCGTGACCGTCGTGCCCGGCGGCACGACCAAGATATCCGGGCTTTCCCAGAAGGCTTCGCCTCCCAGGTTGGAAGGCACCGAGCCCTGATCCTGTGCGTGGTCCTTCAAGTAAACACGTGGCGTACCGACGCAATTGCCATCCAGCGAAGCGAGATAATGCAACTGCAGGTAGTGGTATGCATCGCCGGCAGTCGCCAGCGCCGATTGGCTGCCGGCCACGATATTCAAGTTGTTCGATTCATCGGTGAGTGAGGCCGTGCTGGCGCTCGGAGCGGGCGTGGACGAAAGCAGCGTGGTGTTCGGACACACGCCAGGCCAGGAGACGCTCGCCGGGACACCGGGGGGCGGCGTGCCTGGGGCGGCGCAATTGCCGGCCTGCACGCTGGTATACAGCAGCGTTCCTTGCGGGAACGAGGCCATCCCGCAATTGCCGAGACCGAGCGCAGTGCCGGTGATTGTCGTCCAGTGGTTGTTCGTACCGAGCCCGTAGCGGTCCTTGCTGACCACCGCGTACAGCCCTCGATAGTCCTTGCCATTGCCGTTCGGGTCGAACCAGCTGAGCGCGGCCACCATGCCCAGATCGTGCGCGCCGTCGTTCGCGTCGTCGAACGCCGACCCGGCCACTGTCGCGTTGTCCAGGGCCTGAAGCTCCCGCGCTTGCAGGCCAAGGTTGTAGCTGGAAGGGGGCTGGAGAGCGTAGCCGCTGCTGGCGAGGCAATCGGCATAGTAGGTCGGCGCCAGGCAGTGGTTGCCCTGTCCAGTCACGGCGACGCAGCTGCGGCCCGCTTCACAATTCGAAGTGCTCGTGCAGGCCGGGGCCGCCGGGTTGGGAATGTAGTT